>ERZ1023617.89-NODE-89-length-41303-cov-14.450979_pt1 | contig 41303 bp, 29 predicted proteins | sample MGYA00380328_ERZ1023617 | MGnify/ENA primary metagenome ERZ1023617 (study PRJEB33179, sample SAMN07448977) | human gut metagenome | biome: Human-gut; feature: Human associated habitat; material: Faeces | host: Homo sapiens | place: India: Bhopal | collected...
CCAAAGAACGAACCTATGTAACAGGTTCCCCCATGGCAGAAGTACTTCACAACAATCTTGCAGAAATCGAAGCCAGCGATGTCCACCAACGTCTTGGTTTAGAGAAAGGCAAATACATACTCCTTTCAGCACACCGCGAAGAAAACATCGACACCGAAAAGAACTTCATGTCCCTTTTCAATGCTATCAACCACATGGCAGAGAAGTACGACATGCCCATACTTTACAGTTGCCATCCTCGTTCACGCAATCGTCTTGCAGCCTCAGGCTTCAAACTCGATAAGCGTGTCATCCAGCACGAACCTTTAGGTTTCCACGACTACAACTGTTTGCAGATGAACGCCTTTGCCGTAGTAAGCGACTCAGGCACTCTTCCCGAAGAAAGTAGTTTCTTTACAAGTGTAGGTCATCCTTTCCCTGCTATCTGCATCCGTACCTCAACCGAACGTCCCGAAGCTATAGACAAAGGAGACTTTATCATTGCTGGTATTGACGAAAAGTCATTGCTCCAAGCAGTAGACACAGCTGTTGAACTTTGCAAAGATGGTCAGCATGGCATTCCTGTACCTGATTATGTGGATGAGAATGTAAGTACTAAGGTTGTGAAGATTGTGCAGAGTTATGTTGGTATTGTTGATAAGATGGTGTGGAGAAAGTTTTAATAAAATTAGCCAATCGTAGATTGTTGAGAAATCATATAAAAAAATACAAAGCAGAAAATCTTTAAATAAACAAAGATATCATTATTGGTAACACTGTTGATAATCTAATAAGAATAGCTCATAGAAACATATAAAATCAATTAAAATTATGTAAGAACATTCGAATATGCTTCACAGTTCCATTGTTGATTCACAAATGTATTTACATACATAGTAGTAAATATAAAAACTTTATTAGCTACTTAGTTTTGCATATGATATAATATATAAGTGAGTAAACTATTATAATTCAACTACTGTTATTGATTTTATAAATTCATATTTTCCATAAAATGAGTCCACTTGAAAAAGTCAAGAATCGAATTCCAATTCAAAACATGCTTACATTTTGTCATATTTCATTATCAATAAACATGTATATAAAGATAGAATATACGATGTGATAACAGAAATGAGGTTATTGATTTACAAAATGAAAGTCATTTTTTGAAGGACCTCTTTTTCAAGTGGATTTATAAAATAGAAATCGGATATATCTTAGTACAGATATAAATCTTTTAGATAACTTACTTAATGAATAATTTTAATCTACAAGAAATAAGTAATCATCGTACAGCATTGATGGGAATAGCTACTCTTATGATTATTGTATGTCATGCTCCCGCGTCAGGAGTGAAAATGCCCATTTATTTAACAAAAATCTTTGGTTTAGGTAATTATGGTGTGGATATATTCCTATTCCTTTCAGGTATTGGATGCTATTATTCATTATCAAAGGCACCCGATAAAAAAAAATATTTCAAGAAAAGATATTTAAGAATAGGGGTTCCATATGTTTTAATTATATTACCATTTATTCTTTTCTATCTACTAATAGGTGAGTATACGCTTTTGGATGCTTTCTTATCGTTTACGACACTTGATTATTGGATAGAGCATAAAGGTGCATGGTTTATAGCATTATTGTTACCTTTGTACTTGTCATCTCCTTTACTTTTTAAAGTGATTTCTGGAAAAAGAACGTTGGGGATACTTATTTCTATGATAATATGTATTATAGGTTTGTGTGCTATAAATACAGATAATATGATCTGTGACAATATACTATTTGCATTACAACGTGTTCCAAGTTATTTAATAGGTATGGCTATTGGAAAATATTGTAAAGAAGGTTATAGTGTAAAAAATGGAAAATTAGTGTGTTTTTTATTTGGGGGGATAATTTTGTTTTGTTTATGTCATGTAATTAATAAAAGTATTTTTGTTGGTTGGTTATTAGTGCCACTGGAGATTCTTATTTTGATAAAGATGATAAATCTTAATCCTTCAATATATTGCAAACTTAAAAAAATAGGAAATATTTCACTGGAATCTTATCTTCTAAATATATCATTTAATCACTTGTTGTGCTTATTAATTCCTTCTAATAATAATCATTTTATTTTTTATGGTAGGTATTTAGAGTATTCTATGGTGGTTATAGGAGGATTTATGATAGCTCCTATTGTAAAAAGGATTTCTAACAGAATAATAAAAGCACTGTAAATAACTTTATTTATATATTTTATCTATGTTGTAATTGAAAAAATAATGTCATAAAAAATGTCAGATTCAATATCAAATAACAAACGCATAGTAAAGAATACCCTCTATATGTATGTTCGAATGGTTGTGGTGATGGTAGTATCATTGTTCACAACTCGTATTATATTTAATGCACTAGGCATATCTGACTATGGTATTTACAATGTTGTAGGTACTATAATCGTCCTATTTGGGTTTATAAATAGTGGATTAACTACAGCTACACGACGATATATTACAGCAGAAATAGCTAAAGGTGATGTTGCAAGCCAACAAAATGTTTTTAATCTGTCTATGTGTGCTCATGGTATAATAGGGTTAATAGTTTTGTTTCTTGCTGAAACGATAGGTCTTTATTTGGTAAATTATACTTTAAATATTCCTATTAACAGAATAGTAGCTGCAAATGTTGTGTATCAGATGACTGTCTTAACTGCATTATGGAATGTCTTTCAAGCTCCATATCAAGCTGCTATTACAGCATTTGAACGTATGAATATTTACGCTTACTTATCGATTCTTGATGTTGTACTCAAGCTTGTCGTAGCCTATGTCGTGTTGATCTTTTGGGGTGACAAACTTATAATATATTCAATACTTATTTTTTGTTCTGTTTTTTTAAGTACATTAGCAACTAGATTTTATTGTATTAAAGAATTTCATATATGTCGTTTTAAGAAGCCTTATAATAAAGCTTTGTTAAAAGAAATGTTCGGATATATGGGATGGAGTCTAATGGGACAGTTTGTCGTAGTACTAACTTCACAAGGTGTTTCTATGTTAGTAAATGTATTTTTTTCGGTAGCAGCAAATGCAGCAATGGGAATTAGTAATCAAATAACAGGTGTAGTAACCCAATTTACATCAAATTTTCAAGTAGCTTTTCACCCACAGATTACCAAATTGTATGTAAATAATGAGCGTAAGTCTCTTAATACATTAGTTTTGAGATCAAGTCGTTTCTCTAATTTTTTAGTGTTACTTTTCATGGTTCCTATATGTTGTCAGGTTTCAACGTTCTTAGAATTATGGTTAGGTGACTATCCTAAATATGCAGTGGAATTTTGTATTCTTACTCTCGTTGGACTTTATATAGATTCTATGGCTGCACCTTTATGGATGATTCTTTCAGCAGATAAGAATATTAAGAAGTATCAAGTCGTAACCTCATTAATATATGCATTTAATTTTATTGGGGCTTATATATTCCTAAAGTTAGGTTTTGCTCCTTATTATGTTATGGTTGTAAGAATAATAGTTTATTCAATAGCTATTATTGCAAGATTAATTCTTGTAAAAGAAAAAGTAGATACATTCCCTATTGGATTGTGGGTGAAAGATGTTGTGCTTCGCTCTTTATGCGTAGCTATCATCCCATTCGTTTATTTTTATCTAATAAACGATATTTTAATTCAGAAAAAGATATTTGAATTAATATTCAAAGCGGGTAGTGTTTTCTTGATAACAGGGATAGCAATATGTTTTATAGGACTAAAAAATGAAGAAAAACAAATGATGTTTAAGATAATAAAAAATAAATTTTGTAGATAATGGATTTAATTTGTTCACATGATTATTGTACAGGTTGTCAAGCCTGTCGTCTTGTATGTCCAAAGCATTGTATATCAATGAGCGAGGATGATAAAGGGAATATCTATCCTATTGTTGATCAATCTTTGTGCATTGATTGTAAAAAATGTCAGAAGGTATGCCCTTCACTAAAACCACCAACATTTTCCATAAAGCCAATTAAGGTTTATGCAGGGTGGGCTAAAGATAAAAAAGCTCGTAAATATAGTACATCTGGTGCAATATCCTATGTTTTATCCAAATATTTCCTGCAAAGTGGAAATATTTTTTGTGGAGCAATTTGGACAGAAGAAGGTGCTATTCATAAAGTGTCAACTTCTATAGATGAGGTAAAGTTGTTTCAAGGATCCAAATATTCACACAGTGATGTCAAGAACTGTTATGAAGAGGTTCGTCAATATCTACTTTTAGGTAAAAAAGTATTATTTACAGGAACTCCATGTCAGGTGGCAGCTTTGCGAAAATATTTAAAGAAGGATTACGAGGGATTGTATACTGTAGATTTAGTTTGTCATGGCGTACCATCAAAAAGAGTTCTTCGTGATAGAATAAAAGCCATAGAAAAAGAACAAGGAAAACATGTTGTCGAAATGCGTTTTAGAGATAAACAACCAGATCAATTACATACATGTTGCAAATATATTTTCAATGATGGAACGTTCGTTCTTCATGAATATAGTAAAGATTTTTTTTCCCGCTCTTTTGTTGATAATTATATACTTAGAGAAAATTGCTTCAATTGTCAATATTCACGTTTGGAACGTGTCTCTGATATTACTATTGCTGATTTTTGGGGCTTTTCTGCGCGCTCGATGAAATTCTATAAATACGAATTAGGAGTTTCGATAATAATAGTGAATACTAATCATGGAAAAGAATTGCTTAATTTGGTGAAAGATGAAATTATAATTGAAGAAAGAAGCGTAAAAGAATGTAATAACCAAAATCTTCATACAGCCCAATTAAAACCTCAAAATTATGATGAGTACTGGGTTGATTACAATAGTGGAATTGACAAAGAGTGTATACAAGAAAAATATCTTTCAAAGCCTAAACCTTTCAAGAGAAATTTTCGTCAACATATAAGTAAATTTGCTAACGCTTTCTTACCAGTTTCTTTGATGGATAAAATAAGTAGTATTTTAAGTATAATAAGAAAATAAAAAAATAAAATCAATGAATTTAAAACAGTTTATTTATAAATATCTTTGGTGGACATATCGCCCCATTAAGAATATTGTCAAGCGTAATAGTTATGATAAAAAAATGAAATACGAGTCGGAACGTTTAGTTCATCTACAACAAGCTGATAAGCGTATTTTTTATCTTGGAATTACAGCCCATGTTAATCTTGGAGATTTGGGGCAACATTATTGTATTCTGAAATGGATCAAAGAAAACTATCCTGATTACAAATTAGAAGATTTTGAAGCAGATCCTGTTGTATACAAGAAATATAAATTTATAGAGCGATTGAAGAATGTTTTTCGTTCACAAGACATTATAGTTTTTCAAAGTGGTTATACAACTCAAGATTTAGGAGGTTTCCACAACACAATGCATGAAATGGTTGTTTCAGCTTTGCCGAAAGCTAGAATTTTAATGCTTCCTCAAACTGTATATTTTCAAAAAGAAGAGAATAAATTACATACAGCTCAAATCCTTAACTCTGCCAAGAATATGTTATTTCTTGCTCGTGACTTTGTTTCTTTTAATACAGCTAAACAAATGATGCCTAATGTGCGAGTAGAGGCTTATCCCGATATTGTTACAACCCTTATTGGTACATTAGTGTTTAACAATGAACGAACGGGAGTATGTCTTTGTACTAGAAACGATGGTGAAAAATTATATGCCAAGGAAGAAATTGATTCTCTTGAAAAGAGATTAGTTTTAGATGGAGTGTATGTTGAACAAAAAGATACTCAATCACATGCAACGATATCTCAGATACGACAAAATCTTCAGCAACATATAGAGTCTGAGATTGAGAGTTACTCGCATTTTAAGGTAACAATTACAGATCGTTATCATGGAACAATTTACTCTTTATGTGCGGGAACTCCTGTTATTATTTTAAGGACAACAGATCACAAAGTAACAACAGGGGCAGATTGGTTTAAGGGTATATACGATGAATATGTATATTTAGCAGAAGATTTGAATGATGCTTACAATAAAGCACAAGAAATTCTAAAAAAAGAGTTGACATATCAACTACCTCCTTATTTCAAAGAAACATACTATGACAAGTTAACACAACTATTTGAAAATATATAAATAAATGAATGTACTTTGGATTACAAATATTCTTTTACCAGAAGCTAAGAGCTTATTACAGGGAGGGAAAGAGTTAAAATCATCTGGTGGTTGGTTATTAGGTGCTGCGAAATATTTAATAGAACGACCAGATGTTAAACTTTCGATTGCAACAGTAAGTCCTTTAGTTTCTGATTTGAAAATATTAAATGGAAAAAATGTTGATTACTATGTATTACCTTATGGAAGGGGAAATAAAAAATACAATAAAGAATATGAACCACTTTGGAAACAAATTAGAGAATTAGCAAAACCTGATATAGTACATTTGCATGGCAGTGAATTTACACATGGACTTGCATATGTGAAAGTTTGTGGAACCGATAATGTAGTTTTGTCAATTCAAGGATTAAGATCTGTAATTAAGAATTATTTCTTTTCAGGTCTATCTTTATGGCAAGTGTTATATAATATAACTTTTCATGATATATTTAAAGGTGGAGGTTTGTTATCTTGTTATCGAGATTTCGTAATTTTATCCAAGACCGAAATAAACCTTATCAAAAGTGTTTCTTATGTTATAGGAAGGACTTCTTGGGATAGGGCTCATATTTGGGCCATAAATCCAAAAGCAAAATATTTTTTTTGTAATGAAACACTGCGTCCTGAATTCTATACTGGTGATAGATGGAGTTATAATAGATGCATCAAGCATTCTATCTTTTTAAGTCAAGCAACAAATCCTTTTAAAGGGTTCCATCAAGTATTAAAAGCTATGCCTTTAATATTGCAGCATTATCCTGATACCCAAATAAGAATTGCAGGCTTTGATACGATAAGAAGCAATGTTAAATTCAAGAGTTTTAGAGTGTCTGGATATGGTAATATATTGGATAAATATATAAAAAGATACAATTTACAAGAACATATTACTTTTATGGGTACATTAAATGCCTATGAAATGAAAAAAGAGTTTCTGCATTCAAATGTTTTTGTTATGCCATCATCTATTGAAAATAGCCCGAATTCTTTAGGGGAAGCTCAGATTCTTGGTGTTCCACATGTTGCATCATTTGTAGGTGGAACTTGTGATATGATGGTAGGGAATGAGCATAATATGTACCGCTTTGAAGAAATAAATATGTTAGCGAAAAAAATTTGTGATATATTTAAAGATTCAAGTAAACAAGTAGACATGTCTGGGGTGGCAAAAAAACGACATGATCCAAAGAGAAATGGTGAACAATTGTTTAACATATATCAGAGTATTCTAAGCAAATGAAATATTACAAAGGAATTCCCGCAACACTTTATTATGTGGCAATCTATACTCTAGCCCCTGTACTTATTGCAACTTTAGGAATATTACCGCAATATACGGTAATAATTCAACTCCCTGTTTTATTTTTACTCTTCAAAGAGGTCTTGTTTAGCCCACACAAGGTGAAAAACATGTTTACAACAAATAGTGCGAACATTTTATTTGGATTGTATATATTGTTGTGTATTATAATGTTTCTTCGAGGGTATAATATAGACGAAAGAGGAGTTGACTTAAACTTAAATGGTAAGTTATATGTAATGTTTGGTAGTGGTTTGTATATCCTATGGACATTAGTGCCCTTAGTTGTTAAACGAACGTATCCCAATTTTCAGCTAAAGCAATTTTGTAAATATGGAATTTATGTATGTGCTATATTTTCAATTGTCACTATTTTTAATTTACCTAAGTTAGTTACTTCTTCTTTACTTATGGCCGCAGGTTTTGGTGGTGATGATTCTTGTCCCTACGCGCGTGTAACAGAGATATTTTCTCCATTAATGCTTTGTCTTGCATATATTTCAAAGAAAGAAAAACTTATCTATTTTATATGTTTCGCACTTAATTTATTGGCTTTAGTATTGATGGCTAGACGAGGTGCTTTAATGATGAATTGTATGCTCGTGGTATTTATGCTTATTACTAATTATCGCAATATAAATTTGGGAATGAGAATTTTAACTATAATTCTTTCAATTTTAGTAGTAACAATGGGTTCATCATTCGTATCTAATTCAGATTTTTTCTCATATTTATTTGTCCGAGGACTTGAAGATACACGAGAAGGGGTCAATCAAGCTTTGTTAGAGCAAATGTCACCAATGGAGATGGTCTTTGGTAAAGGATTGAATGGATGCTATTATTATCCTATAAAAGCAGACGATATGAATGATGGTTGGAGATTTGGTTGCGAAACTGGTTTTTTGAATATAGTGCTAAAAGGAGGTTTTCTTATGGCAATCGTCTATATATTGACGTTACTTATTATTTCGATAAAGGGTATATTCAAATCAAAAAATCGTTTCTGTAGAGGAGGTGGTTTCTATATTCTTTGGTCTTTAATTTACTTATATCCTTTCGGTGTCCTTGATTTCAATATAAGCTTCTTTTTTATTTGGATGTGGGCAATGCTTTGTTCAAGATCAGAAATAAGACAAATGAGTGATCACGAAATTCAAAAACGATACTTTAATAGTTGAAGTATATGCTATACATATTAAATTTAGAATATCTGCCAAATACTGCAGCGTGTAATCGACTCATTGGATACTATCATTCAATGGATCAGATGGGGATAAAAGCGACCGTCGTTTTTCTTAATCCGAACAATAACTATGATAAGCTTAACGAGAATTTTAATAATATAAAGGTGGAATATTATTGGAAAAATTGGTTACCATATAGAGGCTTATTTAGAAAAATAACACTATCTTTATATATAAAACGTTTCATAGAACGTCTTAAACCTGGTGATATTGTTTATACTTATAGTATAAGCAAATTAACAAGTCTATGTCAACAGGTTAAAGGTGTAAGAGTTTATGCAGAGAGAACAGAACATCCTAAAGCTAGTAATGGATTTCCTCATCCCAATTTGGCTTTATCTACAGAAGAATATAAATCAACTGTTGCAAAACTTGATGGACTGTTTGTTATATCAGAACCATTGAAAGAATTTTATTCCGAACTTGGTATCTCTAAATCCAAGATAGAGATTATCAATATGACAGTTGACCCTTCTCGTTTTATGAATATAAAAAAAACAAATGGAGGTGATAGATATATAGCATATTGTGGAACTGCTTCTAATAATAAAGACGGTGTTGATGAACTCATTAAAGCATTTGCTATTGTTGCAAAGCAAGTACCAAATGTAAAATTGTATATTATAGGGAAAACACCATCTAAAGAACAGAAATTTGATAATTTGGATTTAGTCAAATCATTAGGTATAAAGGATCGTGTCGTTTTTACTGGAATTGTAAAATCTGCAGATATTCCACAATTGCTTAAAAATGCGGAAGTATTGGCTCTTGATCGTCCAGATAACCTACAAGCCAAATATGGCTTTCCGACAAAATTGGGAGAATATTTACTAACAGAGAATCCAGTTGTCATAACATCTGTAGGTGACATTCCTAAATTCTTGAAAGATGGAGTATCCGCATTAATTGCTAGACCATTCGATTCAGAAGATTTTTCTTCAAAACTTATATGGGCACTTAATAATAGAGAAGAAGCTGAAATTATTGGAAAAAATGGAAAGGATATTGCTGTAAAAAGCTTTAACTCATTTTCGGAAACAAGAAAATTAGTGGATTTTATAAATTTGAAAAATAGAGAAGAGTTTTCAAGTTGATAAATATATTGTTAAATCATAACTTTTGGATTTTAATGAAAAGGAATAAAATTTTTTTCTTTGTTACTGGTGGTGTAGGTGGTGCAGAACGTGTTACTTTAACTATTGCAAAGATGTTGGACAAAGAAAAATTCTCGTCCACTATTATTGTGACAGATAAAAGTAGTTGTCAGTTATCACAATTTATGCCCACTGATATACCAGTCAAGTATCTTGGTGAATCACATTTAAGAGTTTCATGCTTTTTGAAGATACTTAAGGAGATTCTAACCAATAGACCTGATTATGTGTTTACATCTATGTCTATTTTATGTATAATGGTTATTTTTTGTTGTAATTATTTATGTAATGGAACCAAAGTTATAGTTCGAGGACAGATAAACCCATCTCATTGGGGAAATAAAGGGCTTGTTCCCAAAATGGTTAAATTTTTCTTTCCTAAAGCATATAAGGTTGTTGCACAAACACCTAAAATGGCAGAAGAATTTGTCAGTATATTAGGTGTTCCCAAGGAGAAGGTGGTGCAATTATACAACCCAATTGATACAAAGACTATAAATGAAAAGATTAAGGAAAAAAATCCTTTTGCAGATGTATTAGGATTTAAATATGTTGCTGTAGGAAGGTGTGCATATCAGAAAGGTTATGATTTATTGTTAAAGGCTTTTAGAATAGTCCTTAACAACAAACAGAATAGTCGTCTTTTCATTGTTGGACGTGATGTGAATGATGAATATAGTAAATCATTGCATGCTACAGCAAAAGATCTAAAAATCGAAGATAAGGTCTCTTTTGTTGGTTTTTCGCCAAATCCATATAAATATATTTATAATTCTGATTGCTATGTTTTGTCGTCTCGTGATGAGGGTTTACCTAACGTATTGATTGAGGCAACATATTTACATAAACAAGCTGTTGCTTATACATGTATCCCTATTATTAAAGATATTATTCAAGATGGCGTTAATGGATATTGTGTAAATTCAGAGGATATAAAAGCCTTAGCTGATGCTATGATATGTATTCAAAATAAAAATATGAATGTAGCAAGTTTATATCGTCCATCTAGTGTTGGCGATTTTAATAACTTATTTAAATGAGAATAGTATATTGTCTTCCACAAATCGATCATCCTGGTGGAATTGAACGGATCGTATCTATAAAAGCAAATTGCTTAGTTCGTGATTATGGTTGTGAAGTATATATAATTGTTGCTCAACGAAATGACGAACCTTATTACAATCTTGATAATCGTATTCGAGTAATTAATCTTGATGTGGATTTTCAAGCAACAGTAACTATGCCCTTATTAAAAAGGTTATTGACAAAGAATAGATTGAAAAAAACATACAAGAAAAGACTTGAGAATAAATTAATAGTAATATCCCCAGATATAACAGTCTCTACATTTAATCAAGAGGCAGACATATTGCCAAAGTTAAAGGATGGAAGTAAAAAAATAATAGAACTTCATTTTTGTAGACATTATCGAAATATACAGGCAAAATACTTTAATCTACCTTTTATTGTTAGATTTCTATATAGAATACTTGATTGGTATGAAGAAAGAACAATCTTTATGAAATATGACAATTTCGTAGTGTTGACAAAAGAAGATGCTACAGATTGGAAGAGGCTTATTCCAAATGTAAAATATATACCTAATATGATAACACTCCAAGATAAAGGTAGTAGCTTATTATTAAATAAAGAAGCAATAGCTGTAGGACGTTTGGATGGACAAAAGGGATTTGATAGTCTTATCTCAATATGGAAAAAAGTACATGAAAGAAAAACGGATTGGCATCTTAAAATATATGGTGATGGACAAGATAAAGAATCTCTGCAACACCAAATTGATGAACTTGGATTAAATGATACAATAACACTTTGTGGGTCATGTAAGGATATACAACAAAAATATCTGCAATCATCTATTCTCTTAATGACTTCAAATTATGAAGGTTGGGGGTTGGTTCTGACGGAAGCTATGCAATGTGGTCTGCCTGTAGTTGCATATACTTGTAAATGCGGACCGAGAGATATTATAACAGATTCTCAGGATGGTTTTTGTATAGAACATGGAAGACAAGATAAGTTCGTTGAAAAAACAATTAGCTTACTTAACAATAAAGATTTGAGAATAAAGTTTGGAAAAGCGGCTAAAGAAAATGTTCAACGATATAGTCAAAAGCGAATAATGAAACAATGGTATGAATTTTTTAAATCAATTAGTAACTGATATGTGTAAAAAAAACATAGGTATAATTACGTTCCATAGCGATACAAATTATGGCGCATTTCTTCAAGCATTTGCTTTAACTCAATGTTTACGTTTAGAAGGGTATAAAGCAAGTATCATAGATTATCGTAAAATCCCTAATGTACCCCATTATGGTTTAATAAAAAGTATTGCAAGTCGTTTATTTGATATTCCAAGGAGTAGACGCTATTTTAAATTTATAGCACCAATGCTTTCGAATGTACGATATGATTCATTTGAGGATTTAAAGAACAGATTTTCAGAGGAATTTGATGTTCTTGTAAGCGGAAGTGATCAGATATGGAATCCTAAGTGTACAGGTGATGTATTAAATCCTGCCTATTTTCTTGCGTTTGTTTCAAAAGAAAAATACAAAAAAATATCATACGCATCTTCTATTGGGTCATATGTATACAATATAGAAGAACAAAAATATGTAAGTAAATGGTTGGGGGAATACGCACATTTGAGTTCTCGTGAACAACAAGGTGCAGATCAATTAATGTCTTTTTTGAATAAGAACGTTAAAGTTGTATTGGACCCAACTCTGCTATTGGACAGAGAAGAATGGATAAGTCATGCAGAAAGAGTAAATTTGAATGAAAAATATGTTCTTGTATATTATATTGATGAACTAGAAGAAGTGATGGAGTATGCTCGTAATATGGCTGATAAGATTGGAGCAAAGGTAGCTCTAATTTCAAACATGATAAACAAGCCCAAAGGAGTTGATATAATTGTACGTCACTGTGGTCCAGCACAATTCTTGTGGCTATTTGATAATGCAGAATATATTTGTACAAATTCTTTCCATGGAACAGCCTTTGCTGTTAATTTTAATAAGAATTTTGTTAGTATACTAAAAAGAAATTCTCCTCAAAGACAGCAGACATTATTAAGAAACGTGGGACTAATATCAAGATTATTGGATAATATCAGTCAGCTAGGAAAACTTCCATTAAAGGTCGATTTTTCTGAAGCAAATAAAATGTTAGCAGAATTGCGTCAGGATTCTTTAGCTTATCTAATTTCTGCAATAGAAAAATAAGTATGATATCAATAAAAGATAAATCTCAATGTTGTGGTTGTAGTGCATGTGCAAGTATATGTAATAAAAATGCCATCACAATGAAACCAGATATTCTCGGTTTTCTATATCCTGTAGTGGATATAGATAAGTGTGTTAATTGTGGTTTGTGTGAAAAGGTTTGTGCCTTTAATAATAAATATGACATTTCGTTGAATTTGCCTAAACCTGTTGCTTATGGAGTTCGACATAAGGATATTGACGAAGTGATGCGTTCACGGTCTGGAGCAGTTTTTGTAGCTTTATCTGATAAGATCCTTGAACAGGGGGGAGTTGTTTATGGCGCAGGGTATACAGACCATTTCAGAGTTGTTCATAAACGTGCGGTTACCAAAAATATGCGTGACGAGTTCAGAGGTAGCAAATATGTTCAAAGTGATATGAATACTGTTTTCCTACAGGTAAAGAAAGATTTGTCAGAAGGACTTGTCGTATTGTTTTCAGGCACCCCTTGTCAGACCGCTGGTTTAAGTTCATTTATAGGCAAAAGACTAAGAAAGAATCTATTTTTGGTTGATATCTTATGCCATGGAGTTCCAAGTCCATTTTTATGGAAAGACTTTTTAAATCATATTGAAAAGATAAATAAATCAACCATAACTGAAGTGAACTTCAGAAATAAAAAAATATTTGGATGGAAAGCCCATAGGGAAACCTTCTGTTTAAAGAATGGCAGTAAGGATATTGTCTGTGATTATAGATTTTATCAAAACACCCCTTATAGAAAGTCTTGTAACATCTGTCCATATACTAATACAACAAGACCAAGTGATATTACTCTTGCGGATTTTTGGGGCTGGGAAAAAAATGTGCCTAATATGAATAAAGATAACAAAGGACTTTCGCTAATTATTTGTAATACAGATAAGGGACTCAAACTATTTGAAAATATACAAAGAATGGTATTGACAAAACAAGTAGTCTTAGACAATTGTCTTCAGCCTCAGCTACAAGAGCCAAGTAAGCAAATGGTTTTTAGGGATCGATTTGAAAGAGATTATGAAAACAAAGGATTTGAATATGTAATGAAGCGCTATTCATGTTCAAATATTGTTTATCGTATAGAGAGTTTTGTATTTCGTATACTACGAAAACTAAATATTTACAATTCATAAATATGTCAAAGGTTCTTATTCTATCTACTTCACGTAAAACCAGAGGAGGTATTACTGCTGTAATTAAAGCATATGAGACAGGAGAGCAATGGAAACGTTTTCATTGTCATTGGGTACAAACACATCGTGATGGAAATATCTTTCGAAAAATAATATATCTAGCTTGTGCTTGGTTGGACTTTTTGGTGAGAATTCCTTTCTATGATATAGTGCATGTACATATCAGTTTAGAAACTACAGCGAGAAGAAAAATTCTCTTTGTTAAAGTGTCTAAAGCATTAGGTAAAAAGGTAATTATACATTTGCACTGTGGTAGTCAAATTCATGAAATATGGAATAAAAACTATGAATATCTATTTTCAGTGGCAGATGTGAGTTTGCTTTTATCTGAAAATCTTTTGCACATGGTGGAGACTCATACTGGTAAAGGTAAGGATCTCCGGGTATGCTATAATCCTTGCCCACAAATTAGTAAAGATCCAATTCTACCAAAGAAAAAACAAATTCTTTTCTCAGGGACTCTCTATGCTGGTAAAGGATATCAGGATTTGATTTATGCTTTTGGTAAAATTGCAGATAAATACCTTGATTGGAAAATTGTTTTTGCAGGAAATGGAGAAGTGGAAAAAGGTAGAGCTATTTCTAAAGAATTAGGTATTGCTAATCAGGTCGATTTTCTTGGATGGGTTTCAGGTGGGCAGAAAGATAAGGTATTCCGTGAATCTATGATTTTCTGTCTCCCAAGTTATGCAGAAGGTTTTCCTATGGCTGTTCTTGATGCATGGGCGTATGGTCTTCCTGTAATCACAACTCCTGTTGGTGGCATTCCTGATGTGGCTAAGGATGGAGAGAATATGCTTCTTTTTAATCCAGGTGATATAGATGCACTTGCAAGGCAGTTGGAAAGAATGATTATTGATGAAAAATTGCGTAATCGTATTATATTGGCTTCGCTTGATTTTGCTGAGCACAAATTTAATCAATATACCATAAATAAGCAATTAGGTGATTTGTATGAAGAATTAAGTAAATGATTTTTTTACCATTAGATGATGTTCTGCTATTCTATGTGTCCTATAATTTTTATTAAGCAGACAATTATTAATTGGAAACAGTATATAGTAAATAAATATGAAAATCTTTAATACTCATTTGACTTTTAGTAAAAGGGAGTTGTTTGACAAAATAAACACACGCATAGCAGATAAAAAAGCAGGGTATGTGTGTGTCTGTGACTCAAGTGTGGTAGCTCGACTACAACACGATTTAGAGTACAGAAAAGTGATTAATGGTTCGTTTGTAAATACATGCGACGGCAGTCTCATTTGTACACTTGCAAGTTCTATTTATGGTAAAGGACTTGAATCTGTAAATGGACCTGAAATCTTTGCGTACTATATTCATCATTCGTATCGCCAAATAATCATTGGTAATACTGATGAGATTGTAGCAAATGTTCGAAATAAGTTAGCAAAAGAGGGGAGACCTGATAATGAAAGTTATATAAAACATATCCAAGTTCCTTTTTGCAAGGTGGATGAGTTTAATTATAAAGAAATAGCGGATGAAATCAATGCTTATGAACCTGATTTAATTTGGGTTTCATTAGGTAATCCAAAACAGGAGATATTTTGTAATAATATTCAACCTTTATTGAAGCAAGGGGTATTGTTTGGTATTGGTGCTGCCTTAAATTTTTGGGTGGGTGATTTGGCTTTGCCTAAATTCCATATCGGGCCTCTTAGATTTATTTGGTTGACGCGAATATTTCAAGATCCTATGCGTCAGATTAAGATGAATTGGGCCATTCTAAAAGTTCTTCCGAAGATGTACTTTGAAGAAAAAAGAAGTAAGGGTTTAACAAGTCAATTGAGTAGACATTGAAAAGTGCTTACTTTATAGGGTATGCCCTACAATGACTGCAAAAAAATATTGAGTTTCTATAAGTATTATCTCATCTGAGTTGCGACTGAGTGCAGAGTGAAACTGAAGTGGGGGGCTTATGAAAGTATTGGTTTTATTATGCCAGAAGTAGGCAATAATTGATTGTCTTTTAATATTAAATGTTGTTTAGATAATATGTACCTTACAAGAAATGAAATAAAGCAACTTCCGAATTTGCAAGAAGTTGTGGATTTTGTGTTGCAAGAGGAAAGAAAAAGGTTGGTTGAGATAAGACCTCCTCAGATTGTGGTGGAAGCCCAACCATCGGCAATACATAAACCATTCGTTGAGTATTTTAATGATTACGATGACCGCATCTTTATTGCGGTACGGTTGTCGTCACGAGACCCTCAACGTCCTGAAAAATTTGCATTCAAACCAAATATGAAAAATCGTGCTTTTCTGTTTAGAGGTCAAAGTGGTTTCTATGACCCATCAACGCCATCGTTGTTGAGAAAAACAGAAGAGCGTTATGTAGTTGAGAATATCTTTTACGAGGAGTTTGTGATGGCATTGAAAGACCATCCGCTTATTCAGTTGTTTTGGAATGGTATAGAACTTGGTGGTCACCGCTATTTCTTTGAGGTGAACTATTATGGACTTGCGCAGCATTATGGATTGAAAACCAGTGTAATGGACTTGACGTCAGATATTGAGGTCGCAAAATTCTTTGCGGTGACAGATTATGATGAAAAGAATGACGCTTATCGTCCTGTATTGGACGAGTCTCGTTATGGGGTATTTTACTATTGGGACAATGTGCATGATCCTTTCGCTTTTGCACCTGTTACTGGGGGAAACTTAAGTAACATTGGACTGCAAGTTTTCCCAAGGAGTGGCGTGCAAAGAGGATTTTTGTATTCAATGTTTCGTAATCAGAATTTTCATGATTGTCCTTTTGTGAAATATAAATTGTTCCGTCATGATGCGATGATTTCAAGGCAGATTTTTAAAAATGCTAAGAAGGGGAAAAATTATTTTCCTAAAGACGAACTATCTTCATTAGCGATGCGTATCAGAAAGGCAAGAGTGTTGTCTGGAGAGGCTTTTTGTGCCAACATGTTGGCAAATCCGAAAGATGATAAGAACAGAAACTATGCCGATTGTAAAGCAGCGGGTGTCGCTATTGATTTTATGAAACCTCATATCACCTTTAATGCTATAGAAAAGGATTTTTTTCGTCAGAAAATGAAAGAGGAGTTTTGGCAGCGCTTCTGTAATCAAATTATATTTCCTAACGACCGCGATGGACGGTTGATGCAAGAGTTCAGAGACCTGCCTAAAAACCCGAAGTATAAGTCTTACTTCGAATGGAAATAATAGAGATGTATGTTGATATACTGCATGATTGAGATAATATTAAATAAAATGGATTTATATGTATAGACACTTTTTTAAAAGACTAATTGATTCAATCCTAGCCATTTGTGGTTTGGTAGTATGTTGTATTCCCATGGTGATAATAGCCATTTGTATTAAGTTGGACTCTAAGGGTCCAGTATTGTTCAAACAAGTGCGATTGGGCAAGGGAATGAAATCTATAACGGTGTTTAAGTTCCGTACTATGTGCAACCATGCTTACGAGATGGGGGGTATTGCTACGAGTGCGTCAGACTCTCGTATAACCAAAGTAGGTGCTTTCTTGCGCCGTACAAGTCTGGATGAGTTGCCTCAGATGTTTAACATTCTAAATGGAACTATGGCAATAATAGGCCCTCGACCGATTTTGGATTGGGAGTTTGAGGAATATAAGGATAAAAATCCTCGTTATGTCAAGCGTTATGACGTGAAGCAAGGTATGTTCTGCACAGTAGATGTAGTAGATAGAGCTGCTTTACGTGACCAACAATTTGAAATGGACGCTGACTATGCTGAGAATTTATCGTTTGCATTAGACTTCAAAACCTTTTTTGGCATAATTGCTCCTGTCTTGATGCAGAAGGGTGTATATAAAGACGAGAATAAAAATTTTAAAAAATAAATAACAATGAATAATCAATACAATGGTCATCTGTGCATAGTGTTTGCACTGGAACACTATAATCCTCTGAATATGATTCGTGCTTTAGGTGAGAATGGTATTAATCCTGTTTATATCTCAGTGAAACGTCGTTATGAAGTAGCTACAAAGAGTAAGTATATCTCTGAGTTATATCGTGTTGATACTGTTGAGGATGGTTTTAATCTGTTGATGGAGAAGTATGGATATTTGGCAGAAGAGACAGGCAAAAAACCTTATATAGTGTTCTCGGATGACAAGTCTGTAGGCTATTTCGACCTTCATTATGACGAATGGAAGGATAAGTTTATAACATACAATGCAGGTCGCAATGGACGTATAAACGAGTTTATGGATAAGTATAATATCCAGCAAATAGCCAAGAAACATGGCTTTAATGTACTTGACAGCTATGTTATTAGCAAAGAAGATCAACTTCCAGACAACCTTTGGTATCCTATTATCACTAAGGATATATCGCCTAATTCAGGTTCTTGGAAAGGTGATGTGTATATCTGTCAGAATGAAAAGGAACTGAAAGAAGCTATCGTCAAGATAGAAAGTCCTCTAATTATGATTCAGCATTTTGTGGACAAGCAGAATGAGATGGCTTTGGAGGGTTACACTATCAATAAAGGTAGGGAAATGCAGATAATTACCGAGATGAAGTGGAAGTACCTCATTCAAGGTTATTATAGTCCTTATCATGATGTAAAGATGTTTGAAGATAAGGAAATGGAAGCGAAACTTCAGGCTATGTTTGAGGAAATAGGTTTCGAGGGCGTGTTTGAGGTCGAATTCTTGATTGATAAGGATGGTACTTATTACTTTATGGAAACTAATTTCCGTGCATCTGCCTGGAACCCGACTTGTAAGTTTGCTGGTATGCCTTTGCCTTATCTTTGGATCAAGGGTATGGAGAATGGATATATTGACCCAATAGACCGTAAGGAGTTTGAACCTTTTACATCAATGAGTGAGGTTATTGATTATGCCAAGCGTGTAGAGGGCGGTATGTGTTCTATAGCAGAATGGCTGCGTGACTTCAAGGATGCCAAATGTGTGTATATCTATGACAAGGAGGATCGTGGTCCTTGGGATGAAGTAATTAAAAACTGGAATAATTTCAAATAATTATGGCAAAGAAAGTAATGCTTGTTGGCATCGGTGGATATATCGGTGGCAAATTTACAGAATATATAAGTGAGAATTATCCAGATTGGCTGATTGATGTTGTTGATAGTAGGAACAGAAAGTGGGCAGATGCTGATTTCCATGGTTATGATGCTGTATATAATGTGAGTGGTTTGGCTCATGCAAATGCTCGTCATGGTAGTGAAAAATTGTATTATGAAGTGAATGGTCAACTTCCTATAGATATAGCAACTAAGGCGAAGAAGGAAGGTGTTCCTATGTTCGTCCAAATGAGTAGTCAGATTGTTTATGGTGATATGAGCGGATTAGGTGAAGAAAAAATGATATCAGCTGCTACAGTTCCTACAGAGCCTACAATCTATGGTAAAAGCAAAATGATGGCTGAGCGTGGATTGCAAAATTTGATAGATGATAAATTCCAAGTAGCTATTATGCGACCACCATTAATTTATAGTGAGTTTGCTCGTGATAATTTTCCTCGGTTAGTAAATTTTGCCAAAAGAATGCCTATTTTCCCGAAGTTGGAGAACAAGCAGAGTATGGTTTATGTGGATAATTTGTGCGAGCTTATCAAACTCATTATTGAAAATAATAAAGGTGGAATATATTACCCTCAACAGGAATGCTACATTGAGACAAGTAAAATTGTAGCAGATATAGCTAGAGCTGTTGGAAATAAAATGTGGCAAACTCGTTTATTTAATCCAATTCTTCGTTTATTAAGTAAATTGCCTATGTTCGGTTTTATACACAAGGCTTTCGGTAGTATTGCTTATGATATGGATATGTCGAACCACTTTGATGGTAAGTATCGTGTGGTCAGCTATGACGAATCAATAAGACGTATTGCTAATGCACATATGGTTGTATAAAGTTATTTTGCAACCATATGTATATAAGAACTTTAGCATTCGTGTTAATGTCTAATTAATAAGAAAGATATGATGATGCTTTTTCAAGAGTTTATAAAGTTCTCTATAGGGAAAGGAGAGGCATTATCTCGTAAACTTACCGAACAGGATTGGCTCTCACTATATGCAGAGGCACAACGCCAATCTCTGTTTGGTATCTTTATGGATGGTGTGGAGCGAGCTGTTGCCTTGGGAGAAGCTAAGCCACAAAGACTGATGCAGTGGATTGCAAAGGTGATGGCTTTGGAACAGCGAAATAAGTTGCTTGATACTAAGGCTGCTGAACTGACAAGAATCTTTGCTGATGATGGCTTCAAGAGTTGTATTCTGAAAGGACAGGGTGTAGCGAAACTATATCCTCATCCTTATAGACGGCAATGTGGCGATATTGATATTTGGGTGGAAGGGGGTAGAGAGAAAATTATAGCTTATTTGAAAAGCAAGTATAAGATCGGGGCTCCCGTTATTCATCATGTGGATGTAAGCGTCTGGGAAGGTGTTTCTGTCGAAGTTCATTTTGTACCAAGTTTTGCGTATAGTCCTTTTAGGTATCGAAAGTTTAAACGATTTTTCTCGGCTCAGGCACAGTCGCAGTTTGACAATAACTCAAGGGAGTATGGATTTGCAATGCCTACCATTGAGTTTAATGTTGTGTATTCGCTGATGCACATCTTCCATCATGTGTTGCATGAGGGAATAGGGCTGAGGCAGTTGCTGGACTATTATTATATACTGAAAGCGTATAAGGGAAACAAAAAGGATATTATGAAGATTCTGTTTTCTTTGGGTCTTGATAGATTTGCTGCTGCTGTTATGTATGTGGAAAGGACTTTCTTTGGCTTGGAAGATGAATATTTGCTTTGTCATTCTGATGTTTCACTTGGCTCTTTCTTGCTAGATGAGATTATGCGTTCTGGCAACTTTGGTAAGTATGATGAAAGATACATAAGTGTAAACAGAAAGAATAGTTGGAGTGTGTATCTGCATAATGTGAGAAGAAACATGTTGTTCCTGAAATTTTGTCCGAGTGAAGTAATATGGTCGCCAATATGGAAACCATGTCATTTTGTTTGGAGGAAAATGAAGGGATATGTGTAAGAATTTTTATTTTGAAAAAAAAGATATGAAATATTTAATTGTAGTAGCCCACCCCGATGACGAGGTTCTTGGGGCTGGTGCATCAATGTGGAAATGGTCGCATGAAGGTGACGAAGTAGACGTAGCCATTATGTGTACGGAGGCAAAAGCAAGAGCTTTTCGTCCTTCGGATGCTGAATTGGAAGGTGATACGGATGCTGCTACCAACTATGTTGGTGTGTGCAAGAAGTATGAGGCTACTTTCCCGAATATCGAGATGAACACTGTGCCACATTTAAAGTTGGTGCAGTTTATTGAGAGTGCTATTCGTGAAAGTGAACCTGATATTGTGATTACTCATCATCCTGCTGACACGAACAACGACCACTTGCAAACTTCTATGGCTTGCCAAGAGGCTATCCGCTTGTTCCAACGTCAGCCGACAGTGAAGCCTGTGAAGGAGTTTTGGTATATGGAGGTTCCTTCATGTTCGGAATGGGCTATTAACGATGCCATGAATCTGTTCCGTCCTAATTGTTTTGTGGAGGTTGGACAGAATGGTGTGCAGGCCAAGTGCAAGGCTCTTTCTATGTATCGTGGCGTGATGCGTCCTTACCCTCATCCTCGCAGTGCTGAGTATATAACAGGTTTGGCTGCTATGCGTGGCAGTCAGTGGGGCTGTAACTATGCTGAGGCTTTTCAGGTGGTGTTACGCAGATATTAAAACAAAATGAAAATATTAAAGGCTATTTGGGCATTCTGCTTCTATCTCTTTGTTCCAAGAAGGGCGAAGCGGATGCCCAATAATTGATTATAATGGTATGAAAATAAATAAAGAATTACTCGATAATTTGTTTGAACAGGCTAAAGAGAATCCTCGTTTACGTCAGAACTTGGATTTGCGTACTTCGTTGGCTGATACAAGTCAGCGTATGTTGAATGCTTTGTTGCCTGGTACGGTGGTGCCTATTCATAGGCATCCTTTGAGTACGGAGAATGTTTTGCTTTTGTGTGGTAAGTTGGTGGAGGTTCTTTATGATGATAATGGCAACGAAACTGAACGTATTTTGCTTGATCCCTCGGTTGGTTGTTATGGTTGTGTGGTGCCAAAAGGTGTATGGCATTCAGTTGAGGTGTTGGAACCTTCGGTTATTTATGAGGCGAAGGATGGTAAATATGGTGAGGATGGTAGTGAAACGTTTGATGCTTTCAAGGAGAAGCAAGATGCTGATGTGGCATCGGTTACTCCTTCTACTTCCTTAAATGCTGTCAGTGATTTGAAGGAGAAGATTGAGCAACTTGTTGTTATGGAACGCAAATCGGGAAGTATGGATGTTATTACTCCGCTTTATGTGGCGCGTATGCTGAATGTGCCTTTGGAAGAGGTGGAGAGGGTGATGAAAGAGTTATGATGACATTAGCAGATTCAGATTGCTGTAGTGACGCATACTAAAAATAGGGTGACTATCTTTGTGGCTAACTGTAATCCCAACAATCAGTCTGCTTACGAAATTCAAAATGTTTTATGGGACGAGCAAAAGAACTAATGATGGAAAAAGAGGAACGTGGATTCTCAAATGATTCTAAGAAATGCGTATGTGCTAAAATGTTTCCTCATCAAAAATACATACGAGAAACTATTAAAAATTCCACTCAATATGGTTATTGCGATTATTGTGAAGAATACGGGGCTATAATCACATTGAATGAGGTTGTAGAAATGGTGTATAATGATTTTGTACGTTATTTTGAGAATCCTGCTGAAGAATTACCTTTTGAATCTGGAGGCGATTGGAATGAGTTTAATGGTTCTGGGTTTCACAAAGAAGGTGGTGGGTATATTTTGCCAAACAATAGAAGTATAATGTCTACCAGCGAAGCTTTGGAATTTGCAAGATTTCAACCATATTCTGATGAGTTGTTTGATGATGTTGCAGATAGTTTCCACTCTGATGATTGGGTTCTGAAAGATGCATATTTATTAACAGAGGAAGAACAAATGCTATATGATTGGGATCTGTTTTGGAATAAAAGTATCACGGAGTTTAAGAATGGTGTTCCATATAACATTATCAAAAAAAAACAATGAAGAACTATTGTCACACATTACAGAAAACATTAGTTGTAACTTAAAAGAACTTTCAATAACACTCTCAAAAGGTTCTCGGTTATTCCGTTGTGTAAATTATGCAGATGTTCCTAATCCTTTGTTACCTCAAAATCTATGGGCGCCTCCAGCAAAGTATGCAACAGCACAAAGAATGAGTCGACACGGACAGTCGCGTTTTTATGCTTCGTTTGACAAACAAACTCCTATTCAGGAGGCTGTTTCAGGAGGAACTGATAAAAAACATTGTTTAGGTGAGTTCGCCTTGAAAAATGATATTAAAGTATTGGATTTTACAAATGTGCCTGAAGCTAATATTTTAAATGTGTCAGATTTTTTGGTATACCGATTTTATGTAAGTTTTGCTAACGCTATTACCCAACCCGTTGCTGATGATGAAAAGCATAAATACATACCAACTCAGTTGATGAGAGATATTATAGAAGAAGGCTATAAAAATGTAGGTATTGTGGGAATTAAATATAGAAGTGTCAAAGGGGCAGATACAGAAAATGTAGTGCTTTTCTTGGATGAGCATAGTTGTATTAATTATTTAGAATTAGTAAATACAGAAATCTTGTAATCATCGTTTCAGAAATTTCTGATGAAGTTGGGATGAATCAAATATACCATATATAACCCGTTGGCGGAATTAATTTAGTGCATACTTAATTCAGCCAATGGGTTTGTTGTTAATAAAGTCTACATATTCCTGTCTTATGTGCGCAGTTTCGAACAAGTATAGTTGTACGTAAGATTAAATATATCCCTTGTAGCCATAGATGCTACAATTGTGATAGGTCTGTTTTACATCTTTCATATAATGGAAATCAGCTACACTCTTCTTTTACAAGAAAGTATGGATAACTCCACTTAATCCACAGAGAGTGTAACTTGTAGCCAAAATAGTATCTATTCTGTGAGGTACAGGAAACAAAGTAGGAAGCTTGCGAAAAATTGTTAGTATGTTTAATCTTACAAAGTTTTCCTCTTGCAACCCTACAAACTTCTATTGGCTTGGAGACAAAAAGAATAAATTCTTTCCACCATTCATTTTTATGGTAATTCTCTTGCGTAGTTTCTCACATAAACTATCCGTATTCTTTCTGTGGTCATTGAACTGTATTCTTGATATGAGGTGGGGAATGTTGCCTTTGTACTCTTGCAATTTGTATTTGAATAAGCTCTTTTCGCTGTCAATGCTTTCAGTCTCTGCCATTAGGGATAAATAAGTTCGAGAATTTAAGAAGAAGACTATGGCGTGGAACATTACCCTATTCTTTGACGATTTTTCCAGAGAAATGCTTGCTTATCTCAAGTATTTTGATGAAATTTGTATAAAGGTTGTACATACGTTGATTTGAATTCAATGTTTTGGATACCACTATACTAAAAAAATAGCGACATGTGCAACTTTTTACTCATATTTATCAACTTAATTTAATTTCGCCAACAGGTATACTATGAATACTATTTCAATATTTCTTGGTTCTTCACATACGCTATCGCATGAACGTGTTTTGATAGGAGACAATATTCGTAAACTAAGTGATTTGTGGGAGGAAAAAGGAGTTCGTCTTCGCTTACTTGTTTGGGAAGATTATAAGGCTGAATATAAAGGACGATCTAAGCAAACTGATTACGATCTCGATCTTGTTGGAAAGGCTGATATTGTTATCACCATGTTCCGAGAAAGAGTTGGCATGTGGACAGACCACGAATTAGATATTGCTCAGACAAATCATTGTACTGATATACATTGTTTTTGTTTGCCTTCATCCAATAGGGATAGCATCGTTTCTTACCTTCAAGGCAAATTATTGCATGTAATAAAAGTCAATAATGGAAACACCGTTGTTCAGCATTTGACTACTATTATCGAGCAATACATATCAAAACACAACCTCGAAACAACAGATACTTCTACTTTTCCGACAAAGTCTTTCTATGCCACTATTCCATCAGATGTAAAGAACTATCGTGTAGCGTTGGGAAATATCATTCGGTCACTTGATATGTTGTCAGAGCAACAACTTAATGTTCGGTGTCGATTGCATCCATATTGCACCCCATCTCTAATAATAGGAGAAACAGATCATTACTTAGGTATATTCAAGACAAAGACGACTCACCGTGAATCTGATGAGTTTAAACTTGCATTAAAACAAATGCATGAGAATTACCGACCAGAAGCCATTACCATTTTTAAGGTTTCAGGTGGAAATCTGCTCAATTCCAATCATGAGATTGCCCCTCTGCTCAAAGAAAAAGAGATATTTACGGTAGGAATAAACAACAACGACCGTCTTTATCTAAAACTGCTTTTATGGCTCTATTCTACGAGCATTCCAAATATAAAGCCTGACGATGTCAATATTAGTATACGTGATTTCAAGATACATTTTTTCGGGCATCCTGTAGCAGACCTTTCATCACTTGAAAATGGTAAACAGATAAAAGAACTTATTGCACGTAAACAGACTCTTGATGACAGTTTTTTACGCATACAAAAATCAACTGATTCCAATAGAAACAATATACTTGCAATTATAGACCGTAAGCGTGCAGCAATAAATTCTAATATTATGCAGATGCTTGCCATAGAGTTGAATAAGTATCTCTTTGAGCCATCATTGTATATTATTGATGAGACACAGCCAGTCGATACAGAAGAAATTTTACAAGCTGTAGAATTAGAGGCAAACCAAATTCAACAGTTGAAAACAAATATCGGCAATAATTGGCTTAATGATGATGAAGTTATTTATCATCGTATTGAATACCTCAGAGGAAATATAAATTCTGAAAACCAATTAGAGGAGATTTCAAAGCTCCTTAACGCACGTAATCAAATACTATTAGAGGCTTACCGCAATCAATTTGTACAGCCTAAGTATGTTTTTGAGGCATTGCAATATGCAGTATCAGTATGTGATACATACAATTTGATCGAATACGATTTTGATGAAGATGTACTTTTCGGCCAGATTGTAAAGTTGTCTGATGAAACAAGAATAACGAATCCAGATATTGAAATGATGCGTCTAAATTATGGCAACTCTTTTGCGCGTATAGGTGACTATACTCAAGCACAGGAAAATTATGAAATAGCGCTCAGTCATTTTAAATCATTTGCCTGTGAAACACCTGCAGAACGAAAGAATTTGGCTCATTTATATGTGAGTATTGTAATGCACACTATCGAGCGGACACCTCACTCAGGAGATGTCAAAGAATGGATATCTGAATTTATGCAATTGTCATCACGTTGGTTTGACGAAAGTCCGAGATATATTATAGAACGTGCTATGGCTCTATGTTGTCATCTAGCAGAGGTGGAATTTATACCATATATAGCTGATAAAGAAGCAAAAGAGGCTGAAGCTATTTTTGAACAGCTACTTGCATATCCTTACCTTCAATCTGATGATCAACTGTATGGTGACATATATTGTTTCTTTCCAAACATTATAGGACGCTACTATATTGAACAAAATTCAATCGTTAACATAGAAGATAGGAAAGAATATATAGAAAAGGCATATAAATATTTCAAAATTGTGCTTGAAAAAATCGCACCGCTTGAAAATATTGAATACTCAGAGTATCTTACACATTTTGCGAATGCTAATCACAATCTTGGCTATTTTTATGTGAAAGAAAATCAGAACCAACAAGCTGTTGATTATTACAATGTTGCTCTTGACGCTAGACGAACCATATTTGTGGCTTCACAAAGTCCAAGAGATGAAGTATCAGTAGCGGAAACTCTTGTTAACGCATGTTGGGCGTTCATAAACGAATTAGAGTCGGCTTTTAGGGAACAACGTACTGGAAAACTTTTAACATTTGCTTCAGATCCTATTTCTATGGCTAATGAAGCTCTTGAGATATACACTCGTTATAATGTGGACGGAATGTTGGGACCAGAGACCAATTATCATAAATCCCTTATGTTGGTCGGATATTTGAATATATTACTTTCTAGAACTAATGTCAAGACTGATGTTGATTATGGAATGGAATGTTTACGCAAATGTTTTGAGTGGGATGACTTACATCCTGAAAATGACCAACATGGTCGAATAATAAGCATAAAACAATATATTAAAGATTTTACCTCTTTTGAGTTATAAGGAATAAGAACTGAGTATCAGTATTTATGACATTGTGCATAGATATGAAAATAAGAACGCAAAAATAATAGCAATAAAATAAAGCATATGCTTCGTTGGTTACATATTTCTGATTTGCATTTAAATGATGATAATTTCTCATCGGCAAGACTTCGTGATGAACTACCTTCTTTTTTGAGAAATAAAAGAATGAAGTGTGACTATGTGTTCTGTACTGGAGACATTCGCTCTGCCAATGTCCGTCCCAATCCTTTTACAGAAGACATGGCTAATTATATGAGAAATATTTGTCATGCTGTTGGCGCTCCGATAGAACGATTGTTTATTGTTCCAGGGAATCATGATGTAAACATCTTTGCTGAAGGGAGAGAAGATGCCATTAAACATATAGTTCCATATGATGGATACTATAAACCAGATATTGGACATATTGATACTGTTGACTTAGAGAAATTACAATCAGGTAAAGAGGATTTCGTAGATTTCTTATCAGAATTGTATGATACAGATCGTTTGGGGTTGTATAAAGATTACAATAATCCTCATTTCTCTATTGAAACACCTGATTTTAATGTGTTACATGTTGATTCGACATTGGTCTATTCCCAAAGTGGTAAAGCAACTGATTTATTAGTGGGATTGGAAAAACTATATACGGTCGTCCGTAAGTTGAACCCCAAAAAGCCAACAATCTTACTAACTCACTATCCGATTACTTCTTTATTGCAAGACGAGAGAAAATTATTATCGAATGTTTTGCAAAAGAATAATGTAAGACTTTGGCTTGCAGGTCATGAACATGATCATAACTTGCAAAAGATGAAATATCTTGATTCTTTGCAATCAGGCGAGTTACATTATGAGACGAATGCGAATGCCACTATATTGATTGGAGAATACGATTCCGAAAACTATCAATGCCGTGTATGTGCATATACATGGTTTCCAGAAGGATGGGCAGAGTATCCAATTATTGATTTGGATGGTGAAGAGGTTGGTGTATACGAATTTCAACTTAAGCCGGTAGGCATTGAAGGGCATTCGAAAGAACTGATCGCATGCCAAAAGGCAAACTCGTATTTCTACAATCGTATGCCTGATAAGGTTGAACGGAATTTGATTCCTAAAATTCATTCGGAAGGCACGTATGAAACCATATCTACGCTTCTGAGTATGGCTTGGAATACGAATTGTCCTCATATTGTTCTTTTGGCAGATGGCGGTATGGGAAAGACCACGATGTTATTGGACTATTGTAAAACAACAAATACTCCAACCTTGTATGTATCAGCGGAACAACTTGCAAGTATGGGAATGGACATAATCAAATACTGTGCAAGATGTGTTTTCAAAGGTGATATTGACTTGTTGGAAAAATGTTTAACACAAAAACATCGCCAACCTACACTGATCATATTCATTGATGGGATGAATGAAGTAGATGGAATTTCAGAACGAAAATTCATACAGGAGATACAACGTCTCAGTTTCTTAGATGGAGTTCAAATTCTTATATCTTCTCGTTCTGATTTTACAGTTAGGTATAGTTTGCCAACATTTAGAAAATCTGAGCTATGCGCATTGAGCAAAACTGAAATCAAGGATTTTTTCTCGGAAGAGGAATGGAACAATATTGTAAAATCCGAAGTATTGACACGATTGCTGAGCAATCCGATGATGGTGACAATTTACAAGGAGATTTGCTCCGTTGTAAATGACTCTAAGAATCTCCATTTCTTGAACTGGAGGTTTCCCATAATGTGTGAAGCAGACTTGTTTCATAACTATTATGTGGCACAGCAAGCTCTATTGACATTGCGCGGTCAAGTAGATGGCTATAAGATGTTATTGTCGCAGGTTTGCATTGATGAGATATTGCCCAATATTGCATATTGCTATGAGTCTTCGTTCAGAATGAACATGGAGGATGAAGAGTTTCGTAAGCTATTGACAGGCATGCTTGATAATGTTGTTATTGAAAATGCAGCAATCCATGCGATACGTCAATATTATAGGGAAGCATCAGGGCTATCTTTAGAGCCATATCAGGTGATTGATTTTCTTACACAAGAAATGCGTCTACTTTACATGAATCAGGGAACAACAGCCTTCCCGCACCAAATGTTTCGTGATTATCTATCTGCAAAGTATATTGTAAAACAAACGAACAGCAAAAAGAATGTCTTGGCTTTATGGAATGAGCGTCCAATACCATTCTCTATAATATTCAATATTCGACAAATAGATAAGCATTACTGGCACCATACAGCTCAATGTGTGCGTCAAGAAGCAGCTAAAGTTGCAAATGTTTCTGTTTTAGTTCAAAATCTGTTCGATGCTTTTCCTTCAAGCAATAAAGATAATGTTGCTGACTTTTCAGAATTGGATTTGAGAAATGTAAAATTGCCCAATAGTGCTTTGCAGACATCGAGAATATCTTTGAAAGATGCAATAATTGATAATGTAACGTTGGGTATCAGTATGGGTATGCCTATCTGTCATAAGCATCTTACATTATCATCTGATAAGGAGTTTTTGGCGACATGGGCAGATATGAGAATATATGTATTCTCATTACGACAATCTACAGCTCCTTATGTTTTTGATTTTGGACGAGATTTGTTAAAAATGGTTTTTGTAGAAAACCGTTTGTTTGTGTTGTCTGGTAAATTATATGTGTTCGTATATAAAAATGGTTGGGTATTTTCTGGAGAGATAGGTCAAGAGGATGGAATATGTTACAAACTAAAGTCTATCATCGTGGGTAATAATGCAGTCCATCTATATTATCCTAATCGTGAGGTTATTTATAGCCTTACAGATTTTACACGCAAGACAATAAATCAAGGAAAGGACAAATATTTGAATCCAGTGCAAGGTCATGACATCTCAATGTTAAATAGATATGAGAAAAAGCAATTTGACAAAAGCCACGGAGAGATTGATAAAGTTGGTGATGAGAATTTTTGTGCTATTTCTTATGCGGACGGCCGCTTGATATTGGAGCATGAGAATGAAACTATAGGTATACTTGCAAGAGGAAAGGCCAGATTGAAAGATGCTACAATATCAGGTGATGGAAGCAAAGCCATTACACTTAGTTACGAAGTTTTTGGAGGACGTAGGCGTGTACAACTTTGGAACTTAAATAATGGCAGTAAATTGGAAGAGTTGACTTGCCCGAATAATGTTGATAGTATTCATCTTTCAGAAAACGGAGATTGGATGTTAGGCAAAATGTTTCGTCATGGCACATGGGTGTATGATGTAAGACTGCATAAAGAACAAGTTTTTGAAGAATACTTCCTTTCAAGCAATCGTGGTAAAATTTTTTGTAAAGATGATTGTGTTGTAAGAAAAGAGGAAGGAAAGGTATTCTTGTATAATCTGAGAACAGGAAAGAGCAGTATTATAGATAGTCCCGTTGCAGATCCAAGTTTGATATGCATACTTAGAGATAATTCTATTGCTGCTGTCAACAATAAAGGGAATGTCGCAAAAATACGCAGTTTCAGAGATCAATCTTTATTGACTTTCAATGGTGGATATTCTACAATAGAAAGCATAGGACTGTTTGAGGAGCAGCCATTTATAGCGGTAGCGTTGGCTAACGGAATTTTAGATATGTATCATACGGGAAATGGCGCTGTTCTGAGACATTTGCAATTACCAAATAAAAACTCAATGATGGTTGTGCATCCACAAAAGACAATCATTGTAGAATCGGATGGGCATCATATATTAAAGACCCATTATTATTTTGAAAAGTATTCTTATTATGGCAAGAGAATGGGATGGTGGAAAGAACACCCTTATCATGGGCCTAAGAATATAATAGATGGAGATATCTTGGATATAGGCTTTAATGTGCAGAATGATCAAATAGTTGCAGTGTTGTCTAATGGTCGAATTATGTTTTGTTCTGATGATTGGACTGATTACAAATATTCATTTTATATCATTACAGCATTCGATGTGGCAGCTTATGACTTTAGTGAAGTTCAGTGTTCAGAAGAATTAAAGGATGTTTTACGTAGAAATAAAGCGTTGTAATGAGTCTTAACTCTGCATGATACTTTGGCAAATAAAAAAGAGATATAAAGGCGCAGTGTGGAAGGTGAAAATAACAATATATCCCCACATTGTAGGCATTTTTAGCTACCGTCTTTCACACCTATCAATCGACTCTTATAGCTATTCCAGACAATCCGAGTAAGCGAGGTTTACTTTGTGTCCTACAAATTTTAAATTTTTTGGAAGGTGCATGTTTGTATTATTATGTGTCATCTCTCTTTTTACTTTACAATCTCTAAAATACAATGTCAATGAAAACGGCTGTTCGCATAGGCCCAATTGCACACCTACGGCGTGCGAAGTTTGGGGTTATTGCATACGGAAACCAGGCATGAGAGTAAGGGGGGACAAGTTCCCCCTCACTCTCATACCTGGCTACCATATATCACCCCTAATGGGGTGAGACCTGCGCTTGAAACATTGATGATTAAATTTGCAAAATCCATGTGAGAGAATTGCAGGTTTTGAACACCTACGTATGCTGTAATATAAATATGACCAATAGGTGAACGTTCATTATGCCATATTGTAGTGTCTTGAAAATGTTTGGGGAGATATTTGCAAGTGTGGAAGGTATTCTGTAACTTTGCAATAACGCATTGTTTTAGAAAAGATAAGAAGGTGTGAGTAATAACTTGGATGGGGGAGTGCGTTAAGAAATAAGTTGAAAAGGTATGAATGACAAGAAAACATATATTTGGAAGTTTGAATTGTCTGAAAAGAAAGAGTATGAGTGGGGGATGGATTGTCCTGATTGTGTGAATGAAGGTAATGTGAAGATATGGAATCGTTTTCTGTTGAATAAGATTAGTGAGTTGCTTTGTGCGGACTCTATACAAACTGAGGATTATCAGGAGGCATTGCGTGCTGTATGTAAGGAGGAAGAGGAACGTTTGGCAAGAGAAAGGCGTCTTGCGAGAGTGGAGGAGGTGCGCCAAAAAAGACGTTGCATGGTTCGTACGAAGATTGATTTTGTGCCTAAGGGGTTGACTGTGGACTTGGAGGCTGCTTACGCTAACTATATTCAGCAAGTGGTGACTTTTATGCCTGAAGATAAGGATGACTTTTTATATATGTTGAGATTGTTGGAGCGTTGGGAGAAGAAGTCGATTCCTGCTGTATTGGCTAAAGGGAGACCTGATGCTGCGTATGCTATTGCGATTGGGTTGTGTAGGCATGTTGAAAGTTTTTTGATGCGTAATGATATTAGTGAATATTTGACTGTATATAGATTGCGTATTGGGAGGTTTGTTTATGCGTGTTTTGCAGCGTTGGTGAATAGTGTATTTGCATGGCATAACGAGGAGAAACGTGTGTATGTGTTTAACTTTATCAATAGCCATTTATCACGATATGATGGCTTAAAATGGGTGCAAAATAAAATAAGGGTGTTGGCTCCTAATGATAAGATCGTTGGGGAGCCTGTGCGCATTGTGCGTGAGATGAATGATGATGAGGCTCGTGCTGCAAGAGAAGTTGAACGGTTAAGCGAGGAGAAGAAGCGACTGTTGTTGGAGGCTGAAAAGGAGGCTAAGTCTTTGATTCCTTTGAATAGGGACTTTGAAGAGCGTATTTTTAATTATAAGAACATTGATGAGGATTGTAGCAAGATTGCTTCGTTGATGTGGAATGAGAAAGCTGTTATAAATGGGTTTATTGCTGATGGTAACTATCAAGAGGCTGCCTTAAAGTTTTTGCAGTTGACTAAATCGATGTGTAGACATTTTATGATGGATTGTCACTGGGATTTTTATGATGATTTGTATAGTCCCGAATATGTTGTGGATAGTATTGTTGATGTTTTTGAGAATTTGGTAAAACAGGGTAAGTTGCCTGAGAATGTAAAAACTTATATCCATGAGGCATGGAAGGAAATTAAGGACATGGAGTGTTGCACGGATTATTGTTTGCTGTATAAGGTCGGTTCTGTAGACTCTGAACTCTTTTCTTAAGGACATTGCATGCAATGTTTTTAGCCATGAATGAGCTTTGAATGCTTTGTGATGTTGGGAAGAGGTATGGAGGGATGAAGAGAGTTGAGAAATGGAAAAAAGAAAGGTTTAAGAGGTTTGGGATGATAAAATGAAGGAAAATGAAAATATTTTTAAAGAAATTTCTTTTAAAATCCTTTTATTTGTCTGGAAAAGTGTATCTTTGTGCACAGAATATTACAATTCTTAATGCTATTCTTTAAAAATATTTTGGAATAAGTTTAAGGATGTGCAAAAACCTTTTTCATAAAATACCTTTGTGGAAAACAATTCAATAAATAATATGATGCGTATAAAGAAAACCTGTATTCTTTTCTTTGCTTTGCTCTTTGCTGCTTGTTCGGGCATTGAAGTGGTTGAAGATGAGGATGGACAAGGAAGTGAAAAACTTTCGACTGTGCGTGTGTTTACTCGTGCTGCTTCAAGTACTGACAAGGTGTATCCGTTGAAAATCTATGCTTTTGATGAAAGTGGACGTATGCGTGTAAGTCAGGTGGTGAACTCGGATAAGGATAAGGTGAATTTGCGTTTGCCACAAGGAGAACCTGCTCGTGTGGTGGCTATTTCTGCAAATGAGAATACGTATGATTTGCCTCAGGAAATTTCTTTGAATTCGCTCATTAAGGCGAAGAGCCCTCAGTTGGATGAGGATGCTTCTGATTTTGTGAAACAGCTGGCAAGGGGATATGCTACGGATTATCCGTTGCAGATGGCTGTTGCTGATATTGTTCCGTCGAGTGCTACGGCTGCTCTTGATTTGCAAATGCACTATCAGATGTCTTCTTTGAAATTTAGAATTGTAGGCTTGCCTGTTGAGAAGTCTTCGGCTTACGTCACGGTGTCTTCGCCTTATGAGGGTGTGACTTTAGGGGGTGAACGTAAGGGTAGCCAAAGAACTGTAGTGCCTCTTGCTTATGATAGTAAGTTGGGATGTTGGAACTCGGGGACTGTGTATATTTTTCCTACTTCGAACAATCAAACTAATTTTACCATTGCTTATAATAATGAGGAGGGTGAGAACTTTGCTCAGGTAACTTATATGGCATCTTTGCAAGCTGGACAGCCTTATGAGATTTACGGTCTGTTGCAAGATGGTGATTTGAATGTGTCGGGAAGTGTTACGCCTGCTAAATGGGCTACTCCGATTGCTTTCTCGTTTGACTTTTCATCGAATAGTAGTACGATTCTCAATGGGGATGGCCATGTTATTACGAAGCCTTCGGGCAGTAGCGATGAGTTTGTGGTGGATGCTTTTCCGAAAGAACTTTCTGTATGGGAGGATCATGTGGTGATGGGCGTGAAGCCTGATAGTGATGGTAATACTGCCACTTTGTTGCTGGTGTCGCTTACGGATTATGCGGATGTGGCTTCGGCTCTGCATGCTAAAAAGTCTACCATGGCAGCTTCTCTTGCTGAAGAGGCTGAGGAGGGGAATATAACTTCGTGGCGTATTCCAACTGGTGAGGATGCGATGACCTTGCGTAATGTTTATTTGAAGAATTCGGATGAATTGGAAACTTTGTTTGAAGAGTTGGGTGGTGATCTGTTTGTGTTGACGGATGGTTCGGGCAAGAGCATTCGCTATCTTTGCAATGATGCTAAGATGACGTATAGTTTTAAGACTGGCCCAAGTTATGGCAAGATTACAGATGCTGGAGCTACTGTTACAAGTTATCATTTGCGTTTGGTGACGGATGTTAAGGTGAGATTGAAGGGTGGGGCTAAGAATTAGTCTGTTCTTCCCAAAAAGAAATATTACTAACAAAAACAAATAAGTATCATGAAAAAAGGATTTATTGCTTCTTTATTAGGAGCGTTCGTTTTAATGGGATTGGTAGCTTGCTCTTCGGAGGTTGCTTCCATTAGTGATGAAGAAGTGGCAAGTGTTCCTGTTGAGGTAACGTTTACCGGTTTTGATGTGTCGGTTCTTCCTGAGGCTCCTAAGAAGGTTCGGTCTCGTGCTACGGCTGATGATGCTGGGGTGTCGCGCATTGCTTTAAAGGCTTTTGAAGTTCCTTCAGGTAAGGAAGTGTTTTCCACTGTGAAGAGTAAGGGTACGGATGGAGATGATTTTAATAGTGTGACATGTCATTTGCCTATTGGTGGTTACACTTTTGTGGCTGTAGCTCATAGGGCAAAAACTACGGAGTCTTTAGCTGCTAACATTATATCGGCTACAGAAGCAACAATTTCTGAAAAGACTTTGCCAAAAGAGGTTTATGCAACAATTGTGGATAATGTGCTTGTTGATAACAATACAGCAAAGGGAGTTACAATAAACTTTGGTAAGCGTGTGACTTCTTCTTTCCATTTGAATATTACAGATGCTTTTCCTTGTAATGTAAAAAAGTTGGAGATTGTGTTAAACCCCTTGCATGATGTGGCTTCTGCACCTTATACTCTTAATCCAACAACAGGCTTATCACCTAAGGCTCAAACTTTTCAAGCTGAAGTAATTCGTCCTGAAAATGGAAAATTTTCGTTTCCTATTAGATTTCAAATTCTTCTTGCTTCAGCCGAGCAGACAATGGATGTTGTTATAAATATGAAGGATGAGAAGGGCGAAGTGCTTTATACGCGTACGTTGCACGATGTTTCTTTCAAGCAACATCGTGTTACAGAAGCCAAAGGTACTTTCTTTAGCTCAGACGTAACAGGTAGCTTTGATTTTGACATCCAAGATGATGACCAAGTTACTGTTCCATTGTATCCCAAAAATTAGGTTATTTCACGAATAGATTGGTAGAATATAATCTCCATGAATGAATCGCGAATTTTCAAAAATACTTTTTGAAGATTCCTGGTTAGTTCATGGGGATTTTTGTTTTTTCGACATAAATATCTTTGTTTTATTTCGAGTTTTTGTTTTTTACGACATAAATGCCTTTGTTTTTTTTGGTCAAAAATGTCCATCAATGAACCATAAATGTTTATGAATTAATTTTTTGAATTTCCGTAAATGACCCCTTTCGGGGTTGGGCTGGCGCATGAAATATTACTTAATTATCCGCTTTAATCCGCTTTTCGGTAAATTATCTGCTTAAAAGTGATGCAGTCTCGTTGAAATTTTATACTTTTATCCCCGAAAACTATAATGTTTCTTGAAATATGAAGGCGTTGTTGAATAAAACGACTTCTTATCTTCTAAACATTTCCCATCTAATGGTTGGGCTTTTTTGAAAACAATAATCGAACATACGTTTATGCGCGATTTTAAAGATATAAAAATTGCTGTAGCTGGTACGGGCTACGTTGGTTTGAGCATTGCTACTTTGCTTGCTCAGCATCATCAGGTGACTGCTGTGGATGTGGTTGCTGAAAAGGTTGAAAAACTTAATAAAAAGATTTCGCCTATTCAGGATGACTATATTGAAAAGTATTTGGCTGAAAAGCCTTTAAATTTGATGGCTACTTTGGATGGTAAGGCGGCTTATGCTGATGTTGACTTTGTGGTGATTGCTGCACCTACAAACTACGACCCTGTGAAGAATTACTTTGACACGTCGCATGTTGAGGAGGTGATAGACCTTGTGCTTGAGGTAAATCCGGATGCTGTGATGGTGATTAAGTCGACCATCCCTGTTGGTTACACGCGTAGTCTTTATGTGAAGTATGCCCTTAAGTTTTTAACTGACCCTGCACTGAAGGGTAAGCATTTTAATTTGTTGTTCTCGCCAGAGTTCTTGCGTGAGAGTAAGGCGCTTTACGACAATCTTTATCCTTCGCGTATAATTGTGGGATATCCCAAGCCTTTGCCTACAGACGAGAATAAGACGTGGCAGGAGGAGAATGCTGCTATTGCTGCCATTGGTAATCCTGAGGCTGAGAATTTTGCCAAGACTTTTGCTGCTCTTTTGCAGGAGGGTGCTATAAAGAAGGACATTGACACGCTCTTTATGGGGATGAAGGAGGCTGAGGCTGTTAAGCTTTTTGCTAATACTTATCTTGCATTGCGCGTAAGCTATTTCAATGAACTTGACACGTATGCTGAGGTTAAGGGACTTGATTCGAAGGCTATTATTGAAGGTGTAGGACTTGACCCACGTATTGGTACGCACTATAACAACCCTTCGTTTGGTTATGGGGGCTACTGTTTGCCTAAGGACACAAAGCAACTTCTTGCGAACTATCAGGATGTGCCTGAGAATTTGATTGAGGCGATTGTTGAGAGTAACCGCACGCGCAAGGACTACATTGCTGATGCTGTGTTGCGTAAGGCTGGATGGTATGACTATTCAAGCAACAATCAGTTTGGTAGTGACCCTGGAGCTTGTGTGATTGGTGTTTATCGGTTGACCATGAAGTCTAACTCCGACAACTTCCGTCAGTCGGCTATTCAGGGCATTATGAAGCGTGTTAAGGCTAAAGGGGCTGAGGTGATTATTTACGAACCTACGCTTGAAGATGGCACAACTTTCTTTGGTAGCAAGGTGGTGAATGACATTGAGGCTTTTAAAGAACAGAGCCACGCAATTATTGCAAACCGCTTTGACGATTGCCTAAAGGATGTGGAGGATAAGGTTTATACTCGCGACATCTTTAGAAGGGATTAGGTTTTAAGTAGGTATTTATTTTTTTGAAATTTATATTAGACGACTTTAATTACATAAAATGAGAATAGGGCTGGTGTTGGGTGTTCAAACTACTTAGAACTGGCTTTTAAATAAAAAAATAGGAAACGCATTTCATGGCAGACTTTTTATTACAACTGCAAAAGCTAAAGGCACTGAATGGTGACGCAGAAATCAGTAAACCTCAAAATTCTTATTGTGGAACAGTATACTTTAAACTTGAAAGCAACAAGGAGGGAGTGTACTTGACGGTGGTAGATGAAAAACTGAATCCTGTGGACGTGGATTATCGTTATTTTGAAAACGAAACGGCACAGTTGCTTCATAGCATTGAAAATGTGATGCGCGAAAAGCGTTTTCAAATTGTGTGGGATGAAGTTGACCAACGCATCAACTTGTATGAGCACCCTTATTTGTGCTACCAGTTGGTGCGTTGTCCGCATATTGTGAATGCTAAGGGCGAGCCTATCACGGTGGTTGAAGGTGAAAGTCAGCTTAAATTGTTGCTTAATTACAAGAATAATGAGTTTGTGCCACGTTTGGGCATTGAAGATACTGATGGGCGTCATCGGGTGGTGATGTTGTCTGATAATTTTTGTTTGTTAGGCAGTCAAATCTATAATGTGCAGTCGGTTGGTAACAACTTCCGCTATTTTCCTATTTTTGAAAATAACTTTACGGCAGACACGCTCGATAAGTATTTGTCGGTGTTCTATTCGTATTTCGAGCATATTCCCGTTGCTTGCGAAGGTTATGAGATTCATTTTTCGCAACAAGAAATTGTGCCTGTGCCTACACTTACCTTCGAGAAGGTGGATGCAGACAAGATGCTCTATTTGCGTCTGACCGAAGGTGTGGCAGATTTTCCCTCAGACTTTATTGAGAACTTTGGTTTGAACAAATTGGCTATTGCAACGTCTGAAAAGGAATATGAGGTGAAGCGTTTGCGCAGACTGCCTATGCAAGTGTTGACTGAAAATCTGCAAAATGAAATTGTGCGATATGCTCCATCACGCCAAGCACGTAAAATGGTGTTTGCTGAGGATGGCGTGTTTATTTTACCTGAAGAAGTTGCAGGTCCGTTTTTGTTGCAAGCCCTTCCTTCGCTCATTCGCGACTATCAGCTTGAGGGTGCCGAAAAACTGAAGGAATATAAGGTGAAAGCTGTGCAGCCTAACTTAAAGGTGAATTTATCATCGGGCATAGACTTTTTGGAGGGCAATGCTACCGTAGAGTTGGGCGAAGACAGTTTTACGTTGCAGCAATTGCTTCAACAATATAATAAAAAGAAGTATATTCAGCTTTCAGATGGCAACCGTGCCTTGCTCGATAGTGGATACATGCGTCGTCTTGAACGCATCTTTAAAAAGGGTAAGAAGGCAGATAAGGACAAGGTGAAGGTGTCTTTCTTTGACCTTTCAGAACTCGAAACGCTTATCAATGGTCCTGTTGAGGGCGAAGCCTTTAAGCATCACCGTGAGTTTTATGAAGGCTTTAATGCCCTTGCTCGTCAATCCATAAAGGTGCCCAGTATTAAAGCTACTTTGCGTCCTTACCAAACTGAGGGTGTGAAGTGGATGAAATATCTTTATGACAATCACATGGGTGGTTGTTTGGCTGATGATATGGGTTTGGGTAAGACGCTTCAAACCATTAGTATGCTCAATTTGGTGTATCCTGCCGAGCAGAAAGCTACTTTGTTGGTGATGCCACGCAGCTTGCTCTTTAATTGGCAAAGTGAGATAGCTCGTTTCTCGCCAAAGTTGAAGGTGTATACTTACTATGGTAACACGCGCGATATGGATGAGGCAATGAAGCACCAAGTAATTCTTACCACTTATGCGATTGTGCGTAATGACATTGAGGAGTTCCGTAAACAACAGTTTCATTATGTGATACTCGACGAGAGTCAGAATATTAAGAATGTTTCAACGCAAAGCACACAAGCTGTGTTTATGCTGAATGCCGAACATCGTTTGGCATTAAGTGGTACACCTATCGAGAATAATTTGGGTGAGCTTTATTCGCTCTTTCGTTTTCTTAATCCTGCCATGTTTGGTTCGCTCGACGATTTTAATGCTCGTTATGCAAATCCCATACAGAAGGATGGTGATAAGGATGCCATGCAGAGTTTGCGTCGCAAAATATTCCCCTTTATGTTGCGTCGTTTAAAGCGAGATGTTCTTAAGGACTTGCCCGACCGCATTGATAAGCAACTTTATGTGGAAATGGACAAGGCGCAAGCTGAATTCTATGAACAGCGTCGTCGTTATTATAAGGAACAGGTTAGTCAGTCCATTAAGAGTGCAGGATTGCAGAAGTCGCAGTTTGTGATGTTTCAAGCTTTGAGCGAGTTGCGTCGTGTGGCTTCGATACCTGAGAGTCTTACAGATGGTCGCATCCATTCGCCTAAACTCGAGGTGCTTACTGAAACTTTGCTCGATGCGGTTGCTAATGGACACAAAACGGTGGTGTTCTTCAACTTTATTGCAGGTATTGAATTGTTGAGCGAAACGCTCGATAACAATGGCATTGACTATGTGTGTATGACGGGTTCAACACACGATCGTAAGAGTGTGGTGGAACGTTTTCAAAACGATCCGCAATGTCGCGTAATGCTTATGACACTTAAAACGGGTGGGGTAGGATTAAATCTTACGGCAGCTGACACAGTGTTTATTTTTGAACCTTGGTGGAACAAGGCTGCTGAGGAACAAGCCATTAACCGTTTGCATCGTTTTGGACAAAAGGCAAAGGTGCTTTGTTTCTCGCTTATTACGCAAGGAACCATCGAAGAGAAAATTCAACAACTGCAGCAGCAAAAGGCTGATTTGTTTGAAGGACTCATTAGCAGTGACAACACATCGGCTAAGCATTTAAGCGAAGAGGATATAAACTTTATTTTAGGATAACCCTTAGAATTTTTAGAACCACCCTTAAAGGAATAAGTTGAGTAGAAAACGATGCTCAACTTATGAAGTCGTCTAAACTTTTCTGCCGAAGATTAGATTTAAACTTTTATCTCTTCTAAATTCAATCTTTGCCTTTCTTTTTGACCGCTTTTTGACATCTCATCGGTCGTGTAGCTCGCTACACTC
>ERZ1023617.92-NODE-92-length-40710-cov-51.181650_pt1 | contig 40710 bp, 34 predicted proteins | sample MGYA00380328_ERZ1023617 | MGnify/ENA primary metagenome ERZ1023617 (study PRJEB33179, sample SAMN07448977) | human gut metagenome | biome: Human-gut; feature: Human associated habitat; material: Faeces | host: Homo sapiens | place: India: Bhopal | collected...
CAAAGAAAGCTTGCTTTCAATTTGCCGAGTGCAGCTTTTCTTCTGCAAAGATACGTTTTTCCCTCGTAACTTCCAAAGTTTTAGGGAAAAATGTAGGAATGCAGGGCATACAAAAAGGCGGTCTCTGAATAGAAACCGCCTTTAATTGTATTTTTTTGAGAGATATTACTTCTTTGTCATCTCACACTTTGCTGTTCCTTCTGCCCAATTAACCTTAAGTTTAATGTCGTAAGTACCAGCTGCTACAGCGATGTTTGGACCATTCTGTGTAGTGAGGTTATCTAATTCTCCACCCCAACTGAGAGACCAATCGTTTGTGTGACGGAACTTCATTTCGCCATCAGTCAATTCGACGTCCTTAAGTTCCCAGCAGCGCTCTTCCGGATTGTATGTCATATTCGTATCGCCATCCCAACCTTTAGGAGTTGCGCTACCAATGATACCAATAGTAAATGGAGTCAGTGTGTAAGTCTTCGCAGACAAGTCAACATCTACCTGATAGAAACCTGCTTCTTCTGTTATCACGATGTTTCCTGCATCAGGAGCTGTATCAAAGTCAGCACCATAGTTGGTGCCATCCCAGTTTGGCTGAGTACTGAACTTGAAACCATTCTGGTTCAGGTACATATAACCTGTAAAGTGAGCACCATCATCACTATTGAGGACGTCAATCTGCTTCCATCCATTAGCATCGCCTGCCATATAGAGGATAGGCTTGCCAACTGTATATGTCAGGTTGTTCATGTCGAGAGTTACAATCCATGTACCAGCACCAGGGATAACCATGGTCTGTGGAGAACCCCAGCTGTCGCCAGTATAATAGATTGTACCAGAAGCATCATCGCAACCATCCTTCTCGCAACCCAAGACACCTTTGTTGATAACATCCCAGTTGCCGCTTTCATCCCACTTGCTGCCTTCGTAGAACTTGAAGTAGTTCTTGTCTTTCTCTGTGGTGACCTTGAGCTGGTAAACACCATCAGATACTTGGGTCATCCATACAGGACTTGTAGCAGTCCATCCATTTCCGTTTACCTCGCCAAGCATGTAGTAGCCCTTCGCATCGATAGCAGGAGTTGGGGTTGGCTTAAGTTTGGCTGTAGTCGTACCTACGGTATTGATGGCAACGGCATCACCTGATGCCAAGTTGACAGAAACCTTAGACTCAACGTTGATGTCACGAGCAACGCTTGCGCGTGATTTGTTCTGTTTGCAGAGAATCTTCTCCAATTCGGTTGCATTTACCTGAATGTTGTTGCCAATGATTTCGCCGCTTTCAATAGCCTCACCATTTACTTTCAAGTCTATCAGTGTGTAGCCTGAAACATTAGCATCTGTCGAGTTGACTGTTACGAGGTTGATGACTCCATCTTCGTCAGGCATATTACATTCTGCTTCAGGACCCGCTGTAAAGGTGATACCATATTGGGCAGCTGAGGCTTCCTGTGGATTGGTCTGAGGATTAGCCCAATCGTCGTAGTCGCCGTTGCAGCTGGCAAGTGATACACTTGCCAAGACTGCTAAGCTATATAAAAAAGTCTTTTTCATTTTGCTTTCATCTTAAATTATCTAACTTCTGCTTTATTTGTATCAAAGTTGACATACAACTTCTTGCCAGGGGCGGTAGTTACAGAGTAATCTGCACCCATAGTCTCAGCCCAGTTGTTTGGCATATCATATTTACGCCAGAACACTTCGCCATTGTGAACAGTGAACTCTGTACTATACCAGTCGAGGCTACCGACCTTGACAGATACACGAAGCTCTGTGCTGGCAGTGAATGCAGGAGAAACCCAATCACCACTTGGATCGTCTGGAGGAGTCAGAGCTGTATCATCAGCAAAGCCCCAATCGCTTTGACCAATACAAGCACCAATCAGGTAAACCTGAGTCTTGTAAACAGTCAGTGTCCAGTCGATGTTCTTCTTGTCTTCGGTAATCTTACCCTTGAAGTGGAGAGTGTACCAGCCAGCGTTGGCTACCTTGATGTTTTGTTCCTCACCTGCAGAGATTTCTGCACCGGCTTCATCGTTGATTGCCTTAAGACGGTTGATGCCGCGATAGTCATTGTTTTCTGTACCCCACTTGAACTCACCACCTGCAGGCAAGTAGACGATACCATAGTAGTTGCCAGCTACACCTTGTACCTGTGGAATAGGCTTCCAACTCTGCCATGGAGTCTGGATAGAACTACCTATCAAGTAGAGATTATCGGTGAACTTCGCATCAGGAGCCTGATAGACAGCCTTGACAGAAGGCAGGGTAATAACATTTGAGAAAGTTTCTCCTAAATAGGACGATGCTGCAACGCGAATCACAGCACGAAGACGAATGTAAATTGGCATATCTTCGGGAACACTTGCATCAGGATTGGCAGCCTTGAAGAGTGATACCACAGCATCGTTTACTTCGGATGCAATAAATTCCAATCTGCTTGCATCTGAGGATGGTGTCGCCAACTCTACATGAGTGGCTGTAGCATCGCTGACGAATGCAGGGTCGATAGAAACCTGTGCATAGTACGTCACAGAGTAAGGCACTCCACCATAATTTGGCTGAGAGCATGTCAATACCAAGCTTTTTGCACTGGAGAGGTCGTAGGTATTGTTTTCTGCAAGAGCAGGAGTGTTCAATACAAATCCATCCGCAAGATGACTCAGGTCCAATGTAGGGTTGCTGTCTCTGTCTTCATCGCAGGATGTAAAGAGCAAAGGGAGTACCAATGCCGGCAGCAACATGAATTTGAATATCTTTTTCATAATTGATTTCTTTTAAATTAAATCTTGTTTCCTAACAATTAGTATTTTGGGTTCTGTGTCATGTTAGGGTTGTTCTTAATCTCGTCGCCAGGGATAGGATAGATATCGCATTTTGCTGGAATACCTTGACCATTTTCTGAACCACCTTTGAAACTCCAGAGATACTTGGAACCAGTGAACAAGCCAAAGCGAACCAAGTCGGAACGACGGCGGCCTTCCATATAGAACTCACGGCACCATTCATCGATAAGGGTCTGCTCATCTACTGATGAAGCTTTTATCTGACGATTGGCACGGTCCTGAACCTTCAGGATGTCTTCCAAACCATCCTGACTGCCGTTGAGACGATACTTGGCTTCTGCACGGGTCAGATAGATTTCTGCCAAGCGGAACACAGGGAAGTCGGTATCTGAAAATTTCTGATGGTGCTGTGCTGTACCGTCTGCATGGAGGTTGGTCCACTTAACGAAAGACGCACCATTCAGAGGGCCTGTAATAGCATCACCTGGTGTTAGAGTACGTACCTTGTCACTGCATCCACCGATACCCATATAGAACAGGGCGCGGTCGTCTTTAGCCTGTGCCACTACGTCGGCAGTACTGATACCTTTTTCGTTATCCTTTGCAATCACCTGATCTTTTGATGGATTGGACAAAAGATCCTCATCGGTAGCCTTAGGAATATCCCCGTTAGGGAAGAACTTCTTTACCAAGTCTACACGTGCAAACAGACACTTCCATGGGTCACTTGTGCTTGCATAAGGCATGCCAGATATGGTAGAAGCATTTACGAGGTATGAAGTTCCTGCATAAGCGCGAGTCTTTACACCATCCTGACGGATAGGGAAGATAATTTCCTTCATGGCCTCTGGGTTGCAGTCATTGTCGCCCATGAACAACTGCTGGTAACCGCTGTAACCGTTCTTTTTTGCACGGCAAAGATTGTATTTACCTTCGCCTTCACCTACGTTGCTGAGAATCTTGTCGCAATAATCGATAGCCTTCTGGTAGTCCTTTACCTGACCATCGGTATAAACGGCAGAGTTAAGAGCCAAGCGGGCATGGAGAGCATAAGCTGCACCACGGTCAGCACGCCCGAAATTCTCACTATTATTATAAGCACCCACCTCAGCCATCAGAGGCTCGATGGTAGTCAGCTCATTATCCAACCACTCGTAGAGTTCCTTGCCACTTTTCTCGGTAGGGAGATTGTTGTCGAAGGTATCCTTGAAAGGAGCCTTGCGATACAGGTCAAGGAAATAATAGTAGTTCAATGCACGGAGGAAGCGAACTTCTGCGATCTTATCCTCACTCAGGCTACCAGACTGCTCAGAAATAAAGAAGTTGTACTGGTTGATGTTATAACTGAGGCGCTGGTATGCCCAGTTAACACGCACATTATTCTTGTCCCAATCCATGGTGGTGATTTGAGCAATACCATCATTTTCCTGATAAGCCCACAAAGTTTCGTCTGTCATCAACTCTTCCAGGTTGAACACTGTACGGATAAATCCAGTTTCACCCTCGTTGCCACTTATATCTGCTAAACCATCAGGACCTTTCTGACCTGTAAGACCAAGGGTAGCATACTGCTTAGCCAAGAGCCCCTCTACCGTATATGTTTGGTGATTAAGTGGGTCAACCGACTTGATGTTCAGTTCGTCTGCGCAAGAGACAAAGCCCATGCACAACATACTTGCCATTGCAGTCTTTATAAATATCTTTTTCATAATTGTCTCCTTTTTGTATTTTAGAAGTTAAGATTCAAACCAAGTTGGAAGCTTATTGGACGTGGGTAAGGATTTTTGTCCATACCGCTACTTACCTCAGGGTCGATGCCCTTATACTTGGTAATGATGAATGGATTCTGTACGGTGAAGTAGATACGTCCGCTGCAAATCTTCTCGGCACCAGCCTTGAACAATGCTGGGAAGCTGTAGCCCAAAGTCATGTTGCTACACTTCAAGTAAGAAGCATTGCGTACGAAATAGTCGCTTTGTATATTCGGTTTTATAGTTGAACCCGTAAAGCCAAGATTGAAAGCTTCTGCTGTCGTGTTAATATTACCGTATTGTGTAATTTGGTCCAAAATAGCTTTTGAGTTCAGGAAATCGTAGTACACATAGTTACCGATAGATGCATGGAAGGCTGCACTGAAGTCCCAGTTCTTGTAGATGAACTTGGTGGTGAGACCCATGATGACATCAGGTGCAGGGCTCTTGTAGCAATAACGGTCACCATCATCAATGATTCCGTTAGCATCACGGTCAACATAAAGTCCCTCAATTGGTTTGCCATTCTCGTCGTAAACCTGCTGGTAAACATAGAAAGAATTGATAGGCTCTCCAACCTTGTTTGCCTGTACTTTAGTGTCATTTGAACGAGATACTGAAGATCCAGTCTCAACCCAGTCTGATTTTCCTGCTTCCAACTCGGTGATTTCATTATGGTTCCATCCTACGTTGTAGGTTACATCCCATACGAAGTCCTTGGTGACGATAGGCTTCACATTGATTGCCAATTCCACACCATAGTTTTCCAAAGAACCAACGTTCTTCAAAATCTTGTCGCTTAAGTTAGTACCAGCGGCAACAGCAACCTGAGACAACAGATCGGTAGTCTTGCGATAGTAACCATCTACGTTAAAGCCGAAGCGGCCATTGAGAGCGGTGAAATCAAGACCTGCATTGTAGGTTGTAGTCTTTTCCCAAGTCAGGTCAGAATTGCTTGCAGATGGACGTAAAGTAGGATAATAATTGTCACCGAATGGATATTGTGCATAACTGTTGCTGACTCTGTACAGAGTAGTATAGTAGAAGTCGTCAATACCATTCTGCTGACCAGTCATACCCCAGCCCAAGCGGAGCTTCAACTCGTCAAGCCATTTTGCGTCCTTCAAGAAAGGTTCGTTGTTAATCTTCCAGGCAAAGGCTGCAGCAGGGAAATAACCCCACTTCTTGCCTTTTCTAAAGCGTGAAGAACCATCGGCACGGAAGGTTGCTGTAAGCAAATAGCGATCCAGCAAGTTATAGTTAAAGCGTCCGAAGTAAGACACCAATGAGTTATGGGCTTTCCAAAACTCGTCAGATTGGAACTTTGGATCATTCTCATAATTCCATTTACCTTCTGTAGCTTCATACTGAGGATTGGTATCTCTCAGGTATTCATCAATACCAGTTCCAAAGTTATATCCTGTTCTGTGGTAGTGGCTCTGCTCTGCACCTGCCATGATGTCGATGTCGTGAACACCAAACTTATGGGCATATTCAGCAAATGCTTTTCCTTCAATACTGTATTTGTATTGATGATCAGTGTTATAACGACCAAAATAGTTATATTCAGGATTAGCAGAATACTTAGAGTATTCCTCATTTTGTCTACCATCAGTGTATTGTGCTCCTATGGCTGCATGCAAATGCAAGTCTTCAAAGCCATGAATCTTATAATCTACCTCCAAGTTTGAAGATATGTCATGAGTTTTGGCTATACACTTGTAATTGTCAAGGAGAGACACTGGGTTCTGCGGATAATTAGCAGCAGGCATGTATTTCCAATTAGGATCGGTAATCTTATCACTCTTTCCCTGCAGATACGCGAAATATCCGCCTACGCAGTCGTACTTCTCATCGTTTACGCGAACGGACTGTGTGGGGTCCATTCGGAGTGCGTTAAAGATGGCGTCACCTGCTTGTGCATAGCGGTCCTTTTCGAACATATACTTCGCTGTGAAGTTGAAGTTCAAGTGCTTGTCGAGGAAGGAAGGAGCCAAATTAACAGAAGTGTTAAAACGTTTCATCCAGCTGGTTTTAACGATACCGTTGTTGTCTTCGAAGCCTAAACCAATACGATAAGGCATATCTTTCAAACCACCCTGAATGCTGAGGCTGTGCTTGGTAGAGACGGAAGTGCGGAAAATCTCGTCCTGCCAGTCGGTGTCGGCTGTACCCAAAGTGCTTATATCTTTTCCTAAAGAAGTAAGAGCCTGCTTGTACTCGCTGGCATTCATCACCTCATATTTCTTCTGGATGGTAGATATTGTGATATCGCCATTGTAGGTAACCGTAGGTCTCTGGCCTGCACGTCCCTTCTTGGTAGTGATGATGATGACACCATTAGAAGCACGAGAACCATAGATGGCGGTAGCCGAAGCGTCCTTCAATACAGTGAAGCTCTCAATATCGTTAGGGTTAATCATCGCCAAGACATTACTCATACCCTTATTGGTATTGTTGTCAATAGCCAAACCATCGATTACATAGAGAGGGTCGTTAGAAGCATTCAGAGAGGCACCACCACGGATACGAATCTGTGCTCCAGAACCTGGCTGACCACCAGCAGTCTGTACGTCTACACCAGCTATCTTACCTACCAACATATCTGAGGCACTGCTTGTGATACCCTTTGACATCTCGTCTGGCTTGATGGCTGTGACCGAACCGGTCAAGTCGTTCTTCTTGGCACGACCATAACCGATGACAACGACCTCGTTCAACGACTTAGAGTCGTCGATCATCGTGATGATCATGTTCTTGCTTGCTTGTACTGTCTTTGGGGTCATACCCAAATAAGTAAAGGTTAGCTTAGTACCGGGAGCTGCATCAACAGAGAAGTTACCATCCATGTCGGTAATGCCTACTGCCTTACCGTTGACTGTAATGGTAGCACCCATGACAGGCTCACCAGAAGCATCTTTCACTTGTCCCTTAATGGCATTTGACTGCGCAAAGGAACTTGCTGTCAGGAGAAGACCACCTGCGAGGGTCAACATCCTAAGAGGCAATTTAATTTTTACCTGCTTCATCATTCTGTTTAATTTTTAGTTAATATATGCATGTTGTTGTTAGTCGGTTTTTATTCCACGCTTATTTCCCTTTAGCCGTTAGTTATTAGTCCGCGCGGTTAAATAATAATATAAGGTGGTATAGCTCATCTCATCATTTTGTTTGATCTTTAAGTTTATATGAATAATCTTGCTTAGTTATATCCTGCACTTAAAATAAAGTTATAACCTTTTGTGGCGTTCTGGATAAGTTTTGGCTTTTAGTTAGTGTTGTTAGCTATTAACTTTCAATATCCAGTCGGTCGTTAGGTCTCTACATTATTATAAGGTAGGAATGGTATTTTTTGTACCATTTTAACTTTCTGTATGCAAATGTAACTCCTTTTGCGCTTACTTGTACTTTTTTTAGAGTTAAAAACAGCATTCTTGTTGTGCAAACGTTTGCACGATATTTGCCTTAGGTACATCTTTAGGTACTTTAACCAGAAAGGCTTAAAACAGCTCCATTTTTATGGAAATATAGTAATAGAACTTTCGCCCTTTACCTTTGCTTTACCCTTCGGCCAGCTATTTTCAATTCCGCTACGCGCAGGTGACCGTTGGCTCAGGGCGTGCAGAGTAATTTCAACCGTACAGGTCATATTATTTCCGGTTAGTTATGAAATTGTTCTGTCTCTTGCGGATAAATCTATATTCCGTGACACGGAATGTACGTTCCAAATCACGGAATGGCGGTTCCGAACTACGGAATGTACGTTCCGTGTCACGGAACGGAACTTTTTGTAGCTTAAACAAAACATTTATATAGTATAAGAGTAAGCAGAGAGTAGTTACAAATGAAATATTAACAATGAATTAAAGAATTATGGAAAAAGTAAAAGAGCCCATTAAGATATGGGCAAAACCCCTCAGGAATGGCAACAAGGCACTTTATCTTAGAAGATATATTGCCGGTTCTCACAGCAAAGGGTATGTTTATGAGAAATTGGATGGTTTGTTTCTCATTGATGACAAGAAGGGCAAAGACAAAATTGCAAAAGAGAGAAACAACAATGCCTTGCAAATTGCAGCACTAATCAAGTGCGAGCGGATTAAAGAGTACATGAACGGGATGGTCGGTATCAAAAAGAAAGCTCTCAGGGATATGGCTTTGAAAGACTGGATGCTGACGTATGCTGAAAGGAAAAAAGCGCAAGGACAAAGTGGAAGCAATGGTGCCACAATCCGTAACACCATGCTACACCTTATTATATATAAGGGAGAGTCTGTCAGAATGAGTCAATTAGACAAAGCCTACTGTGAAGGTTTTGTGATTTATCTTGCCAACGCTATGACCATCGGCTTCGACAAGCCCAAACGAGGGCAGCATCATCAGAAAAAGCTTGCCCAGGGAACAGCCCGACTTTACTTCAATACGTTCGTCACGGCATTAAATGAAGCAGTGCGTGAGGGAATCATTGCCGAGAACCCCACTCGCCTGTTGAAGAAAGAAGAGAAAAAAATCATCTGTAAGAACAACAGCAGTCGTACACATCTGAGTGTTGAAGAGGTCAAGACCCTAATAAACACCCCCTGCAAAAACACATCCGTAAAAGAGGCTTTCCTTTTTGCTTGCTTTTGCGGTTTAAGAATCAGTGACATCAAGACGCTCAAATGGTCGGACGTAAAGAAAGAGACGGAAGGCATCTGCATCAGTAAGAAAATGATAAAGACTAAACAGGTAGTGACCGTGCCTTTGTCGGGAAGTGCTCTGGCATGGATGCCCAGTAAAGGAAATGCAAAACCAGAGGATTTTGTGTTCAAACTGCCTTCTTACATTTCTGTCAACTGCCAGATAAAGCAATGGGCTAAAACCGCAGGGTTAGAGAAGAAAACAACTTTTCACACGGCTCGCCATACATTTGCCACCACATTACTTACCATGGGAGCCGACCTATATACAACAAGCAAGTTGTTGGGACACCAAAACATCAAAACAACACAGGTATATGCCGAAATCGTAAACAAGAAAAAGATAGAAACGATTCATTTGTTAGACAGAATTTAGGTACAGGATTAGGTACGTCATCTTCCGAAAGCCGAAGCAGACAAAGCATTTTACATATTTAAAGATCAAACAAAATGATGAGATGAGCTATACCACCTTATATTATTATTTAACCGCGCGGACTAATAACTAACGGCTAAAGGGAAATAAGCGTGGAATAAAAACCGACTAACAACAACATGCATATATTAACTAAAAATTAAACAGAATGATGAAGCAGGTAAAAATTAAATTGCCTCTTAGGATGTTGACCCTCGCAGGTGGTCTTCTCCTGACAGCAAGTTCCTTTGCGCAGTCAAATGCCATTAAGGGACAAGTGAAAGATGCTTCTGGTGAGCCTGTCATGGGTGCTACCATTACAGTCAACGGTAAGGCAGTAGGCATTACCGACATGGATGGTAACTTCTCTGTTGATGCAGCTCCCGGTACTAAGCTAACCTTTACTTATTTGGGTATGACCCCAAAGACAGTACAAGCAAGCAAGAACATGATCATCACGATGATCGACGACTCTAAGTCGTTGAACGAGGTCGTTGTCATCGGTTATGGTCGTGCCAAGAAGAACGACTTGACCGGTTCGGTCACAGCCATCAAGCCAGACGAGATGTCAAAGGGTATCACAAGCAGTGCCTCTGATATGTTGGTAGGTAAGATAGCTGGTGTGGACGTATTGACAGAAGGTGGTAAACCTGGTGCAGGTGCACAGATTCGCATCCGTGGTGGTGCATCTCTGAATGCTTCCAACGAGCCTCTCTATGTGATTGATGGTTTGGCTATCGACAAAGATGGTGTGACTGGTATGAGTAACCCCTTGGCGATGATTAATCCTAACGATATCGAGAGCTTCACCGTATTGAAGGATGCTTCTGCTACCGCCATCTACGGTTCTCGTGCATCTAATGGTGTCATCATCATCACCACCAAGAAGGGACGTGCAGGTCAGAGACCTACCGTTACTTACAATGGAGATATCACAATATCTACCATCCAGAAGAAATATGAGGTGATGAATGCCAGCGAGTTCAAGCAAGCAGTAGCCTCTTTGGGCTTCGATACAAGCGCATTGGGTACAGCCGATACAGACTGGCAGGATGAGATTTTCCGCACCTCCGTCTCTACCAACCACAGCCTTAGCATTCAGGGTGGCTTAAAGGATATGCCTTACCGCATTGGTTTAGGTTTTGAAGACAACAACGGTATTCTCAAAAACAGCTGGATGAAGCGTTTCAATACATCAATTAATGTAGCTCCTTCCTTCCTTGATAAACATTTGAACTTCAACTTTACAGCGAAGTATATGTTTGAGAAGAACCGCTATGTAGATGACTCGTCAGCCATCACCAATGCGCTCAAGATGGATCCTACACAGCCTGTTTACGGAGATGGAGACAAGTACAAATTCGTTGGGGGATATTTCATGTACTTGCAGGATAGAACCACTTCGATTTCCGATCCTAACTGGATGTATCTTCCTGCCGCTTCCGGTTCTGTTCCGCAGAACCCTGTAGCTATCCTTAATCAAAACAAGCGCATTGCAAAGGCTCATGACATTTCTTCAAACTTAGAGGTAGACTATAAAATTCATGGCTTTGAAGACTTGAATTTGCATGCAGCCATAGGAGCCCACTATATGGATGGCAAACAAGATAATAACATTTCTAAATATTCTGTTAATTCAGACAACAACTATTTTGGTTGGTATAGTACCAATCATGCCTATAAATACAATATCGAAGGAAAAGCTTATGCTGAATATGCGCATAAGTTTGGTGTGCATGATATTGACATCATGGCTGGTGCGGAGCAGAGCCACTATCACAGTACAGGATATGAGATCGGAAGTGGCATCGATGAGTATTTGAGAGACAACAATCCACAGATGGTAGATGGAGAATGGAACTACGTACATAGCCCACAGTACATGAAGAATACTTTGGGAAAGAGCCACAACTCTCTGGTATCTTACTTCGGACGTCTCAACTACAACTTGCTGGATCGTTATTTGCTTACAGCTACATACCGTGCCGATGGTTCTTCTCGCTTCAGGAATGGCAAGAAGTGGGGCTACTTCCCTGCAGCAGCATTTGCCTGGAAGATCAATAACGAGCCATTCATGAAGAATGTAACATGGATTGACGAGTTGAAACTTCGCTTGGGTTGGGGTAAGACTGGTCAGCAGGATGTTGGTAAAGACTTCTACTATACTCCAGCATATACAGTCAGCAACCCTTATGCACAGTATCCATTTGGCGATACATATTATGAGACCTTGCGCCCAGGAGCATACAATGCCGATTTGACATGGGAAAAGACTACAACCTACAATGCTGGTCTTGACTTCACCGCTCTCAATGGTCGCTTCGGCGTGAATGTAGAAGGTTATTATCGTAAGACTACTGACCTTTTGTCAGAAGTAGACATTGCTGGAGGTACCAACTTTAGCAACCGTCTCTTTAAGAATATCGGTTCCTTGGAGAACTATGGTGTGGAATTGGCATTTGATGTAAAGCCTATCGTTACCAAGGATTTTATGTGGGATGTAACCTACAATGTAGGATGGAACCACAACGAAGTCACCGAGTTGGATGCAGGTCAACATGACTACGTTATAGTTCCAGACAAAACAGCAACTCGTGGTATGAACTCAACAAAGCTTACGGTTAACAAAGTTGGCGAGCCAGCTAATTCTTTCTATGTATGGCAGCAGGTTTACGATGAGAACGGCAAACCTATCGAGGGTCTGTATGTTGACCGCAACGCAGATGGCAAAATTGATGAAGACGACCGTTATTGCTACAAGAGCCCTGCTCCTGATGTCATCATGGGTCTCACCACCAAACTCATCTATAAGAATTGGGACTTCAGTGCTGCCTTCCATGCATCTATTGGCAACTATGTGTACTACGATTTCCTGAGTGACAAGGCTAATTTGAGCTTGGTTTGGGAAAAAGGTGCTTTCACCAATACTACAGCAGACGCTGTCAATCTTGGTTTTTGGGGTAATACTATTTCTCAGACTCAACAAAGTGACTATTTCGTGCGCAATGCTTCTTACCTGAAGTGTACCAACATGACATTGGGTTACAGTTTCCCTGCATTGATCAAGGCTGGTGCCGAGAAGATTTGCAGCGGACGAATCTATTTCACTGTTCAGAATCCATTCATCATTACCAAGTACGATGGTATTGACCCAGAAATCCAGGGTGGTATCGATAATGGTCGTTACCCACGTCCAATAAGCTTCCAGCTTGGTTTGAATCTTAACTTCTAAAATATAAAAAAGGAGACAATTATGAAAAAGATATTTATAAAGACTGCAATGGCAAGTATGTTGTGCATGGGCTTTGTCTCTTGCGCAGACGAACTGAATATCAAGTCCATTGACCCACAGTCTTCCCCAACATATACCGTAAAGGGCCTCTTGGCCAAGCAGTATGCTACTCTGGGCCTCACTGGTCAGAAAGGTCCTGATGGATCTTCAGACTTAAGTGGAGACAACGAGGGTGAGAGCGGATTTATCCGTACCATCTTCAACCTACAAGAGTTGATGACAGACGAAACGGCATGGGCATGGCAGGACAATCCAGGCATCGCTCCTATTACCAGCATGAGTTGGACCAAGGATAATGTGCGTGTAGACTGGGCATACCAGCGCCTCATTTTCAATGTAACCTTATACAACCAGTTTATTTCAGAGCAGACAGGTAGTTTGAGCGACGACCAAGTTGCTGAGGTACGTTTCCTCCGTGCGCTGAACTACTATTATTTCCTCGACCTGTTTCGCAAGGCTCCTTTCAAGGACACCTTCGACAACAATCTCCCTACCGAGAAAAGTGGCAAGGATCTCTACGAGTGGTTGGATAATGAGTTGACTACCATCGAGCCTCTGATGGCTGAGGTGGGTGCCTATAACACTGCCAAGGACTTCGGACGTGCCGACCGTGGTGCAGCATACGCGCTTCATGCCCGCTTGGCGCTGAACTCTGCCGTTTATACCGATGGTCAGGTAAAGGACTACCAGAAGGCTATTGATTATTGCGACAAGATTATCAACAGCCGTAAATACGATCTCTCTCGTGTGGCTAAGAATGGCTACAGTGGTTATCAGCAGTTGTTTATGGGTGACAATGACTGCAACCCAGCGGCCATGAAGGAAATCATCTTCCCTATCCGTCAGGATGGTGCGAAAACAGAATGCTATGCAGGTACTTCATACCTCGTGTGTTCTTGTAACAAAGCAGGTATGCCTTATGCAAGCACAAGTGATCCTTGGAGTTGTCTGTTTGCCCGTGTAGACTTGGTAAAGAAGTTCTTCCCCAACGGGGATATTCCTATGGCTGCAAAAGAAGATATCCCAGAAAATGCAACAAAAGAGCAGATTATAGCAAAGGATAATGAAAAGGGTATCAGCACAGCTGATGTCGTAGCAAAGGCTAAGGACGACCGCGCCCTGTTCTATATGGGTGTCGGTGGTTGCGATGGCAAAGTACGTACTCTTGTACCAGGCGATGCCATCAATAACTTCATGAATGGTGCGTCTATTGTAAAGTGGAGCAACATCTATTCAGATGGCACTACGCAACATCATCAGAAATTTTCAGACACAGACTTCCCTGTGTTCCGCTTGGCAGAAATCTATTTGACTCGTGCAGAGGCTAAGTACCGCCTCAACGGCAGTCAGGAAGGTTTGGCTGACATCAAGTATGTTCAGGATCGTGCCAATCGTCCGAAGGACCAGCAAGCGACATCAGTAGACGAGCAGACTCTTATCGATGAATGGTGTCGTGAGTTCTATATGGAAGGCCGCCGTCGCTCTGATTTGGTTCGCTTTGGCTTGTTCACTGGCTCCAAGTATCTCTGGAGCTTCAAGGGTGGTGTAGAAAAAGGTTCAGGTATTGAGCCCCATTACGATATCTATCCTATTCCTGGCAAAGAGATTCAGAACAATCCTAACTTGCATCAGAACCCTAAATATTAATTGTTAGGAAATAAGATTAAATTAAAAAGAATCAATTATGAAAAAGATATTCAAATTCATGTTGCTGCCGGCATTGGTACTCCCTTTGCTCTTTACATCCTGCGATGATGACAGAGACAGCAACCCTACATTGGACCTGAGTCATCTTTCAGAGGGATTTGTATTGAACACTCCTGCTCTTGCAGAAAACAATACTTATGATCTGAAAAGTGCTAAATCACTGAAACTGACATGCTCTCAGCCGAACTATGGTGGAATTCCTTACGTAGTCAGATATTATGTACAAGTATCTATCGACCCGAAATTCGTCAGCGATCCTACTGCCACTCACACTGAGTTGGCCACATCTTATAAAACTGCCGAAATGGAAGTTAATGCCTCCGAAGTAAACGATGCAGTGGTAGCTCTTTTCCAAGCAGCTAACCCTGACACAAGTGTACCTGAGGAAATGCCAATTTACATCCGTCTTCGTGCAGTCTTAGAAATCACAGCAGATTCTAATTTGGGCGAGACTTATTCAAATGTCATTACCCTGCCTTCTGTCAAGGCTGCTTACGAGGCTCCAGACGCTAAGTTCACTGACAACCTCTTCTTGATTGGAGATGGCATCCAGACTTCATGGGAAAGCTGGAAAGCCATTCCACAGGTATATGGTTTAACAGGCAACTATTATGGTGTTATCTACATGCAAGCTGGCGGAGAATTCGAGTGGGGTACCGAGAACAATGACTATCGTGGTTACAACCGCCTTAAGGAAATCAACGATGAAGCCGGTGCTGGTATCACCGAAGGTGACGAGCATAAAATCAAGGTAGCCAATGCAGGTTGGTACACACTCTATTTCAAGGGTAAGATTACCGAAGACAAGAAGAATATCGATTGGGCACTGACTATTTACCCAACACAGGTTTATCTTTTAGGTGCTTGTATGAACCAAACATGTGACCCTTGGGTATTTGATGAAGCTTATGCATTGAAAGCTCCAGCCGACAAGAATGGCAAATGGGAATCACCAGCATTCCTTGCCAGTGCAGAGCTTCGCGCTGCTGTCAAGGTGGGCACATTAGACTGGTATACTACAGAGTTCACCATTTACAATGGCAACTTATTCTGGCGTAGATATAATATCGTTAAAAGCTGGGCAGAAACAGAGGGCGAAGCATACTCTGTAACAACCACCGTTGGCCAGAAGTTGTACATCGACTTCGATAATAACACAGCAGAAGTTAAATAATTAAGACCAAAGCAAAATGAAAAAGACATTTTTATATAGCTTAGCAGTCTTGGCAAGTGTATCACTTGCCAGCTGCAACGGCGACTACGATGATTGGGCTAATCCTCAGAACAATCCTCAGGAAGCCTCAGCTGCCAAATATGGTATCACCTTTACAGCTGGTCCTGAAGCAGAATGTAATATGCCAGACGAAGACGGAGTGATCAACCTCGTCACAGTCAACTCGACTGATGCCAATGTTACAGGCTACACAGTGAAAGACTTGAAAGTGAATGGTGAGGCTATCAAAGGCGAAGCCGTCGGCAACAACATTCAGGTAAATGCAGTCGAATTGGAGAAGATTCTCTGCAAACAGAACAATTCACGCGCAAGCGTAGCTCGTGACATCAACGTTGAGTCCAAGGTTTCTGTCAATCTGGCATCAGGCGATGCTGTCGCTATCAACACCGTAGGTACGACTACAGCAAAACTTAAGCCAACCCCAACTCCTGCTATCGACCCGAATGGTTACTACATGCTTGGACATTTAAATGGAAAGGATGATTGGGACAATACCGATCCTGTATGGATGAACGAAGTGTCTGATGGTGTTTATCAGGCAAAAGTTACTACTGCAAAAGACAAGAACTGGTTTAAGTTCTTTGAAGGCAGCAAGTTTGTTAGCGGTGATTGGGATGCCATTAATAGTGGTGCCTTAGGATGTAAGGATAATGGTTGTGAAGATGCTTCTGGCTACATCTATTATACTGGTGATAAATGGGGTGAACTCCAAACATTGGTTATCCCTGGTGCTGGTACATGGATTGTAACTCTCGACATGAACAACCTGACATATACAGTTGGCAAGCCTATCCTCTATATGGCAGGCGATGCTAATGGATGGAAGCAGATTGACGTCCTCAATAGTGATGATGGTGCTCACTTTACAGGTTATATGTACCTGAACCAGAATGGTTTCAAGTTCAGTACTCAGCCAAACTGGGATGGCACCAACTATGGTGCTGACTTTGATACAGCTCCTGATGCAGGAAACATCGTGATAACAGAAGAAGCAGGTTTCTATCAGGTAGATGTTGACTTGTCTGCGAAGACTTACACACTGACTCCATTTACTATTGGTATCATTGGTAGCGCAACTCCTAAAGGTTGGGATGGCGATACGAATATGACATACAATCCGGAAGAGCGCTGCTGGGAACTTAAGGACGTCGAATTGACTGATGGCGAAATGAAGTTCCGTCACACAAACGATTGGTCTCTCAGTTGGGGTGGAGAATTAGATAACCTCACTACACAGAATGGTCCAAACATCGCTGTAGCAGCTGGTACTTACGACATTAAACTTAAGGTTAATTGGGCAGAAGGAACAGCAAAGTGTGAGATGACAAAGAAGTAATATCTCTCAAAAAATTACAATTAAAGGCGGTTTCTATTCAGAGACCGCCTTTTTGTATGCCCTGCATTCTTTTCTTCATTTTTCCCTAAAACTTTTGGAGATTAAAAAGAAATGTTGTACCTTAGCGGCATCATCATAATAAATAAAAAATATGGGACATCAAGAAGATATTGTAAAAACAGAAAGTAAAATCATAGTCGTCAGGAATATTCAAGTTATTCTTGACAGAGATGTTGCAGAATTGTATGGAGTAACAACCAAGGTGGTTAACCAAGCCATAAGAAACAATCCGGATAAGTTTCCTTCTGGATATGTTATCGAACTGACTAACAGCGAGAAAGAGTATGTGGTCAAAAATTTTGACCACCTCGAAACATTGAAGTTTTCTCATGCAACAGTAAAGGGATTTACAGAACAAGGACTTTATATGCTTGCCACAATATTAAAGTCACCAATGGCAACAGCCACCACCATTGCCATCATTGATACTTTCACTAAGCTTCGCAAATTGGCAAGAACCATCGACAAGGTGAACGAAGATGCTAAGGAGCATGGTATTTATCCGGACAAGAACACAGAGGACAAGATACAGACTGCCATGAACGAAGTCTTCGCCGACAACTTGCCACTGAAAATGCGCAAGCTTACCTTTGGTGTGAACCTGGGAATCCTCAAATTCTCTTTGGAAACAACAAGGGAATCCAAAGAATGCAGGGCATACAAAAAGGCGGTTTCTATTCCGAGACCGCCTTTTTGTATGCCCTGCATTCTTTCGACCTGTACGGTTGGCACGTCCTAAAGGGGCAGAAACTTAAGTAAAAAAGCAATACGCCGATAACAGGAGCTTATCGCTTTTCTGTTCATGAAACAACATGATTCTGAACTGAGGTCATGACAGATACTATGAATTTGCACAGAAAATGCAAACGTTTGCGCAAGTCGTTTGCTTGATTTAGGTCAAGAAAAGATTGCCACTACAAAAGAAAATCATAACTTTACCACCGAAAACAAAAAACAAGAAGAATATGAAGAAAATTTACTTGACACTTATTGCACTCTTAGCAGTAATCAGTGCTTCGGCACAAGGATGGCCGGCAAACTACAATGGAGTCATGCTGCAGGGCTTCTCTTGGAATGCATACGAGGCTGCACAATGGAAAGCTCTTGAGGCTCAGACTACAGAGTTCAAAGGATTCATCGACCTCGTATGGGTTCCTCAGAGCGGAAAATGTGCTGAAACCGTACAGGTAATGGGCTATAAACCCTATTACTATTTCAACCACAACTCCAGTTTCGGAACAGAAGACGAGTTGCGTTCCATGATCAAGACTTTTAAAAACAATGGTATCGGGACCATTGCCGATGTAGTTATCAACCACCGCAATACCGAGGGTTGGTTCACTTTCCCTGCAGAGACATACCAGGGTGTGACCTACCAGATGCTGCCTACCGACATCTGCAAAAACGACGATGGTGGCAAGACCTTAACCCAAGCCACAAAAGAAGGTGTCAGCCTCAGCAACAACAACGATGAGGGCGACGACTTCGGAGACTGCCGTGACCTGGACCACAAGAGCGCAAACGTACAGAAAGTAGTTAAGGCTTATCTGAAATTCTTGAAAGAAGACCTTGGCTACATCGGCTTCCGCTACGACATGGTAAAAGGTTTCAACGCAAGCCATGTGGGCGACTACAACACAGCAACAGGTATTCAGTACTCCGTAGGCGAGTATTGGGATGGTGTAGGCAATATCAAGAACTGGATCAACAATACAGGCAAGAAGAGCGGTGCCTTCGACTTCCAATTCCATTACAACATGACCGATGCTATCAGAAGCAACAACTGGACAAAACTGAACAACAGCAGTCTGATGTCTGATGTTTCTTATCGTCGGTATGCCATAACCTTCGTAGAAAACCACGACATACAGGTACGCGAGGACAATAGCAACGAGGGAAGCAAAGACCCTATCCCTACAGCATATATTCCTGCTGCTAACGCATTCATGATAGCCATGCCTGGTACTCCTTGTATCTTCCAGCCTCACTGGAAAGCATACGAGCACGAGCTGAAGAGCATGATAGAGGCCCGCAAATTGGCAGGTATCACCAACACAAGTTCTTACAATAATTATGACAATAAGAAAGAGTATTTTGCCAATGCAGTAAACGGAACCAATGGTCGCAAGTTGTTGGTCTTTGTAGGTATTCCAAGCATGATGACTACCCCATCAAAGACTGAATATACCCGCATCCTCTCTGGCAAAAACTACATGTACTATCTGTCAAACAACTCAGAGACTGCATGGGCAGACAAAGCTTCTGGCACATACGAAGAAGGATTCAAAACAACTCTTACCGCTGTCAGCAAGAACAGCAATGCCAAGTTGGTTTACACCACCAATGGCAGCGACCCTACAGCCAGCAGCACTCAGGCAACAAGCGGTACATCTATCAACATCAGCAGTTCATGCACACTGAAGGTGGGTCTGCTCATCAATGGTACTGTAAGCGGTATTCGCACTTATAACTATAGCATCAAGCGTTTCGAGCCATACAACATCACTGTTTATGTAAACACAGATGACACCGGTTGGAAGAAGGTGAACTTCCACTTTTGGAGTAATATGACTGGCGTGAAAACAGACTGGCCTGGAACCACCATTACACAGACCAAGATGATTGATGGCAAGAACTGGTACTATAAGGAATTTACCATCACCCAGAAAGACGGAGTGGTAAACTTTGTATTCTGCGAGCCTAACGATGCAGGAACAAAAGAGAAATCTCAGTCACTCGATATTACTGGAGTCAACTCAACTACCTTCATCAAAGTGGGTCCTAATAAGGAAAATGGTAAGTATGTCGTTAAGAATGTCACTAAAGAAGTAAACACTGGTATCGACCAGCCTATCACCGAGAATACAGGCAAAAACGTCAACAATGCCTGGTACACCCTTAGTGGTATGAAGATGAACCAAAAGCCAAACCAGGCTGGCATCTATATCCACCATGGCAAAAAGATAGTTATCAAGTAAATAAAAAACCTAACATATAATTCATCTATTCAACTGGCGGCTCACGTTATGCGAGGGTCGCCAGTTTTTCGTATAGAGTAAAATAGCCGAGAAAGAAGAAATATCATTTTTTCGGTAAAACATTTGGAAGCAAAAGAGAAAAAATGTATCTTTGCATAAGATATTCTGCACTCGGCAATCTGAAAACAAGTTTTCAATGCGCTCGTTGGTGCCATCTTTGCATAAGATATCCTGCACTCGGCAATCTGAAAACAAGTTTTCAATGCGCTCATTGGTGCTATCTTTGCATAAGATATTCTGCACTCGGCAATTATCATTTAAACAAAAAGGAGGTTTTATTATGGCAGAACTGAGAGATAGATACATCCGTTTCGACTGGGCAATCAAAAGATTACTCCGTCAGAAAGCTAATTTTGACGTTTTGGAAGGATTCCTTACCGTATTTCTGAATGAAGAAGTAAAAATCATAGAAATACTGGAAAGTGAAAGTAATCAGCAGAAAGAAGATGATAAGTTCAACCGCGTTGATATAAAAGCCAGAAACAGCAAGGGAGAAATTATCATTGTGGAAATACAAAACACCAGTGAGCTATACTACTTAGAGCGAGTTCTTTATGGAGTAGCAAAAGCTATTACTGAGCATATCAACCTCGGCAACAGCTATAAGGAGGTGAAAAAGGTATATTCTATCAGCATCTTGTACTTCGATCTCGGAAAAGGTTCTGACTACATCTATATCGGACAGAACAATTTTACAGGTCTGCACACGAAAGACCAGCTCGTGATAAGTGCCAAGGAAAAGAACAATATCGTAAGAAAATCACCTTCTGAGATTTTCCCTACCTATATTCTTGTGCGTGTCAACGAGTTCAATAAAGTGGCAAAATCACCATTGGAAGAATGGGTAAACTATCTGAAGAATGGCGTTATCTCTCCAGACACTAAAGCTCCAGGTCTGCAAGAGGCTCGCGAGAAGCTAAAATACTACGAGATGTCAGATGCAGAACGTCACGCATACGACGAGCATATCAATGCCATCATGATTCAGAATGACGTACTCGGCAATGCTAAATTAGAAGGATTGGCTGAGGGAAGAGCTGAGGGAAGAGCTGAAGGAAGAGCTGAGGGAAGAGCTGAAGGAAGAGCTGAAGGAAGAGCTGAGGGAAGAGCTGAAGAGAAAAAAGCAATAGCCCGCAACCTGCTTTCACAGAACATTCCTTTGGAAATTATTTCCCAAGCCACGGGACTGAGCATAGAAGACATTCGGTTATGTCACCCTCACTCTTGAAGAGGAAATATTCAACTATTGTTGGTGCGCTCTATTCTGAGCACCTGGTCGCAATAATCGACCACAGCAGGACGATGGGTAATGAAGATAATGGTCTTGTCGTGAGAAGACAGGATGTTCTGCAATAGCTGGCGCTCAGTTTCTGGGTCAAGGGCACTCGTAGCCTCATCAAAAAGCATGATGCTGCGATTGCGCAACAGACTGCGGGCTATGGCAATACGCTGTGCCTGTCCTTCACTCAGTCCACCTCCCTGTTCGCTGCAAAGAGTATCCAAGCCTGCAGGCAACTCCATCACAAAGTCGGCGCAACTCTTATGCAGAGCCTCCACCATCTCCTCATCAGTAGCATCGAGCTTACCCAACCGCAGATTGTCGCGGATAGTTCCGCTCATCAGCGTGTTGCCCTGAGGCACATAAACAAAGTTGCATCGATGAAGCGGAGTGAGCGTCTGACTCTTCACCTTATTATATATAGAGAGCTGACCTTGCTGCGGACGAAGCAGAGCCAGGATAAGGCGAACAAGAGTTGTCTTGCCGGCACCTGTCTCACCCAAGATAGCAGTACAGCTGCCTGGTGTGAAATCGAAATCGAGCTGATGAATGACATTGCGGGCATCGGAAGCTGAGTCGTCCTCAGACAGCTCTTCCTTGTAGGCATAACTCACTCCCTCAAGGCGAATGCCGCAAGGCGAGTCTATCTCTATTGGCTCACCCTGTTCCTCCAATGGATTTTCCTCCAACTCCATGAGTCGTTCGGCAGCAGTAAACACCCCCACAAAGGCAGGAACCAGCTTGGCAAGGTTGCGTGCCGGACCCTGTATCTTGTTGACAAGCTGCAGAAAGGCAGTCATGCCGCCAAAGGTAAGTGAGCCTGCACTCATGCGCACGGCAGCCCAAAGGAATGCCACCAGATAGCCCAAGGCAAAGCCAAAGTTAAGAACCAAGTTGCTGAACACGCTGAATATGGTCTTACGCACCACTTTGGAGCGAAGCTCGCACTGGGTGTTCTCCAACCATTCCACCATGACGCTGTTACTCTCCAAGGTCTTGATAAGCATGCGGTGCTGGATGGTTTCCTGCAACACACTCTGAACCTTACTGTCGGTATCGCGCACCTGACGGGTCAGGAATCGCATCTTGCCCATATACACCTTGCTGAAAGCCAGGAAGATGGGTATCATAACGACGATGACTACCGACAAGAGCTTATCCATGGAGAAGAGATAGAAGAAGGCGCTGAGGAAAAGCGCCAGGACGCTCAAGGTACTTGGAATAGTCTCGGTAAGGAAGCCTACCACTTGCGACACATCCCCCTCAAGCCTGTTGAGCACATCACCCGAATGAAGGCGCTCCCTGCCCTGCCACTCCGAGCGAAGGATGCGGTCGAGCATACGTTGCTGCATACGGTTCTGCGCCTTGATGCCCAGGAGGTTTCTTATCCAAATGCCAGAGATGTTGAGTGCGAAATCGCATAATATCAGTCCACCCATCAATGCCACAGCCCAATAGATATTGCCCTGCACGGCATGCGAAGCCACATCGATGGCATGCTTCACCGCCCACACCTGTCCTAAGCTGACAGCAACAGACAGCAAGCCGACAACAGCATTGAGCGTAGCCTGCAGACGGTTGCCACGCCAGGAACGCCAAAGCCACTTGAGCAGGGTCTTGGCATCATACTTGAACTTGGGAACCTTGATTATCTTCATCCATCTCTTCATTTGATTTTTTCACGCTTCGTTCTTCACTCTTCACTTAAATTCATCTTCCTCTCTGATCGGCACCCCACATCAACTTCTCTCTCAGAGTGGAGAAGTATCGCTGGTTGCGCTGTTTTACTATTTTAATGGTATGGGCAGCCTTGCGGATAACGAGACGTGTGCCTTCAGTCATTCGCTCACTGCGTCCGTCGATGGCAACAAGGTAGTTGTGGCTACGGCTCTCCACATCGAGTGTTATCTCTGCCGTGTCATTAATGACGACGGGACGAATATTTAAACTATGAGGAGCCACGGGCGTGAGACACAGGCTGCTGCTCTGGGGAATGATGATAGGTCCGCCATTCGACAGGTTGTAGGCTGTAGAGCCCGTAGAAGTGGTCACGATCAGTCCGTCAGCCTGGTAGTTAACCAGAAACTCTCCATCCACCTGCGTGCGAATAGAAATCATGGACGCATCGTCACGCTTCAGCACGGCAATATCGTTAAGGGCAAAAGGATTGCCTGCCAAGACACCTCCCTCTGCCTCTACCTGAATGACGACATGTTCCTCTATCTGGCACTCACCGGCATACAAGCTGTCCAAGGCTGCCTCCACCTCGCCAGGCAACACATCAGCCAGGAAGCCCAGTCGCCCCATATTGACACCGATGATGGGTGTTCCCTTGGCTCCCACTCTGCTGGCAGCCTTGAGGAAGGTGCCGTCGCCTCCCATGGAGATGACATAATCCACATCGAAGTTGTAATCCTCGAACACTCCTGCCGCCTTCACATCGATGTGCTGACTGCGGGTGAGAAACTCGTAATAGGCATTCTCCACATAGATTTCGGCGCCTTTCTGCGCTAAATAGTCCAGGATCTTCTCTATCGAAGTAGACTTCTTGGCCTGGTACTCATTGCCAAATATCGCAAATTTCAATGGTTGTCGTGTCATTTATTTTGCTGTTTCAATTATTATTCTTACTTTTGCAAAGGTAATAATATAAATCGAATAATCAGACAAAAAGAACATAAAATTATGGCAAAGGTATACGAATTTCTTGCCAACGGCTTCGAGGAAATCGAAGGTTTGGCTCCGGTAGACATACTTCGCAGAGGTGGTGTAGACATCAAGACCGTAAGCATTACGGGCAGCGAATGGGTAGAAACTTCTCATGGCGTAACGCTAAAAGCCGACATGCGCTTTGAGGACGTGAAGGACTTTGGCGATGCCGACATGCTCCTTCTTCCTGGAGGAATGCCAGGCAGCACTCATCTCAACGAGCACGAGGGCGTGCGACAGGCGCTCATCGCTCATCACAAGGCCGGCAAGCGCATAGGTGCCATCTGTGCTGCCCCTATGGTATTGGCAAGCACGGGCATCCTCAACGGCAAGAAGGCTACCTGCTACCCTGGTTTTGAACAATACTTTGCTACCGACACCGAGTATACTGGCCATCTGTATGAGGAGGACGGCAACGTGATAACAGGTGAAGGTCCGGCTGCTACCCTGCCCTATGCCTACAAGATATTGAGCTACTTCGTAGGCGACGAGGCTGTGGCAGAACTGCAGAAAGGCATGAGGTACACACACCTGATGAGCAACAAATAATTCTTAACTCTTCACTTAAATTATGGATTACGTAATCATTGTTGCCGGAGGCAAAGGACTGCGCATGGGAACAGAGACGCCCAAGCAGTTTCTACCTGTAGCCGGCAAGCCCATACTGATGCGCACTATAGAGCGCTTCTACGAATACAACCCCGACATCAACATCATCCTTGTGTTGCCCGAGAGCCAGCAGGAATACTGGCACCAGCTTTGCGAGGAGCATCATTTCGACATCAAGCACCAGATAGCCAATGGTGGCGACACCCGCTTCCAGTCATCAAAGAACGGACTGGCGCTTATTCCCGATGACGCCGACGGAGTGGTGGGAATACACGACGGTGTGCGCCCATTCGTATCAACCTCAGTCATAGACGAATGCTACGAGACCGCCCGCGAGGAATATGCCGCCATACCCGTATATGCTGTGACCGACACACTGCGCTATATAGACCAGCGTGGAGGAGGCAAAAACGTGATGCGCGACGACTATCGTGTGGTACAGACTCCTCAGACTTTCGACATTGCTCTTGCCAAGCAAGCCTTCAATCAGGGTTACAAGGCCCAGTTTACCGACGACGCATCAGTGGTGGAAAGCTTAGGATGCCAGGTGGCTATGGTGGAAGGCAATCGCGAGAATATCAAGATTACAACCCCCTTCGACATCAAGGTGGCAGAAGCCCTATTAGCAGAATAAGAACAAGGGAATTCTTCACTCTTCATTCTTCACTCTTCACTTTAAAAAATGAGTAGTATTTTAGACCAAGACATCATGTACCTGCCTGGCGTAGGTCCTAAGAAGAAAGAGATTCTGAGCAAGGAGCTCGGCATCTGCTCGTATGGTGACTTGCTCGAATACTATCCTTATAAATATGTAGACCGCACCAAGGTGTTCCACATCAGCGAGCTGACACCGGAAATGCCCTTTGTACAGATAAAGGGAAGGATCCTCAGTTTCGAGGAATTCGACATGGGAAAACGCAACAAACGGGTAGTAGCCCACTTCTCCGACGGATTCGGAGTAGCTGACTTAGTTTGGTTTCGCGGCGCACAATACATCTACAAGACTTACAAGACCGATACCGAATACATTGTTTTCGGCAAGCCAACGCTTTATGGCGGACGTTTCCAGTTTGCTCACCCCGATATCGACGACGCACAGTCGCTGCAACTCTCCGACATGGGCATGCAGCCCTACTATGGCACCACCGAGAAGATGAAAAAGATGGGGCTTACATCGCGCGCCATAGAGAAGATAGCCAAGGCGCTGATAGAGAAGCTTCCTGCCCTGCCAGAAACCCTGCCCGACTTTATCACCCATCGTCTGCACCTTGTCTCACGCGACGAGGCCTTCCGCAACATACATTATCCACACTCTCATCAGGAACTGCAGAAGGCACAGGTGCGGCTGAAGTTTGAGGAGCTGTTCTACGTGCAACTTAATATATTAAGGTATGCGAGCGACCAGCGATGCAAATACCGGGGATACGTGTTCAACCGTGTGGGAGAGATATTCAACAGTTTCTATGCGAACAACCTGCCTTTCAGTCTTACCGGAGCACAAAAGCGGGTGATGCATGAGATACGAGCCGACATGTGCAGCGGCAAACAGATGAACAGACTTCTGCAGGGAGATGTAGGATCGGGCAAGACACTCGTGGCACTGATGACCATGCTCATCGCACTCGACAATGGATTCCAGGCCTGCATGATGGCTCCTACCGAAATCTTGGCTGAACAGCATCTGCAAACCATCAGGGAGTTTCTGAAGGGGATGGACATCAGGGTGGAACTGCTGACGGGCATCGTAAAAGGCAAAAAGCGACAGGCCATACTCGACGCATTGGCTTGCGGAGAGGTGCAGATATTGGTGGGAACTCATGCCATCATAGAAGAAACCGTGCAGTTTGCACACTTAGGACTGGCTGTCATCGACGAACAGCATCGCTTCGGTGTGGCACAAAGAGCCAAGCTATGGAGCAAGAGCCTGAATCCGCCGCATGTATTGGTCATGACGGCAACCCCTATACCACGCACCCTTGCCATGACTATATACGGCGACCTGGATGTAAGTGTCATCGACGAACTGCCGCCTGGCAGAAAGCCCATACAGACGCTGCATAAGTTCGACACCCAACTGACCTCTCTCTATCAGAGCATCAGACGCCAGATCAACATGGGGCGACAGGTCTACATCGTATTTCCGCTCATCAAAGAGAGCGAGAAGAGCGATCTGAAAAACCTGGAAGAAGGCTTCGAGACTCTCAAGGAAGCCTTCCCCGACTACAACCTCAGCAAAGTGCACGGCAAGATGAAACCTGCAGAGAAGGAAACTGAGATGGAGAAGTTTGTGAAGGGCGAAACCCAGATACTCGTTGCCACAACCGTCATCGAGGTAGGCGTCAATGTGCCCAACGCCTCGGTCATGGTGATTCTGGATGCGCAGCGATTCGGACTCTCTCAGCTACACCAGCTCAGAGGACGAGTAGGACGAGGAAGCGACCAAAGCTACTGCATCCTGGTAACCAACTACAAGTTGAGCGAGGATACAAGAAAGCGAATCGACATCATGTGCGACACCAATGATGGATTCCGAATAGCTGAAGCCGACCTGAAGCTTCGAGGCCCTGGCGACCTGGAGGGAACGCAGCAAAGCGGAATAGCCTTCGACCTGAAGATAGCCAACATAGCACGCGATGGTCAACTTGTGCAACTGGCAAGACAGGAGGCGCAAGCTGTTATCGAGGCCGATCCGCAATGCAGTCTTCCCCAGTACGCACCACTATGGTCGAGGCTCAGAGAGCTGAAGAAAACCAACATCAACTGGGCTGCCATCAGTTAGCGGCAGCCCCCTCAACCAGACAACACAGGCTATCAACATCAAGTAAAACAGAAGCAAAAATGGCAATAAAAGAACAAACATCTGAAGGAAACCTCTTCCCCGACATGCCCACCACGCCAGCCACTCTGCCTGTCTCCACACCCAAGAAGCGTGGTCGCAAGCCACTGGTTCGCGAGCCAGAGCCACGGCCCGACCTGACCAAGGAGGAAATGAGAGAAAAGCTCATAGGCATCCAAGAGATAGAAAGCGTAACAGGCATCAGATACATCCGATTGCACGTCACCGCCAAGATGATCATCGGTATAAGAGAAAGTTCGGGCAAGGAATTTACCATCAATCTCGATGAACTCTATAAAGCCTATACACAGTGCAACCACTTCACAAGTCCGGAGGTAAAGAAGTACATCTTCATGGGACATTCACCTGCCGTAGCTCTGCTCAGATATCTGAAAAATGGATAAATTATAAAAGAACAGCGATATCCAACAAGAGTAAAAAAAAGGAAAACGAGAAACAGAAAAAATGTTAAATTCTGCTTTCGACATTTCATGCAATAATTATGCCAATTCGCCTATATATAAACTGCATTCGAAAGCTATCCGAGTGAAAACGAGCATGTTAAAGACCGAATAATTTATGTTAATCCATTAGGTTATTTGAATTATTTTTGGTATATTTGCAACGTCTATATAACAAAATCGCATCTTAGAGCACTTTGCATTGCGATTTTCCGTACAGAATTCTTATTGTTCTGTATGCTAAACGACCAACCTAAAAGAGTATTAATTTAGAATTATGAGTTTAAAAAGCAAGATAAGTAAAATCTTTGTAGGAGTATTATTGTCCCTCGCTGCCGTGCCCACTCAGGCTCAAGACCTTCTGGCACGTCAGGCACCGGTAGATCATCGAATGAAGTCGCTCGACACTTTAGCCATCTCTCATTATCGCCAGATGGAAGAGCGTGAGAACCCAGCCAGCGAGCTCTATGAAGATTTCTCCAATAAATACGCTCACAAAGCCACATCGTTGCCCGAGCATTTCCGTATAGACCTTCGTCATTTCTGTATGCCTACCCAGAGCCGCGTGGTAACCAGCAACTTCGGTTATCGTGCGCAATTTGGCCGTAGCCACAAGGGTATGGACATCAAAGTATATATCGGCGACACCATACGTGCTGCCTTCTCAGGGAAAGTACGTATCGTAAGATATGAGAGAGGCGGATATGGCAAATACATCGTCATTCGTCACAACAACGGACTGGAGACTATCTACGGTCACCTTTCTGCACAGCTCGTAAAAGAGAACGAGGAGGTAAGAGCCGGCGAAGTGATAGGACTCGGTGGAAATACCGGTCGAAGCACAGGTTCGCACCTCCACTTTGAGACTCGTCTTTGCGGCGTAGCACTGAACCCTGCCTTGATGTTCGACTTCCGCAACCAGGACGTAGTGGGCGACTACTATGACTTCAACCGCGACACATACGAGCACGAGGGCATTGCAGCCAACTCGGTTCGTGGAAAAGTGGGCAACGGTGGCTACACACGCGAGCAAGTCAACGGAGGCTCTGTGGGCAGATACGAAGCCAGCGCAAGTGGCGAGAAGCTTTACCACAAGGTTAAGTACGGCGAGACTCTCAACTCTATTGCCGAGAAGCGTGGTGTAAGCGTAGAAAAGATCTGCCGCCTCAATGGTTACAAGAAGGACAAGAAGCTTACTCCTGGACAGATTATCAGATATTCATAATTCTGTCATCATCCGACAGACTGCCCGGCATAACATAGCAAAATAAACTTTCATACAATAAATACAAAAGCAGGAACTCCCCAATAGGAATTCCTGCTTTTTCGTACACTACACATTCCATCCAAGGCTGTTGGCTATAACTTTTAACGACGACCGAAGGGAGTGATAACTTCTTTAAATTCTATAACTTCTGGACTTCAGATTGATTGTGTTCTGACTTTTTAAAGTGTGCACAATTAACATAAATCTAACAGTTTGCTAACAAAAGGTATTCGCAAATTATTGTAACTTTGCAGGCGACAACGGAATTCAACAATTATTAAATTATGAAATATTTGTATTTAGTTTTATTGCTTCTACCGCTAAAGGTATTAGGGCAGGTAAAATTACAAGATGTCACGATAAGTGGTAAACAACCTAAGTTTGTAAGATTAAAGGGATATTTTCGTAGTTATCAACACAATGATTCTTTGCTTAAGTATTACGAGGATGGTATCGTGGAATACTATATCAATCTAAAAAATGAAAAAGTATATTTAAGAAAATATGGCTGTCGTTATCTAAGAAATGAAGAGCTTATCAGCAAAGATAAGAAAAGAGCCTTTATGCTTAGCGATCAAGCAACATTTCGTCCGTGGCCAGAAGGAACAACTTTTATAGAGGAATGTCGTAAAAAGTATACTATTCAAGATTCTGCTAATGTTGGATATATCAAAAAAGACAGTCAAACAATAGGAAGAATAATAACTGATTCTATCCGTAAATGCTGTACGATAGAAATGGATATGGTGCCTACATATGACAAGCTTTCTCAAAATATATTTGGTTATTCGCAGGAAATAGTAAGTGACAAATTCACGGAGGCTTACCGATTAAGTGATGAGGATTATTATTCCTTTAAAAACTTGATTTTTCAGAAAACTGATCAAAGTTACAATTATTGGCATAAAAAGGATTCTCATAAACAGTTAATTCATGTTGTTACAGAATTGTTTATTACGGAACAAGAATATGTAGATGAAAAGAAGAAAGAATCAGGCATTAATCTGCAACCGCAAGAAGCTACTCAAGCGATAGAAAACTATATATCAGTCCATGGATTGCCACTCCTGTCGCCAGAAGAACAAGCAGAAATGAAGAAACTACAGTTTTATGACCCAGCCAAATTGTAAGAAATAGAAACTATCAACGATTAGACAATAGTTCGTAAACAGAGTCTACTTTAAAGTAAGGTCTGTTTTAAATGCTTATATTTCACGAAAATAATCTCTGATTGATGCCGCTATCAGGATTTATTTTCGTATCTTTGGCACCGTCAATCAAATAGAAAGACTAACAAACAACTATGGCAGACATAAAATTACTTCTGGTGGAAGATGACGGGAATCTCGCATTTGTCGAGAAAAATACGTTGGAAGATGTCATTGGTGGTTATGAGATTATAACAGCCTGCAACGGTAAAGATGGTATCAAGGCTTGGGAAACATTCAAGCCTGATGTTATCATCTCAGATATTGACATGCCTGTCATGAACGGCATTGACATGGTAAAGCATATCCGTGAATTAGATGGCGAGACCATCATCATGTTTACCACCAACCTCACTTCACCGTCCAAACTGAAAGAAGGGTATAATGTTGGTGTTGATGAATATATAAAGAAACCTTTTGTGCCAGAGGAACTTGATTGTCATGTCAAGGCATTGCTAAAACTCAAAGGAGGAATAGAGAGACGTAATGTCTCGAATTGTGTCAAGATTGGCAAACACATATTGGATCCAGAACACACATGTTTAAAAGATGAAGATGGAAAAATCTGCTTGAAATTGGGACGACAAGAATCAAAGACATTAGAACTTCTTGCCAAGAACAAAAATGCAATCATCAAGCGGGAGACCATACAGAATATCCTTTGGGGAAGTGACGAGAAAGATTTCTATCTTGCCCGACGACTTGATGTTGTCATAACAAACCTTCGAAAAGATCTTCAAATAGACCCGTTTGTGCAAATAGAGACCACACGTGGGGTAGGCTTTTCATTGATAGAGTCCATCTAATCCTTCTTCACCCCCCCATTGCTTGCATCTTGATCTGGCAAGAATATGGTGAACTCGGTATATTTTCCGAGTTCACTATCTACAGTTACCATACCGTGATGTGCCTCTAATACATGAAGAACATAGTTTAGACCTAACCCAAATCCAGAAGCACCACCTTTAGTAAATGTGCGTTTAGAAGCGGAAGCTCGTTCAAATTTATCAAAGATAATTTGTTGGTCTTCTTTGGATATGCCCATGCCATTATCCTTCACCCGGATATTTACACCATTTTCTACTCTATAAGAAGTAATTTCTATATAAACTGTGCTTTTAGAATATTTTATAGAGTTGTCTATTAGGTTATAAAAGACTTCATTTAAATATTCTTCGTCTGCAAACACCAGTGATTCATTTATAATATTTTTGAATGTAATATTTTTCTGTGAGTTTACTTCAAAATTTCCTTCTATATTATTTAATAGTTGTTCTAAGTTTATAATAGTCTTATTTAATATAAGTTTTCCTGATTCAAACTTAGAAATAGTAAGGATTCTATTTATTAATTGATACAAATGTTTATTCTCATTTCTTATAACTGTTAGATATTTTGTTCTCAACTTTTTATTTTCTCCAACAGAAGGAACAGTAAGAGTATTAATCCCCATACTAATAGTTGACAATGGAGTTTTCATATCATGTATCATAGCATAACTAAAATCCTTTTGTATTCTTGCATTTTTTTGTTGGGTTCGAATAATTGCAACTTGCTTCATAATACATGTAAATGCTAAAATGCAGAGAATGAAGCTTATAAAAATTAGAAGTCCAAGTTCATGAAAGTATAAGGAAATAGGATTTGCAAATTCTATTTGAATGCCTTGTGAACCATCTATCCTTGTCGGGATAATTTCTGATTTTATAGCTCCAATCTTAGTTGTATAAAAGCTATTATTTTTATATACTATTGACTTTTTCTTATTAGTTACTTTATATAGTATATAAGTATTAGGCATGTTAGTTTGCTTGATATTTCGACTGAGTATCTTTGTTAATTGATGAAAATTGACATCTTTATGGCACAAGTTGAATATGCCATTATTGATGTATTCATAATTATCGTATTTCGGATTCGGGTTATTAGAACCTTGAATTTGAGCATCTGGTGGGATATTTGCAAATCTGCCGTCTAACTCCTTAAAGAGACATTGAATAAAAAAAGCGTTTACATCCGCTGTCAACTTATTTACAGCCACACTGAAAGAATTATACAACCATATCGTTTGCAATAAAAACACAGCAAATATAGTGGCAATAGTAATATTTTTATAGCCGTCAACTTTCATTTTTTGCAAAAATACAAATAAAATCTAACATAAACCTAAGAAACATCTAACATTTAATATTTTTAAAACTTTATACATTTGCAATCGAAAATAACAAACAACAAAAATAATGAGAACAGAAATAAGAAATTTGACCATAGAAGAGTGTTTATCTTCACTTGGTGGTGCTGGTGGTGAGAGAAAAGTATACTATAAGTTAATAAATGGAAAACTTTATCCATTTTATTACCATGATTAAATGTATACTATTAATGTAATAATTAAATTAAAAACTTAAAATTATGAAGAAGTTGGAAGAAATGGGACTTGTCCCTTTAAACAAGAAAGAGTGTGTTGAACACGATGGTGGCAATGACAAGCCTGTCTTCAAGGGTATTACGGCTGACGATGTCATCGTATGTTGCATCAATATTCCTCCTGTGAAATTACCTGGGGATGGAATATTTGGTATTGGCTAATCTATAAATGAAAAAGTTGGAAACAAAAGACTACAAGTTGGTCAAAGTTAAGGATAAACAATACGTATTCCTAACAGGAAGTCAAGAAGTGTTGGAAATCCAAAATCCTTTATTGGAAGAATACTTTGACTCGACTTGTAGTTGGAATGAGAATGCCACACATGAGGAGAAGTTCGATAAGCTTACCTCTGCTCTTATCGCAATGAGAGATAATGTGCATATTCGAGAAGAAACCGAAACTGTTCCACAACAGGTGATGTTGACATTCAATACGACTCATGCTTGCAACATGGCTTGTCGATATTGTTTTGCTTTTACGAAGGAAAAGCATATTGAGCCGATGTCTATCCACGTTGCAGAAAAGGCGACAAAAAACTTGTTGAAGGATTTTCCAAATACCAAACGTTATCTCTTCTATTTCTTTGGTGGAGAGCCCTTATTATGTAAGGACTTCATAAGAGAAACTGTAAGAAGAATAGAGGAAAGGTTTAAGGAGTATCCAGGCAAAGATTTTGCGTTTCTGCTCAATACAAATGGATTACTACTCAATGACAAAGACTTGTTAGCGCTTTTCAAGGAAAAAAACTTTACCATTACTATAAGTCTTGATGGGCCACAAGAAGTAAATGACCAAAATCGTTTATTGGTTTCTGGTCAAGGCTCATTTAAACGAATAATGGCAAACATAGAACTATTGAGACAGGCAAACATTAAGTTTAATCTCAGAGCTACAATAAGCCCAAGAAACCAGAACTTACTTGGTACGTTTCAGTTCTTTGAAAACCTCGCAATTCCTTATGCCTACGCCTTTACCATAAGTGCTAATGAAAAGGATGAGTCAGAAACAAAGATAGACAAAAGAACTTGGGAAAGAATGCAAGTGGATTATCTGCAAGTATTCAATTTCCTAACAGATAAACTTCTTCGTAAGGAGGAAGTGTTCTGTATGGACTTCAAGCAGAAGCTATCTACCCTGTCTCAAAAGACGATAAGGATGCATGGATGTGAAGCTGGCAGAGCAAACTTTCTTGTAGATGAGCAAGGACGATATTTCGCATGTCAAAATATGTTGCCATACCAAATTACCATAGGAGATATCGAAAGAGGTATCTTATTATCAAAGCAAGACATCTACAAGTCCCAGTTCATTTTGAACTTAGAAAAATGCCAGCAATGCTGGGCTCGTTATCTTTGTGGTGGCGGTTGTCAAACAGAACGCATTCATAATGCTCCTTCATTTATGATGCATTGCAAAATTCATCTTTTAGAATGGGAACAAATATTAGCGGCATACATTAAAATAAAGAAATTCTGAAAAAGACTTCTTTTTATGTGGTTTAATCTACCACTTATGGAGATTCTAAATACAAAATATAATATTTAATTATGGCATCTTTTTGGGCACCTTTGAAATCAACAACTCCGAAATGGTGGTTAATTACAGCATTGCTTATCATCGATACTATTGTATCATTATTCGCCTTGCAGTTTTTAACCTCTGCAATTAGTTTCATAGCAATGATTCTAATAGGAGGATTAATTTGTTTTTTCTTATATTGTTTATATTTTAAATTATTTGAAAAATGAAAAAGTTTAGAAAAATATTTTGTCGTTAAAACGATGAATCTAAATTAGAAACTTAGTGATTAACCTTTCATGTTACTCAGGTATTTTGACATGAGTAACTTATTAAATATTAGTGGTTCACATAAAGTTTTTAATAAGCAAGTATGAACAAGTTTATAACCAACGGCTGTAAGTTAACTTGTAAATCATCCAACAAATATGATTACAAGATAAACTTAAGGCTTATCTTGCCACTCTTACAGAAGAGGAAATCGGCATATATAAGGGATGGTCCTGACTCACTTACAGAGAACATCACAAAATTAGAAGGTTAGAAACAATATAATCACAAGTAATATGAAGAAAGAACTATTAGCAGGAACGAAAGGACTGGTAACTACTTTGATGGTTGCTATGGTTGTAGTATGTATATTCCAATTATTCTCAGCCATTGGTAATTTTGCAAATAGAAACAATTACGTGCTTTCTCATTCTGTTTTTGTCATTGCAATTATCACATGGATATTATATAGATATTCCATAAAGAACTATCTAAAGAAATGTCCAATAAAAATTGCTTTATATTGTCCTATTATCGCTATTTCGAATTTGGTATTGCTCTCTGTTTTTGGTACATATATATATATACCAAATTTGTTTGAGAATGCATTAACCTCCATTACGCAAAATGCTCTGCTGTGTACAATAACTATAGGTTTGCTACAACCTATAGCAGAAGAAATGTTGTTTAGGGGCGTTGTTTTAGGATGTTTGTTAAAAGGGAAGACTAATCCATGGATTGCAATAGGAATCTCGACTTTTATATTTAGCATTATTCACTTAAATCTTACCCAAATGATAAGTGCCGCTATATTTGGTATGATTGCGGGATGGTTATTCTACAAAACAAGAAGTCTTTGGCCTTCAATCATCATCCATACTACGAACAATCTATCATGCTGTATATGGAGTTTTACATCTCTTTCAACAATCTCATATGGGATGACAAAAGGACAATTATTGATTATTCATATACTTTTAGTCATAATATGTATTGTCGTACTATCACTTACAATAAAAAAAATATGTGTTATATTCAAAAAAAATAAATATGGAAAAGATTATAGAATTGTCAGCTTCTCAACTAATGGAAATTAATGGAGGAGGAATGAAAGATAAAATTGTTGAATATTTCGTTAGTTTGCTTGCAGAATATTTAGTTGGTACTCCTGACGATCTTAAGCAAGGTTATAATGACGGATTAAAAAGAAAATAATTATGAAATGTAACAATTATTTAAAAGAGTTAGATGAGCAAGAGCTCAAGTCTATCAACGCTGGTGAAAAAGGCTCATTGCTTTATTGGTTAGGAAGAATTGCAGGAGAATTAGTGTATACACATCAGCACAATCCCGGTTTCGGTGATGCCTTAGTTATGTCTTTGCATTAATTTACAGCAAGAGGGTGCGTCACAGACTTATGACACACCCTCTTGTAAAAAACAAGTCATCTTCAATGATTTTACCTCCTGCTTGGATAGAGAATAGTATTGAGACCTACATCTATCAGCACACGACAAAGTCTCAAGTCATTTATTGGGTGGTATTGGCAACCATAGTTCTGGCATTCGTACTGTTGCCATTCGTCTATGTTGATATTTCCATCCAAAGTAATGGTGTGGTAAGACCAGCCATTGAGAAAACTGACATCAAAGCATCGATCTCTGGAATAATAAATGATGTATATGTTTATGAAGGGCAGAAAGTGAAGAAAGGAGATATCCTTTTTCGCTTTCGGGCCTCTTCTTCTCATGAAAAAATAGCCTATCAAGACAATCGGTTAAAAGATTTTGAAGACCATATATCTGACTTGAAGACCTTATCTCTTGGTGGTAAGCCTTCTGTTTTTCGATCACCAACTCGCCTACAGGAATACCAACTGTATGTTAGCAAAAAACAAGAATTACAGGTAGCTATAGAACAAGCCAAAAGAGAATATAACAGAGAAAAAATACTCTTCGACAAGTTTCTTGTCTCCGAGGAAGAATATGAAAAGTATCTATTTACTTATCAAAGCAAAAAGGAGGAATTGTCATCTCTTATAGAGTCTCAGTTAAGCACTTGGCAAACGGAACTGAACAATTATCAAAACCAATTTAAGGAAATGCAATCTGCCCAAAATCAAGAAAAGGCTGAGGTTAAAGATATGTATGAATTGCGTAGCCCGGTAGATGGCACCATAGAGCAATTTTCTGGACTCTATCGTGGAAGTAGCGTACAGACAGGGCAATCTATCTGTGGCGTCAGTCCTGATTCCACTATATATGTAGAGGCATACGTGTCGCCCAATGATATTGGCTATATCTCAGTAGGTATGCCTGTCAAGGTTCAAATCACCTCATTCAATTATAATGAGTGGGGCACGGTCATGGGTTCTGTCATTTATGTGTCGTCCGATTATATGTCGGATGAAAAAGGAAATACTTACTTTAAAGTAAAATGCAAATTGCAACAAAAGTTTCTCGTCATGAAGAAAACTGGCATGAAAGGATACCTCAAAAAAGGAATGGTGGCAAATGTGAGATTTATGATAACCAAGCGCTCACTGTTTGACATTCTATATCAAAATATAGACGAATGGATTAATCCTACCCAATATATTACCGAATAGACTGTAATGATGATGAAAAGAAGCATTAAGATAAAACAACACGATGTGACAGATTGCGGGGCTGCATGTCTCGCCTCGGTATGCGCACACTACGGGCTTAAAGTGCCTGTGGCCAGAATACGCCAATATGCCTATACCGACCAGAAGGGTACCAACATTCTGGGCATGGTAGAGGCTGCACAGAAATTAGGCTTTTCTGCCAAAGGTGTAAGAGGCGTGTATGACGCACTCAGCATGATACCTATCCCAGCTATTGCTCATGTGGTGATAAAAGAAGTACTTCACCATTTTGTCGTGCTCTACAAGATAAGTAAGAAGGGGGTTGTCTACATGGATCCTGCTGATGGAGAAATACATAAGGCAACAAGGCAAGAATTTGAGAAAATGTGGACTGGGATTCTGGTTATATTGGAGCCAAACGAAACTTTCGAGAAAGGCAACGAAAAAGTTAGTATGACCATGAAGTTCTTACAACTACTTGCTCCACATAAAAGCATGATGACGCAGGCTTTGTTTGGGGCTTTGATATATAGTGTATTAGGACTTTCTGTATCTGTTTATGTTGGCAAGATAACCGACTACGTGTTGGTCGATGAAAATCTCAACTTACTCAATCTGATGAGTGTCATAATGATTGTGTTACTCGTATTGCGCACTTTCATCGGTTCGATGAAGAGTATTCTTGCCCTAAAAACAGGCCAACGTATTGACGCAGCTCTTATCCTTGGTTATTACAAACATTTGCTACATTTGCCACAACAATTCTTTGATACCATGCGTGTGGGTGAGATTATCTCTCGTGTCAATGATGCTGTCAAGATAAGAAACTTTATCAATAATGTTTCTCTCGACTTGATAGTAAACATGATGATATTGATATTCTCCGTGTTCCTTATGTTTGTTTACTCTTGGGAGTTAGCTCTGATAACGCTTGCTTCGGCTCCATTGTTCTTGTTGGTATTCTGGGGATTCAATAAACTGAATCGTAAGTATCAACGAAAAATCATGGAGAGCAGTGCCGACTTGGAGTCGCAGCTTGTAGAGTCTCTTAACTCTATTGCCACCATCAAGAGATTTGGTGTGGAAGATTTTGCCAATCTGAAAACAGAAAATCGATTTGTGGTATTATTGAAGAATACTTTTCGCAGCATCTATGGATCTATCTTGGCAAATAACGGAGTGCAATTCATATCTACAGGTATAACCATTGTGGTATTATGGGTTGGTAGTACCTTGGTCATCGACAAATCCATTACACCTGGTACTCTGATGCTGTTCTACTCGTTGGTAGGATATGTCATTTCTCCTATCGGTTCGATAATAACCTCAAACCAGACCATACAAGATGCACTTATAGCTGCCGACCGCCTATTCCAAATCATGGATTTGGAGGTAGAGGAAGAGAATATGTTGTGCTTCGACCTTGAGCCTGATATGATAAATGGTATTGTCTTTGAAGATGTATATTTCAGATATGGTTCGAGAAAGCAAGTCTTTGAGAAACTTAACTTGAAAATAGAGACAGGAAAAACAACAGCTATTGTGGGAGAAAGTGGGTCGGGCAAAACAACATTGGTATCCCTGTTGCAACATATCTATCCAATACAAGATGGAGAAATACGTATAGGCAGTTATCAGATAAAGAATCTGAGTAATAGAAGCTTGCGCCGTTATGTAGGTTCTGTTCCACAACAGATAGAACTGTTTGCCGGTACAATCATAGAGAATATTGCTTTGGGAGACTTTAATCCAGATATGCAAAAGATAACAAACATCATAGAGCAATTAGGATTAAAAGAGTTCATCGATAGGTTGCCTAATGGATACAATACTATAATTGGTGAGCATGGCACCAGTCTTTCGGGTGGAGAGCGTCAACGTATTGCCATTGCAAGAATGATGTACAAAGACCCGATGATTCTTATCTTTGACGAAGCTACCTCTTCGCTCGACTCTATCTCCGAGCGATATGTTAAAAAGGCGCTTGATTCTCTTTCAAAGCAAGGCAAAACCATCATTGTTATCGCCCATCGTCTCAGTACGGTAAAAACGGCGGACAACATTGTGGTTTTAGACCAAGGCAAAGTGGCAGAATCTGGCAATCATCAGTCCCTTCTATCTAAAAATGGAATCTACCATAGACTATGGAAAGAACAATTTGATGAAATTGATTTGTAAAAACATGAATATTCAGAATGAAATTTACAGAAGATTAAAGATGCATGAGTTGTTGCTGCATAGTAACACAGGAACACCTGAAGAGTTATCACAAAAACTACATGTATCCAAGCGACAACTCTACAACCTTGTAGACGAATTCAGAGCAATGGGGGCATCTATAAAATATAGTAGAGAAAGTAAAACATATTATTATACAAATGACTTTGATTTAAAAAGTAAAATCTTAAAATTATGAAGTATTTAAATTTAGATATTAATCATTATCTTTCTGATAAGGATAAAGGAGAGAAACCGATAGTGATACTTATAAAGGGGGCTGTTATTTATCTTATTTTATTAATAGTCTCTATTCTTGTTATCAGCTATGCACATCATATAGGATGGCCTAAAGAACTTAAGCCAAAAGAAAATATAACAAAAGACACAATACTAATGTTAATAGTAATTGGGCCGATCATAGAAGAAACAATACACAGACTATGGTTGTCATTCCACAAGACAGAAATCATTATCAGTGTAACTTGTATCTCTTTTTTCATTTTAGGAGAATTATATCACATAGACGACAAATATATTAGAATTCTTACAAAGTTAGCAATTGCATTTGTGATGGGATATCTTTTTTACAAGATACCGCAAGCAAGGTATGATAGTATCAAAAGTAATAAATATCTATATAGATCATTCATCTGGTTTTCTATCTTATGGTTTTCCCTAATGCATATAAATAATTACAATGTAGAAATGTATTACTTACCCTATCTCATCATTGCTTGTTTGCCACAATTTAGTGCAGGAATATTGTTTACTTATTTCAGGTTGAACCTGGGAATTTACGCAAGTATATTCGCACACATATTACTGAATGGAGTTACATATATTCTTTTATAGTATAAAAAAAGAGCGTGTTTCAAGTCCTGATCGTTTTTTCAAATTAACTAAAAACGTAACTACTCAGCATCCATATAGAAGTAACAACTCAGCATCCCTTGTCTTTTTGTACATATGGTTGACTCCTTAAAATGTAAGTGAAATGAAAAAATC
>ERZ1023617.93-NODE-93-length-40674-cov-72.189074_pt1 | contig 40674 bp, 40 predicted proteins | sample MGYA00380328_ERZ1023617 | MGnify/ENA primary metagenome ERZ1023617 (study PRJEB33179, sample SAMN07448977) | human gut metagenome | biome: Human-gut; feature: Human associated habitat; material: Faeces | host: Homo sapiens | place: India: Bhopal | collected...
GTACGAAGAGCTTCTTGCCCTCCTCAGCCTTGAACTGCTGACCGTTAATTTCTACAATTGCGTACATTAAATTAATTATATAAACGGGTTTCTTCGGGAGGCGTCCTGCATTGTGCCGGATCTTCTTTGAGCCCCTTCGAACTAAACTTTTCTGTAACATTTGCCCAATCCATGAGCATTCGGGGTGCAAAATTACAAATTATCTTTGATATGAACAAAATGTTGGGGAAATAAAGATTGCTTTTTAGAAAGATTTAACAGAAAAGCCTGTTTTTTATAAGAATACCGATTATTTGCTACCAGATAAGGGACTCGTGAATAGTATAATGTTCTTTATTGGGTTCAATAATATACTTCCGTAGGTTCAATGATATGTCTCCTTTGGCTCAATGATATGTCTCCTCTGGCTCAATGATATGTCTTCTCTGGTTCAAGGAGATGTCTCCTTAGGTTCAAGGATACGACTTCTCTGGTTCAAGAAGATACCTTCGTTATAGTTATGACTAGTGTCAGCAGCTCTGCTGAGCCTAGTCAGCAGGTCTGCTCACTATAGTCGGCAGGTCTGCTGACTGCAGTCAGCAAGTCTTCCGACTCAAGTGATATTACCTTTTAATCGTATACTTTCTTCTTGGGAACAATATATGCTATATGCTATTTGATGGAGGAGGTGTATAAAAAGAAAAAAGCGATGACCTTCACAGGCTACCGCTCCAAATCTTCAATAGGTATTAGTTTCCATTAAGGTAAAAAGATTGTTTTCAGGATAACTGGCTGCAAAGATACACGATTTTTTTCAAATCACCAAATATTTATTTGATTATTTTTGTTGTAATTCTATTGTGTGGGCGCACAATGGTATTAATTAACTTATTTTAGCAAGAAAGGCTGCGTAATCGATTGCAATTCTGTTGTTTTTTTTTGTTTTGGTTTAGATATCTTCAAAAGTATAAAGAGACGAACTTTCGAGACGAGTAGTGAAGTAGAGAAAATAAAAACAGGTTGGCGCAGAAGTGCCAACCTGTTTATGGAAAATACTATTATCTTATTCTGTTTGTTCGAATCAGGAAAAAGAAGTGATTACTTCTGCTTCTTGATTTTCTCTACGTAAGCATCAATGACAGCTACTGCTGTGATGTTTACGATATCCTGTACACTACTTTCTGAGTCAGTGAAGTGGATAGGCTTATTCAATCCCATCTGGATAGGGCCGATAATCTCAGCTTCAGGATTCAAACCCTGGAGAAGTTTGTATGCACCATTGGCGCTACTCAAGTTAGGGAACACCAAAGTGTTGACGTCTTTGCCCTTGAGGCGGGAGAATGGGTACTTCTCGTCGCGCAGATCCTTGTTGAGTGCATAGTTTACCTGCATCTCACCATCGATAGCGAGTTCTGGGAACTCCTTCTGCATCTCAGCAACGGCTTTCTTTACCTTAACCGGTGAGCCAATATTGTCTGTACCGAAGTTAGAGTAGCTTAACATGGCCATAACCGGCTCTTCGTTGAAGAACTTTACTGTACCTGCAGACAGCTTGGCAACATCGATTAGCACATCTTCGTCTGGGTGGCGGTTGATAAGTGTATCTGCGATATAATAAATACCCTTCTGGGTGTTAAGGATATGCATGGTACCGAAAGTCTTATATGGCTCACGGATTCCAATTACATCTTTTGCCACCTTGATAGTATTACTGTACTTTGTGTAAAGACCAGTGATGAATGCGTCAGCATCACCCTGTTCTACCATTGACATACCGAAGTAGTTGCGCTCGTACATTTTATCATAAGCTTCCTCGAAGCTGTAGCCCTCGCGAGCACGCTTCTCTGCCAGATGCTTGGCAAACTTAGCACGGCGGCCCTGTTCGTTATCGGCACGCATATCTACAATCTCAATATCTGAAAGGTCAAGCTTCAAACGGCTAGCAACACGGTTCAAGCGGTCTGGGTTGCCCAACAGGATTGGCTGGCAGATACCCTCTTGCTTTGCCTGGACTGCAGCCTTCAGCATAGTTGGGTTGCCACCTTCAGCGAATACTACACGCTGTGGGTGAAGGCGCGCTGTATCGTGGAGCTTGCGGGTCAGTTTGGTCTCCTGACCAAGCAGCTGGCGCAAATCCTGCTTGTACTTCTCCCAGTCTGTGATAGGGGTGCGAGCCACACCACTTTCCATTGCAGCCTTAGCTACGGCAGCAGAAACTTCTGTAATCAAACGTGGATCTACAGGTTTCGGAATGAAGTATTTAGGACCGAATGTAAGGTCGTTAACGTGGTAAACATCGTTTACTACATCAGGAACCGGCTGCTTAGCCAAATCGGCAATTGCATGAACAGCAGCCATCTTCATTTCTTCGTTGATAGCACGGGCGTGAACATCGAGTGCACCACGGAAGATGTATGGGAAACCGATTACATTGTTAATCTGGTTAGGATAATCTGAACGGCCAGTTGACATCAATACGTCAGGGCGGCTGTCCATAGCGTCCTCGTAGCTGATCTCAGGTACTGGATTGGCAAGAGCGAAAACGATAGGGTTGTCTGCCATAGAGCGAATCATATCCTTGGAGAGCACGTTACCCTTGCTGAGTCCTACGAATACATCGGCGCCTTTCACAGCCTCTTCGAGTGTATGGACATCGCGGCGGTCTGTTGCAAAGAGCTTTTTCTGCTCTGTCAGATTTTCGCGGTCGCTGGTAATGACACCCTTAGAGTCGAGCATAACGATGTTCTTTACCTGTGCACCAAGTGCTACGTAGAGTTTTGTACAGCTGATAGCAGCAGCACCAGCACCATTTACGACAATCTTCACATCGGCAATGTTCTTTCCTGCTACCTCAAGAGCGTTCTTCAAACCTGCTGCAGAGATGATAGCAGTACCATGCTGGTCATCGTGCATTACAGGGATATCGAGAGTTCTTTTCAGGCGCTCCTCGATGTAGAAACATTGAGGTGCCTTGATGTCCTCCAAGTTGATTCCACCAAATGTAGGAGCGATTTTCTCTACGGTTTCACAGAACTTTTCTGGGTCTTTTTCATCGATTTCAATATCGAAGACATCCACACCGCCGTAAATCTTGAAAAGCAATCCCTTACCTTCCATCACTGGCTTTCCGCTCATGGCACCGATATCGCCAAGTCCGAGCACTGCTGTACCATTACTGATAACAGCAACCAGGTTACCCTTGTCAGTATACTTGTATGCATCGTCTGGGTTCTGCTGGATCTCAAGACATGGGAATGCCACGCCAGGAGAATAAGCAAGGCTCAGATCCGTTTGTGTGTGATAAGGTTTTGTTGGCTTAACCTCAATCTTGCCAGGACGGCCAGTCTCGTGATAACTTAAAGCCGCCTCTTTTGTAATTTTTACCATAACAATATATTGGTTTAAAGTTTATTTTTCTTTCATATTCGTGGATTTTTCGCACGAAATTTAAAAGTTTGTGCAAAGGTACAAAAAAACTTAGTAAAAAAGAATGGTTTTTTGATTTTTTTTGTATCTTTGCACAAAAATAGTCTTCAAACAAGTAAAATGGCAGAAATCAATCAATATAGACAAGAACTGAAAGACAGAATCATCTCTTATGCGATGCCTGAATTCTATAAGCGTGGGGTAAAAGCTGTCAAGATGGATGAAATCTCACAGGGACTTCATGTGTCTAAGAGAACTGTGTACGAGATTTTCGGTGACAAAGAAGAATTGTTGCTTGCTGGTATGATGCGTCAGCTAGAAGAAAATCGTTCGAAGTTAGAAAATTTCGCCAAGACCCAAGCGAAGAATGTGATAGATATTATCAGCTATGTCTATAAATTGCAGATGGAGCGCAATGGGATGGTGGGCGTTCTTTTTTATGAGGAGGTTCATAAGATGCCTCGTGTTGTGAAATTCTTCCAGGAAAATCATGCTCATGAACGGGAGGAGAGTGTGCGTTTCTTTGAGGCTGGTGTCAAGGAGGGGCTTTTCCGTAAGGATGTAGACTTCAATGTTGTTATGGACATAGGACATGTGATGATGGAGGAAATCATGCATCATCAGCTCTATCGTGTTCATTCGATGCAGGAGATATACGACAATTATATTTTGTGCCTGATTCGTGGATTCTGTACAGAGCGCGGCTTGGAGCAGCTTGACCGTGCTTTGAAAGAGTAGAGGCGTTGGCTTTAATATACAAAATGTACTTTTTGAGCGTATGTGTAATTACGCTTAAAAAAGAGAAAGAGGTTTCGGAGATGCTTTATATAGGCTCACGGAACCTCTTTTTCTTAATCCTTGTATAGCCAGTGGAGGAGCAGGTTTATAACTTTTGGATAGAAGCGGAACCAGCGAAACTTGGTAACAGGTTTGCCTCCGAAACCGAGAATGAATTCACGGTAGAGATTATTCTTAAGCGGAAGTCCTGCGTCCATAAAGTGGAGGTGTTTGGCATCCTGTTCCTGTGCATCAGAGAGTGCTTGCCAGATGGTCATTGTGTCCGGATGCAGATGGATGTAAGTCTTTCTCTTGAATGCAGAAAACCAAAGAAAGGCATTGCCTTGGTTGTAGATGCAGGTATAGCCGCCAATCACTTTGTCCTTATAGGTGATGATGACGTTTCTGGCATTACTACTTGTACTCAGTTTCTGAAAGAATGTTTCGTCAGGAACAAAACGGCGAATTTTCAGCCGATAATAATTTTTGAGCAACTGGTGATAACGATGGATGTCTTCGGGTGAAGTTGCCTCTCTACAACTTATTCCCTTTTTCTTCATTTTTTCAATCATAGCAATTTGTTTGTCTGAGAGTCGCTCTTGGGGAAGTTTGCTGTGTAGGGAGTTATGTATCTCTTGCCAGGCAATAGGTACATAGCCCAATTTTCTGAATTCCCGGTAACCCAGCATCTTTTTGCTCATTCGGGAGAACTCGATGTAAAAGCAGAGTCGTTTGTGTAAGTGGATAGTTATGCTGCGGAGTAACAATGGGAAAATAGCATTCTGTTCAGCATCGGGTGCATAAAATCCCTCTCCATACGCGTGCGCGTGCGTATATAAATAAGGTGGAAATAAAGATTTGCGGTGATAGAGGATGACGAGCATTTGTCCTACCACCTTGTCCTCCTGTGTGGCGACAGCCATAAAAGGGGTTATGCCGGGTGTTTTTTCAAGAATCTGAAAAAGCTCCAAGCTATGAAAAAAGTCGCCTTCCAATAAATGCGGCATTTCTTCCAGTTTACCATATATTTCTACTTCATATTTTCTCACGAAGGCAAAAATAATAAATTTATCATAAAAAAGCAAGAAAAAGGGCTTCTCTATCGTTATTTTTTAGTATTTTTGCATAAAAAGTAGAACTTTAAACAAAATTACGTATGAAAATAGTGTTTATTGGGACAGGTAATCTTGCTACCAATCTTGCGCTCGAAATATCGCAATCAGAACATCAGATTGTGCAAGTTTTCAGTAGAACTAGGGAGTCGGCCTCTCTATTGGCTGAGAAGGTGAATTGTGAGCCTGTCAATGAGATGAGTAAGGTGGTCTGTGATGCAGATTTGTACATAGTTTCAGTAAAGGATGATGCGCTTGAAATGCTTATTCCTGAACTGTGCAAAGGAAGAGAAGATAAGATGTTTGTTCATACAGCTGGTTCCATGCCGATGGATGTTTTCAAAGATTATGCCCGTCATTATGGCGTATTTTATCCGATGCAGACATTTACGAAAGATAAAAAGGTTGCATTCGAAAATATTCCTATTTTCATTGAGGGATGTGGTGCTTTCGAAACTTCTTTCCTGAAGAGGTTGGCAGAACAGATTTCTCGTAGTGTCTATGAATTGGATTCTGATAATCGTAAGTATCTGCACCTGTCAGCTGTTTTTGCTTGTAATTTTGCGAATCATTGCGTAGCTATAGGTCAGCAGATTCTCGAAAATCATCACATTCCTGGCAGTGTTCTCCGTCCTCTGGTTATGGAAACTATGGACAAGGCTTCTTCGCATTCGGCAGCTGAAGTGCAGACAGGACCGGCTATTCGTGATGATCGGAACGTAATGGAGAAACAAATGCAACTTCTTGAAAAACTGCCAGAACTACAGCAGATTTATGAAATGATGAGCAAAAGCATATTCAAGTTCAAGAGATAAAGCTGTTATCGGTTTAAGTTTGCAGTTAGGAATTTAAGTTCTAAAAACAGAAATAAATATGATAAATTACGATTTAAATAAAATAAAAGCAATCATCTTTGATGTTGATGGAGTTCTGTCAAGACAAACCATCACGCTTTCCAGTGCCGGCGAACCTTTGCGTACTGTTAATATCAAAGATGGCTATGCCATTCAGCTGGCTCAGAAGAAAGGTGTTCGTATCGTAATTCTGACAGGCGGTAATTCTCATGCCATACAGGTACGCTATGAAAATCTTGGTGTAGAGGATATCTTCATGGGGTGTTCTGTAAAGATAAAGACTTATGAGGAGTTCAAGCAGAAATATTCAATTACAGATGAGGAAATAATATATGTAGGTGATGATATTCCTGATTATGAGATTATGCGTCGTTGCGGATGTCCATGTTGCCCAGCAGATGCATGCTCCGATATTAAAGAAATTTCTACTTATATCTCGGCTTGTAACGGAGGTGATGGTGTGGGACGTGATGTCGTAGAACAGGTACTGAGAGCCAAGGGTTTATGGCTTTCAGATGCTAAGGCGTTTGGCTGGTAGAATTTAGTTAATAGTTGATAGTTTATAGTAGAAAGTTTACAACTGAATTTTAATCATAAAGTTCAAAGTAATAAGGTTTAAAATAGATGAATTATAAGATTATTTTGGCGAGTAATTCGCCTCGTCGCAAGGAACTTCTGGCAGGTTTGGATATTCCTTTTGAGGTGAAGGTGATTAGTGGTATTGATGAAAGTTATCCTGCTGACCTCGATGCTTATCAGGTTGCAGAATTCATCTGCAAGAAAAAGGCTGAGGCTTATCGTCCGCTTTTGAACGGAAATAATAGTGTTGAAGAGTTGGACGAGTCAGAAACTTTGATTCTTACAGCAGATACGGTTGTGATTGTGCCAACAGCTGGCGAACAGAATGACCAGGAAGGAAAGGGAGTCATTCTCGGGAAGCCTCGTGATGCTGAAGATGCCAGACGAATGCTGAAGATGTTGAGCGGAAAGACGCATCATGTAGTTACAGGTGTTTGTCTTACTACCCAGCATAAGCAGCGTTCCTTTTCAGTAACAACAGAAGTGACGTTCAAACCGCTTTCTGATGATGAAATCAGTTATTATATAAATCATTATCAGCCGTTTGACAAAGCTGGCGCCTATGGTATTCAGGAATGGATTGGCTACATAGGTTGTACGGGGTTGAAGGGGAGTTATTTTAATGTGATGGGGCTTCCGGTTCAGCGTATCTATGAGGAATTGAGGCGAATTTAGATTTTTTAAAATTAAATATTGTTCTATGTCGTAGATAATGAGTATCTTTGTGCGTTTTATGTAACTAACAAGGATTATGAGTGAAGAAATTTTAGCAAAAGCTCATGAGGTTTTGGACAATTATATGGAGAGCAATCATCACCGGCGCACTCCGGAGCGTTCCACTATCCTCGACACCATTTATTCTATGGGAGAGCATTTCTCGATAGAAGATTTGGGCAGAGAGCTACTGAAAAAGAATTTTCGCGTTAGCAGGGCTACGCTTTATAACACATTGCATCTGTTCCTGGAACTGAGGCTTGTGGTAAAGCACAGTCTGGCAGACGGCACCAAGTATGAGGCCAGTTATAGCGAGGACAATCATGTGCATCAGGTTTGCACGATTTGTGGCAAGGTAACCGAAATTGTAGCACCGCAGGTTACGGCTGCAGTGAAGGATATCAGGATGCAGCGCTTTCGTAAAGATGCTTATGCTCTTTACATCTATGGCGTATGCAGCGGCTGTCAAAGCAAGATGACTCGCAAACGCAAAAAAGAATAAGTATCAAGATAAAAAGATAAAAAATGAACACAGGTAAAGTAGATGTCCTGCTGGGTTTGCAGTGGGGCGATGAAGGTAAAGGTAAGGTGGTTGACGTGTTGACCCCTAAGTATGATGTCATTGCTCGTTTCCAGGGTGGTCCTAATGCTGGACATACATTGGAGTTTGAGGGCGAGAAGTATGTGCTTCGCTCTATCCCTTCTGGTATTTTCCAGGGTGGTAAGGTGAACATCATCGGCAATGGTGTGGTTTTGGCTCCAGACCTCTTTATGGGTGAGGCTAAGGATCTTGAGAAGAGCGGTCATGATTTGAAGAGCCGTCTTTACATCTCTAAGAAGGCACATCTCATCATGCCTACTCACCGTGTACTCGATGCTGCTATCGAGGCTTCTAAGGGAAAGAACAAGGTAGGTACTACTGGTAAGGGTATCGGTCCTACTTATACTGACAAGGTTAGCCGTACCGGTCTTCGCGTAGGCGATATCCTTGACAATTTCGAGGAGAAGTATGCTGCTCACAAGGCTGCTCATCTCAAAACCATCGCAAGTCTCGGTTATACCGACTTCGATATTACAGAGGTTGAGAAGACCTGGATGGAGGGCATCGAATACTTGAAGCAGTTTAAACTTATTGATAGCGAGGTAGAAATCAATAAGGTGCTCCGTTCTGGCAAGGATATCCTCTGCGAGGGTGCTCAGGGTACTATGCTCGATGTTGATTTCGGTTCTTATCCATTCGTTACTTCTTCTAATACTATCTGTGCAGGTGCCTGCATTGGTTTAGGTATCGGTCCTAACCGCATTGGCAATGTTTATGGTATCATGAAGGCTTACTGTACACGTGTTGGTGCAGGTCCATTCCCTACAGAGCTTTTCGATGAGACGGGTGCCAAGATCCGTGACCTCGGTCATGAGTATGGTGCTGTTACCGGTCGTGAGCGTCGTTGTGGCTGGTGCGATCTTGTACAGCTCAAGTATTCTGTCATGGTGAATGGTGTTACCGAGCTTATCATGATGAAGAGCGACGTGCTCGATGGCTTCGATACCATCAAGGCATGCGTGGCATATAAGTTGAAGGATGGTTCTGTTACAACAGATTTCCCATACGAAATCGATGATGTAGAACCTGTTTACAAGGAGTTCAAGGGCTGGAAGACAGATATGACTAAGTTCACATCTGAAGATCAGTTCCCACAGGAGTTCAAGGATTATATTGCTTTTGTAGAAGAGTTCCTTGAGACTAAGATCGGTATCATTTCTATCGGTCCAGACCGTGCTCAGACTATTGTACGCAAGTAAATTATATAGTGTTTAATGTTTAGTGTTTAATGTTTACTTTGAGTGGTTTACATTGCGCTAGACATTAAACATTTAACATTCATATTAAACATTAATAAATGGCTCAGAAACCAAGTATACCAAAGGGCACGAGAGATTTTGGTCCTGTTGAGATGGCGAAACGCAACTACATCTTCAACACCATCAAGGAAGTGTATGCTCTTTATGGATTCCAGCAGATTGAAACCCCTGCCATGGAAACCCTTCAGACTTTGATGGGCAAGTATGGTGAAGAGGGTGATAAACTGCTTTTTAAGATATTGAATTCAGGCGACTATATGAATAAGGTGAGCGATGAGGATATTCATTCTCTCGGATCACTCAAATTAGCAGCGAAACTTTGTGAGAAGGGTCTTCGTTATGACCTGACTGTTCCTTTCGCACGTTACGTAGTGCAGCACCGCGAGGAGTTGCAGATGCCTTTCAAACGTTATCAGATTCAGCCAGTATGGCGTGCAGACCGCCCTCAGAAGGGACGTTACCGTGAGTTCTATCAGTGTGATGCTGATGTGGTTGGCTCTGATTCTCTCCTGAATGAGGTCGAGTTGATGCAGATTGTTGATACCGTGTTCACCAGGTTTGGTGTTCGTGTATGCATCAAGATTAATAACCGCAAGATTCTTACCGGTATTGCAGAGGTTATCGGCGAGGCTGAGAAGATTGTAGATATCACAGTAGCCATCGATAAGCTTGATAAAATCGGACTTGACAATGTAAACGAAGAGTTGCGCAATGACGGCATTTCTGAAGATGCCATTGAGAAGTTGCAGCCAATCATCTCATTGTCAGGAACTAATGAAGAGAAACTTGAAGTGATAGCGAAGGTTCTCGAAGGTTCAGAAGTTGGTTTGAAGGGAGTAGAGGAAACCAAGTTTATCCTCGATACCTTGAAGACTCTTGGCTTGAACAACGAGATAGAACTGGATCTCACTCTGGCTCGTGGCTTGAACTATTATACGGGTGCAATCTTCGAGGTGAAGGCGCTTGATACTCCAATGGGAAGTATTACAGGTGGTGGTCGTTACGACAACCTCACCGGCATTTTCGGTTTGCCAGGTTTGAGCGGTGTTGGTATCAGTTTTGGTGCTGACCGTATTTATGATGTGTTAGGTGCGCTCGACCTTTATCCGAAGGAGGCTGTAAATGCTACTCAGGTACTGTTTATCAACTTCGGTGAAAAGGAGACAGCTTACTGCCTGCCTATAGTAAGTGCAGCTCGTGCAGCCGGTATCCGTACCGAAATCTTCCCTGATAAGGCGAAGATGAAGAAGCAGATGAGCTATGCCAATGCCAAGAATATTCCGTTTGTGGTGCTTGCAGGTGAGAATGAGATGGCTCAGGGCAAGGTTACGCTTAAGAATATGGAAACTGGCGAACAAACCTTGGTTACTGCCGAGGAATTGATAGCCAAAGTAAATAAATAATACTCTCTTTCTCGTCCTCTCGTGCTCGTATATGTGAATATGCAGTGCGGCAGGGCGAGAGCTTTTTATGTGTTAGCGTGTATGCCTAACTATAATTTTAGTAACTTCTAAAAACTACAGACAAATGAAAAAAATAAAAGTTATTTTATGTGTATTCATACTGGCGTTGCTGATGACATCCAGCGCAAAGACAACAACGATTTTTGTAATAGGTGATTCTACTGCTGCCGAGAAAGGTGGTTTTAGAAATAATCCAGAGCGAGGATGGGGGATGGTATTGCAAGGCTTTTTTGATGACAAGGTGATTGTTGACAATCATGCTGTTAATGGTCGTTCTTCTTTGAGCTTTATCAATGAAGGAAGATGGAAAAAGGTTTTGGATAGAATAAAGCCAGGTGATTATGTGTTTATCCAGTTTGGGCATAACGATGAGAAGTCAATGCCTGACCGTCATACTGATCCGGGATCTACTTTTGATGCAAACCTTGCCAGATATGTAAATGAGACCCGTGCCAAGGGTGGCATTCCTGTATTATTCAATGCGGTGGTTCGTCGCTGCTATTATTCTGCAGAATTGAAGAATGATGATGACGAGAAGCTTCGCAATAAAGTATATGATGGAAAGGAACAGATTAATAGTGATACGCTTATCGACACCCACGGGGCTTATGTGATAGCTCCCCGCAATGTGGCAAAGCAGCTGAATGTTCCATTTGTTGATGCTACCAGGATTACCCACGATATAGAAACGGGCATGGGTATTGAAGGCAGCCGCAAATTACATATGTGGTTTATGTCTGGCGAGAATCCGCAGGTTCCTAAGGGTAAGAAAGATAATACCCATTATAATGTATATGGTGCACGTGTGGTTGCCGGTGCGCTTGCTGATGCTGTAGCTGAGCAGGTGCCAGCGTTGAAGTCTCATGTCTGCCATTATGATTATGTAGTCTCTGCAGAAGGTCGAGGCAATTTCATGGATTTGCAGAAGGCTGTAGATGCGGTTCCTGTAGGCAAGAAGGCTGTTATCCGTATTTTGGGTGGTGAATGGAAGAAGCCAATCATCGCAAAAGGCAAGAAGATTAAGTTTGTCAAGTCATTTGGTGCTAAAATCAAATAGTAATAGGCTTTTTTAAAACTCCCGATATCTTTGAAATTACATGGCGATGTAGAAGTCTGTGCGTCGTGACATAGAACAAAATGCATCGCCATGTAGTAAACCTATACATAAAAGGGGTACTTTCACAAGCACCCCTTTTCATATTATACAAAAACATTATGAATTATTTCTATTAGCGAACAAGATTTTAATTTCTATCTTTGTCTCAATTATCTAAAAGTTTCAAACGTTCACCAGAATTGCTTTTGGCAAGGGGCAATTCCTACTCGTAGGATAACCTCAGTTCTGATGTTTATCATTTACGGTTGCAAAGGTACGAAGATTTTTATAATTGTGCAATACCTAAAAATGGGGGTTTTGATGAATACCTAGAAATGAGGAATGAAAATGAGGGAGAGTAGATATGAAAAAAGGAAGTCCTTATTGAAGAACTTCCTTTTTTATGAGGTGTCTAGCGGAGTCGAACCGCTCTACACGGTTTTGCAGACCGTTACCTAACCGCTCGGTTAAGACACCTTGTGTAGAACAATCATTTCTGATTTGCGAGTGCAAAGGTACTACTTTTTATTGGTTCTACCAAATTTTTATGCAACTTTTTTAATTAAAACAATCACTTTCTTTGTATCTTGCTCATAATGAACGGGTTCTGAAATGCTTAAATTTTTGTCTGGTTTCCTCGCTGCATGACAGTAAAAGTAGTTTTAGCAGCTCTTTTATGAGAACTGCTCTTATTCTTTCCGCTGAGTAGCCTCTTTCTTTTTATTCTTTTGGCATTTCTCAACGAACGGGCAACCTGAACATTGATAGTTTTTACACTCTCGTGCTTGTTTGATGGAGCGGTAGATACAAATGGCGGCATACGTGATGCATGCCGCCAATATGATTGCTATGATGATATACTGTATCATAAGCATAGGTAAATTAACATAATACTAACCTACGGCGTTATAACCATTGGTTGAGTTTTTGCGCATGATGTCGCGGATATTCATCTCCTTGAAACCCTCTGCGCGTTTCTGCTCTTCAAGCTCTTTCTCTTCCTCGATGTCCTTTTCTGAACGGGTGAAAGTGAAAGCCTTGTACTTAAATTCTGCAATCGCCCAACCTACGAGGCCTACAGCGATTAATGCAACAAATCCAATTAATGCGTTCATTTCTCTTTATATTATAATAATGTATAAACTGAATTAATAATCATCGTCGGCTACGTCTTCTGCATCATCAAGACCGAGGTTCTCCGGGTCTTCGAAGGTAGTACGGTAGCTTTCCTCAGTAAGCTTGTCGTCATCGAATGCATCGTCATCCTCATCTGGATCGTTGTAGTGATCCTCGATTTCTGGTGCATCCTCGTCTTCATCCTCGTCTGGGTCGAGCAGGTCGTCGTTGCGTTTCAAATCATTCTCATCTTCGAATCTCATGCGAACCTTTTCTACCTTTGGCTTCTCCTTGGCAAAGATAGCTTCTACCCAAGAACCTTTTGGTACCACGAGCACTTCGTAGTCATCAGCGAGTTTCTTCTCGTACAGACCTCCTGGCTTTTTCAGGCGGTCAGCAGGAAGAGTAGTTGTGCTGATGTCGAAATTACTTTCGATGATGTCCTGGATGCTCTGAGGCAGACTCTCCCAGCCACCACCAAAGTTGCGCTCCAAGAGTTCGATGAGCTTATTGGCGGTGATGTGACTTACATTTTCGTAAGTAAGATCAGTAACACGCATGATAGGGCGCTTTTTGATGGCATACTTTTCTTTCTTGTCGTTGATACGGAAAGTGCCAATCTTAAAGCCGCGTGCCATCAGTTTGTCAATCACTTCAGGACGGTCTACCGTCACTGGTTCCATTTCGAATGCACTGCGGATCACTGCGATATACTTGTTCTGGTAATCCTTGAGGTCAGCATCCTTTTCTGCTGCTTCCCAAAGACGGAACACATCGTTCTCCTGCAATTCCCAAATGCTACTTTTAGTAACATTCTTCAGTGTTAATATTTTATCTTTATTCATCTTCAATTATGTTTGTGTGTGCAAAAGTAAGTACTTCTTTTTATATATCCAAATTTTCTTGCTGTTTTTTTGTGTTTTTGGTCACTTTTTTATTTGGAATTCGATTTTTTTCATTACCTTTGCACGTACTATGAGTGAACCGTTAGCTGAAAGAATGAGACCTCACACGCTTGCTGACTATGTAGGACAGCAGCATTTGGTAGGTGAGGGGGCCGTGCTGCGCAAGATGATTGACGCAGGGCGCATATCCTCTTTTATCCTCTGGGGACCCCCTGGAGTGGGCAAGACTACCCTTGCTCAAATCGTGGCACAAACCATCAAGGTGCCGTTCTTCACCCTCTCTGCGGTGACCAGTGGCGTAAAGGATGTCCGCGAGGTGATAGAAAGAGCAAAAAGTGGTAGATTCTTTAATTCGGCTTCTCCTATATTGTTTATTGATGAGATTCACCGTTTCTCCAAGAGTCAGCAGGATTCGCTTTTGGGTGCGGTAGAGAAGGGTATTGTTACGCTGATAGGTGCTACCACCGAGAATCCTTCATTCGAGGTGATTCGGCCGCTGTTGTCCAGGTGTCAGCTCTATGTGCTCAAACCGCTCGAAAAGGCTGACCTTGAAGGGCTTCTGCATCGTGCCATTACGCAGGATGTAGAACTCAGAGAAAAGAATATTAAGTTGGAAGAGACGGGCGCGCTGCTGCGATATAGTGGTGGAGATGCCCGTAAACTGCTCAATATTCTTGAACTGGTGGTAGAATCTGCCGGATCTTCAGAGATTGTGATTACCGACAAGATGGTAGAAGAGCAGTTGCAACAGAATCCGCTGGCTTACGATAAACAGGGTGATATGCATTATGATATTATCTCTGCCTTTATCAAGAGCATTCGCGGAAGCGATCCCGATGCTGCGCTCTATTGGATGGCGAGGATGATAGAAGGAGGAGAAGACCCGCAGTTTATAGCCCGTAGGGTTGTGATTAGTGCTTCTGAGGATGTGGGACTTGCCAATCCGAATGCACTCCTGCTTGCCAATGCTGCCTTTGATACGGTGATGAAGATAGGGTGGCCCGAAGCGCGTATCGCCCTTGCTGAGGCTGTGGTTTATCTGGCCACGAGTCCGAAGAGCAACAGTGCTTATCTGGGCATTAATGATGCGCTGACTACTGTACGGCAAACGGGTAATCTGCCTGTTCCGCTGCACATCCGCAATGCTCCTACCAAACTGATGAAAGATTTGGGCTATCATGACGGATATAAGTATCCTCACGATTATCCTGGACATTTCACTGAGCAGCAGTATCTGCCAGACGAACTGAAGGATGCCCGCTTCTGGCATGCGCAGCATTCGCCTTCCGAGGAGCGCCTCTACAACTGGATGGTTACCTGCTGGGGAGAAAGATTCAAGAATTAGTGATTAGAAAGAATAATTAGAAATTGATATTTAGAACAACTAACTGATACGAGAAAATGATGATACATGGCGATCCTGAATTCGTGCTCACGCTTCATAGCGTGATAGAATTCATCGGTACATTTGCTTTTGCCCTTTCGGGCATTCGTCTGGCAGCAAGTAAGCACTATGATTGGCTGGGCGGTTTTGTTTGTGGTGTGGCTGTAGCCATAGGTGGTGGAACCATACGAGATGTGATGCTTGGTGTGCGTCCGTTTTGGATGTTGAGCCCTATCTACCTGATTTGTACGCTGTTTGCACAGTTGGTAGTGATTGCTTGCCACCGCTATCTCAAGCGTCTTGACAATACCTGGTTTCTGTTTGATACCTTGGGCTTGGCGCTTTTCAATATTGCGGGCATCCAGAAGTCGCTCGAATGTGGTTTCTCTTTTTGGGTAGCCATCATCATGGGCTGTATCACGGGTGCTGCAGGTGGTGTTATCCGCGATGTGCTTCTTAATGAAGAGCCGGTCATCTTCCGAAAGGAGATTTATGCGATGGCTTGTGTCGCCGGTGGTTTGGCTTATTGGGGATTGAGCTATCTGGGTGTGAGCCTCTATATTACGGTGATTGTAGCTTTCAGTGTGGTCTGTGCCATCCGATTGCTGGCTGTAAGATACCATATTTCACTCCCGAAGCTGAGGGATGAAGAACAAACTGTAGAATGAAAAGGAAAAAGTGAAATTGATAAATAACAGATAACAGATGAAAAGACTGAAAGCGATTTTGATGCTCGTTGTTGCAATGATGCTGATGTCGTCGGCAACAATGAAGGCTCAGAACAAACGAGAGTTTCGTGGAGCCTGGATACAGTGCGTTAACGGACAGTATCTGGGCAAGAGTACGCAGCAGATCCAGGCGATGCTTACCAGACAGCTTGATGAACTACAGAAGGATGGCGTGAATGCGATTATCTTTCAGGTTCGAGCCGAGTGTGATGCTCTGTATAAGAGTGATTTAGAGCCTTGGAGCAAGTTTCTTACGGGAGTGCAGGGAAAGGCTCCTTCTCCTTATTGGGATCCGTTGCAATGGATGATAGAGCAGTGTCATAATCGTGGCATGGAGCTTCATGCCTGGATTAATCCTTATCGTGCCAAGCATAGCGTAACTTCCTATGAGCAGGTTTCGCCGAAGAATATCGTGAAGAGGCGTCCTGATCTCTGTTTTCAGTATGGCAAGCTGACGCTGTTGAACCCTGGGTTGCAGGCTGCAGCCGACTATATTTGCGAGGTGGCTGTGGACATTGTAAGCCGATATGATGTTGATGGATTCCATATTGATGATTATTTCTATCCATATCCAGAGGCCGGACGTCAGATTCCTGATCAGCAGCTCTTCCGCCAGCAGTCGCGCGGCATGCGAAACATAGGTGATTGGCGCCGTGATAACGTGAGCCGGTTTGTAAAGCAGCTCAGCGAATCCATTCATGCCGTTAAGCCTTGGGTCAAGTTTGGTGTTTCTCCATTCGGCATCTACCGCAACAAGCGTACCGATCCTAATGGTTCAGAAACTTTCGGCCTCCAGAATTATGATGATCTTTATGCAGATGTATTGCTTTGGGTGAATAATGGTTGGATAGACTATTGTGTGCCTCAGATTTATTGGGAGATAGGCAATCGTGCTGCCGATTACAAGACACTCATAACCTGGTGGAATAAGCATGCTGGCAACCGCCCATTATATATAGGTGAAGATATAGAGCGTACAGCCAAGTTTGCTGACCCAGTCAATCCGCGCAGTCATCAGTTGCCTGCCAAGCACCGTTTGCATCAGCAGATGAATAATGTGAAGGGCACTGTGCTCTGGTATGCGCAGACTGCTGCAGATAATGTAGGTAATATCGGACATACACTCCGCAACAGTTATTGGAAGTATCCAGCATTGCCACCCTCTATGCCTTTCCTTGATAATAAGGCGCCAAAGGGGGTAAAGGGTGTCAAGCTGATGTGGACCGAGAAAGGTCCGCTGCTGGTATGGAAGGCTCCTAAGGCTAGCAAGAAAAAGTGGGGCGATCAGGTGAACCGTTTTGCTATCTACCGTTTTGAGAAAGGAGCTAAGGTCAATCTCAATGATGTTTCTGCACTCCAGGCAGTAACTTATGATAATTTCTATCGCATACCTTATGTGAGTGGCAAGAAATATGTGTATGTAGTAACTGCTCTCGACCGTGTAGGAAACGAAAGTAAAGGTAAGAAAAAGAAAATTTCTTTTTAGATTGGTTAGATGATATAAACGGAAAGACCGTTAAAAACAGAAAAACCGTTGTACTCGATAGGAGAGAGTGCAACGGTTTTTTATTTTGTTGGGATGGGGGAGCGGGTAGTCCTTTCATCCTGTATTTTTTTATTCTTTCAGCAGGTCGCTCAGGAAGTTATCCAGATCGTTGTCCAGATTCTCCATCAAGTCACCACCTACAATGATCGTATCATCGTCAGCAAGATAGAGCTCGCCAATATGCTCTTTATCCTCATCTTCGAGCACAAAGCTGTATGGCTTGAGAATGCCGAGATGATCTATGGTATCAGCCTGTTTGCGCAATACATCGCGAAGCAGCTTTGCTACCTCGTCGTAGAAGTCTTCATCCTTGTTTTCTATCCATTGCTCAACAACGCAGCGGGTAATCTCGTTGTCATCGTCGTCAAAGGCTAGGAGTTCGCCACTATCTTGCGAAACCCTTACGTGGATGTCGGTCATTTGAGAAGTCTCGTCGTCAGATTCTGGCGCTGGGAACTTTTGAGCCACTTTTCTGATAAAGCGCTCTACTTGCATGATTGTTTGCTCTAATGTTTCCATATCAATTCTTTAATAATCAATGCAAAGATACATAAAAAATTGATATCACCAAAAGAAGTTGCTAAAAAAAAGCATTTTTGCTTTTAATTTGTTTTCAAATACCCCGATTTTTAGGGCATAGATAACGTTTACGCTCCTTTTTCATATTTTCTTTTCGATTTTGTTTGCCATTTCTAAATAATGTAGTATCTTTGCACTTGAATTGCAAAAATGCAATCTCAACATTACAAATGAATAATAAAATAAAACATTCTGGCATCGTAGAGAGCGTAGAAGAAGGTTGTGTGTGCATTCGCATCGTACAGTCGTCAGCCTGCAGCGCTTGCAAGGTGGCTGCTCATTGTACTGCATCTGAATCGAAAGAGAAGATGATTGAGGTTTCTACCTCAGAGGCGTCTCTCTACCACAAAGGCGATAGCGTGGTGGTGACTGCTGATTCGGCTGTAGGCTTCAGAGCCAGTTTCTATGGCTATCTCTTGCCGCTGATACTGATGGTGATTGCTTTGGTCGGTGTACTGAAAGCTACTCACTCAGAGGGAGCCGCTGCGCTCTCGGCATTGGGCATTCTCATTCCATACTATGTGGTGCTCTACTTATTCAGAAACAAACTTAAAAACAAACTGAGCTTCTCTATAGAAACATAGGGTGCGTGATGTGCTCCTATGGCTTCTGCGATGAGCCTTTATTTTAAAACAAAGAAAATAACAAAACAAAACACAAAAAATTATGAATTTTATTTTGATTGCTGTCTTGGTTCTCGGAGCAATCGCGCTGATTGCAGCGCTGGTTCTCTTCGGAGTATCTAAGAAGTTTGCCGTCGAAGAAGACCCTCGCTTGGGCCAGGTAGGAGAGATTCTGCCAGGTGCCAACTGTGGTGGTTGCGGTTTTGCCGGATGTTCCGGTATGGCTGCAGCTCTGGTGAAGGGTGCTGATGCCGGTTCTATCGATGGACTGATGTGTCCGGTAGGTGGTGCCGACGTGATGGGCAAGGTAGCCGATCTTTTAGGTATGGCAGTAGCCAATACCGAGCCAAAGGTGGCTGTGGTTCGTTGTAATGGTACTTGCGAGAATCGTCCTCGCATTGCCGAGTATGATGGTTTGCACACTTGTGCAGCTATGAATTCATGTGGCGCTGGCGAAACAGGCTGCGGGTTCGGCTGTCTGGGTTGTGGCGATTGCGTGGCTGCCTGCCAGTTTGGCGCAATCTCTATCAATCCTGAAACTGGCATTCCTGAGGTTGATGAAGAGAAGTGTACGGGTTGTGGTGCTTGCGCCAACGCTTGTCCACGTCATATCATCGAGCTCCGCAAGAAGGGTCCTAAGGGCCGTAGAGTTTACGTTCAGTGCGTAAACCACGACAAGGGTGCTGTTGCCAAGAAGGCTTGTAGTGTTGCTTGCATCGGATGCGGTAAGTGTCAGAAAGTCTGCAAGTTTGAGGCTATCACCATTGAGAACAATGTGGCTTATGTTGACTTCAACAAGTGCCGCATGTGTACCAAGTGTGTTGACGAATGCCCAACAGGTGCTCTCGTAAAAGTAAATTTCCCAGTTAAGAAGAAGGAGGATTAAATCATGAATTTGAGAACTTTTAGAATTGGTGGAGTTCACCCAGAAGAGAATAAGATTACTGCCGAGATGGCTACTCAGGTAGCTCCTCTCCCTAAGCAGGCTATTTTCCCACTTGGTCAGCACATCGGTGCTCCTGCCAAGCCTGTAGTTGCCAAGGGCGACAAGGTGAAGGTGGGTACACTCATCGCTGAGGCGGGTGGTTTTGTGAGTGCTCCTATTTACAGTTCCGTTTCAGGAACCGTGTTCAAGGTAGATACATCTATTGATGCTACCGGTTATCGCAAGCCTTGCATCATTATTAATGTAGAAGGCGATGAGTGGGAGGAGAGTATCGACCGCTCTGATAAACTCGAGACGCTTGAGGCTCATACTGAGCTTACTCCAGAGGAAATCGTAAACCGCATCAAGATAGCAGGTGTCACTGGTATGGGTGGTGCCGGTTTTCCTACCTTCATCAAGCTTTGTCCTCCTCCAGGAGCCAAGGCTGAGTGCGTCATCATCAACGGTGTAGAGTGTGAGCCTTATATCACAGCCGACTATCGCCTGATGATGGAGCATGCCGATGAGATTCTCGTTGGCTTGAACCTTCTGATGAAGGCGGCTAAGGTAGAGAAGGGCTACATCGGTATCGAGGATAACAAACCTGCTGCCATCAAACTCTTCGAGGAGAAGACAGCTAATGACGCTCGTATCGAGATTGTACCTCTGGCTAAAAAGTACCCTCAGGGAGGTGAGAAGCAGCTCGTCGATGCCGTTATCCGCCGTCAGGTTCCTGCTCCTCCAGCTATCCCTGTCAACGTTGGAGCAATTGTTCAAAATGTAGGTACTGCCTTTGCTGTTTATCAGGCAGTTATGAAGAACAAGCCTCTCTTCGAGCGCTATACCACCGTTACCGGTAAGCAGGTGAAGAATCCGGGCAACTTCCTCGTACGTATGGGTACTCCATTCTCTCAGATGATAGAGAACTGCGGCGGTTTGCCAGAGGGCGACAACAAGGTATTGGCTGGTGGTCCGATGATGGGTAAGGCTGTAATCAGCCTCGACGTACCTGTAACCAAGGGAACCAACTCCATCACCGTATTGACCGATGCTGATGCTCACCGCAAGAAGGCTCAGCCATGTATCCGTTGTGCCAAGTGTGTGGATGCCTGCCCAATGGGCCTGGAGCCATACTTGCTCGCTACCTTGAGCGTAGTGAAGGATTATGAGCGCCTGGAGGCAGAGGAGGTAACATCCTGCATCGCCTGCGGTTCATGCCAGTTCACCTGTCCATCTCATCGTCCTATCCTCGATAACATCATCAATGGTAAGGGTGCGGTGATGGGCATCATCCGAGCTCGCAACGCCAAGAAGTAAGCGTTCACGTCAAGAATGAATTTCATTTAAGAAAGAATTTAAAAGATAAAATGGGAAAATTAATCGTTTCATTATCGCCACACGCTCATGGAAATGAGAGCGTAGAGAAGAACATGTACGGAGTGATTATCGCTCTCGTGCCTGCCATCCTCGCATCTTTCTATTTCTTCGGCTTGGGTTCAGCAGTCGTACTGCTCACCTCTGTGGCAGCCTGCGTCTTCTTTGAGTGGGCAATTACAAAATATCTCCTGAAGGAGGAGACCAGCTTGCTCGATGGTTCTGCCATCATCACCGGTCTTTTGCTCGGCATGAACTTGCCAAGTAACCTTCCTCTCTGGATCATCATCATCGGTGCCCTGTTTGCCATCGGTGTAGGTAAGATGAGTTTCGGCGGTTTGGGTAACAATCCTTTCAATCCCGCTTTGGTAGGCCGTTGCTTTCTGCTGGTCAGCTTCCCTGCCCAGATGACTTCATGGCCTATAGCCGGACAGATGCTCAGTTATACAGATGCTACAACGGGTGCTACTCCGCTGGCTATCATGAAGACCGCCATCAAGACGGGCGATGCTTCTGTTCTCAACCAGTTGCCTGATGCGATGAGCATGCTCTTCGGTGCCACTGGCGATACCTTCGGTGCCGGAACTACCGGTGAGGTTTGTGCATTCGCCCTCTTGCTCGGTTTGGCTTACATGCTCTGGAAGAAGGTCATTACCTGGCATATTCCTGTCAGCATCATCGCTACCGTATTCGTTTTCAGCGGTTTGATGCATTTGGCTAATCCTGTTTATGCCAATCCTCTGGCTGTCATCTTTAGCGGTGGTCTGATGCTCGGTGCCATCTTCATGGCTACTGATTATGTAACCTCTCCGATGACCCACAAGGGCATGCTTATCTACGGTGTATGCATCGGTCTGCTGACCGTCATCATCCGTAACTGGGGTAGCTATCCGGAAGGTATGTCGTTCGCCATTCTCATCATGAATGCGTTCACACCTCTTATTAACACATACGTTAAACCAAAGCGCTTCGGTGAGAAGCCAGCTAAGAAATAAGGAGGACAGAGACATGCAGAAATTAGAATCATCATTGAAGAACATGGTGCTTGTGCTGGTGGGCGTAGCGCTCATCGTAGGTGCTGTTCTTGCATATATCAATCATCTTACATCTGGTCCTATCGCCGAGAAGGCTGCACAGAGTCTGGCTGCCGGTATCAAGAGCGTGATGGGTACAGAAGAACTCCAGGTGGCTGAGCCGGAAGAGGTAAAGCAGGAGTTTGGCGGTAAGGAATTCTCTTTCACCATCCACAAGTGCTCAGACAAGAGCGGCAAGCAGCTGGGTGCTGCCGTAGAGAGTACTACCGGTGGTTTCGGTGGCGACCTGAAGGTGCTCGTAGGTTTCGATACCGAGGGCAAGATTATGGGTTATACCGTGCTTCAGGCTTCAGAGACTCCGGGTCTGGGCGCCAAGGCTGCTACCTGGTTTCAGAAGGACGGAAAGGGTAGCATCATCGGCAAGACTCCAAAGGATGGCGACCTCCACGTATCTAAGGACGATAAGAGTGGCAATGCAGTAGATGCCATTACCGCTTCTACCATTACCAGCCGCGCCTTCCTCAAGGCTATCAATCAGGCTTATGCCGTTTATGCCAAGAAGGATGTTGACGGCGAGAGCGGTGCATCTCAGAAAGCAGATGCAGAGAGTGGTGCATCTAAAGTTGAACATAACGAAAAGAAAGGATAAACCGATATGAGTAATGTTAAGATTTTGATGAACGGACTCATCAAGGAGAATCCAACCTTCGTGTTGCTTCTCGGTATGTGTCCTACTTTGGCTACAACAACCAGCGCCATCAACGGTCTCTCTATGGGATTGGCTACCATGGCGGTGCTGATTTGTACCAACTTTGTTATTTCCTGTATCAAGAAGATTACCCCGGATATGGTTCGCATCCCTGTTTTCATCGTCGTGATTGCAGCCTTCGTAACCATCCTTCAGATGTTGATGAGCGCTTATGCTCCCGACAGCATCAATCAGGCGCTGGGTATTTATATTCCGCTGATTGTAGTAAACTGTATCATCCTGGGTAGAGCAGAGAGCTTTGCTGCCAAGAATTCGCCTATTGCCAGCCTCTTCGATGGCATTGGTTGCGGTTTGGGTTTCACCCTCGGTTTGACCATCCTGGGTAGTGCCCGCGAGATACTCGGTGCCGGTAGTGTGTTCGGTATCACTCTGTTGCCAGAGACTACCAACATTCTGATGTTCATCCTGCCTCCTGGAGCTTTCCTCACCTTGGGTTACATCATTGCTATATTTAATAAGGTAAAGAAGTAAGCGTAGGCATCGCTTCAAATCAATGAAATAAAATAGAAATTATGGAATATTTATTGATATTTATCTCTGCGATATTCGTCAACAACATCGTCTTGTCGCAGTTTCTCGGTATCTGTCCATTCCTGGGCGTATCGAAGAAAGTTGATACAGCCATCGGTATGGGTGGTGCCATCGCTTTTGTCCTGACCCTGGCAACCATCATTACCTGGTGTGTTCAGAAGTATGTACTCGATCCGTTCGGATTGCAATATCTCCAGACCCTGGCATTCATTCTCGTGATTGCAGCCTTGGTTCAGATGGTAGAAATTATCCTGAAGAAGGTTTCTCCTGCACTTTATCAGGCACTCGGTATCTTCCTGCCTTTGATTACTACCAACTGTGCCGTGCTGGGTGTAGCCATTCTGGTTATCCAGAAGGATTACAATCTGCTAGAGAGCGTGGTTTACGCCTTCTCTACCGCTCTCGGCTTTGCCCTGGCTCTCATTGTCTTTGCCGGCATTCGTGAGCAGCAGGCTTTGGTCCGTATTCCTAAGGGCATGCAGGGCGTAGCTATCGTCATGGTAACTGCAGCGCTCCTCAGCCTCGCCTTCATGGGATTCTCGGGCGTAGATGGCGGTTTGAAATCGCTCTTCGGATTGGAGTAAAACTTTTACTGAAAGTTGATAAAATAATAATGGGAATTTGCGAATGGTATGAACCGATGCAAATTCCCATTTTTTGTACTTGATTTTTCTTACTCTCTTGCTTGAGGTCTTGATTTTTCTTAACTCTCTGTCTTTATAAACTTGAAATTTTAACTCTTTCTCTTTTTTTATCTTCTGTGTCCGAAGCTTCCACCGCCATTGTTCTTGCTTGGTGTAGAAGAGCGAGGGGTGAATCCGCCGCCACGGTTGCCAGACCCGCTGCTGAATGAACGGCTCATGCTGCTGCGGTTGCCCCCGAAGATATTACTTCTTCCGCTTCCGAAGCTGCTGTTTCCGAACCCACGGCTGCTGTTTCCGAACCCGCGGTTGTTGCTGGTGCTGCTGTTGCTGCTGCCGAAACCGCGGTTAGGGCGACTGTTGCTATTGCCGAAGCCACGGTTGCTGCTGTTGCCGAAGCCTCCGTTGTTATTTCCGAAGCCTCCGTTCTGAGGGCGGCCGCTGTTTCCGAAGCCAGCGTTGTTGTTAGGGCGGCTTGCATTACCGAAACCACGGTTTGGGTTCATCTGAGGTCTGTTCTCGCGGTTCAGATTTCCGAAAGATCTTCCTCTGCCGTAATCACCACGGTTGAATCCGTCTCTCATACCTACTCTAGGATGTCCTCCTGGGTGAGGGCCGCCAAAACTTCTTCCGTGATACCAGCTTCTGTTTCCGTTTACTCGCCAGCTATGACCTCCACGGTAAGATACGTAGAAGTGAGGGCGACCGAAGTAGAAATAGTCGCGGCGCGGATAGCGGGCGTAGATGCCGAAATGCCAGTAGCCCGCATTCCAGTAGAGCGGACGGTAGAAATAGGTGGCATTGAGATATGTTCTATACTGCCAGTCGAGCAGGATATAGCTCAAATCCATATTGCGCTGGCGCCAGTAAGCACCATACAGGTCATCGTATGTATCTACACTCATCAGGTAGTCGAGGTTCACCTCGTAAGCTGCCTCATACTGGTCTTCCGTAAGATTGAGCTCGTAAGCCATCTTGTCTGTCAGGAAGAGAGCCTGCTGTCTTGCCTGCTCATAACTCATTGCAGAAGCGGTAGTGAATGTCATCATGAACATGGCTACCAGAGCTATTATCATTCGTTTCATAATCGTATATCTTTAAATTGTTATACTTCATGTTTCTTTTTTCTGGTGCAAAGATACGATGTTTTTTGCTTCCACGGTCGGGATTTCCCCTAAAGGGGTGGGGGAAAATCCCTACTTCTTTATTTTGTGCCTGATAGTTATATATATAATAAGGTATAGAACCGGAGTGGAGCGTAAAGGTTTGCGTGAAGTTTTTCGCTGTTTTTGGAACAATCAAACGAAATATTTACTACCTTTGCACTCAGAAAAAAACAATCTGATGAATAGATTGGAATTTAAAACGGAAAGTAAAATAATAAAGACAAAATAAACAAATCATGAAAGAGCTAAAAGCATTAAACAAGCGCACTGCTCCTAAGAGCGTCGCTCCAGAGAAAATCATTCAGTTTGGTGAAGGTAACTTCCTCCGTGCATTCGTAGATTGGATTGTATGGAATATGAACAAGAAGACCGACTTCAACGGTTCTGTCGTTGTAGTTCAGCCATTGGCTGGTGGTATGGTTGACTGGCTGAACGGTCAGGACTGCCTCTATCACGTAAACCTTCAGGGTAAGGAGAACGGCCAGGCTATCAACACATTGGAGCGTATCGACGTTATCAGCCGTGCATTGAACCCATATTCTCAGAACCAGGCTTTCATGGCTTTGGCTGAGCAGCCAGAGATGCGTTTCATCATCTCTAACACTACAGAGGCTGGTATCGCATTCGATGACTCTTGCAAGTTTACAGATGCTCCTGCAGCTTCTTATCCAGGCAAGTTGGTTCAGCTCTTGTTCCACCGCTACAAGTTCTTCGAGGGCGACCCAACCAAGGGTATGATCCTGATGCCATGTGAGCTGATCTTCCTCAACGGTCACCACCTCAAGGAGTGCATCTATCAGTATATCGAGCTTTGGAAGGGCGATATGGGTGCTGATTACGAGGGCTTCAAGGAGTGGTTCACCAACCACTGCTACGTTTGCGCTACATTGGTAGACCGCATCGTTCCTGGTTTCCCACGCGATACCATCAAGGAGATTCAGCAGAAGATTTGCTACAAGGACAACCTCGTGGTTAAGGCAGAAAGCTTCCACCTCTGGGTTATCGAGAAGGCAGAAAATATGACCGTAGAGCAGATGAAGGAGGAGTTCCCAGCTCATAAGGCAGGTCTCCACGTGCTTATCACAGATAATGAGAAGCCATACCACGAGCGTAAGGTTACCCTGCTGAATGGTCCTCACACCGTATTGAGCCCTGTTACATACCTCAGCGGTGTAAACATTGTTCGCGATGCCTGCGAGCACCCGGTATTGGGCAAGTACATCCACAAGGTACAGTTTGAGGAGTTGATGCAGACGCTGAACCTCCCAATGGATGAGCTGCAGAAGTTCGCTTCTGACGTATTGGAGCGTTTCGAGAATCCATTCGTAGATCATCAGGTAACCAGCATCATGCTCAACTCATTCCCTAAGTTTGAAACTCGCGACCTGCCTGGTGTCAAGATTTATCTTGAGCGTAAGGGCGAGTTGCCACAGGGTTTGGTATTCGGTCTCGCTGCTATCATCACTTACTATAAGGGTGGTGTTCGTGAGGATGGTGCTCCTATCCAGCCAAACGATGACCAGAAGATTATGGACAAGCTCACCGAGCTTTGGGCTACCGGCGATACTCAGAAGGTAGCTGAGGGCGTATTGGGCTTCGACTATATCTGGCACGAGGATTTGAACAAGACAGTTCCTGGCCTTACCGAGTTGGTTAAGAAAGATCTTGACCTTATTCAGGAGAAGGGCATGCTGGAGGCTGTTAAGACTATCCTCTAATAAAAAAAAACATGTTCGTTCATAGGTTCAAATAACGATTAAGATTTGAAAATAGTTATAAGGTTTTGTGTTAGTTGTTAGCTATAATCTTCTAGCTAATAGGTTAAAGGCGGGGTGCTTGTGAAAGCGCCTCGCCTTTTTGCTTATTGTCTGCTTTGTGATGTTTCAGAATCCTTAATAACCTTAATGACCTTGTCCTTAATGACCGGATGGTTGATGATGAGCGGCACTCTTTCTACCACTACCATGGAAGTGTCGAGGCCCAATGCCTTAGGCTCGTCAATACCTATCTTGCTGATAAGAGCGTAGATGCTCATCAGCAGGTTCTGTTGGCGATTATCTGAACTCTCCGGGTAATATACGCGGTGAATGATGATGAATCGGAAATCGCCCGGAATTCCGTATTTGCGCAGCGAAGGATAGGTGCTTTGCAAATCTACCTTTCCGTCTGTTACCAGATCTTCCACTACTTGTCGCAGATAGAGACTCACCCTAGGCTCTATGCGGAAACCAATGTGCATGGTTACGCTGTAGAGGGTGTCGGGAATCAGGGTCTCGCAGTTGTACTCCAGCGTGTCAGGGGTGTCAACAAACTCCATGTTGATAAGCCAGTAATGGTCAGCACGTTTCGGCTGCTTGTTGATGATGGAGTAGAGCAACTTGTCATCTACGGCACCTTCCTTGTTGGCGTGGTTCACATAAACCAGGTTGGAAGCATACTTAGGGATGCTCTCGTCGGCCTTGATGTCGGAGATAATCTGATAATAATCATCCAGCGGTTTGGTGCTGATATAATGGCGTCGTATCTTCATGGCTTTCACCCATACGTACATCATCAGGAACAGGATTCCTCCAATGAGCATCGTACACCATCCACCTGCAAGAAACTTTGACAGATTGGCAGTCAGGAAGATGGCTTCGATGATGCAGTATGCGCCCATAAACAGCATCGTGAAAATCCGTGCCACTCCCTTGCTGTACAGGTAGAAACCGAGCAGCAGGGTAGTCATCAGCATGGTGATGGTGATGGCGAGTCCGTAGGCTGCCTCCATGTGCGAGGAGTCGCGGAAGAGCAGGATGATGAGAACCACGCCGATGTACATGGCGAGGTTGATCATCGGGATATAGAGCTGCCCCTTAACATGGGTAGGATGCTTGATTCGCATGCGCGGCCAGAAGTGCAGGTTCATGGCTTCGCTCAATATGGAGAAGGTTCCGCTGATGAGTGCCTGGCTCGCAACGATTGCCGCACCCGTGGCCATGATGATGGCGAAGAACAGCATGCTCTGCGGCATGATGGCAAAGAACGGATTCGCTGCCAGTGCCGTATCAGCATGATTCAGCACCCATGCTCCCTGTCCCAGATAGTTGAGAATGAGCATGGTCTTTACGAAGCCCCAGCTGATGGCGATGTTCTTTCTGCCGCAATGTCCCAGGTCGGAATAGAGAGCCTCAGCACCGGTAGTACAGAGAAATACGGCACCCAGAATCAGAAACCATTCAGGCGATTTTGCCAGCAGCATGGCAGCATAATAGGGGTTGAAAGCCTTCAGTATCAATGGGTAAGACGTGATGCTGAAAGCTCCCACCACGCCCAGCAGCAGGAACCATAGCAGCATAAATACGCCAAATGATTTGCCAATACTCTCTGTGCCAAACCGCTGCACGAAGAAGATGATGGTGATGATGCCCAGGGTGATGGGGATGACTGGCAGGTTGGGACTGATGCTTTCGAGTCCTTCGATGGCTGTGGTCACGGTGATGGCAGGGGTGATGATTCCGTCTGCCAGCAGGGTGCTTGCGCCAATGATGGCCAGTAGGTAAATCCACTTGTACTTGAGTCGGCGCAGCAAGGCATAGAGGGCGAGGATGCCTCCTTCGCCATTGTTGTCGGCACGCAGCGCCACGCATACATATTTGATGGTGGTCTGGAGGGTGAGTGTCCAGATGATGCATGACAGTGCGCCCAGGATGGTGCTCTCGCTGATGCTTTCGCCCGTATGCAGGATAGCCTTCATCACATAGAGAGGTGATGTTCCGATGTCTCCGAATACAATGCCTAATGTAACGAGCAATCCCAGGAAGCCTACTTTGTGATGGTTGCAGGCTACTGAACTTTCTGCTTTTTCTTTCATTTTTCTTCTCTTATTTAAATTAAATATTATCCTTTTGGGGACACGAAAATGTCCTTTGTGATTATAAATTTGCGTGCAAAGGTATAAACATAAGAGGTAAGATAGAATTTGTTTAACAAGATTTATCGGATTTAACCTTTATTCTTTGACGATATGAAGAGACGAATAAAGGCGAATGCCGATATAAGACTACTCCCGAGAAACTTCTGAACCTTGCGAAACTTGAATAATTAATAAAGGCGGGGAGCTTGTGAAAGCGCCTCGCCTTTTGCGTATGTTTTGTAAGTTTCTTTTCAAGTGACTGTTGTAAAGAAAAACAGTTATTCAATGATGTGGTTGATGACCATTCCTGCGATAGCCATTCCGAAGGTTGCGGTGATGTGACAGAGCGAACCGTTGATCTGTGCCTTAGTAGAGCACCATTCGTGTTCTACCAGTTGCTGGTCGCCCGGAGCATCATATACGGCAGTATCGGTACCCCTCTCTCCGCTAATGAGTTTGGCTTTCGGGCATAGGCATCCGCCCGTGCCGCAGGCTTTGTTCACCCCTTGGTTCTGCATCGGTTTTTCTTCACTGTATACGCACTGGAATTTTCGTCGTGGGAAGGTTTTGTTCTTCTTGAATTTCTTTCGCAGTGCTCTTGCCAGCGGGTCTCCATCCACCTTCCAGAATTCAGATTTTCTTACCATGAATGGGTCGGTGCGCAGGGCAGCTCCCATAGAAGATATAAAGGTGATTTCCTTAGGCAGGGCAGTGGCACGCAGAATGAGGTCAGCCTTATCCTTGAGCGAGTCGATGGCATCGATGATGAAGTCGTATTGCTCCATGTGGAATTCATCGGCAGTTTCTGCCTGATATATTTTCTGATAGGCTGTGATGTTGGCATCGGGGTTGATTTCGAGCAGTCGGTTGCGCAGCGCCTCTACCTTCACTTCGCCTAAGGTTCGGCTTGTAGCCATCAGCTGGCGGTTGCAGTTGGTTACGCATACCCTGTCGCTGTCTACGATAGTGATGTTTCTCACGCCGCTTCTCAGGAGTCCTTCAGCGCACCATGATCCTACTCCTCCGATACCGAAGATGAGCACTCTTGCCTTCTGAATTTTCTCAAGATTATCCTTTCCCAGGAGCAGTTCGGTGCGTCGCTGCATTCCCCGCTCCATTGTCGTTATTTTATTCTCCATTTTATTGTTTGTAAAGAATTCTAATGTATATATCTGATGCAAAGTTAGTGAATAAAATCCGATGTCGGCTGATATGAATAAATGTTTATAATTCTTTAACTCATTCAACTTCTGAACTTGCGAAACTTGAATCAACTTTAAAAAATAAATATGATGAAATCCTTTTCCATATTTTTTTTGAATTTCTCTTCTTTACACAATAATTAAAGCCCGATAGGAGAGCGTTGCTGCTTCCTGTCGGGCTTGAATCAACTTAAAAAATAAATATGATGAACTCCTTTCCGAAATTCGGCTAGATGTGGAAATCTACCAACTTCAGCCATCGCTTGACATCAAACGACGGACAGTCTTTGTGAACGTTCGGCAAATCGCGGTGGCCCAGTATCTCTGCATCTGGATAGGAGAGGCAGAGGCTCTCCAGAAGCGAATACAGAGCCTGATTCTGGGCTGGAGTGCGCGTATCGGCAGGCTTGCCGTTCTTGTCGAGACCTCCCTCATAACAGATGCCGATGCTGTGGGCATTGTAATGGCGGGCATGGGCTCCGACTTCCGACTCCGGACGACCCGGATATACCACACCATCCTTCGTGATGTAATAATGATAGCCGATACTCTTGAAACCGCGGGCAAGATGGCAGGCCTCCAACTGCTCGAATGTGAAATCCTGAGTCACTCTCGTGGCAGAACAGTGGATCACGATGAGTGAAATGCTACGATGTTTCTGTGTCATGGCAACCTCCCTTCTTTTAGCAGTTCTGTACACAGAATGAGCTGGCTACAGCTGTTAATACCGTGATGAGGAAGTTGATGATGGTTTTCCAATTTACTTTTTTCATTTTGCTTTGTTTTTTAATGATTAATACTAAGTGGATAATGATAGTCACATGCTTGTTTTAGTGGTTGAAATTTAGTTTCAGTAAGCGTTTCTGGAAGAAGAAGGGCGGGGGAGAAACTGCCAGCCCGGATACCCGTAAAAGGCAGATTCTTGGGTCATTATGATTTGCTGTTTATCCGTAATCGTCAGGATGAAAACCAGCCGCTTTGTGCCTTCGGAATATCCCTGTCGCCGGTCAGTTCACTCCTTCCTTCTTCTGTCGTTTCGCATATTTGAGAGACGGATCACTACTCCAGACCGTCTCCGTTGTCGCCTGTTCCGTCGGTGCTGCCGCCTTGTGATGTACCGCCTTGTGATGTACCGCCGCCCTGTGTGGTATCGCCAGTGGTGGTATCGCCTGCAGCGCTCTCGCTAGAGTTGAGGAGATCCATGGCGTTCTTGGCGTTGGCATCGAGAGAGAGCTGGGTGTTGCTGAGCTTGCCGGTAGCACGGGCTCTGAGGCGGTAGCCTTCTACAAACTTGGCGAGGCTCCACTCCTTGATGCTGGCGGCTCCCATCTTGTTGATGATGCCGATGGAGAAGATGGCAAGGTTGTCTATCTTCACTGCCTTGTTCTGGAGCACTAGCTCCTTCACGCAGCTCACCATATCGGTGAGAAGGCCCTTGATGGCACCCTTCGAGAACGGGGTGTTGTGGCTCGCCATGTGTTCGGCGAGTTCATCGATACCGATGGTTTCTGTTACTACTGGTCGCGCATAATACTTGCCATACGCTTCCTTGATTGTCTTGTTCTTGTTCTTCGCTAATTTGATGAGAATCATACTTTTAAAAATTTAGTTTTAGTAAAAAGCAGTCAGTGTCTCCGCCGAGACCGTTGCTGCATCAACCTCTCTGATTGACGATACAAAGATACAACATTCCCGAGCCCCCAACTATGCGATTTGTGCGATTTGCAGGGATTCGGGAAAAAAAGGTTGAAAAAAGTGGTATTTTTTATGTTAAAATCGAAAAAAGTTTTTGTCGTATCAGGTATTTAGCGTATTTTTGCCGTAATTAGACGATTCGCATTATGGAAACAAGAAATAATATTAATCCGCGTCCTTTCCAGCCGGTTAGTCCTGGTTGTATTTTGAAGGAGGAATTGGAAGCTCGCAGTCTTCCAATTTCTGACTTTGCTCATAAAATAGGGCTTGAAGAGTTTGAATTAGATAAACTTTTGAATGGAACGTTATGTTTAAGTCCTGAGATAGCTTCTTCTTTAGAACGTTTTTTGGGCATTCCTGCTTCTTTTTGGCTTTCTTTGCAATCTGCTTATGAAGAAGATTTAGATAAGAGCGATAATAAAGGCATGGTTCGAAATTTTCTTAATTTTGTCGAACCTAAATAACGTGCAAAAGCATTGCATGTTATTAGGGTGCATTATATGAGTTCCAAAGTACCTTCTTCTTTTGCTGATGTAAGCGATGTTACTTTGACTTTTGCATCCTTGTATTTTCTGGATATGCATGTTCTGATGAATGGGTATAAGATGAAGTTCTTACACGACAAATCTCCTATCTTACCTATAAAGCACTCGTCATCTTCCTCAATATGTCTAGTTAAATTGTTGCAAACAATGCAAGGACATACTTTTATGTTTTCTTCCAAACATTTAAGAACGGCAAATTCTTTAGCCTCTCTATCATTATCGAATTCTGATACAAATTCTATTTTATAAACAGCAGAAGGTTGCGGCTTGTCATTCTTTGTATTATAGCTAAAATCATAATGCCCATCTGCATACAAAGTAAATGTAGGTTTTCCTTCTTTCTTTTCTACCTTTGGATTGAAATTGAAGTATTTTATACCAGGTGCATTTAGCTGTCCGTTGTAGCAAAGGTTTCTCAACATCATGCTTTCATCGCTAACAGGAACCATTATCGTTTTGTAATGGTTGTCTGGCATAGAATAATTGCTATTTCCTTTTTCATCCAGTAGAATATAGATGGAATCATCGGAAATTTTACCCTTTCTCGTTATGACTAAATCATATTCAAAGTCTTTTATAATAGACCCATCAATACACTCTGTATAGCCAAGACTTTTTAAGTCGAAAAATTTGTTATCAAAAGGAGTTATATAAAACACCTTTTTTCTAACAAAATTTTCTTTTATAAGAGCTTTGGCTGCCTCTTTTAGGTAGAGGCTATAGCTACATTTGTTCTTGCCTTCTTTATGAACAAAGTAAAAGCGTCCTGCTTTGTTTTCTTTTACAATTACTTCTTGCTTGCAAGCTATACATCTATATTTTGAAGACGGAACAAAATCTTTAAACGAGAGAGTTTCTAGGTTTATAACCTTACCATTATTTTCATCTGCTACGATGTGATATATTGAATCTTCGGGTGTACCTAGAAATACGTTTGAAGCTCTTCCTGGAGTGTTCAAATATCCAGTAGGAAACGAATAATCTTTGGAAATATGGCTGTAAGACGTATGCTCGCTTTTCGAGCTTTCTTGTCCCTTAAAATATATCCATTGGCGGTTTTCGGAACTTTCTTCCAGGAACTCTTTCATTTTTAAAGGATCCAGGGGGCATGCATTGATATCTATCTCTACACATTCTATTTTTGCTGATTTGATTTTGGCAGCTTTGTCCGTGTCAACTTCATGCGAGCGTTTAAATTCTACCCATAACTTTTGCCCGGCAGTGTCTCCGACACAATCTGGTCTAAGGGAGAGTTCTTTGTTGTAGCTCTCTACTTCAATACTTTTGAAAAGACGGACGCCACCTACCTGTAAAGGATATCGAGGTAACATGATCTTCTTACCTTCAGAAAGGATTTCTTTAGCCATTAAGTGTAGAGCAGACTCAACAGCACCAACGCAATCACTTCCCCCTACATGAGCAAAATGATGTTGGTTATGTTGACCTTTATTCTTGGCAATTAGCTTTGATCTGCATTCTGGGCAGGTACAACCACATGCTTCACCATTTGGCACATCGTCCACATGTACCAAATGACCTTTTGCCCCTACAGCATAAGTTAAATAAGCATCCATTATTTCTTAAAATTAGTGATAATATTTTTTGATCTCAAATGAGTTTATCTTATTTTTTTATACTCCATTTATAATCAAAAACGACTCCGTTTACAGGTATCTGAACCTCCATAGTTACTCCTCTTTGTTTCTTTACGAACATATATCCAACAATGCCTTCACCAGGATGAATGGTGTTCTTTTTCAAATACCCCTCGTCTCTAATTTTACGGTCATTTTCCATTTGTTTGCCCATTTCCATCATTTGATTTGTTGCTATCATGTTTGCAACAGCAGCATTACCTGGATTATAGGTGCTGACCGTATATCCACCATAAGGCGTTGAAACGTATGAAGTAGAATACCCAGCCATCCCAGCATTTAGTCCGTTTGCAAATCCTGTTAAGGCTTCTGCCCACATCTGCTTATTCCTAATCATTTTTTGGAAACTCTCAGATGTATAAACCTTCATCCTATTAACACTTCGGTCTTTTAATGTGCAATATGAACTTACTGTCTCCGGGGTGAAAACAAAAGAATTATTTGATAAGTTTTGTATCATGATTTGGAGTCTATAAAACTTTCCGTAATCATCTTTTATGAGTTTATTACTAACCCCAACGATAAATCCTTCTTTTGCTATCATAGCCCACTCATCTCCATTTCTGTATTCTGCAGTAAATGTAGAATCATTCTCAGGCTTTAATAATGACTGAGAAAAACCACTTAACACGGTGGTCGATAGCAAAAATAACATAAATAACTTCTTCATTTTGATTTTGTTATATAATCTATTTACTTATGAATCGAATATTCACAGATAAGGATGTCTGTTGCCGTTAAAATGTTGCATTGCATTACCAAATTAATTCTGCTCTTCTTCATCATCAAGGTTCTCTTGCTCCTGCTCATTTTCTTTTGCATCCGCAATATTGCTTTCGCAAACATCGATGATGTCCTGGAACTTCTGTTTGTCCTCAGTCTGGTCAAGTTTCTCTTCTGCCATAGCCTTGATTGCCTCGAACTCTTCTAGAGAGAACTCGTTATATATCCTCGTTCCCTTCTTGCGAGCTGAAATCGTTACTTCGTAGCCATCTTCGCAGTCCATACTAAAGGAAGTAATAGCTGCATTGGAGTCCTTGCACATCTGTATTAAGCACTTTGCTACTCCTTCCTCATGCTTGGCAGGAGTGCAATCTATCTTGTTTTTACTCTGTTTCATTGTCGTTTTACTTTAAATGTTAATATCTAGCCACAGCCACCTGTAAGCCTCGTTTAGTTGCTGTTCTAAATTATTTTTTTCTGACAAATGGTTTTCTGGTTGGTTCAATTCCATCGATGCGAAGAAATCTATAGACCGAAGATTTCGATTTAATACCTAGTTGCTTTTGTATTTCATCTATGGTCATTCCGTTTTTGTAAAGGGATGCTGTAGCCTTGGCTTTAGTGTGTCGCTTGATCTTTGGTCTACCAAACTTTTTCCCCTTGCCCAATGCTGCTTTTCGTCCTGCCGTAGTTCTTTCAACGATGAGATCTCTTTCAAACTCTGCAAGACTAGCAAAGATGTTCATCATCAACTTTCCGGAAGTACTTGAAGTATCGATGTTGTCTTTGAGTGATTGAATTTGGATGCCACGTTCATGAATGGAAGAAACGATGTTTAGCAGATCTTTAAGTGAACGCCCTATTCGGTCAAACTTGTAAACCACAAAGATATCACCAGGGCGCAAATATGCGAGAGCGGCTTCTAGCTGAGGTCGTTCCCTTAAGCCGGATTTCTTTTCCGAGAAGACTTTCTCACATCCAACTTCTTTCAGTGCTTCTAGTTGCAAGTCCAAATTTTGGTCTTTCGTAGAAACTCTAGCATATCCTATCTTTGCCATAATTCGAATTATGTTTCGATTAATATTGATGCTGCAAAGATATAAAAAACGAAAATAACCACCAAACTTTTTGGCTGCTATTTTCGGTGTTTCTATATATTTCGATAAAGTTTTGATAAGTTTACAAGAAATCGTGTAGCATTTTAAATCAAGGAATTCCTATAATAAACTCACCCTGGAAGGGATATGCATGTATTCCCTTCCAGGGCGTTTTTTTATGGTTCATCCAGAAATTCGATGATTTCTGCCACTTGTTGCCGGGTGTAGAAGTGGGAAAACTTGCCGGCGTAGCCCGAACAGAGGCTCTGCTTGAGCTCGGGGCACCGGTTGATCCATCTCACCAGCCGGTTGAGCGCTACCCTGGGGGTAGCGGTGGGAAAGTAGAGCATGGCGAGCTCTGCCTTCCCGTAACTTCTGTCTTCTATCATAATTTGTTCTTTTTAGTCTGTTTTTGTCAGTTGCTTCTTTCTTCTGCCTGGTAGAATAAAATCTCTCCGAATCATAAGAAAATCCCTCCGAAAGATACGGAAATATCTCCGAAAGATAAAAAATTATCTCCGAAGCAGAATTTCCTAAAATGGGAGATCCTCGGGCGGAATATTCTCGCTGCCATCCATCTTCTGGTTGTTCTCTATCTCGTCCGGACGCATCTCTATCACCTTCCAGCCGTTGCCCGTCTTGCGGTGAATCTTCTTGAACCCCAGCGCCTCCATGAACATCGATATATCCTTGTTCGACATCGACTGGCGGAAGGCGGGGTTCGTGCAGATGCGCTCCATCACATCACTCGCCGTAACAAACTTGCAGAATTCGGACGGCGTATCGGCATCAGGAACACGGTAGAACTTGTTGATGCGCTCGGCTATGTAGTTGTTCACACGGAAATAAAGATTGTGGCGCTGAATCTCCTCGTTCTCCTCCTTCGTAAACCAGTAAACCCAGTCGCAAGGCTCACCCCTCCGGCGCTTCTCTATCACCTCCTGAGCCAGTGCCACAGCCTGGGAGTAGATGCCCTCGTAATTGAAGGGGAAGTCGATGGGACTCTTGATCTTCTCGATGCGCCAGATGAGGAAACGGCGGTTCTCGTCATCATCGATGATATGAATCTCATTGCTCGTGGCACAGAACCCCGCATTGTTCTGCAGAATGCAGTCCCACTCGGCATAAGGGATTCGCATGCTGATGTTGCGCTTCGTGATGTTGCTCTTGAAGGAATCCAGGTTCTTGCCGCGCAGACAGCTGAACTCATCGAGACACACTATCGCCTTGCTGGCACACATCTGCAGGAAATCCTTGTTCTTGTAGTCGCCCGTAGAATCGTTGGCGAAATACTTGCGCAGATGGGGCGGCAGAAGATGGTCGAAAAACGTGGTCTTGAAGATGCCGCCCTTGCCTACGAAAACCATGATAGACTGGTTGGTGACATCGGGCCGAACCCAGCAAACCACCATGTTGACCAGCCATTTCCTGAAGGCATAGGCAAAATCCTCCTCCGTATGGCGGTAACCGCCTGTCTGCATCACGGTTACCCGATGGGCTAATTCTGCGATATAGTCAGTCTTCCGGTCCCATTTCGGCAGACTCTTCAGATATTCCTCCATGGGGTTGAATTCGGGACTGAAGTTACTTCTGATTACCGTATCCAGCTTTTTCTGGGTGGTGCAGATGTTATCCAGTTCCATCTTCACGAACAGGGAATTGCTCACCCGGGTATCCACTTCGGTCCAGTCGAGATAGAGTTTCTCTCCGGTGTTGATGGCGCGCACTTCATACTGGTTGCTCAGCGTGTTGTGGTGCATTTCATATCGGGCTCCCAGCCATCCCAGCAGTGCTCTCATGCTGGTATAGCGTTTCTGCTCATCATCTCCCTGCTGTCTTATCTTCCAGGTTCCCAGCCGCTCGGTATGCTTGTAAATCTCTCGTGCCACCCGTTCGGTATCGGCATATTCGCCGCCAAACTTATCTGCCATGTGTTTCACAGCCTCCTCCTTTTCGGCTCCGAAACAGAGGCAGAATGTGGCGTATCTCACTACGTAGCTGTTGTGATGATGCTCCTCAAACCGCTCTTCCCAGCTCTCTGCCAGTTTGTCTACATACTGCAGAATCTCTTCGGTGGTGAGCGTTTTGGGTGGCGCCTCGTCTTCCTGTTTTCGAGGGCTTTTCTTTCTGGTTTTTTCAGCCTCCGTCTGCCTTTTCCTGTTCTGTTCCTCCTGTTGCAGATTTATTTTTGAGAATTCCTCCACCTCCTCCCGGGTGATTGCGAGAACTTCGGCATTCCAGTTGAAGTAAGCCTCGGGGTCGTAAGCCAGTCCGCAGCTTCTCACCATGTCCTGGCATTGTTTGTCGCAGCTGATACCCAGCAGCTTGTCGTACATGCTCATGGCTTTCTGTATGGCGAGCTGGTGGAGTTCGGTGGCAGTGAGATTGCATCCTTCAGGCCGCATATATCTGAGCAGGATGCGGAATCCCTTGCCCGAGACGGTGATGTAGAAGACCATGGTGAAGGGGATTTTCCGGGCGGTCTGCCTGAGTGCCGCGATGTTTTTTGGGGGCACGTCGTCATAATCGAGCATCAGCCAATAGGTTTCCTTCTGGAAGTCAGTCAGCTTCTTGGCATTACCTTTGAGCTGCACGCTGGGAGTGATGCAGGGCAGCCGGTGCTTGATGTCCTCTGCCGTTCTCTTGTCCACCTTTATCATCGACCTGTAGCCTTCGGTATTGGTTTTCACCGGTGCCGAATGCATGATTGTGTACTCCAGCACCTTTCTGTTGGGGAGAGGCTTGCTGGTAGAGGTCTTCAGAGTCTGGAAAAAAGAGGGCAAGACCTCTTTCTCCTGTTCTGTTTCCGGGTTATTTCCGGTCTCGTTTGTGGGTTTAATCTCTTTCATTTCTTTTTGGGTTTTATGAGTTTGAATATTTGGTTTAATTCCGATTTTTTCATCGCAACAGAATTGTAGGATAGGATATTTTTCCAGTGACTCAAACTATTGCTGAGGTCGCCCCAGTGTGCCGAACCTTTGTGCAGCATCCATTTGCTCACTTCTTCGCAGTAATACCAGAATCTGGTTTTTCCTTGGATGTTTCCTTCATATTCCCAGGTCGTACCATTCCAGGCATCCTCCAGATCCTTGTTTATGAGAATGGATATGATGGCTTTATCCATTGCGTAGAGGATTTCTGGAGTGATCATCTTATTTTTTATCTTTTCCTTTATTGTGTCACGTCCACCCATTACTATTCTGATGTCTGTGGCATTTACACCACATACGTTGGCGATAGCCATTTTTACGCTGGCTTCTTCTTCCATTTCTGCTGAAAATTTCAGCACTTCTTGTTTTGTTACGTTATTATTTTCCATGCTGCGAAGTTACACAAAAAGCTGCACATTGGCAGTGAGGGCTATAGCCCTCACTTTTCACAAAGAATAACCTAGGTTAAAGTATTTAACGCAGCATTTTGCGCCCATTTTTGTGGGGGTATTTTGAAGAAGAAGTAGTGAAGAAGCGAAACAGCGGAAAAGTGATGAGGTGAAGGGTGAAGGGTATATTTTAAATCTTATATTATATTCTTTTTTTAGGATTTTTGGAAAATCCAGAAAGTCAGAAAAATGAAAAAACGGATTTTTTCCCTTGCCGCGCGTATATATAAAAAAGAGTTTTCAAACCTTCACCCTTCACCTTTTTATTTAACATTTTGGGTGTCAGATAGTTACGGGTGAAGGGTGGTGAAGGGTGTTTTTCGCTTTTTATAAACATATTTTAAGAATTCAGTCCGTTTTTACATATTTTAAGCGTTTATTTTTGGTTTCGAAATGGGTGCTTTTTTTTTAGGGTCCCTTTTTTCCTCATTTCTTACCGCTGAAATCTTTGAAAAAGTGTGTAGGGTAGGGAATCCCGTTTTATGTTGTGTTAAACAATTATCAGATAAAAGAAGTTAACGATACCGAAAAAGGACTGATTTTTAAACAAATATTAACGCAGAAAACTTGAAGTTTCGCATATTAGATTCAGGTTTCGCAGGTTCAGGAGGTAAAGGAGTTAAATCGTTAAATGAGTTAAAGAAGTTAAATGAGTTATCGCTCCCTACGTTCGCTAGGAGTTAAGACAACAGTCTTTTTGGCGTAGTTTTTTAAGCTGCAAGACATACGTCTTAACTCCTTAACTTCCTTAACTCCTTTAACTACCTGATATGCGAAGTTCAGTTATTTGGCCAATAATGATGTTAATTTCATTCAAATATTTGGCGTTATCAAGATTTTGCAGTATATTTGCATCCAAAGAATTTAAAACTACTTTAGCAACCAGCTCTTATTCCAACAAAGATTAAGGATATTGTTAAATTTAAAATAATTAAGGATTATGAGTGAAAGTGAGATTGAGGGCTTTATCAACAAAGTTGAATCAGGTTTAGTTGAAGCTCAGCATGATATGTTGGTAGAAAAGGCTTTATACAATCGTCCTGTGGTCATTAGTGACGGAAATGGCGGGGTAGTAGAAGTTTCTGCCAAGCAATTATTAAATTAGAAAAGGTTTTATCATTCTTTTAACTAAAGTCGTCCTTTGCGGCATGGATTTTTAAAACAGATGATTATGAAACAGGTAGAAGAAAGATACATCAGCTTGCTGACCGACTTCGGTTTCAAGCGAATTTTTGGAACAGCAATGAACAAGGATTTGCTCATTTGCTTCCTCAACAGCTTGTTTAATGGCAGACAGGTTGT
>ERZ1023617.97-NODE-97-length-40016-cov-13.660269_pt1 | contig 40016 bp, 34 predicted proteins | sample MGYA00380328_ERZ1023617 | MGnify/ENA primary metagenome ERZ1023617 (study PRJEB33179, sample SAMN07448977) | human gut metagenome | biome: Human-gut; feature: Human associated habitat; material: Faeces | host: Homo sapiens | place: India: Bhopal | collected...
TACTTTGCCTTTTAATATATATTACTTTGTCGTCCAGCCTAGGCTGGACGACGATATATGTCAACATACTTTGCCTTTTAATATATATTACTTTGCCGTCCAGCCTAGGCTGGACGAATGGAGTAAATAATATAATAAAGCGCCAGCCTTACCCATTATGGGTGAGGCTGGCGCTTGAAACATTGATAAATTCTAACCTTTTTTCCTGTTGAGCACAGATGAATCAATGGGTTTTGAAAACCTTACGACGCTTATGCGTTTTTGTTTTTAAACTCAAGTTTTTCTCCGTTTGCGTCAACGTAGATAGGTTCTGTCTTGTTGACAGAGCCTGCAAGCAGGGCACGACTCAAGTCGTTGAGCAACATGCGTTGCAAGGCACGTTTTACAGGACGAGCACCAAATTCGGGGTCGAAGCCTGCTTGAGCCACAAGCTTAATGGCTGCATCGCTCACGTTCAGTTTTACATCCTGGTCGGCAAGTAAATGTGCAATGCCATTTACCTGTAAACGTACAATCTGCTCAATTTGAGGTTGTGTCAAGGGTTGGAACATGATGATGTCATCAATACGATTTAAAAACTCAGGACGGATAGTCTTTTTCAACATATCTAATACCTGTGTCTTTGTTTCGTCGATGATACGCTCACGTTCGGCCGCATTTTTGTTGGCAATAGCTTCGAACTTTTGCTGAATCATTTGCGAACCCATGTTCGAGGTCATGATGATAATGGTGTTTTTAAAGTTTACCACACGACCCTTGTTGTCAGTAAGTCTGCCATCGTCGAGCACTTGCAGCAAGATGTTAAATACATCGGGGTGAGCCTTTTCAATTTCATCGAAAAGCACAACGCTGTAAGGTTTGCGACGCACCGCTTCGGTGAGTTGACCACCCTCTTCGTAACCAACGTATCCCGGAGGTGCACCTACGAGACGTGACACGCTGAACTTTTCTTGGTATTCGCTCATGTCGATACGTGTCATCATGTTCTCGTCGTTAAAGAGGTAGTCTGCCAAAGCCTTAGCCAATTCGGTTTTACCAACACCCGTAGTACCGAGGAAGATAAATGAACCGATGGGGCGCTTAGGATCTTGCAAACCTGCACGCGAACGACGCACTGCATCGGCCACAGCTTCGATTGCTTCGTCTTGACCTACAACACGCTTGTGTAACTCGTCTTCAAGATGCAACAACTTTTCGCGCTCGCTTTGCAACATACGTGTTACGGGTATGCCTGTCCAACGAGCCACTACGTCGGCAATATCGTCGGCCGTTACCTCCTCCTTCACCATGGCTTCAGCGCCTTGGCGATTTTTGAGTTGAGATTGCTGTTGGGTAATGTCGGCTTCAAGTTCCTTAAGTTTGCCATAGCGAATTTCGGCTACACGTCCGTAGTCGCCTTCGCGTTCGGCACGTTCGGCTTCAAACTTTAATTGCTCCATTTGCTGCTTGTCTTGCTGAATGCGTGAGAGCACCTCTTTTTCGCCCTCCCATTTAGCACGCAAGTCTTTTTCGCGTTCGCTCAGTTCGGCTATCTCCTTATTGAGTTGTTCGAGTTTTGCGGTGTCGTTTTCGCGCTTAATAGCTTCGCGTTCAATTTCGAGCTGACGCAAACGACGTGTTATCTCGTCTAACTCCTCGGGCTGAGAGTCGCGTTCCATACGCAATTTTGCAGCAGCCTCGTCCATTAAGTCGATAGCCTTGTCGGGCAAGAAACGATCGGAGATGTAGCGGTGTGACAATTGTACGGCTGCAATGATGGCATCGTCTTGAATACGTACCTTGTGGTGATTTTCGTAACGTTCCTTCAAACCACGCAAAATGCTAATGGCATCCTCGGGCGAAGGTTCGTCAACCATTACGGTTTGGAAACGACGTTCGAGTGCTTTATCTTTTTCAAAATACTTTTGGTATTCCTCGAGCGTTGTGGCACCAATGCTACGTAACTCGCCACGTGCTAAGGCAGGCTTTAGAATGTTGGCAGCGTCCATTGCTCCTTCGCCCTTACCTGCACCTACCAAGGTGTGTATTTCGTCGATAAACAAGATGATGTCGCCTTGTGCTTGCGTTACTTCGTTAATAACGCTCTTCAATCGTTCCTCAAACTCGCCCTTATATTTAGCACCAGCAACCAATGCGCCCATATCGAGCGAGTAGAGACGTTTGTTTTTAAGATTTTCGGGCACATCGCCACGTACAATACGTTCTGCCAAGCCCTCAACAATGGCTGTTTTACCAGTACCAGGTTCACCTATTAAAATAGGGTTGTTCTTTGTACGGCGTGAGAGAATTTGCAGCACACGTCTTATTTCTTCGTCACGACCAATTACAGGGTCGAGTTTACCCTCGCGCGCCTCGTCTACTAAGTTACGTGCATACTTAGAGAGTGCTTGATAGGTGTCTTCGCTGCTTTGTGAAGTGGCTTTTTGTCCACCGCGCAGTTCGGCGATAGCCTTAATGAGTGCATCGGTGCTAACACCCGCATCTTTAAGCATTTGCGCAGCCGTACTGCTCACTTCGAGCAAGGCTTGCAACAAAGGTTCGAGTCCGACGTAAGTGTCGCCCCCTTTGCGTGCAAGGTCTTGTGCGCGGAGTAACACCTTGTTAGCAGTATCGTCTAAATAAGGACTACTGCTGTTGCCACTCACACGAGGCTGATGTTGCAATTCTTGATTGACGGCAGCTTGCAGAGCTTGTTCGTTAACGCCCAATTTGCCAAACACAAATTTGGTGACGTTTTCGCCCACAGCCAGCACGCCAGCGAGCAAATGGACGGGCGTAATTGCCTGCTGTCCGTTTTGCTGAGCACGGTCCACAGCCTGTTGAACGGCTTGTTGTGCTTTGATTGTGAAGTTGTCGAAATTCATATCTTTATTTTTTTGTTTGTTATCAGAATGTTGTTTATGCCCCCTCTACTGCAAAGTTGTTGCCAAAGCACTTTATGTTGTTGGATAAAATTTTAAAGTCTCAAAAAACTGACATTTTGTACACTATTTCTGTCTAAGTTAGCATGTCTCTCTGACAAGGTAGACATGTGTTTGGGGGTGTTGTGGAGTGGGGATGAGGGGGTTACGAGCTTAAAACTTTGTAGATATTGGGGAATGAAATAATGACGCATGATGCTTGATGGGTTGGGGGAGAGTGTGGGTGTTCGTTGCCGCTTAATGCGATGTGATGGTTCGTAATATTTCTTCTTGTTTTTCTGATTGAATTGCTTGTGTTGGTTGAGATTTTTACAAATTTACATGTAAAATGCAATTTTCTCTTTGCAAATCTTTGAATATTGGGAATTTATTTGCAAATTTGGTGCGACAATTAGTAATAAATATAAAAAACACAATGAAAGTGCCATGGAAGATAGGCAAAGAACAATGAAGGATAGGAATGATAGTGACATCTTATTCTCGCGTACGGTGAAGGCTGGTAAGCGTGTGTATTATATTGACGTGAAGCGCGACCGCAAAGGAGACTATTACCTTTCGCTTACCGAAAGTAAAAGACTGAAGGAAATGGACGATATGCAGAAGCCTACGTTCGAAAAACATAAAATCTTTCTTTATCGTGAAGATTTTAATAAGTTTCAGCGTGCGTTGGGCGAGGCTGCTGACTTTGCGCAGCAAGAAGCGCATAATGCTGGTGCTGTGGAGTGGGCTGGTGACTATGCTCCCGTTGAAGGCATGTCGAACTATGAAGAAGAGGAGGATGATGAACAACAATTGGGCTTAGAATTAGAATTCTGAGTTGTCAAGCGTTTTTTTTATCGGATGCAAGATGTGTGCAGACCGAACGTGAATTGAGTAATTATTAGTGGCGTTCGGTCTGCATTGTTTTTTTGAAAAAACGCTGAAACAGTGAAGATTAGGGTGAATAAAACTTTGTGGTGTAAAATAAAAGATGTATTTTTGCAGCCGATTTGTCCTGCACAGGCTGAAAAGCCTATCGTGTGATGGCGAATTAAGCGAGATTAAGTCCTGGCTTGTAAAAATAACCTTGCGCAGGTTGGGGCTGAAACTTAATTTAGAGTAACACAAATTTTTAATTAACAAACAACAATGAAGCAAATTGCAATCAATGGTACTGTACGTGCCGAGCTTGGTAAGAAGGCTACAAAGGAAATTCGTAAGTCTGGTAATGTTCCTTGCGTAATCTATGGTGAGAAGAAGGACGAAAATGGCAATCCCCTTGCTATTCACTTCTCTGTAAGCGAAAAGGAAATCAACAAGCTTATCTACACTCCTCACATCTACCTCGTTGACATCAACATCGACGGCGTTGACTACAAGGCTGTGTTGAAGGAAGTTCAGTTCCACCCTGTAAAGGACAATGTGTTGCACGTAGACTTCTATGAAGTACACGCTGAGAAGCCCATCGTTATGGGTGTTCCTGTTCAGGCTCAAGGTTTGGCAGCTGGTGTACGTGCCGGTGGTCGCTTGATGATGATGGTTCGTAAGCTCAATGTACGCGCTATGTACGATCAGATTCCTGAAAAGCTCTTCGTAGACGTTACTGCATTGCAGCTCGGTAAGACAATTAAGGCTGGTGACCTCCATTTCGAGGGTCTCGAAATGGTTACTCCCAAGGAGGTTATCGTATGTGCTGTTAAGATGACTCGTGCCGCTATGGGTGCAGCCGCTGCTGCAGCCGCTGCTGCTAAATAATCTTTGCAGACTCATGGTTAAGGGTTGAGCGTGAAGCAAAGCTCATAATGCTCCTTCGGGGGTGTGGGTTTTGGCGCTTAACCCTTAATTTGTTTATTGAAATGTAAGGGGGGGCTTCTTAAGGTACTACTCCTTATATATTATAGGTATAAAAACACGACAAGAACTATGTGGACTAAGATGTGGCGTGTACTGAGGGCTTTGGGCTTTCGAGGTGCTGCGAAGCATAGTGGCTCGTTATTAACTCCTAACACAGTGAATTATTTGATAGTAGGTTTGGGTAATATTGGTGATGAATATGCCCGCACCCGTCACAACATAGGTTTTAGAGTATTGGACGCCCTTGCAGGAGCGTCCAATCTTGCGTTTGACGATAAACGCTATGGATTTGTTACAACTTTAAAGGTAAAAAACCAAACACTTATCTTGTTGAAACCTTCCACTTATATGAACCTTTCGGGCAATGCTGTGCGTTACTGGATGAATGAAATGAAAATTCCTGTAGAGCGCGTGTTGGTGGTGGTGGATGATCTTTCGTTGCCTTTTGGACAACTGCGTTTGAAACCGGGCGGAAGCGATGGTGGACACAATGGGTTGAAGCATATAGCTTCTGTGCTTGGTACACAAAAGTATGCTCGTTTGCGCTTTGGTATTGGTAACGACTTTCCGCGTGGCGGACAGGTGGATTATGTGCTTGGCGAGTTTGGAGAGGAAGACTTGAAGACGATGGACGAGCGCTTGAAATTGGCTGGCGAGGCGGTGAAGACTTTCTGTTTGGCTGGCATCAATGTGGCGATGAATCAGTTTAATAATAAGTAAACTCTTACGTATTTATATGGCAACTACTGCAAACGAAGCGCGATTGGATAAGTGGCTTTGGGCTGCTCGCATATATAAAACGCGCACGCTGGCTGCTGATGCTTGTAAAAACGGACGTGTGACCATTAACGGTGCGCAAGCTAAGCCTTCGCGTGTGGTGAAGGTTGGTGATGAAGTGGGGGTGAAAAAATCTCCCATTACTTATACGTTCCGTGTGAAGCAGGCTATTGAAAAGCGTGTTGGGGCAAAGCTCTTGCCTGATGTGCTCGAAAATATTACTTCAGCGCAGCAATATGAGTTGCTCGAAATGAGTAGGATAAGTGGTTTTGTGGGGCGTGCTCGCGGTACGGGGCGTCCTACAAAGAAGGAACGTCGTGCTCTCGACGAATTTGCTGAAGAAACTCCTTTGTTTGTTGACGATGACTTCGACTTTGACGAGGAATAATTTCTGTTTCTAAGGGAGGTCGGTTTACAAAAAAAAGTTGTTGCTTTAATAATGTTTTTTTAAAAAAAAACTTCAGCAACTTTTGACGGGTACTCCTTAATGATAGCAAGCTATTATCAAATTCTGCGCAAGTTATTCGTGTTTTCGTCAAAAATGTCTTTGTTCTTTTTCGTCAAAAATGTCCATCAATGAGCCATAAATTATTCATAAATTTTTTCTTGGTGGGTGCGCTACGCGATGCGGAAAATGTCCATAAATAACCCCTTTCGGGGTTGGGCTGGCGCATGAATCCTTTATTCTTCCTTCCCTCCTCTCCAAAAAACTTATTCTTCTATAGAAACCTTTATAATCCTTTACAATAAAAATGCAAGAAACTAAGTGGGCGCCTACCGTGGTGTTGGTAGATGCCGATTATTTAGATAGTGTAGCACAAGACCTCAGAGTGAACTTTGAACGTATGCTTAATCGTGAGATTGCTGAAGGTGACCTTTGTCATTGGCTCGATTGTGTGGCGTTGGACGGTGGATTACGTCCTGAAAAGAACGAAGTGCAGGTGCATTTTTTGCATACCAAAGAAAAAACTGCGCTCGATTGTTTTAAGCCTTCGCGTTTTGAGGAAGATTTGAATGGTCTCTCGTTTGACGATAACTTAGGGCATTTTAGTCTTTTTGCCTTTCCGGTTGAAAATGTGGTTTCGGCAGATGAGTTTTTCTTGCAGTCGCTCACCATGTTGGCTGATGCTAAGGAGGTGAAACGTTTGCTTGTGGTAGGCGATATGCGTGCCTATGGTGAGGCTGTGAAGGAAATTTGTGCCCAAACCGATGGTAAGGAAATCACGGTGTTTGCTATGGAACCGCAAACAGGAAAGGGCTTTCGACAAGAAATTTTAGGCTACTCGCTTATGGCAGCTTTGGGGATTAGTGCCGACGAACTGAGATAGAAACCGCTCAAAAAAAAGGGCGAAAAGCTCCTTAAAAGGCATTTTTACAGATAGAACCCAAAGTGTATTGGCATTTTAAGCTAAAATGTGTAACTTTGTAGGCAAGATGCACCATAGGCTTTGAAGCTTGCTTCGATGTGGAGTAGAGCGTTGGGCTGATGAAGGTGTATTATAAAAACTCTTAGTCATGAATAATTCGACTGTGCAAAACGTAAAACTGCGTTATGGCATTGTGGGGAATTGCGAGGCGCTTAACCGTGCTATTGAGATTGCCCTAAAAATTGCTCCCGTCGACTTGTCTGTGTTGGTGGTTGGCGAAAATGGTGTGGGAAAGGAATCTTTTCCACGTATTATTCATGACCATAGTTTGCGTAAAAACAAGAAGTATTTTGCCGTGAACTGTGGAGCCATTCCCGAAGGTACTATTGATTCGGAATTATTCGGTCATGAAAAAGGAGCCTTTACGGGAGCTGTGGAGCAGCGTGAAGGATATTTTGCTGCGGCAAATGGAGGTACGCTCTTCTTAGATGAGGTGGGTGAACTACCTTTGCAAACGCAAGCAAGATTGTTGCGTGTGCTCGAAACTGGCGAATACATCCGTGTGGGGTCGAGCGAAGTGCGCAAAACTGATGTGCGCATTGTGGCGGCTACCAATGTTAACATGGAAAAGGCTATTGAGGAGGGTAAATTTAGAGAAGACTTGTTTTACCGCTTGAATACGGTGTCGATTGCTGTGCCTGCACTGCGTGAACGTGGTGCTGATGCTGCATTGCTCTTCCGCAAGTTTGCACTCGATATGAGTGAAAAGTATAAAATGCCTGCCATCAGTTTGGATGAAGGGGCACAACGTATGCTTTTGGCTTACTCTTGGCCTGGAAATGTACGACAACTCAAAAATTTGGCTGAGAATATGAGCGTAACTGCTGGCGAACGTGTAATTACGCCTGAGATATTGAGCCTATATTTGCCTAAAGAGTCGCATAGCAAGCAACTTGTGTCTGTGAATTCGCCTGAAAAGGAAGTACACAGTTTTGAAGCTGAGCGAGAAATTTTATATCAAATTCTTTTTGACTTGCGACGTGAAGTGGCTGAACTGAAGCGCTATGTTTATGAACAGCGTGGTGGGAGCATACCAACTCCAACTACGGTGGAAAACAATGGCTTGATGTTAGGGCATGATGCTCCCTCTGTAAATTTTGCCCATGAAGATGATGCAGATGTGCGCTATTGGGATGCGGAAGAAGTGAAGGACGAAGATATGTCAATGCACTCAGAACAGCACAATGTGGAAGAGGGTGCCAATAAGGCGAAAACAGACATGCCGACTTCGCTCGATGACTTGGAACGCGAAATGGTGCGACGTGCGCTCGAAGCTAACAAGGGTAGACGCAAGGCTGCTGCCGACCAGTTGGGTATTTCGGAACGCACTCTCTATCGTAAAATAAAGGAATACGGACTGGAATGATAAAGAAAATAGCCTATTTTGTTATGCCTGTGGTGTTGCTTATGTTGCTTACTGCTTGCAGCATTAGTTATAAATTTACGGGCACGAGCATAAATTATGACTTGATTAAGAGCATCCAAATTGATAAATTGGCGAACCGTGCTCCTTATGGTTGGGCGCCTATGGAGGCGATGCTTAATAACAAGTTGCAAGATGTGTATGCCAATCAAACCCGATTGAAATTGGTGAAACGTGCTGGTGATTTGCATATCGCTGGTGAAATTCTGAGTTACGATCAATTTAATAAGGGTATTTCGGCTGATGGATTTGCATCGCAAGTGCAGCTGAAAATGACGGTGAATATCCGTTTTGAGAATGCTAAAACTAACGAACGTTGGGAAAAGCAATTTAGCGCAACGAGTCAGTATGACTCTAATCAGCAACTTACTGCAGTGCAAGAGCGTTTGGTGACGGAAATGATTAATGATATTTGCGACCAAATATTTAACGCTACGGTGGCTGATTGGTAACGCTTTTAGGGGTGATGCAACTCCTTATATATAAATATAGACATACGATAAGTTGGTGTTCGAAATAACACTTGCTGATTGTATAATTTTGAACACCTACTTAATATCAAAATAGAATAAATGGAATCAATTGCCGAGCTTATTGCTCATCCCGAACAACTGAACAAAGATACGCTCCACGGGCTCAGAGAACTCGTGGCTAAGTATCCGTATTATCAGGCTGCCCGGCTCTTGTTTCTTAAAAACCTCTTTTTGTTGCACGATCCGCTCTTTGGAGAGGAACTGAGACGCTCGGCTATTTACTTGCCCGACCGACGCGTGATATTTAAGATGGTTGAGGGAGATAATTACAAAATTCAACCTACACCCTTGCACAAAGAGGAGGAGAAAAAGCAGGAATCGGGCGATAGAACGCAGTCGTTGATTGATAAATTTCTTCGCACAACATTGCCTGAAGAGGGAACTGTGGCTTCAACGCCGCATAATAAGCCTACGGCTGCTGATGCTACGGGTGACTATGCTGCCTTTTTGCTGCAACTTGATGATGCGGAACCTGCTGAGGGTAAAAATGATGCAGTAAACGATCGAAGTTCTGAACTGATTGATGACTTTATTGGTAAAAAGCCCGAACGCATTCAGTTGCAAGATGATCCGCAGTTTAAACCTGAACTGCAAAACGATGAGAAGGATGGGGCTGACGACAGCGCTGAAGATGGATATTTGACCATGACTTTGGCAAAAATATACATTAAACAGCAAAGATATGAGAAAGCTCTTGAAATTATACGCAAGGTAAACTTGAATAATCCGAAAAAAAGTAGTTACTTTGCAGACCAAATCAGGTTCTTGCAAAAGCTGATTGTTAATAAAAATCACGAGAAAGCATAAACTAACGCTCATGGTCTACGTGTTCGTAATTATTTTAAGCTTGATTGCTGCACATTTGCAATGGTTGTTTTAAAGACAAACATGCTGATGTTGGGTGATTTTTAAGGCAATAAGGGGCTAAAAGCCTTGGTTGTATTGCCTCGCTAATTGGAAAATTAAAACAAAACAAAAAACAATAAAAGACAATGTATTTATTACTCGTAATTCTGGCTGTGATTGTAGCCATCCTGCTTATTTTCATCGTGCTCATTCAGGAGTCGAAGGGTGGTGGTCTGGCCTCAAATTTTGCTGCTTCAAACCAAATTATGGGTGTGCGTAAAACAACTGACGTAGTTGAAAAGGGCACTTGGACATTGGCAGCTATCTTGGTAGTATTATCGGTTGCAACAATCTTCTTTGCTCCTCGCCAAAATGACGTGGACAAGGTGGTTTCTGGCGCAGCTGCTACAACTCAGGCTCCAGTGCAGACTCCTGCTGCTCCTGCTACTCCTGCTCAGTCTGCTCCTGCTAAATAATCGGGGTGTTTAACACTCGGTTAAAACGGATTCATAAGCAAATATTCAGAATTTCATGAGGTTGTAACGCTCCCATGCTCTACGTTGGGTGGCATTATAACCTCATGTTTTTTTTATACTGGCAGGTTCTTAAGTGCTTGATTCGCTGAAAACTTGCTATAATTGTGTTTTTTATCGTGCTACAGTTTGCATTTCTCCTCTTTTTATTTTTGTTTTTTCATGCTCAGAACGATGTGTTAGCGTATATTTTGAGCTATGCTTTGGGGCATTATGTGGCTCCTTCGCCTTGGTTGATTGCTTTAGGGTTAACTGCGGTGTTGGTTCTGTTGGGGTGGGGAACTGAAAAGTTGATGAAACGATGTTGTGTGCATACGGCAAAGTTGTGGTCTTGTGTGCTATTGGCATGGTTATCGGTGGCTGGCATAAGTTGGCTCTTCGTGGCATGGCGTTATCAGTTAGGACTCGTATTAGGGGCTTTGGTGTTGGGCGCGTTGTTGCATTGGCTCAACGGAAAAGAGGGCTTTGGAAAGGTTAAGGTGGCAACCTTTTATCATACCTTAACTTGGGCTGCTTTGCAGTTGCTCGCTTTGTGCTTGTTTGTGGGCATTGGTAATGGGGTGACAGATTTGCAACACTATGAATTGCGTACGGCGCAAGCCTTGCAGTCTGAACATCCTAAACATGCTTATAAGGTGGGCGATAAGTCGTTTGTTACCTCGCATCGTTTGTTTGCCATGCGTTGCTATTTGTTGGCTACAACTCATAAAAAGGGCTTAGCAGATAAAATTTTTGAGCAAATGGTGCCGAAGGGTGGGGCTGAAAACTTGCTGATTCCTACTGACGAAAAGCAGAATTTGCTGTTTCCTGCCTCAAACTTGACTCAGTTGTTAGGGTGTAGTAGACATGCCGGTGAGGATGTCTTGACGTATTTGCATCGTTGTGCTTGGTTGTCGGCATTCAGAAACGGACAAAAGCGTTCTGCTGCTATCGATTACTATTTGTGTGCTTTGTTGCTAAACCGACAATTGGAGCGTTTTTCTGTTGAGATTATGCGCTTTTATCCCAAAGAGGTGGACAATGGTACGCTTCCAACTTATTATGCGCAAGCTTTGATGCTTTATAGGCGTACGTGCTCGCAACCCACAGTGCTTTATGAGGATAATAGTGTGGAGGCAAATTATCAAGACTACTCTGATATGGCGGACACTTTGTCGGATGCTGCTGTGCGCAACAATTTGTTGCGTCGGTCGTATGGCGAAACTTATTGGTGGTGGTATAGTTATGGTGAACATTGAAAAAGGTGTAGCGAATTTTTAAGGCATATATTGAAAACATGTTTTTAATATATATATTATCATGAAAATCCGTATCTTAGCAGAGAGTAAAAGGGTGCTCGTAACCCTATCGTTAATGGCTGCAATTATTATTGCAGTTGTGTGTGGTGTTTTATCCAAGTGTAATAACGAAGATGAACAAGTAGGGGCGTTGAGTGAAACTGAGGTGACAAATGTCAATAGGCTTGGGGGACAAATGAAGCGTGTAGGTGAGGAGAAAGGACGCTCGCATGCTCAATTGTCGGAAGTGCAACTCCAGCCGTTTGACCCTAACCATGCAGATTCTGCAACGCTTATTTCGTTGGGATTAAGCGAGTGGCAGGTTAAGTGTATGATGGCATATCGCCGAAAGGGGGGACGTTGGCGTTCGCCTGATGATTTTAGTAGACTTTATGGCTTGTCAGACGCTGAATTTAAGCGACTACGTCCTTATGTACGTATTGCTGAAACTGACAGACGTAGTAGATATGTTCCCTATAATAGGGACGATTATGGAACTCCCAAAATAGAAAAAAAAGTATATGAGCGTGCTGAAAAGTTAGCTGAAGGGACTAAAATATCGCTCAATACAGCAGACACAACGTTGCTCAAAAAAATACCAGGTATTGGTAGCTACAAGGCAAGTAAAATAGTGCGCTATCGTGAAAAATTAGGAGGCTTTGTTAGTGTGCGTCAGTTAGATGAAATAGAAGATATGCCCGCAGGACTTTCACGTTGGTTTGATGAGGATTTGCACGAAACAAAGGTGCGAAAATTGCCTATCAATAAGGCTACGTTCAAGGAACTTGTGCGTCACCCTTACTTAGGTTACGAGCGAACAAAAATTATTGTCAAACATATTCGTCAATATGGTCCTATCCGTTCATGGAAAGATTTGCGACTCTATAAGGAGTTTGGCGAAAGAGATATTGAACGATTGACGCCTTATGTTGTTTTTTAAATAAGTTCTGTGTAGTGTGGAATGTCGTGCAGATATTCCACACTCATTTTTTTATAATCAATGTGACAACAGTAGTGTACCAATCCGTTGCTTACAATTAGGTAGTCGGCTTTGAGCACACTATTGTATGAATAGATTTGCTGGAATACAGCTTGTGTGATATTTATGTGAGGTGCCTTGTATTCAATGATAATGCGTGGCAAACCTCCATCTCTGTTGTATAAAACACTGTCGCAACGACGTGCCACCCCTCCTACATTTATGGTAACCTCGTTGGCTAATAAAGCCGAGGGATAGCCCTTTTGTTCCACTAAGAAATGTGTGAAATGTTGGCGCACCCATTCTTCGGGTGTAAGTCGTAAATAGCGACGTCTTAAAAAGTCGAATATTACAGTTTGACCATCTCTATTTGCTAATTTAACATCGTAAGCAGGAAGATTGAGTGTTTGCATTTTTCTGATTTCTTTTTGGGGAATTACTGGGGTGATTAAGCAAAAATAGGTGGCGTATAAAATAAACTCTTGCGTTTTTTATTTTGTATTGCGCTTGCCTTGCACTATCTTTGCATAATACATTTAATTATATAAGGTAGACTTGTTAGGCATTAACGCCCAATAGCTATCTCTCATTATTATATCTACAAAAGTACAAATAATATGACAACAAAAGAAGAAATCATCGACAACTGGTTGGTGAGATACACAAAAATGCCGCTCGAAAACTTTGGCGACCACATATTGCTAACTAATTTCAATAATTATGTAGACATCTTCTGTCAACAATGTGGTGTAGAGCCTGTGGGGTTTGATGCCAATATGCGTGCTGTTACGGCTGAGGGTATCACTATGATTAATTTTGGTATGGGAAGCCCCAATGCTGCGTTGATTATGGATTTATTGGGTGCTATTAAACCAAAAGCTTGCCTATTTTTGGGTAAGTGTGGAGGTATTTCAGAGAAAACACAGTTGGGGGACTATATTTTGCCTTTGGCTGGTATCCGTGGTGAAGGTACTTCAAACGATTACTTCCCACCCGAAGTGCCTGCATTGCCTGCATTTATGTTGCAGCGTGCTGTTTCAACTGCACTGCGTGATAATAGTCATGATTATTGGACTGGAACCGTTTACACCACGAACCGTCGTGTGTGGGAGCATGATGAGCGTTTTAAAAACTATCTGCGCGAAACCCGTGCTATGGCTGTGGATATGGAAACAGCCACACTCTTTTCGTGCGGTTTTTATAATCATATTCCTACTGGTGCCTTGCTCCTTGTGTCGGATAATCCGATGGAGGCTGATGGTGTGAAAACTGAAGCTAGCGACAATAAGGTGACGCAAAACTTTGCAGAAACCCACGTGCGTATAGGTATTGAGAGTATGAAGTTAATTATTGGCGGCCGCAAAACCGTGCGTCATCTTAAATTTGATTGGTAATGGCTGGATATACAGGAACCTATAAGAAGAAACCTGCTGGTATTACTTACGACCAAATTTGTCGCGATGTTAAAGCTGGTAATCTTAAGCCTGTTTATTATTTAATGGGTGATGAAAGTTATTACATTGACCGCGTGGCTGACTATATTGTTGACACTGTTTTAAAGCCAGAGGAACGCGATTTTAACCTAATTACGTTCTTTGGTGCAGATGCAGATATTGATGCTATTGTGACGGCTGCAAGGTCATATCCGATGGCAGCGCAACACTTGGTTATTGTGGTGAAGGAAGCACAAAATTTAAAGAATATTGCTCATTTGGAAGCTTACTTTCGCAAGGTGCAACCAAGTACGGTGCTTGTGTTCTGTCATAAAAATGGAGTGTTAGACCGACGCACTAAGGTAGCAACGCTTATCAATAAAGAGGGGGTACTCTTTGAGTCGAAAAAACTCTATGATAACCAACTTCCAACTTTTGTGCAAAGCTATCTACGTCGCAAGCAAGTGACAGCAGCTCCTGGAGCTGCCGAGATGGTGGCAGAATGTGTGGGAGCAGATTTAAACCGTTTAGCCTCCGAACTCGACAAATTGCTTATAGCATTGCCCGAAGGCGAAAAGGTAATCACTACACAGCTTGTTCAGCAGCACATCGCTCTTACCAGAGATTTCAATGTTTATGAACTATTGGATGCAGTGGGACAAAAGGATCTTTTTAAGGTAAATAGAATGGTGAAATATTTTTACAATAATTCGAAGGATGTTCCACGCACACTTTCTTCTCTGTTTACTTATTTCTCTAATTTGATGCTTTCGTTTTATGCTCCCGATAAGTCGCTTGCAGGATTAGCTTCGTGGTTAGGAATGACAGAATGGCAAGTAAAGAAAAATGTACTGCCTGGCATGCGTCTTTTTTCGGGTATGAAGGTGATGCAAATTTTAGGTGAGATAAGACGTACTGATGCACGTCTAAAAGGTTCAGAAGGTTCGCACACATCGGCTGGAGATCTGATGAAGGAATTAATGTTTTTTGTCTTACACTGATTAGCTATAAGATACGTATGATTGGTAAGAGGGCTTCTGGTTTCAAACCAGAAGCTCTTTTTGTGTCTTGTCTGAGATAGGATAGGAGGGGAGGTTTGCTATCCTAATACAATCTTTAATTAGCGATTATTGTAGAAAGTCTTAGGGATGCTTGAGTGGGAATATATAATTCAGTGTCGTAACTAAATTACTCTTCTATAGATAGTGTGTTAAGGTGGATTTGGGGGTGAAGTTTTTGATGGGTAGAAGGGAATCTTTGTTGTTCGTTTTTTCAATTTTCCTTTCAATCTATTTGTAGGTTATTCTTGTATAAATCTACAGATTTAAGTATTAAATGTATTTCATCCCTCTTTCACGTTTGTTCCAAAGCCTACTATCAAAAACCTTTGTTCCTTCATAAAATGTCCCATTTCCTTATTGATGTAGTGTTTTTTGGCTGTGAAAAATGTAAATTTCGTGATTCTGGAGTATATTTAAGAGAAGAAAAAGCTCATTTAGGAACGATAATACTGATAATTGCAATGTAAAGTAATCAATATGAATATTTTTGTATTCTAGATTGAGAAAGGCTGAAAAGTTTTGTTTTATTCGTTTTCTGTTGATTATCAATTAGATATGTAAAAATAGGCGCTTTGTGGTTGCTTTAAAAGCGTAAAACAGAATAAATGTAGGCGTGTGGAAAAATGAGCGAATAATGTTCTTCTTTTGTTGGTTAAAATTTAGATTAAGGATTTATTTGCATTTACATGTGTGTATATTTAAATATAGATTAGTAAATCTGAATACAGAAACGTAAAACATTTTATTTGTAAATTGATAAATAGGCAAGATTAGAAATGCTGAATATATAGTTATTAAAATACAATTTAATAAATTAGTTTTGTTGATTGATATTTATTCATATACTTACTTTAAGTGTAAGGCTCTGAAAGCCAATCAAAACCGCCTTTTATTCATGAAAAAGATGATTAAATAATGCAATGTTTTTGTATGTATTGAATTTCAGTTGATAAAATAGTAATGATTTAGTTCTAACTTATTGTAAATCAAAAGAAATAATGAAAATGCGAGTTTTTTACTTTAAATGTATACGATTTCGCTGTAGGTCTGTAAATTTACAAAATCTAAATATGATTTTATTATACAAATATAGAAGTTTGAAAAACAAAATCTAAATATTAAAATGTGAATTCTGAAATAATTCAGAAATGTGTTGGCTAAATGCGGCGGATTCTTTACCTTTGTAAACGCTAAGAGAAAAAGGTAACTTTGAACTCGTTCATCTTTATGGGCTGTCTTATGCTCCAAAAATAGCGTTTTTTGCTCTTGATTTTAGTTTGGAATAGAATACGCAAAATTTGACAGCATGGTCTTGATGGTAGTATAAAGTAGTTTTATAAGGAGTTTGCCTTAGGGTGGATAAAGTTTTGGGCAAAAGGAAACGAAAGCTGGAAATTGTTCAATTTTTCCAAACCTTGAATGCCTTAGGTATTGGTTTGGTTCAGCTTAACGTCCTTCCATTGTTTGCCATAGCTCTTGCGAAACAGAAACAATAATCTATATATAATAAAGGAATTCACATGATCGACAGAATACGCACCATCATGGAGCACTATAAGCTCTCACAACAAGATTTTGCTTCGCTGATAGGCATATCAGCAGCAACACTCTCAAGTATCTTCAATGGTCGCACGCAACCATCGCAGCGTGCGGTTACAGGTATACATCAAGCATTCCCCGAAATAAATGTTAAATGGCTGATGTTTAATGAGGGAGATATGTTAGGGGCTGAAACAGGGTCTGCAGGAGTGGTTGATGACGCTAATGCGGCACATCAAGGTGCAGTGATTGCTCCTGAAGAAGCAGATGCTTTGGGAAGTTTATCAACAGGTAGTGCTGAGTCTCCATCGCTCTTTCCAGAAGAAGCCTTCGTAGCTCCTCGATCAACTGTGGAGCAACGAGCGAATGCCTATGGTTCACGTCGAGATAATAGAAGTGTTATGCGTGGTGATGGTAATGTTATGACGAGTGCGATAAATATTGACAAAGAGGGACGTAGAATAAAAGAGATACGTGTATTCTATAGTAATGGTACTTATGAGTCGTTCGTACCTTCAAATAAATAATGATAGTGGCGCACGAAAAAGTATTTATCGTTTTTAGATGTACGATTCTTTTCTGGCAATTTACGGTCTCAAAAAAGTAAGTTAACTAACATGTCTGAGTATGTTAACTTAAATCGTCAAGTATGTTAACTTAAATGGCAAAGTAAGTCAATATACTTTTTCTTTACATGAAAATGTTTTTATCCCAAACAACGATTAAGCGAGATAAGTAAGATTCTTATAAGACAGAAAAAGCAAGTTGCTTCAGGTAGAAGTAACTTGCTTTTTTAAGTTTATAGCGTTTTGGATATTGAGTTGGAAGGGGGTGTTTATTCGTTAAATACGCGTTTCCATTCTGCTTCGAAATTGGGCGTGAAGAAGTTTGTACCCATGCGTTGGTGAAGTTCGTTCATTGTAAAAAAACGACCACCATCAAGTTCATTAGTAGGTGTGGGAGAGAGCGTAGTCAGTACGCGGAATACATATACTAATTCGCGCTCTACCTCTGATTGGTGAATGTATTTGCACAAAAACTCGGGTTTGAGATTGGTAAGCCCAATTTCTTCGCGTGTTTCGCGTTCTAAAGCTTGTTCCACAGTCTCGCCCCAATCAATGTGTCCACCTACGGCTGTGTCCCATTTATTAGGCTGTACCGTTTTCCATGTGGGGCGGTGCTGCAGAAATACATCACCTTGTGCATTAAACACGTGTAGGTGAACTACGGGGTGTAGCAGCATGCTTTTGCCGTTGTGGCATTCACCACGCGAAGCACTGCCCAGCACATTTCCCTCATCGTCAACAAGGGGTAATATTTCAGCTGAATTGTCTTGCATATTCTTTATTGATTAAGGTATCAGCAATGAACTGTCACCATAGCTTAAGAAACGGAACTCATGGTTGAGTGCGTAGTTGTACACGCGGTGCCAATTATCACCAATAAGTGCGGAGACAAGAAGGAGTAGTGTTGACTTGGGTTGGTGGAAGTTTGTTACCATAGCCTTAATCACGTTGTAGCGATAACCAGGTGCAATGATGATTTGTGTTGAGGCATGTAATACGGGCAATTCGTTGCGATCCATCCATTGCAGAATAGTTTGCAGCGAGTTGAGTGTTGAGAGTTTAACCTCAGGCGAGGCAGCATAGTCGTAGGGCATCCATTGGGGTATGTGTAAATCATCGGGATGAATATCAGGATTGCGATGAATCATTACACCTAAGTAATAAAGACTCTCGAGTGTGCGCACAGAGGTCGTTCCTACAGCAATGCAATGTCCATCATGAGCTATGAGGCGTTCGATGCTTTGTCGTGTCACTGCAATCCATTCAGCGTGCATGGGATGACCGCCAATTTCCTCACTTTTAACAGGCTTAAATGTGCCAGCTCCCACGTGTAGTGTGATTTCGTTGCGTTCAATTCCCTTTTCATCAAGAGCACGGAGTACGCGTTCTGTAAAGTGTAGACCTGCTGTAGGTGCAGCAACCGATCCTTTCACCTTGCTATACACCGTTTGATAAGTCTTGAGGTCACACTGTTCGGTTGCTCTGTTTAAGTAAGGTGGGATGGGTAGTTCGCCAATAGCTTCGAGAACTTCAGAGAAAGTGATGGAGTCATCCCCCCAATCAAACACCACCTCGTGCCCCGTGCCACTTATTCCCACACGTTCGGCTGTGAGAGTAACGGGACGGCCGTTTACGTTGATTTCTCGTTCCAATCGACCTTCCTTCCATTTTTTCAGATTACCTACCAAACAAGTCCAGGTTACGCGGCGTGTTGTGGCAAAGTTTATTTGGTAATCGTGTGGCGTGTGCGGTTCAAGGCAAAACACTTCAATCAGTGCTCCTGTAGATTTATGGAAGTGTAAACGCGCTTGAATCACCTTTGTGTTATTAAACACCATGAGTTCGCCTTTATTCAAATAATTAGGCAAATTGTAGAACGTGTCCTCAGCAATGTCTCCACTGCGGTAGAGTAAGAGTTTAGATTCATCGCGCACCGTTTTGGGATATTTAGCGATGCGTTCATCGGGCAGTGGGTAGTCGTAGTCGGCTATGTGAATGTGTTTAGGGTCTTGCATGATAAAATAAAATCTTTTTTTATGGCGCAAAGTTAGGTATTATAATTCGATTTGCGTTAACTTTGCGTGGTAAACCAAAAAAATATACTCCATAAAATGTCAGAATTTCCCAAATGGTTATTAGGCTTGGCAGGTCTTAGTCTTATTCCTCTATTGTGTTGTCCGCTATTTCTGTTTGGTGGTACACCCTTTGGTACCAGCGAATACATGATTGTACGTTTTTTACTCTATCTTGCTACCCAAATCCTTTGGTTAGCTCCTTTAGCAACCTTTTTTATAGGTTTAGACCTTTGGCGTCGCGGTTATGAGCGTGCTGGTGTAACAATCAATGTGCTTGGCGTGGTGCTTAGCGTGTTGGCATTTTTATTGTTGTTCTTATAAGGGGATATAAATAGGTTATTAGGTTATAAAGGGATATGAGGTCAAAACTCTCCAATAAACTTATAACCTTTTATTTTTTCTCTAATCCCCTAATAACCCTTTATAAACTCTCCATACCTCTTTATGATGTTGCCCCCAATCCTTGAAACAGCTACAGAACTTTTTGATGCCCTTCAGCGCATCAAACCCACGTGGAAAGTGCGTACCAAGTATGGTGTGTTGCGCGAAGTGCTTACTGTTGGAGTTGACCAAAAGTTGCGCGAAGTAACCATTAAAATGAGTGGCCTTTATGCCAAAGTTGATTATTTGGTGAAGCAACACCAACTGCGCGAAAACGATCGTAGCTTATCGTTCGCTATCAACGATGCTCGCAACCGCTTGCGTTATCTCAGTGTTACACCCGATGCAGAACTCGAAACCGCTTGGGGTACCGATTTAAAAGCTGTAGCACGTTTTATAGAACTGATATACGATGTACCCGTGCCTAAGGAATTGCAAGTTCAGTTCCCTCTCAACACCCAACGTATGGTGCCCAAGCGTTTGCGCGATGGAGCAGACAAAGTGTTAGACTATTTTCGTTGCACCATATTGCGCTGGGATAATACCTACATCTATGCTACGCGCGAGGATACCGATCAGGAAGTACGCATAAACTATGTAGCACATAATGATTATGTACCTGGTGATTGGACATATCTGCGTCAATGTATGGTGCAAGGCGAGGCACTCAATGTGGTGCGTCCGCGTGTGAAGGGAAACGACATATTGCCCGAACTTTTGATATATGCCCCCGACTATTTGATAAACGTAACCACGGTTTCAAAATGTTTTACCCCATTTGGCTGCACAGCCTTTGCCGAATTAGTTGAGCGTATTAAGCCTGTTGCTCAGTCACGTCACATCCTGCTTGGTAACTTTGCCGGACAATTACTCGACGAGGTAGCCTATGGTGAAGAACATTCTTATGCCGAAAGCATTAAAACTTTTTTTAAGCGCAATGCTTTGTCCATTGCCACCTGTCCAGATATAGATGCTACCTTTCACGCAGATGCTCGTCAGCAACGCAGCAACATTGAGCACATTATGCACAATGAATATACCAAGCAAACGGCAGAAACTTTCCGCAGCGATCACATCATTCTTGAGCCCTCTTTCTTTAGCGACATGCTTGGGCTGCAAGGACGTATGGACTTTCTTGATTTAAACTTTCGTACAGTGATAGAACAAAAATCGGGAAAGTGCAAGTGGCAACCAGGCGTCCGGGCAAACGAATACACAGGAAAACAAGAGCCTCATTACGTACAGGTTTTGCTCTATCGTGCTTTGCTACATTATGACTATCAAAAAGTTGATAGCGACCACATGCAAGCCTTTTTGCTTTACTCGCGCTATGTGAATGGGCTTGATGCAGCCCCTTCTGCCCCCAATCTTCTTTTCGAAGCTATTAAGTTGCGCAATCAGTTAGCATGGTGTGAAGGGTGGTATGCTCAAGGTGGCATGCGTTTGCTCGAAACGCTTACTCCTCAAAAACTTCACCCTGGCGCTTTTGGTTCTTTGTGGACCCAATATACGTTGCCTCAACTTGAGCTTTTGTTCCGTCCTATACATCAAGCTACCTCTCTCGAACGTGCTTACTATTTTCGCTTTTTGCAATTTGTAGCCAATGAACAAGTACTTTCAAAAATAGGCAACCGCAATAAAGAAAATGCAGGTTTTGCAGCCACATGGACCTCTTCGCTTGAGGATAAGCGTCAAGCAGGCAATATCTACGAAAATCTCACCCTACATCCCGATGAAGTAGGCGATCGTGTAGAAAACATTACCTTTTCCTTCTGTAATGACTTTAAAGGAGGTGATGCCGATTTGTCGAACTTCCGTGTGGGTGACATTGTATTCTTTTATCCCTACCAACCAGGTAGCATTCCCGATGCAACAGCAACCATGGTGTTTCGTTGCACTATAACCGACATACAACCCCAATCCGTGCGTGTGCGCTTGCGCAACGCACAAACCAGTCGCACTGTGTTTGAGTATTTCAATAAAAGTGTATGGGCTATGGAGCACGATTTTATGGATTCATCCTACAATGCACAATATCGTGGCTTGCATGCCTTTCTTTCTGCTCCTCAAGAACGTCGCGACTTGTTATTAGGGCAACGTCGTCCTGCGATAGACACCAGCATAACCCACCTTGTGGGCGATTATGGCAGCGAAGAGTTTAATAACCTTGTGCTTCATGCTCGTCAAGCTCGCGATCTTTACCTTGTGATAGGTCCACCAGGAACGGGTAAGACTTCCTTCGGTATGAAAAATATTCTTATGGAGGAATTGTTACAACCTGGCACCAATGTATTGCTTCTGTCGTATACGAACCGAGCTGTCGATGAAATTTGTAGCAAACTTGTAGAAGTACCCAATCTCGATTTCATTCGTTTGGGTAGCGATTTTAGTTGCGAAGCGCGTTATCGTTCGCATTTACTTAGTGAGCGCATAGCCCAAATGGAGCAGCCCAATGTGCAGCGTGTCCGCAATCTTATTGCCAACACACGCGTGTTCTGTGGCACCACCACAGCTCTCAATGCCGCATTATCTTTGCTCGAGCTCAAGCAGTTCGACCTTGCTATAGTAGATGAGGCATCGCAAATACTTGAGCCTCACATCATTAGTCTTATGAGTGCGCTGCATTGTGGCGAAAGTGCCATAAAGCGTTTTGTGCTAATAGGTGACGAACGACAATTACCAGCCGTTGTGCAGCAAGGCACCGATGAGTCGAGCGTAGACGATCCTACGCTACAAGCCATAGGACTTACCGATTGTCGTCTTTCACTCTTCGAACGTTTGCTCCATCTTTATGGATACAATGCTGACGGTAGTTGTTGCGAGGAAGTGTGCCATTTGTTAACTCGTCAAGGTCGCATGCATCGCGAAATTTCAGCATTTCCCAGCGAGGCTTTTTACGAAGGTAAACTCTGTGAGGTGCCTCTACCACATCAAACTGCCCCAACATCGCATCCGCTCAAAGGTCAACAGCCCGATTGGATGGATTTTGTGTTGAAGTATCGTCGCATGTCGTTCGTGTCATGTGTACCATCCGACAATCCTGACGAACCTGATAAGGTAAATCAACTCGAAGCCAACATCATAGCTCAGCTTGTGGTAAAAGCCTACAAGTCGGCCTCAAAAACTTTCAATCCCTTGTTGTCGATAGGTGTTATTGTGCCCTATCGCAATCAGATATCCACCGTTCGCACGGCTATCGACCGCTACGGCATTTCTTGTTTGCATAACATCACCATCGACACCGTAGAGCGTTACCAAGGCAGTCAGCGTGATTTAATAATTTACAGCTTTACTGCCAAAAAGAAATATCAGTTGCAGTTCCTTACAAATAACGAGTATGTTGACCCACGTACAGGCTCCATTATCGATCGTAAACTTAATGTTGCAATGACTCGTGCGCGTTGCCACCTCGTTCTTATAGGGAATGCCCCGTTGCTTAATGCAGGTAACACCTTTAGTCGCTTAATTGCCTATGCAAAGAAAAACGATAGCTTTTTTGTGGTGAACCATTCTATATAAGAATAAGAAATGCCATGCAGAATTGGAGTATGTAATAATCCATTTCTGCATGGCATCTATTTATGGGTGCTTCTATAAAGGATAATTCATGCGAGATGTTTATCAGAAGCACCCCTTACAAATTCAAAATAACTCTTAGACTTCCCATCATTTGTTTCTTACCGCTTGTACTATAATAATGTAAGGCTGGTTGCAACGAGAAGTATTTGCCGAGCGGATGTGTAAATGTGGCTTCAAGTTCAGTTTCGTGTGCATCGCTATAATAAGCACGGTTTACTAACACCGCTAATGTTCCGCCACGACGAGTCAGATTGTTCATAGCCAACGTAGCGTTGTAATAAAACTTTGCGGTTTCTGGATCTTTAATTTGGTGTGATATTGTAGCTGCTAACGCCACTCCCATGCGTCCTAAATGTCCGATAGGTTGTTCAGCAGTAATCCAATAGCCCACTTGCGTATGTTTTGTTTCTGTATCATCGCGTTGGTGGTTTCCGATGTTCCATCCTAATAAATAAGTAGGTACAAAGGCATCATCGTTTGCAGCATCGGCTGTGGTAGGTGTGTAGGTAATCGATCCTAATGAAAGAATTCCATCGGTATGCGGACGAAAACGAAACGAGCGGTTTAATGTGTCGTAAGCCTTACCATTATACACACTAACTTGTGCCAACCACGCTGTTGTGGGAGTGTAAGTGAAATGCACACCCATAGCCGTCATCGGAAATACATTTATTACGAAATTGTCGTTAACAGTAGGCACGCAACCACACGAAGCTCCTGTAGCAATGCCCGCAATAGGCGAGCAAAAGTAATCCTCGTCAGCCTGTCTGAGTCCCGCAAATGCACTAAAATTCTTCCACTTCTGTTCTAATCCGAAGTGAACCAATCGTAGCGGACGGTTTTGTGCATTGATATTCGAGAAATCTTGCATCACCTCAGTCACATCTTCAGTAGGTCGGTAAGTCGACAAAATGCCCGTGCTCAGTGTAGCCCCTTGCCACAACCCCACTTGTAAGTTCGCATCTACGCGGTTTGCCCATCCGCCTTTACCATCAGTCATGTTCCATTGTCCTTCTGTAATGGCGCACAGTTCCCACTTCACACGCGAGTATTCGGCTTGCTGTTCCTCCTTATCAATTGAGTCGGTAACAGTGTGTTGTGCAAAAACAGGGGAGGCAAGGCAAGCCCACAAGCTTATTATAGTCCCCCAAAACATCCTTTTTTGTTTTATTCTTTGTGTGTACATAGTGCGAAAAAGAGACCTTATCATTTGACATGTCTTTGTAAATAACCTTCTGTTGAGTTTAAGATAGCCAGATATAAGAGTTTAGGGCAATCCAATCTCTCATACCTGGCTATATTCTAAATATCCCGAATGGGATAAGTTCGTGCAATAACGTAACTTTTTTAAAAAAAAGACTATGCTTTATTTAGTTACGCGGCGTGCGCGGCGTTTGGGTTTCTCTTCAACTGGTTTTTCAATTTTTACACCAGCCAATTCGGGGTCAATCATAATGCGACCACAGTATTCGCAAACAATGATTTTTTTGCGCATACGTACATCGAGTTGGCGCTGAGGCGGGATTTTATTGAAGCAACCACCACAAGCATCACGCTGTACGTAAACAATGCCGAGACCATTGCGCGAGTTTTTGCGAATACGCTTAAAGGCAGCGAGCAAGCGAGGCTCGATGGTCTGCTCAAGGTTCTTGGCTTTTTCGCGAAGCTTTTCTTCTTCAGCGCGTGTTTCGGCAGTGATGTCATCAAGTTCAGCCTTCTTCATGTCAAGGTCTGCGCGGCGCTCTTCCAATTGATGGCGAGCATGTTCGATGTCATTTTTGCGAGCATCGATAGCACGTAAGGCTTCGTTGATTTTTTTATTCTGAAGTTCCACTTCGAGACCTTGGAACTCAATTTCCTTAGAGAGCATGTCATACTCGCGGTTGTTTTTCACATCCTTGAGTTGTGCCTTATAGCGCTGGATGGCAGCGTTAGCCTCGTTAGTTTTGGCACGCTTTGCGGCAATATCAGTGTTGAGGTTTTCAACGTCTTCGTTGAGTTTGCCGATGCGGTGAGTAAGACCCTCAATTTCGTCCTCAAGGTCTTGTACTTCGAGGGGAAGCTCGCCGCGCAGTGTCTTGATGCGGTCAATTTCAGAGAGAGTGGTTTGCAACTGATAGAGGTTCTTCAGTTTTTGTTCTACGGACATGTCCGCAACATCTTTCTTTGCCATAGTTTTGAGTGTATGTTTCAGTTTTTTATTGAAGTCGTCTAAACTTTTATGAAGTTCAAGATTTGCCTTTATTTTTGAAGCGATTTTTGGCATTGAAGAGGGAGTGTAGCGAGCTACACGACCGATGAGATGTCAAAAAGCGGTCAAAAAGAAAGGTAAAGATTGAATTTAGAAGAGATAAAAGTTTAATATAATCTTCGTCAGAAAAGTTTAGACGACTTCATTAAATCAATTTATGTGTATGGGGTTTGTATCAACCTCCGTTTCTTCAATGCGCAGTGAAGGGTGTGCCTCGTGCAAGATGCGGTGAAGAAGTTGTATGGTGAACTTTTCGCTCTGGTAGTGTCCCATCACGCCAATGAGCACTTCATCCTCGTGCCCAAAGTAGCGGTGGTAGCTCATTTCGCCAGTAAGAAAGGCATCAGCGCCTTGACTAATGGCAGTGTCGAGCAAAAAGTCGCCTGCTCCTCCGCAAAGAGCCACACGCTGAATGGTTTGTTGTGTTGTGGCATTGTGCATAAGGCTTTCAATGCCAAAGGCATCTTTCACCATTTGCAAAAAATGGGGAACAGCCATGGGGTGGGGTAGTGAACCCATGATGCCACTACCGCCCTCTTGGTTATGAAGAGGTTGCAGAAACTGCACGTTGGTAAGTCCCAATTTCTCGGCAATCATAAAGTTTACGCCACCTTGTGCATTATCCAAATTCGTGTGTGCTGAATAGATGCACACATCAGACTTAATAGCCATGCACACGCAGCGCTCCACTTGAGTTTGCAAGGTGAGATGTCGCAGCGGACGAAACAGCAAGGGGTGGTGCGACACAATGAGGTTACACCCTTTGCGTTGTGCTTCGGCTATAACCTCTTCGGTTATGTCAAGACACAATAAGACCCCTGATACATCTTCGTCCACTGTTAATCCAATCTGCAGGCCAGCATTATCGTAGCTCTCCTGTAGCGGCAGTGGCGCGAACCGTTCAAGGGTCTCGGCGACTTCCTTTATCTTCATGCTTGATGAGATGTTATGTTGTATGTAAAATTGCGTATTTGGTTGCAAAAATACAATTTTTTTATTGAGGGACAAAGAGAAAAAATGTGTTTTAGTAAAAATAAATTTGTTGGTGTGCGAGGTTAGTTGTAATTTTGGCAGAAATTGACAAAATTGAATTTAGCGGAATAAAAAAAGTCGCTATAAAATCAATGCTTATTTCACAAAAAATATATGAATACCAAACCACAAATTCAGCAATACATCCAAGAGAACGAAACGCGTTTCTTGGATGAACTTTTTAGTCTGATTCGTATTCCGAGCATTAGTTCAGACCCAGAACATCACCCTGATATGTTGCGTTGTGCCGAACGTTGGCGTGAGTTGTTACTTGCAGCAGGTGTTGACCATGCTGAAGTGATGCCTTCTGATGGTAATCCGTTGGTCTTTGCCGAACGATATGTAAGCGACACGGCTCCTACAGTTCTTATTTACGGACACTATGATGTGATGCCTGCCGACCCTATTGAATTGTGGCATACACCGCCTTTTGAGCCTCAAGTGCGCGAGGGACGTATTTGGGCACGTGGTGCAGACGATGATAAAGGACAGAGTTTTATTCAAGTTAAGGCATTTGAGTATTTGGTAAAACACAATTTGCTCACGCATAATGTGAAATTTATTCTCGAAGGAGAAGAAGAAATAGGTTCGCCCTCGCTTGGTGCTTTCTTAAAAAAACATCGCGAATTGTTGAAGAGCGATGTGATTTTGGTAAGCGACACCTCAATGCTTGCTCCAGAGTTACCTTCGCTTACTACAGGTTTGCGCGGTTTGGCTTATTGGGAAATAGAAGTGACAGGGCCTAATCGCGATTTACACAGTGGACACTTTGGTGGGGCAGTGGCTAACCCCATCAATGTGTTATGCGAGATGTTGGCACGTGTGGTTGATGAAAATGGACGCATCACCATTCCCCATTTCTATGATGATGTAGAGGAAATTTCAGCCGAAGAGCGAGCTATGATAGCAAGCATTCCTTTTAACGAAGAAACTTATAAAAAAGCAATTGACGTGGCGGAGCTTCGTGGCGAGAAAGGATATTCTACCATAGAGCGTAATGCTTGTCGTCCTTCGTTCGATGTGTGTGGCATTTGGGGTGGGTATACAGGTGAAGGAGCTAAAACCGTGCTTCCTTCTAAAGCCTATGCCAAGGTGTCAACGCGCTTGGTGCCCCATCAGCAGCACGAAAAGATTTCACAGCTTTTTGTGGATTACATTCAAAGCATAGCCCCAGCTTGCGTTAAGGTGAAAGTTACCCCTATGCATGGTGGCGAAGGTTATGTATGTCCCATAACGTTGCCCGCTTACAAAGCTGCAGAGGTAGGTTTTGAACAAGCCTTTGGTCGTCGTCCCTTAGCAGTGCGTCGTGGCGGTAGCATACCCATTATTAGCGACTTTGAACGTGAACTTGGTGTGAAAACCGTCCTTATGGGTTTTGGTCTTGAAAGCAATGCCATCCACTCGCCTAACGAGAATATGCCCGTCGATATGATTCGTCGTGGCATTGAAGCAGTTGTAGTGTTCCACTTGAATTTATAACATCAAAAACAGAGAAATGAAAGCAATCGCTATATTAGCCCTAATGGGTTGTACTTTAGTAGCTCATGCTCAAAAAGATTTATTTGTTTCGTGGGGGTCGAAGGATGTACACTACGAACAATATGCACGCCCTGCCATCGCTCGTGCAACTACTGACACCACACTAACCGCTTGGCGTGGCGAACGCGCTGCAATGCAAGCAGTGGTGTATGCTCCCACAGCTTGTGGTAAACTTAAGGTGCGACTTACCGAATGGAAAGGAGCAAAGCACACCATCGCAGCCCATAATGGTTGGGCACGATTTGTAAATTATGTTACCACCGATGGCTACCAATTCTGTGGTCATAATCCCCGAACCTTTACAGCTTATCAAGTGCCCGATATAATAGACATCGATCAGCCGCAAGCTTTAGAGGAAAACTCCGCACATCCCGTTTGGTGTACGTTTGAGGTTCCGCAAGATGCACAGCCAGGTCTTTACAAAACGCATCTTGAGGTGGTAAATGCTGAAACTAATAAGGTGGTTAAACGCTTAAGTTTAAAACTTCGCGTAAACAATCGCACCCTCCCCACAGCACACGATCAGAAGTTTCATGTGGATTTTTGGCAACAGCCTTATGCCGTGTCGCGTCAAGCAGGCGTAGAACGTTGGAGTCAGGCACACATCGACTCGCTAAAGCCCTACCTAAAGCTTCTTGCTCGCAGTGGTCAGAAGGTAGTTTCAGCCATTTTATTCTATGAACCTTGGGGGGATCAGAGTTTCGACAAGTTCTCTCCAATGGTGCAAACCACTAAGTGTAGCAATGGTACTTGGCGCTATGATTACTCCGTGTTCGATCGTTGGGTAGAGGCATGTCAAGAATGTGGCATCGACAAGCAAATAAACTGTTTCTCGATGGTGCCTTGGGACATGTCATTCCGTTACTATGATGAGGCTTTGCAGCGCGATGTAGACCTAAAAACTTCAACCTCGAGTCAAGAGTATAAGGAGTTGTGGACTTCATTTCTGAAGAACTTTGCAGCGCATCTTAAAGCCAAGGGATGGTACGACAAAACGTGCATAGCAATGGACGAGCGTGGACTAAGTAATATGCTCGATGCTTACCGTGTGGCGCAAGAGGCTGTGCCTGGAATGAAGATGGCCTTGGCTGGTACGCACCACAAGGAACTTGTTGATAAGCTCTATGATTACTGCATTGGCTTTGGCGAAAACTTTAGCGAAGAGGAGTTGGCTGCACGTCGAGCCAAGGGGTGGGTATCTACAACTTACACATGTTGCAGTACGCCCGAACCCAACTTGTTTACAAATAGTTTGTCGGCTGAAGCAGCCTATTTGCCAGTGTTCTGTGTGGCAAATAACTTTGAAGGCTATTTGCATTGGTCGTGGATGAATTGGGATGACCATTCACTCACAGACAGCCGTTATCGTTTGTTTGCTCCAGGCGATACCTATCTTATTTATCCAGGTGTTCGCTCATCGGTTCGCTACGAGCGTTTTATTGAAGGCGTGGCAATGGCTGAGAAAATTCGCATCTTGCGTGAGGAGTACAAGCACAATGGCAACACCGAAGCTCTCAATCGCCTTAACACAATGGTAAAAGCTTTTGCCCCTGCAGGCATTCCCAATGGTAAAACAGCAGCAGGCATGGTAAATGAACTGCAAGGAGAGTTAAATAAATAGGAGAGTATTCAATGTTAAAACTGTTTTTCGAACATTGATATAGAATACCTACCAATTAGTTTCTGATGGTAATAGACAACCATAAGATAAAAATGAGAAATGGAGGGAACCGTGTTAAAACGGTATCCCTCCATTTCTCATTATATCGGTAAGTTAAGCAACAAAACTTACTCAACTTCAAGAACCAATCCTTTTAGGTATTCTCCCTCAGGGTGATAGATGTTGATGGGATGATCGGCAGGTTGGTGCAATTGGTGTAAGATGCGCACGTGGCGACCACTCTGAGCCGCGGCAGTAAACACAGCCAAACGGAACTGATCTTTGTTCACAGCTTGCGAACAACTGAATGTAAAGATGATGCCACCTGGCTTAATTTTTTTGAATGCAATGGCGTTAAGACGAGTGTATCCTTTTAAGGCACGGGGCAGTGCATCCTTGTGTTTAGCAAATGCAGGAGGGTCGAGCACAATGAGGTCGTAGTTACTACCAGCTTGTTCTAAAAACTTAAAGGCATCCTCAGCAAAAGCCTCGTGGCGCTTGTCGCCTGGAAAGTTCAGCTCGGCATTGGCACGTGTCAGCTCAATAGCTTTGGCCGAAGAATCTACAGAATGCACCAAGTTGGCATTACCGCGCATGGCATAAACGCTAAATCCTCCTGTGTAGCAAAACATGTTGAGCACGTTGCGACCCTGTGCGTAGTGTTCCAAAAGCGAACGATTTTCGCGTTGGTCAACAAAGAAGCCCGTCTTTTGTCCGCGTAACCAGTCAATGTGAAATTTAAGTCCGTTCTCGGTTGCAATGTTACCTTTATCATCACCCACCAAGAAACCATTCTCTTGGTTCAAATCCGCTTTAAAGGGGAGGGTAGTTTCCGACTTGTAATAAACATTTTCAATCAGTCCATCCGAAGCGGCAACCAAGGCTGCAGCAATGTCCTCACGACACACGTGCATACCCACCGAGTGTGCCTGCATTACGGCAGTGCGTCCATAAACGTCAACAACCAAGCCAGGCAGGCGGTCGCCTTCGCCATGTACTAAACGGTAAATGTTGTTGTCTTCACGCCCCGTAAGCCTCAAAGCCTTGCGCAAGTTGAAAGCCTCTGTCAAGCGCTTTTGCCAAAAGGCACGGTCAATAGTTTCTTCGTCAAAGGTGAGCATGCGCACGGCGATAGATCCTATTTGGTAGTGTCCGTATCCCATGAGTTCGCCTTCGTTAGATACTACGCGCACAATGTCTCCTTCAGAGAGTTTGCCGTTGGCACCAGCAATGGCACCCGAGAAAACCCACGGATGAAAACGTTTGAGGCTTTCGCTCTTTCCGCGACGCAGAAAAAGTGTAACTATGTTATCGGTATGGTCAACATCCACCATGGCTTGGGGAATGTTGTGATGGTTCTTAGCTTTTTTCATTCGGCAGTAACAGGTTGTTGTGGGGCGGGAGCCACCAATTCAAAGTTGTTAGATTCCTTAATTTGCTTGAGTTCTTTGTAAAGCTGTATGCAAGTATATGCATCGGTGGCAGCATACACCTTTTGCGATTCGGTTAGCACATCAGCCTCCCAGTTCGATAATTGAGCCGATTTAGATATGCGCATGTGAAACACGTTGGCATAAAGCTTTTGCAAACTCATATCTTCAATGCCCATAGCCTTGGCATAAGGTTGCAAGTCAATGTATCCATCGGGCACAAACGAGGGGTCTCTACGTTTAAGCATTAAAAAGTCGTCTTTCAGCGAAAGTCCAACTTTTAGCACCTCTTTGTCGGCTAACAATTGCGAGAGACAAGTGGGGAACCCCATTTCGTTGAGTCTGAACAGAAAGCACATATCTTCGGTAGCCACTTGCAGCAAAGCCACTTTGTGGTTTTGTCCTTTACGAAATGTAGGACGAGTTTCAGTGTCGATGCCCAAAATAGGCGAACGGCGCAACGCCCTTACCACCCGTTCGGCTTCGCTCACACTTTGCACCACAAATATGCGACCTTCGAAAGCAAAGCGTGGCAATTCGGGGATAAATTTCTTATCGGTCTTTATAAATAGTTGACGCACGGTCTTAGAGTCTGTTTGTTTTTGAATACGTATTTATCCTCGCATGCTGCAATACACGTCGTGCAATGCTCTGAGTGCATTCAGCAATTTTTGTCCCCATTGCAGTTCAAACTCCTCAAGTGTTTCATACAAAGCCACGCGCATAGCCTCTTCGTAGCCTTCGCGGAAGTTTTCAACGAGTTCGCGTAATTGCTGATAAACATCGGCAAGGTTCTCGCTGATGGTGCATAGCACAGGGTGTTCTGAGTATTTAAAGTCCTCAACAAACACGTCTAAGAAGTCATCCTTATCGCTTAGGATGCGAGCCACAGTCGTTCGCACATAGTCATAGTCAGCTTCAGTAAGTTTGCGTTCATTCCATCCGGGCTCTTCAGGCACACTGCCAATAAGTGTAGCTTTAAGATAAAGCATGGGTAGTAAACCGCGCATCACACGCGTAAACTCTTCAGCGTCTTTATTTTCGCATTGTTCAAGGAACTTGCAATATTCTGTACAGACCGTGATAAAGTCGAGCACAGGTTGCGAGTATAAATAGTCGTTATCGTTCATAATGAGCACAAAATTACGGCAAATTGGGGTGAATACAAAGTGAAAGCCCCAAAATCTGTCATAAAAGTGATGGTAGGTGGGTTATGGGCAAAAAAAAAAAGGGCTTCCGCCCTTTCTCATCCTTTTAAGTGGTGCGAGGCAATATTGCCACGCCCACCGGCTCATTACTGAGCCATCCATCTAACAGTTACCTTTCTACAAATCTTTTTACCTAATCTAATCTTTTTACCTAAATCCTAATAATTTACCAATATGCTCCTTCACAGGAGGAAATGCAGAACTAATACGTTTCGCGTTAGTTTAGCTTTTGTTTCTTGTTTACGAGTGCAAAGGTAAGGGCATTGTGTTTTTTATGCAAGTTATAGCCCCAAAAAATTGCTCTGTTTTATATTATTTGATAGTTAACTATCGATTTTGCAATCTAACCTATTGATTTTAGAGCTATTTTGGCAGAAAAACAGATTTTTAAGTAAGGTTTTCAAGTAATAAGTAAGATTTTCAAGTAATAAGTAAGCTTTTCAAGTAATAAGTAATAGGTAATAAGTAATACAAACTTTTTGCAGATACTAAGTAATAGGGCATAAGTCGCTATTGTAGTATTACTAAAGAACAATAACAGTTATCAATAGCATGTATTACTTATTACCTATTACCTATTACTTATTACTTATTACTTGAAAACCTTACTTATTACTTGAAAACCTTACTTATTACTCGAAAATCTTACTTAATTCTTTTTCCTTCTTGTCCAAATAATAATCAGTACGGCGGGAATGATGAGCAAGATGCCTGTGAGAACTTGCCAAGTAAAGGCTTCACCAAAAACGAGGCAACCCACAATTACAGCTGTGAGCGGTTCGAGAGCACCTAGCACGGCAACCATGGTGCTACCAATACGTTTAACGCTAAACACCAAGCTGACATTCGTGATAAATGTACATATCACTGATAATGCAATGAGGTGTGTGAGTTGCAATGAAGTGCTGATAGGTTTGAAACTGCCTTGACGCATAGCTTCGGCACCAAATATTAAGGCTCCCAAAAACATAACGTAGAACACCAATTTAGTGCCATCCATGGTAGCAGCACGCGAGCGGTTAACACGGATAATGTAGAGGGCATAGCACAAGGCAGAGATGAGCACAATGATAACACCTTGCACACTCATTTTGCCTGACGGGTCCCACGACAAGATGCCAACACCAGCCACAGCCATGAGCACAGCAAAAATGGTACTGAAGCGACGTGCTTCGTTATAGAACATCATCATGATTAAAGCAGTGGCTACGGGATACATAAAGTGGAGCGTGGTGGCAACACCACTCGACATGTAATTGTAACCATCAATCAAAAAGAGTGCCGAACCATCAGAGATAAACGCAAGGTAAATAAGCGTAACCATTTCGCCACGCGATATTTTAAAACTCTTGCGTTGACACAACATAATAATGGCTAAGATGATGCTTGCAAACCCAAAACGATAAAAAAGAATCGTAGGGTCAGAAAGCGTTTCGGCTGGCGCAGCATTCTTTATGGGCAACGTAAAAAAAGGAATGAAACCATAGCAAATGGCAGCTAACAAGCCTACGGCAAGTCCTGCCAAGGTAGCGTTTTTACCTTTCACTTGTTGGGGGTGTTGTGGGGTGCTTTCTTCCATAGCCGATGCACCCGTGGGGTGGTTGGGAGTGTTCATTAAGAGAGTATAGGTTGTTAATAGTTAGGGTTTACCAGCCGTTATAGTGAATATTGGCTTTGTTATATTTATCCTTGGGTTGTGTTTCTCCCTTGGGATGTCCTATGGGCACAAGGTTAAAGGGAACAATGTGTTCGGGAAAATGCATAACGCTCTGCACGGCTGCCGTGCGGTCCTCATAGGGGTAAACGCCCGTCCACACAGCTCCCAATCCCATAGCCTCTGCTTGAAGTAAAAGATTTTCGGTAGCTGCAGAGCAATCGAAAGTCCAGTTTGTTGAGGGCTTACCTTCTTTATCCGTTATGCTCAAGTCACCGCAAACCATAATAGCAGCTTGTGCCTCGGTAAGCATTTTAGCTTGAGGCAATGCAGCCGAAAGCTTTTGCATCATATCTTTATCGTCGATAATTACAAATTTCCAAGGGCGCATATCTTTGCCCGTAGGTGCAGCCATAGCAGCACGCACCAAAGTGTCGAGCTGACTGCGTGTAACAGCCTCGTTTGTATACGAGCGCACACTTTTGCGTGCAAGTATGTTGCTCATCACAGCATCAGCCATACTCACATTGTTTGTTTCATTATTATGGGTGGCTTCACGATGTGTTGCCACAAGGCGCGTCATTGTGGCAAGCAGGGCTATGCCCAAAACAAGCGACACAATTTTATATTTGTTCATATTATTATCTGTGTTTAAAAGTAGAAGAAACCAAGAGTATTGTATTCTCCAAAAAACCGTGAATCTTTTTTTCTCAAAAAATCAAATATTTTTTTCAGCCAACTCAAGAGTTTGTCCCATAGGGCAAAGACATTTGCACCACACATTAGGCACAAAGCAACTTGCCACAACAATGGCAGCACAAAGCGCAATAACCGCAGGCGAGGCAGTAGTGATAAGGAAAGCCGTGAAAGGCTCATAGTCCAACACTTCAATTCCGCCAAGAGCCGTCCACAACACCAACATGAGCATGCCAAAGCAAACAATGCGAATGCGACTCATGGCTCTATACACCTTGGGTGAGCAATGCACTTTAGGAAAAGGCAAATGTGAAGCCAATTCTTGCAAACTGCCAAGCGGGCAAATCCACGAGCAGTAGTGGTGCTTGTGGCGGAAAAAAGGCATCAGTACGGCCGTAGCTAATATAATAAGTGTGGGAAGGTAAATTATGGGGTCAAAGCCATTCGCAATCCAACCGCGCAAAAGCGAGAGCGAAAGAAACTGTCCACACCAAAAGCCTAATACCACTACATTGAGCACAAGTTGCACCATGCGCAGTTTTTTATGTCCGCGAAATAGGATACTAATGAGCACCCCCATAATTAAAACAAAAACCACGGCAAAAGTGCGTCCCCAGCCAATGTTGGGTTTTTGCAAAACAGTAGTCTTGTTTGCAGCTGCACATTGCATCGCGAGCGTCTGTTGTACATTAGCTATGAGCGCTTTGCTTGAGAAAGTAGCCCCCGTTACAGCGTCCACTGGCATTGTCGAGGCATCTGTCATGCGCTTGCCAATCCATTGCGGAACCAACTGGCTAAAGGCGTGTTCAAAAAAACTTGCTGTTTCAGCATTGTCAGCAGCAGCGATATCTTTAACTGTCCCTTGTGAGTCAACGTATATATAAAGCGGTGTCGGACCCGCAAACCCCTTCACATTGTTGGCATAAGGCTTTGTGCTGATAAGCACACCAAGTTCTTTGCCATCAGCAGTTGTAATAGTCCACGAAGCCGAATCGCGAACCGCAAAAGTTGCTTTAGCATCAATGTGTAGTTTTTGCAGTTGTTCTGGCGTGGGCAGTTCCACACTACTTGTTGTGTTGCTTGCTTCTCGGGGCGTACCAATCTCGTGTCCAAATAGTTTGCCCGACCACATCACAGCCGTTGCAGCAATCATTAAAAACACCACGAGCAACGATTGCACATGTTCTATAAATTTGCTCAGCTTCTTCTGATAAAAACTGGGTAGTTGGTTAATTGCCATGGAAAACTTAATGTATAATGAATAATTAATAATTAATAATGAATAATTGCCATGCGGAGGAGGGGGAAATAATTAATAATAAATAATTGCCATGCGGTGGAAGGTAATGCTTTAATGTATAATTGTCGTGCGGCATTATGTTATACTTACATAAGTAAGTCCTTTTCCGCATGGCAATTATTCATTATTCATTATACATTATACATTATTCATTATTTATTATCCCACCCCTTCTCTAAAAAAGTCGAAGGCCTCAAATATCTCCTCCTTGCTTAGATGTTGATTAAGTTTAATATCGCCAATGCTACCGAGCAGTGTAAAGTTAATAACGCCACCTACATTTTTCTTATCGTGAAGCATCAAGTCATACAAGTGGTTATAGTCTTCGCATGTAAAGGAAAAGGCACCATAGTTTTGGCGAATAAATTGCACAGTCTGACGCATCTTGTCAGTAGAAAATCCTGTGTGTGCTGCACTCAAAAACAATTCGCATAGCAAACCATAAGCCACAGCATAGCCGTGCAAAATAGGATGGTTTTGTTCCATGGCAAAGCTTTCAAAGGCATGTCCCACGGTGTGTCCCAAGTTCAGAGCTTTACGAATGCCATGTTCATGAGGGTCTTCCGTCACAATGCGTTGTTTACACTGGATGCTTTGCGCCACAAGTTCTTGTAAGTGTGCATAGTTAGGCGCATCAAGGTTAAAGTTTAAGTGGTCAACCCACATAGCTTCATTCTCAAGCAAAGCATGTTTTAGCATTTCGGCATACCCCGAGTGCAGATTAGGCGCATCAAGCGTACGCAAAAACTCCGTGTCAACCAACACAGCTTGTGCCTCTTTAAAAGCCCCAATCTCGTTTTTTAATCCATTAAAGTTTATACCTGTTTTACCACCTACAGCCGCATCTACCATCGAGAGTAGGGTAGTGGGTACATTGATAAATGCAATGCCGCGTTTAAAGCTTGCTGCCGCAAAACCACCCAAGTCTGTCACCATACCTCCGCCCAAATTGATGAGCAACGAATGGCGCGAAGCCTTGCCATTGCTCAGAGCTTGCCACACCTGGGCAAGAGTTTCGAGTGTTTTGTGCGTATCGGTAGCACCAATAACAATGCCCTGAGCACCGAGCACCGCCTTACACTCCTTAACCAATGGTCTACAAAGTTGTTCAGTAGTTTCGTCAGTAAGCAAAAACACCTGATCGGGCTCAACAGCGTCACAGAGAGCGTCCAAATCAGCCGTTATGTTTTTTGAAAATACAATTTGTTGCATAAGTCATTTTCTTGAAAGTCAGCCTATTTAGCCCATCCTCCTTCAGTCTTTTTCAAAAGCCTCGAAAGCCTTTCTGTAAAGGTCGGGCAGGAGTGCCGATTGTTGGTTCTTAAGGTCAAAGCACACCATAACCGTGCTGCATTGGCACACCACCTGTTGCGTTTTAGTGTTGATAGCACGCTGTTTCAGCGTAAAACTCTTATTGCCCACATGCGACACACGGGTTTCAATCACAATTTCGTCACCATAGAAAATGGGCAGAATAAAGTCGGCATTGATATTGGCAATAACAGGAGCAATTTGTGCTGCGCGATAGTCTGTTTTCAGCACATTGCGCAAATATTCTTCTTTCCCCAAATCATAATAGGCAAAATAAGCATTATTATTAACATGCCCATAGCGGTCAACATCGTTAAACCTAATTTGAATGGGTAGGCGATGATAAAATTTTTCTTCCTTTGTGTTGTCTATTTCGTTCATTACTTCACTTTTTGCGAGCGAAGTTACTGCAAGGCTGTCAAAGTTCAAAACGAAAGCGCAAAAATCTTTTCCGAAGAAGTTAGTTCGTGCAATTTTGTAATGCAAAATGCAATTTAATAATGTAGAATTGCCGTATAGTGCTATACGGCAATTCTACATTTATACATTAAAAAGTTCTTCCGCCAACCGTCGTGCTTCAGCGCGTGCAGGTTTTCCCGTTTCGGTCAGAGGCAGCTCGTTTGTGAAAAGATAGTGGCGAGGCACCTCATAGGCATCAAGCAATGAGCGACAAGCCTTGTCAATTTCTTCGCGCTGTTCAGCATTTGCTTCGCAAAGAAGAGTCACAGCTTCGCCCAAGCTATCATCGGGCAACGAAGTAACCAACGTGCGTACACTGAGTTGTGCCAACTTCTGTTCAATTTCCTCAATGTGCAACTTAATTCCACCCGAACAAATAACATTGTCGCGACGACCTAAAATGCGAAAAGCACCGTTAGGCAGAATTTCAGCCAAATCGTTTGTTTCAAGGCGATTATCATTAACATGTGGTGCATAAACGCAGAGCGTTCCAGCCTCGCTAAGCGAAACCTCAACTCCTGGCAGTGGCGAATAAGCATCGGTAGCCGAAGCCCCATTTACACGGCGCAGTGCAATGTGCGAAAGCGTTTCAGTCATGCCGTAGGTGCTATAAATGGGATTCGGAAAAGTGCGCAACTCAGCCTCAAGCTGTGGCGAAATAACACCCCCGCCAATAATCAAGCAGAGTGTGCGTCGCAACAAAGAACGTTCATGAGGCACCTTGAGCGATTCGTAAACCTGCATAGGCGTGAGCGCAGCAAAGTCGGGTGCTTCGTGCAAATGAGCGTAAGGGTGAGCAGTTGGAGCTACGGGCATAAGCTGCAGCGACCCAGCAAACGAGCGCACCACTACCATTTGTCCTGCAATATATTTAAGTGGCATACAAAGCAGGGCAGTGTTACCCTCTTGCAAGCCAAGAGCTTGAATGGTGGTGCGTGCACTGTCCCACATTTTAATCTTTTCCACCTGCATCTCCTTAGGCTTTCCCGTACTGCCCGAGGTGTGTACCGTCATAGTGGGTGAGGGTTGTTGCCACGCATCTTTAAACGCCTCAATGTCGTGCAAAAAGTCACGTTGCTTTTTTGAACCATACCACAACATGTCGCCCTCCAAGTGCAAGGGAGCCTCATTAAAGTTCTCCACAAACAACTGTCCTGTGCCCAAACCTTGCGGCATAACACTCTGAGGGTCAATGGCAGCACACCATTGTGCAATGGCATTAAGTCCCACATTGCTTTCAAGAGCCGAGGTTGTCCAATATCCAATGTTGCGGTCGCGTGCCAAAGCCATCCATTCGCCAGCACCCGTAAATGCACCATGCAAAGAAGGTTTCAGCACAATGAATTGTGGACGAATCGTATCGAGTAATTCGTTTTTACGAGCAAAGTCGTTCACCCCAATCAATTCTTCGTCCAATGCAATGGGTAGTGGCGTGTTAGCACAGAGTTGTGCCATCTCTTGCCATTGCCCTTGTCGAATGGGTTGTTCAATGCTGTGAATGTCGTAGCGTGCCAATTCTTTCAACTTATTCATCGCATCGTTAGGTGCAAACGCACCATTTGCATCCACACGCAGTTCCACCACATCTTTGCTATAGCGAGCACGTAGCCTACTTATCAGCTCCATCTCGCTTTCAAAGTCTATGGCACCGATTTTTAGCTTTACACATCGAAAGCCTTTTTCGAGTTTCTCGTCCATGCGTTGGCACATCTCGTCGAACGAGCCCATCCACACTAATCCGTTAATGGGTATACCCTTTTTACCTTGTGTAAAGTCAGAGGAAAAAAGGCGTAAGTAATTTCCGCTCAACGAACCCGCTGCCGATCTAAATGCCGACTGCAATCCAAAGAGAATTGAAGGGTAGTTGCGCCATTTGTTAGAATCGAGGTTCTGAGTTTCCTCCACTTCCTTACAAATGTCGTGTAAGCGTTGTTCATACCCATCATCGTAGTCGCAACTTAAGTCGTAGAGGGGCGCACACTCTCCCAATCCCGTAAATCGAATTTGTGGATCGGTTGAGCTGATAACAATATACCATACCTTACGGTCGTAATATACCCCACGCGATGTGCCCGCAGGTTGTTTAAACTTTAAAGTGCGCGGAATTATTCTAAGTTTAAAAGGGAGAAAGTGCATAAATACTTAAGTAAGATTTTCAAGTAATAAGTAATAAGTAATAAGTCGCTATTGTAGTATCGTATCTATAATATTACCTACTAAAGAACAATAACAGTTATCAATAAGTAAGTCGTAAGAATTAGTTTATACTAAGCTGCATGTTGTATAAAATTAA
>ERZ1023617.98-NODE-98-length-39980-cov-13.011822_pt1 | contig 39980 bp, 30 predicted proteins | sample MGYA00380328_ERZ1023617 | MGnify/ENA primary metagenome ERZ1023617 (study PRJEB33179, sample SAMN07448977) | human gut metagenome | biome: Human-gut; feature: Human associated habitat; material: Faeces | host: Homo sapiens | place: India: Bhopal | collected...
ACCCTGGACCCACTGATTAAGAGTCAGTTGCTCTACCAACTGAGCTAAGAGTGCAAGTGTTATTTCCGTTTTGCGAGTGCAAAAGTACAAACTTCTATGGTTCTGACCAAACAAAATTGTGAGTTTTTTGAAAAAAGTTTATCTTTTGTTGCAATTTCGTAGCCTGAATTTTTCTTTGAACAGTTGATAATCAGAAAAAAAGAATGCTTGAGAGATAAATACATAAATATTTACCTTTCAAGCATTCTTAGAACTTTATTAGCGGTATTTATTCGCTTTTGTGTTTATTTGCCAAATAACTTAAAGATGTCGGCACCTTGATAATAGTGCTTTAGGATATCATTGTAAGCATAGCCTTTGTCTGCCATTACGGCTGCACCAATTTGGCAAAGTCCAACACCATGTCCCCAACCTGCTCCTATAAGTGTAAATGATTGGGGAATGTGAGTTTGTGCATCTACCTCGTTGCGCTCAACAATGAAAGCAGAACTGTAAAGATGACTATCAGATAGCAATCGGCGGATTTCTAATTCTTTGCCCACAATGAGTTCGCCTTCGGTTCCAACAATGCGCAAGCGAATAAGTCGTCCACTGGCACCGCGTTCTACGGGTTGCAAATCTATAATGTCTCCCAACTTTTGTTCGGTGCGTTCTTCAACCAGTTGACGTACTTTCTCTTGCGTAAGCTCTACACGCCAACGGTAGAAGTCGGGCGTTTCTTGGTCGTATGAGTTGAGCACTTGGGCTAACAACGCCTTGTTGGTGGTGTTGCAAAATGCTTTAGGAGTAGTGCGAATCCAACGCGCTGCTTCGGCTTCGTTTGTTAAATCGGGCAGAGGCTCGTTATTGTCAGCATCGCAACGCACGGGTTGCAGATAGGCAAAATCTTCGTTACCCCAACAGCTGCTATAACGTTCACTAATGCCACCGCAACTTTTTGAAAAGCGTGTGTCGCATAATTTGCCATCGTACATCAACACTTCGCCTGCGGTTGAGACCACTGCTTCATGAACTTGTGGCAATGTGGCACGTGTAATGTCTTGGTAACGTTGGCAATGGTCGTCGGCACATACATCGTAGAGGGTGTGGTCTGAACGGTCGTGCCAACGTACGGATTCGCCTGGTCGATGTACGAAGTTGAAGAAATCGCCTGGGCGACCTTCACCTTGTAAACGGTTTAGCATTTGGCTATATACCCAACTGCGTGATACTACAGCATGTGTTTTGAGCAATCCAAGCGATGAATTTGCATTCATCTCAGATGAAATGACGCTTTCTAAATATTCCTCAACGGGTAGTTCGTTGATTACAACGAGTTTTTCTTCGTCAACAATTAAACGCAAGCGACCTTTAAAGGTTTGATCTTCTTGGCGTTGCCAATGAAAACCTATACCAATGGTTACGTTTTGCAATGTAAACGAACAGGTGTTTTCGTCTTCGGGAATAAAGGTGAGTTCGCTATAGATATTGCCATTCCATGCGATACCGCCTTCGGTGCAACAAGCTTCTTGCTGGTTGGTAACAGTTTCACCTTTAGCGGTAAATGTACCGTTGAGTTTGAAACTTACTTTCTCGGTATGCATAATGCCTACACAGATGTCGCGGTCTTGCAATGATTTGAGTAATGCATTCTCATTCTTTACGCTTTCTCCATCGGTTGGTTTATGGGTGTTGTGCGTATGGGTACGACTATGTAACTTGCGTGCAATGGCAGACATCTCATTTTCGTTGATGGTTACTTCGCGCAAGATGTTGGCTGCGGTGTGAGGGGTAAGACGTTTATAGTCTGTTTCTCTGGGGGTAATAATGAGTCCACCCATGTCGATAGCGCCAGGGCTAATCAATAGTTGATTTTTGCCTTCAGCATGGTAACAATCAGGACGATGTTTTTTGCGAACAAAGATTACCGACACAATGTGGTCGGGGGCAGAAGGCCCACCTTCTTGTCGCCATGAAAGGATATTGATGTCAGGCTCAGGCTGTTTGTCTGCAATAGGCAATACTTCCATCAACTTGTTAAAGAGAATAGGGGATTGCTTGCAGGCTGGACCTTGAATAACAAATGCGGGACAGGCATATCCGCGGAGCATAAAAATGCCTCCTGTTTTGGGGTCATAACCTTGTTCTTCAAGATCAGCCTCCTCATCTTTGGTTGAGGGATAGATGCGTTGTAAACGGTTTTCGTAATATTTCCAATCTTTTTCAATGGGAACAAATCCGCGTCGTCCTGCTTGCAAGTGTGCGTGGTCGGGAGCAGAGGCACCACATCGAGCCCCATTGTAAAATACAAACATGCCTGGAAGTTGCCAAGCTATGCTATCCATGATGGGAGCAAAGTGTGAAAAGCGTTGTGCTGTGTGACGACGTGTGGGCAAGGTGAGGTGTTTGGGCAGAATGGGGAAGGGGTTGACCAATAGCTGAATCTTACCCATTACGGGTAATTGCTGTTGACTGGCAGGACGATGGTTGTCGCAAAGAAAGCATGGACGTTTTTTTAGTGTAGCTTTATCAACCTTTGCACCCGTGCTCACAATGCGCGAGGGATTGAATTGTACGCGAAGTTCCATGTCTTCGAGTGGCAGTTCGCGCGTCATTACTTGGGTTTGTAATGCCTCAAAACGTTCGCGTGCTTCTTGCCATGTTTCAAGCTGCTTACTAATAAAAGCGTCTACTTCGGTTTGATTAAGTGGATGATTCCAGTGGGCAATCATAGCACGGCGTGCACGGAGTTCGAGCGTACGTATAAGGTCTTTGTAAAGATTGTTTTTGTTTTGCTTTTCAATGCTAAGTGCAGCATCAGAGTTTCCGTCCCAACGACGACAAAGATAGAGTTCGTCGAAGATGCGAGCAATGCGGAAATGGCGTGAAAAGACTAAGCCTAAGGCATAGTCTTCGCCATAGCTTGTATTGGGAAAACCTATTGTGCGTAAAATGTCTGTGCGGAAGGCACGTGGGGCACCTAACCCATTGATGCGCAAGGCATTGTTGCGTCCGTTGGCGGTAGTCCATTCTGCATGGTCGATAAGTCCAGGAGGTAATGTTTCTAAGTCGAAGTTTACCATGCGGTAGCTACCAATTACCATGGCAGCGTGCTGCTGACGGAAGGCATCGACAATGCGTTGCAGGGTTTGGGGTGAAGAATAAAGGTCGTCTGAGTCGAGTTGCACAGCATAGCGTCCGCATTGCGCTGAACGAATGGCAACATCCCAACACCCCCCAATGCCTAAGTCGGTGCGTGAGGGTTGAATGAGTACTACGCGCTCATCGTTGCTAAACGCTTGTACAGCCTCAGCGGTACCATCGGTTGAATGGTTGTCTACAATAATAACATTGAATTTGAACTTGGCTTCTTGTTCAAGAACACTGCCAATGGCATCTTTAATGGTGCGCACACGGTTGCGAACGGGAATGATAACGCTTGCTTCAACGGGATAATCCTCTTTGTTATCGGGTAATTCATCGTATTCATCGGGAGCTAACCAAGCGCCTATACGTTTTAAGTGTTCGGTGCAGGCACGTTCCATTTCAATTTGAACTTCGCGATTGTTGGGATTTACGTAGTCAAATTGCTTTTGTCCTGAAGCACGCAGGTCTGTTTCTTGTTCAGTGTAGAGTGGTTCGCGCAAATGTGCAATATGTCCGTTCGCGTTGGTGTAAAGGCGCAAGGCATAAAGGGCTGCGTGTGTAAACCGACCGCAGCATTCGCTCTTGGCAAAATCCTTTAATCCCTGTGTGCGGAAAAGTAGCAATGAACCAAAGTCAAAATCATCGCGTAGTGCACCTTCTTGATAATCGATGGTGGGGTGTTGTCCTTTATCATCATATCGGTCGGTGTAGAGCATCAAGGCATTTGTTTGTCTGTCAGTATCGTTAGCCACTTGAATCATACGTTCAAGTGCGCGATATCCTAATGACAAACTATGTCCTGATAAATAAAAGAATGTGTAGGGAGCCGATGTCTTTTGTGCGATTTGTCGGATGCACTTAGAACTTTGAGGGGCATCAGTTAAAATGATAGAACATTTCTCGCTAACGTGTTTTTCAGCTTCGGCAGCATGTGCTTCGGAGGTGAGCAGAAAAACATGATTGATGCTTTCTGCCGTTTTGAGCGAGGTAATAACTCCCTCATTTTGTGGCGTGTAGAGTAATATAAAGTCCAACTGTGGTTTCATGAGCAGATGTTGAGTTATGTAATATGCTGCAAACTTACATAAAAAATCTGTGATTTTGCAGAAAGTCTTTGGCTTATTCTTGTCTTTATAATGGATGTTTTTATACTAAGGCTATTCTATAAAGGCTATTCTAATTTTACAGCTCATTCGTATAGACTCCTTTATATATAGGTGTGGTTGTAAGTAGGTATCCAAAATTATTTTCACATTGAAAGCACGTTCTCGAGTGCATTTGGTTTCCTCTTTCTCAGTCACATAGTCTGCGATGCTCCTTCATCCGAGGAAAATATCTTAAAAATAATATTGAACACCTATTTACAATAGTATTTATCTATGATAACATACATAAATTCATTTGTATGTCTATAATAAAAGCCATACCTTTGCATCAGAAATTTTAAAAAACATACACGCTATGATGGAAAGTAGAAAACAACAAGCTGAAGCCAAAAAGGCTAATGGTACGCATAATTGCACACAGGCAGTGTGCTGCACCTATTACGACTATACGGGTCTGGACGAAGAAACCATTATGCACGTGGGTAACTGTTTTGCTGCTGGCATGGGAAATATGCAAGGCACTTGTGGTGCTTTGGTTGGTGCAGGTATTGTTTATGGACTTGCAGTGAAGGATCGTGCAAAGGCAATGAAGGGTATGCGACAGATGATGGATAAGTTTGAGCAACGTAATGGGGCTACCCAGTGCAAACTATTGAAAGGCGTTGGAACTGGAAAGGTGTTGCGCGAATGTAGTGCTTGTGTGGCAGATGCTGCAGAGTTTTTGGAAGATTTACTTAAAAACGAAGGTAGGTGATAGATAGATATGGCTACAAAATATAATGCTCAGAGTGAAAAAGACCGTTGTGTGGCTTGTGGCGTATGCGTAAAGGTTTGTCCGCGCGATGCTGTTAGCATTTATAAGGGTAGTTACTCTGTTGTTGACGAAGAAAACTGCATTGGCTGTGGCATTTGCGAAAAGAATTGTCCTGCGGGCGTCATACATAAAGTGTTGAGGCAACCTGCCGAAGTGTAGTATTCATTTTCTAAAACAAAATAAATATGGCAAAGCAAAAGAATAAGCGTTGGAGTGATTACCTTTGGATTGTTTCGGCTACCTATTTTACACTTGGGTTCTTTAATATTATATTTGCTTGGTTGGGTGTAATTTGTTTTTTGATACCCCTCCTTATAGCTGTGTTTGGCGGTAGCAAGGCTTATTGCAATAATTATTGTGGTCGTGGACAGTTGTTTCTGCAAATCGGCAATACCTTGGGTTGGTCGCGCAAGAAGGTTGCTCCACGTTGGCTTTCTTCCAAATGGTTCAGAAACGCGTTCTTGATTTTCTTTTTGTTCTTTTTTATTCAAATGATTATCTTGACCGTTCATGTAGCAATGGGTGCAGAATCTCTGCGCGAGACCATTCATTTGCTATGGACTTTCAACGTGCCTTGGCATTGGGCTTATCCCACGGTAGTGGAGCCTTGGGTTGCGCAATTTGCTTTTGGACTTTATGGTATTATGCTTACCTCTCTTGTTGTGGGGGTAGTGCTTACTATTATATATCGTCCGCGCACTTGGTGCGTGTTCTGCCCTATGGGTAATATGACACAAATGATTTGTAAACTTAAAAACTAAAAAAACATGGAAAAATTTAATGAAGTTATTAGTGGTAATCAACTGACTTTGGTGGATTTCTTTGCTACTTGGTGTGCTCCCTGTAAGGCTATGCATCCTGTATTGGAACAACTTAAGGCTGACTTGGGTGAACAAATTCGCATTATAAAGATTGATGTGGATAAAAACCAAGCTATATCTAATGCGTATGGCATTCAGTCAATTCCGACACTAATGCTGTTTAGAAACGGTGAAATGTTGTGGCGTCAAAGTGGTGCCATGCGTTTGCCCGATTTAAAAAGGATTATTGAGGGAATATAAGTAGGTGTTCAAAATTATTTTATACAATCAATGAATCTGCAGCAACTAAAATATATTGTTGCCATCGACCGCTTTCGCAATTTTGCGAGAGCGGCTGATGCATGTAATATATCGCAACCTACATTAAGCGCGATGCTTGTGAAACTGGAGGAAGAATTGGATGTGCGTATTTTTGAACGTACGAACAAACAGGTAAAACCAACTTCCATGGGCGAGCAAATTGTGCTTCAAGCACAGAAGACATTGATGGAGGTAGAAAAAATTACAGAAATAGTAAGCGAGGGTAAGGGAGCCATAAATGGGTCGTTAGCCTTGTCTGTGGGACCTACGATTGCTCCTTATTTATTACCCAAATTCATTAGATATTATCGCGAAGCCTATGCGAATGTTTCGCTGACTATCAGTGAACTTAAAGCTGATTTTATGCTCGAGTCATTGCTCCGTGGTGAATTGGATGCTGGGATTGCTATTTCGGGAAATGTGCGACAAGGTGTATTGGAAATTCCACTTTACACAGAACGCTTTTATGTATACCTGTCTGAAACTTGTTGGCGCAAGTTGCCTGTTTTTAAACCTGAGAATTTGGAAAACGAAAATATGTGGGTGATGAAAGAGGCCCAATGTTTGCGCGATAGTGCATTCTCGTTTTGTAAAGCGCGAAGCAAGGGACAGCACATTTATGAAGCAGGAAGCATAGAAACGCTTATTCGCATTGTTGATGAAAATGGTGGATATACCATTATTCCCGAAATGCATTTACCCTTCTTAACTGAAAAGCAAAAAGAAAATGTTCGAAAAATTGAGGGAGATTACCTTTCACAACGTCGCATCTCACTCTATATAAAGAATGATTACGTTCGTGAACGTATGCTGAATACGATAGTTGATACACTGAAAGCGTTTATGCCTCAAGGAATGCTTTCGGAGGGAATAGTGAAGTATGGCATTAAACTTTCGTGAGTCTCTATTCGCAAAATTGGTTCTTTAAAAAGGTTTTTAGGGCGTGTTTGTAACTTTTTGACAAACTACCCACTAATGGGTATTGTTCAGAAATAAAGAACATTGTAACTTTGCATGCTAATAAAAAAGTAGTAAAGGCGCGTAATAAGGCGACCTAAAAACAAAGAAAAATGAAACTTTCAGAATTGCATACTGGTGAACGTGGCGTTATTGTAAAGGTATATGGCCACGGTGGCTTTCGCAAACGCATTGTAGAGATGGGTTTTGTGAAAGGTAAAGCGGTAAAAGTTATTTTAAACGCTCCGTTGCGCGATCCTATAGAATATGAAATTATGGGATATAAGATATCCCTACGTCGCGAAGAAGCTAATTTGGTGGAGGTTATTAGTGAAACTGAAGCTGAAAATGATGTGCGACTTCATCCTGATGAAGATTTGAAGGGTTTGAAACCTGGAAAAGATGAGGACGAAGAATTTGCAATGCAATTGGAGCAGCGTATGGCACGTATGGCAGCCGACAAACGTCGTGTTATCAATGTGGCGTTGGTTGGTAATCCTAATTGTGGTAAGACGTCTTTGTTTAATGTAGCCTCAGGCGGACACGAACATGTGGGCAATTATAGCGGTGTGACGGTTGATGCCAAAGAAGGCTTTATGGAATTGAAGGTGAAGGTGCGTCGCAATGAATTGGGCGAAGTGGAAGTCCTTCATGAGGAGACCTCGGCTTGTGTAGGTGCCTGTGCTGGCTGTGCTACAAGTGGAGTATGCACACCAAAGGTCAATGATTATGAGGAACGCAGCTATCGTTTTCGTTTGGTTGACCTTCCTGGTACTTATTCACTCTCGGCATATTCGCCCGAAGAACTTTATGTGCGCCGTCATCTTATTGATGAAACCCCTGATGTGGTAATCAATGTGGTGGATAGTTCGAACTTGGAACGTAATCTTTATCTTACAACCCAACTCATTGATATGCACCAACGCATGGTTATTGCGCTGAATATGTATGATGAATTGCAGCGTAATGGCGATAAACTTGATTATAAGCAGTTGGGAACCTTATTGGGTGTGCCTATGGTGCCTACTATTTCAAGAACTGGTGTGGGTATTCGCCATTTGTTTGAAATGGTTATCGCTGTGTATGAAAATCAAAGCGATTTTTCTCTTGAACGTCATATCCATGTGAATCATGGTGCTGAGTTGGAACATAGCATTGACCGCATAAAACATGTTTTTCAAAAGAATCAAGAAATTCGCTCAAAATATTCAACACGTTATCTTGCTATTAAATTTCTTGAAGGTGATACCGAATCGCAAAAGTTGGTAGAAACGCTTCCGCAACACGATGAATTGGTAGCAGTGCGTTATGAAGAAACAAAACGTATAAAGGAAGAATTACACGATTCGCCTGATAATGCAATTACTGATGCCAAGTATGGTTTTATTCAGGGAGCATTGAAGGAGACTTATCAACCGCATGTGGCACGTCAAGGTCGTACGCTAACCGAAAAAATAGATAGTGTTGTTACGAATCGTTACTTGGGCTTCCCCTTGTTCTTCGTAGTGCTGTTTTTGATATTTTACATCACTTTCCAAGTTGGTGCGTATCCTATGGATTGGATTGATTGGTTGGTGGCAAAACTCTCAGAATTCGTTAATTATGCCATGCCAGATGGTATGCTTAAGGATATGATTGTGGATGGCGCTATTAGTGGTGTAGGCGCAGTGATTGTGTTCTTGCCCAATATCATGATATTGTATCTGTTTATTTCAATATTGGAGGATTCGGGTTATATGGCTCGTGCTGCCTTTATTATGGATAAATTGATGCACAAGATGGGACTTCATGGGAAATCATTTATTCCGATGGTAATGGGTTTTGGTTGTAATGTGCCAGCTATTATGGCAACGCGAACCATTGAAAATCCTAAGAGTCGTCTCATTACGATGCTTATTACTCCTTTTATGTCGTGCTCAGCGCGTATTCCTATTTATGTTGTGTTGGTGGGTGCTTTCTTCCCACAACAAGGAGCCTGGGTTATGCTTGGTCTTTACGCTTTAGGTATTTTGGCTGCTATTGCTATGGCGCGATTGTTTAGTCGTTTTTTGATGCGTGGCGAAGATTTGCCTTTTGTAATGGAGTTGCCTCCTTATCGTATGCCTACAGCTAAATCGGTTTGCATTCATACTTGGGAAAAGGGACGTCAATATTTGCAGAAGATGGGTGGAATTATTTTGGTGTTCTCACTTGTAATTTGGGCATTGAATTATTTTCCTCACCACGATGATGCAGCTGCAGAAGTAGAAACTCCTGTTGCTACAGCAATGGTGCAGCAGACTGAGCGCGAACATGTGCAAAACGTTGAGGCTGATAATCATCAAGGTCAAGACGTTCAAGAAGAACCTTCTTATTTGCAACGCATCGGACACTTTATTGCTCCCGTTATGTCGCCCATGCACTTTGATTGGAAGATGAGTGTGGGTATTCTTTCAGGGGTTGGTGCCAAGGAATTGGTTGTAAGTACGTTAGCAGTGATGTATGCAGGTGAGGATGTTGATGCTGATGAGGCTTCTGCCGATACGCATCTGTCGCAAGCCCTACGTGCCAATATGACGCATGCTTCGGCATTGGCTTATTTGGTGTTTATCCTCTTCTACTTTCCTTGTATTGCAACGATTGTCGCTATCAAGAACGAAAGTGGTGGTTGGAAATGGGCGGTATTTACAGCGGTTTATACAACGGCTTTCGCTTATTTGATGTCTTTGTTTACGTATTGGATAGCAAGTCAGTTCTATTTTTGATAGTTTGATGATTTAGTATAGATAAAAAAGTAAAAGCCTTTGATAAACAATGAGAAATAATTGTTTGTTAAAGGCTTTTTTGATGTGTTATAGAAGTCTTGGTGAATTGTATATTCATAAAAATGTAATAGAATTTTAATAATTTGCTTTGAACTTAACTAATCAAATGCTAATTTTGCAGCAGTAATTTAGAACCCACGTAATATGGATTTTTTCTATCTTGGAATACTCATATTCCTTTTTGTGTTAGCTACGTTCGACTTGTCTGTCGGTGTGGCTAACGATGCTGTAAATTTTTTAAGTCCGGCAGTTGGTGCTAAAGCTGCCAAGTTTCGTACTATCTTAATTGTTGCTGCTGTGGGCATCTTTGTCGGTGCTAGTACATCAAGTGGCATGATGGATATTGCACGTCATGGTGTGCTTAATCCACATTATTACACATTAAGTGATGTGATGTGTATATTCTTAGGTGTGGCTGCTACAGATGTTATTCTACTTGACATCTTTAATACCTTGGGTATGCCTACTTCAACCACCGTATCGATGGTGTTTGGTTTGTTAGGTGGTAGCACGGCTTTGGCTTTTTCAAAAATTCTTAGTGGTGGCTTAACTTATGCTCAACTTATCAATACTGATAAGGCTTTGAGTGTGATTATAGGTATATTCCTTTCAGTAGCCATTGCTTTTGTATTTGGTTTAGTTGTGATGTGGATAGCACGTGTGGTTTTCACATTCCATTATAAAAAGCATTTGCGTTATAGCATTGCCATCTTTGGTGGCTTGAGTGTTACTTCTATTTTCTATTTCTTATTGGTAAGTGGCTTGCGCACAAGTCCTGTGTTGGCAGCTATTGGTTGGACTCCCGATTGGATTGACCATAACCGTTTGAATATTCTGCTTATCAGTTTTTGTTCGTTTACAGTGCTGATGGAGATTCTCCATTTGCTCAAGGTTAATATCTTTAGAATTGTTGTGCTCTTTGGTACTTTCGCATTGGCTATGGCTTTTGCAGGTAATGACCTTGTGAACTTTATTGGTACGCCTTTGGCTGGTTTGGAGTCTTTCCTTGACTTTACGGCAAATGGTGGTTCTCATACTCCCGATACATATATAGTAAGTGTTTTGGCAGGCGAGAGTCATCTTCCTTTCAAACATCTATTCTTGATTGCTGCTGGTGTGATTATGACCGTTGCTATCAGCACATCGAAAAAGGCACAGAAAGTGGTTGAAACTACTGTAAATCTATCGCGCCAGGATGAAAGTGAAGAGGTTTTTTCTTCATCGCGTTTGGCTCGTAGAACAGTACGTGCTGTTTTGAATACAACAAATGCCATTTCGGGTCACGTTCCAGCTTGTGTAACAAATTGGATCAATACTCGCTTTGATCGTGAAGGAACAGAATTAGAAGAAGGTGCAGCCTTCGACCAAGTGCGTGCTGCTGTAAATTTGGTTTTGGCTGGTTTGCTTATTGTGGTAGGTACTACGTTACAATTACCCCTTTCAACTACATACGTTGCATTTATGGTAGCTATGGGTTCTTCATTGGCTGATAGAGCTTGGGGACGCGAAACTGCTGTTTACCGCATCACGGGTGTAATTACTGTAATTGGTGGTTGGTTTATTACTGCAGGTGCTGCCTTTATCGTTAGTTTCCTTATTGCTACATTTAACCATTGGGGTGGTTTTATTGCCATGATAATGGTAATGGGTATAGTTGCATTCGTTGTAATTAGCAATAACCGTAGATTTAAGCAGAAGAGTGAGCAAGATTCGGTCGACTTGGTTTTCCGTCAACTTGTACGTTGTCATGACAAGGCTGAAACTTGGCAGTTGCTTTTGAAGCACGTGCGTGGTACACAAGATGATGTGTTTAACTTTACTCGTAAAACCTTCCGCAATATTACCCAAGGCTTGATGCACGAGAATATTCGTCAGTTGCGCACGGCCTCTCATGACATTGAAAGCGAAAAGAATATTTGGAAACGCTATCGTCGTAAGGAAATTATTGGTATGCGTAAGGTTGACTATCTTGTGGCTGTTGAAAAGAATACTTGGTTCCACTTGGGTTGTAACAATGCTACGCAGATTATATATGGTTTGAAGCGTATGCTTGAACCTTGTGTGGAACATGTAGACAATAATTTTAATCCGCTTCCACAAAACTATATTGACGAATTTATTCCTGTGTGCAATGACGTTGATAAATTCCTGGAGGGTGCGCAGCGCATGATTACTTCGGGTAATTTTGAGGGTGTTGATGAATTGTTGGTTCAAGGTAATGCTGTGAAGAGTCGTATTTCGCAGATACGTCATTCACAACAAGATCGCATCCAGCGTGAGGATTCAAATATTAAGGTGGCGTTGCTTTACCTTTCTACACTTCAGGAAACACAGGAACTTATGTCGGCTGCTCGACACATCCTTCGCGCAATGAAACGCTTCCAAACTCAGTAAGAGAATGGTAAAACATATAACATAAGAATATGCGAATGTAAGTATGTACGAATATTGTACGTATCTTGCATTCGCATATTTAATATTTCTATATTTGGTTATGAAACAGTTTGAACTACAATCTAAGTATCAGCCCACGGGCGACCAACCTGAGGCGATTAAGGAGTTGACGGCGGGTGTGCAAAATGGTGTCCCTGCTCAAGTGTTGTTAGGAGTGACAGGTTCAGGAAAAACTTTTACCATTGCCAATGTTATTAAAAACATCAATAAGCCTACGCTTGTATTGAGCCATAATAAAACTTTAGCAGCTCAGTTATATTCAGAGTTTAAAGGCTTTTTCCCTAATAATGCTGTAGAATATTATGTTTCGTATTACGACTATTATCAACCCGAGGCATACATCGCTTCGACCGACACGTACATAGAGAAGGACTTGGCTATTAACGAGGATATTGATAAACTCCGATTGGCTGCAACTTCGGCTCTTTTGTCAGGACGTAATGACGTAGTGGTAGTCTCGTCTGTTTCGTGTATCTATGGTATGGGAAATCCTGCTGCATTTTATGAGAATGTGGTGGAGCTAAAAGTTGGACGTACACTTTCTATCAATGCTTTGCTTAATCAACTGGTGTCAAGTTTATATTCGCGCAATGATGTGGCACCTAAAGCTGGTAATTTCCGTGTCAAGGGAGATACGGTGGATATATATTTGGCTTATGCTGACGAACTTATTCGTGTTTGCTTTTGGGGCGACGAAATCGACAGTATTGAGGAGGTTGATGTGATTTCGGGTAGTCGCCTAAATACTTACGATGAATATAAAGTGTATCCTGCTAATTTGTTTCTTACTTCAAAAGAAACGCAGGAATTGGCTATTCGCAAAATACAAGATGACTTGGTAGAACAGGTGGCTTATTTTGAGGAATGTGGTAAAACGCTTGAGGCAAAACGTTTAAAGGAACGTGTAGAATATGATATCGAAATGATTCGCGAACTTGGACATTGTGCGGGTATTGAAAACTACTCACGTTACTTTGACGGACGTGAAGCTGGAACTCGTCCTTTCTGCCTTTTAGATTTCTTCCCAGATGATTTTTTAATTGTGATAGACGAAAGTCACGTAACTGTTCCACAACTTAGAGCAATGTATGGCGGTGATCGCTCGCGTAAAGAATCTTTGGTGAATTATGGTTTCCGTTTGCCTGCAGCAATGGATAATCGTCCACTTAAGTTTGAGGAATTCCATGAGTTGGCAAAACAGGTTATTTACATTAGTGCGACTCCTGCTGATTATGAATTAGCTGAAAGTGAGGGGGTTGTGGTTGATCAAGTAATTCGTCCGACTGGTTTGTTAGATCCTCCAATCGAAGTGCGTGATACGGATTATCCTGTCGATGACTTAATGGAAGAAATACGTAAAGCTAAAGAAAATAATGAGCGCGTATTGGTAACTACATTAACTAAGCGAATGGCAGAGGAACTTTCTGAATTTTTGCTTAAGAACAATATCAGTACAGCTTATATTCATAGCGATGTAGACACTCTTGAGCGTGTGCAAATTATGGAAGATTTGCGTAGGGGTGTTTATGATGTGCTTGTGGGTGTAAACTTGTTGCGTGAAGGTCTTGACTTGCCTGAGGTAGCTTTAGTTGCTATTTTAGATGCGGATAAAGAAGGCTTTTTGCGTAATGCACGTTCATTAACTCAGACTGCGGGTCGTGCTGCGCGTAATGTTAATGGGCGTGTCATTATGTACGCTAAGGAAATTACTTTATCCATGCAGCAAACCATTGATGAGACGAATCGTCGTCGCGCCAAACAAATGGCTTATAATAAAGCGCATCATTTAAAACCAACTCCTATCTTTAAACCTATTGAGAGCAATGAGTTAGTAGAAATGCAGCGTAACAGAAAGAATGCAGAGAAGGATTTGACTACAGGTGGTTCAACAAGTTTCTCGCGTCCTTATGTTGTAGAGGATGCACCATTGCAGCAAGCTGCTGAGGGAAATGTTACTTATGGAACCTTAAGCACTGAAAACAAAGAAAGCAAGGAACAAAAGAAGGAACGTTTGCAAAAGGCTATGAAAAAAGCTGCAGCAGCCTTCGACTTTATTACAGCAGCCCAACTTCGTGATGAGTTGTTGGCGTTGGATAAGGAGTGAGTCAAAGTTCTAAAATTTCAGTTTATGCCATTAACACCTGAACAGATAGCTAAAATCTTGCAAAAAGAAGCAAGTTTGCCAGTCGCTCTTAAGCGTGACAATCACACAAACTATCGCGAGGGCTATTTCTTTGTTACGCTCAGAATTCATGATAATGCTCCTATATTAAGCACCATTATAGGAAATTTTGACGCTCTTGATGATAGTTCTGATGCTCCTTGTTGCAAATATACAGAACTCGGGAAAAAGGTTCTGGAGGTATGGAGGAGTGTTTCTACTTATCATCCCTGTGTGGATTTATTGGGTGTAGAAGTTATGCCTGATCATTTGCACGCATTGCTTTGGTTAAAACCTGGAAATAAAAAACTTTTGGGGCATTTAGTTGGCGGTCTTATGGGGGCATGCACACATGCTTATTGGGATATATTAGGTATTGATTGGCGCAATGATTATTGGGCAAAAGAAGTGAAGAAACGGAGGATCCAACAAATAACTGCGGGTTTGAAGGGCGCGGCCGCGCCTGATAGAGACCGTGATCACACTCACTCTTTTCATGGTCCTGCTCTTTTTTCCCGTGGTTACAATGATGTGGAGGCGCTTACAGAAAAAGAGATTGCTGTGAAACTGCAATATCTACATGACCAAGCTCGTAAATATCTGATAAAGCGTGCAATGCGTGATTGTTTCCGTGTAGTGCGTGGAAGTACTGCTCGTGGTTGGACTCTCGAAGCCTTGCGCCAAGCCTTGTTGCACGACCGCTATTTAGCCCAACATCCGCAACAATTGGATGCAACGCTTAGTACACTCATGTTGCGTATCCCTTTGCATCCACAAAATGGAAAACCTACTCTTGCTTACACGGGAAACAAAGCTTTAATGGAAGCATCTTGCAAGTTGTCGTTGATATGTCATCGTGCTGATGCCTACCGTTTTGTTGAGCAACAAGCAGCTGTAATGAAAGCAGCACGCGAAGGAGCTGTTATCGTTTCTGCTTTTATCAGTCCTAAGGAACGTGAGATTATGAAGCAATTGCTTATAGAACAACTACCTATTATAGAAGTCGTTGATAATGGTTTTTCCGATCGTTATAAACCTATAGGTGCAGCCTTCTATGCTTGTGGACATAGTCGTTTGGCGCAGATTTCACCTTGGATTTTTGAATATCACAAGAAAGATGTCAAGTTGAAACGTGAGATGTGTATGGTCATGAACCAACTGGTACGTGTTATCACTGCAGTGGAGGATGGATGGTGGAAGAAGGCTTAGTTGTATGGATATAATATAAACTAAAGAACAACCGCATAACTATTGATTATTAAATAGCTATGCGGTTGTTCCTATTGTGTGGTTCTGCTGATTTTAGTTTTTCAAGCAAATGCCAGTTAGAATGCGTCCTGAGTTAATACCTAATTTTCTTGCAGAGAAGAAAGTGTCGTGATGTTGGAAGGTGCAAATGCCTGATATCTGAATGTTTTCAAGTGCTACCCCAGCTTCTTCCAATAAAAAAACATTTGCAGCCCAAAGGTCAATGTGTGGTTTGTTAGGATAACTGCGCGAAATGATATTGCTTGGGAAATGTGCTTGTATAAATTCAGTAGCAACTTCTTCGCCAACTTCAAAAGCATCCAATGATATGCTTGGACCTATTAAAGCTTTACAGTCGTTTGCTTTAGTGCCAAAAGCATTTGCCATTTTTTCTAAGCAAACTTGTGAAATGCGCTGTACAGTGCCACGCCATCCAGCATGAATAGCTGCAATAGCATGATGCTTTTCATCGTAAAGTAATATGGGAACACAGTCCGCAGTCGAAATACTGATGCATTGATGGGGTAGGGTGGTGATTAGTGCATCAATCTCTTGGAGACATTGCGTTTGTTCCTCCTCCTCTTTATTCAAAAAGGCTTCATCTATTTCAAGAACATTTGCTGTATGTGTTTGCCTCGGTAGCCATAGGCAATTCTCGTTCACACCTAACTCGTTGCAAAGCCATGCTTTGTTTTTTGCCACACGTTGTGGATTATCGCCACAATAATAGGTAACATTGAAAGCTGCATAATTCCCCATAGCTTTTATTTCCTCAACAGATATCGGTTGTGGAGAAATGCGAGTAGTTGAAAACGCAGTAACGTCAGCACCGAGATTGTACTTTAATAAAGTATCCATATATCTCTTTTGAAGTCTTTAGTCTTCCAAATCTTCGATGTCGTAGATGTCGTCGTCAAACGTGTCGTCGTCATCTTCTTCAATGCCTGTTGTGTCAAAGTCTGCCTGCCAATCCGCAAAGTCAGAAGCCAAAACGTTAACCTCTCTGTCGCGGTGAACAATTGAACCGCCTTCGCTAACCGACTGTAATTTGTTGCTTTCGCTGTTCAACTCTTCCCAAAGAATATCCTTTAGTTTGTCAAGACCAAAACCAGTGACAGCCGAAATGTATACTACAGGAAGATCATCGGGTAATTCGCTACGCAACATTTCCATTAACTCATCGTCCAATAAGTCACATTTTGTAACAGCCAGTACACGATGCTTGTCGAGCATACCAGGATTAAACTTCGACAATTCGCCCAAAAGAATTTGATATTCTTTAGCAATGTTATCAGTGTCTCCTGGTACCATAAATAACAAGAGAGAGTTACGTTCAATATGGCGCAAGAAGCGTAAGCCTAAGCCACGTCCTTCGCTTGCTCCCTCAATAATACCAGGGATATCAGCCATAACGAATGATTTGTTATCGCGATAAGCCACTACACCTAAACTGGGCTCCATGGTAGTAAAAGGGTAGTTCGCAATTTTGGGACGAGCAGATGATAAGGCTGAAACGAGAGTAGATTTACCCGCATTGGGGAAACCTACCAAACCCACATCTGCCAACAGTTTCAATTCTAAAATAACCATCATCTCCTGCATAGGTTCGCCAGGCTGGGCATATCGGGGAGCTTGGTTCGTAGAAGTTCTGAATTGCCAGTTACCTAAACCGCCACGACCACCTTTAAGCAACATAACAACTTGTCCGTCTTCTGTTACATCGCATATATATTTACCAGTTTCGGCATCATAGGCTACAGTGCCAGGAGGAACGTCTATGTAACGATCTTCACCGTCAGAACCATGTGAGCAGCATTTCGAACCATTGCCACCATTACCTGCAAACACGTGGCGATCATAACGCAAGTGAAGTAACGTCCAATAGTTATGGTTGGCGCGTAGATAAATGTTTCCACCGCGACCACCATCACCTCCGTCAGGTCCACCGTTGGGTTGATACTTGGCTCTGTGAAGGTGCATAGAGCCTCTGCCACCCTTACCTGAGCGGCAATAAATCTTTACGTAGTCTACAAAATTTGATTCGGCCATAGTTCTTTATATATGTGCAGATGTGGGAAATATGCAGATGAGTTATATAATGATAGTAATGTGCAAATGTGAAGACGCGCAATCCGTTATTAAGCAATAATTAATTTTACATCTTCACATTTGCACATTCGTACAGTCGCAAAAAAAGCGTTTTTAGCTTTTTAGAGGCTGTCAATTACAGCGCAGAGAGCTGCGTTGATTTCTTCGAGTGAGCCATAACCCTTTACAGCATGACGCTTGCCTTCCTTCTCATACCATTCGATAAGGGGAGCAGTTTGTCCATTGTAAACGTCAAGGCGCTTTTTAATGGTTTCGGCGTTATCATCGGCGCGACCTGAAGTTTTGCCGCGGTTGATAAGGCGCTCCATCAACATATCCTCGGGAACGTCTAATTCGAGCATACCAGCAACTTCAGTGTTGCGTTCTGCCAACATCGTCTTCAAAGCTTCAGCTTGAGGAATGGTGCGGGGAAAACCATCAAAGATAACACCTTCGCAAGGGCAAAGGGCATCGTATGTTGCAGCGAGGATATCAATCATCAATGAGTCGGGGATGAGTTGACCATTGTCAATGAAACCTTTAGCTGTATTGCCAAGTTCAGTACCATTCTTAATCTCAGCGCGGAGCACGTCGCCTGTTGAGATGTGCTTAAATCCGTACTTCTTTACGAGCAAATCGCTCTGTGTGCCCTTACCAGAACCAGGAGCACCAAAGATAACGATATTCTTCATTTTTTTTGTGTGAATGAAAATATAAATTGTTTAGTTAAGATATAGTCTTAAAAATATGTATAGTGAGATGTGCAACGCACATGTTTTATTCGGTTACAGTGTAGATGCTTGGCAAATTACGTCCTTCGCCATCATAGTCAAGACCATAACCTACAATAAAGTCATTGGGAATTTCAAAACAGCAATAAGGAATGTCTAACTCAACCTTCAAGTTACCAGGTTTAACAAGCAGTGCAGCAATTTTAATGTCAGCAGGTTGCTTTTCTTTAAGCAATTCAAGCAAATGCACCATTGTCAAGCCCGAGTCGATAATATCTTCTACAATAACCACCGTGCGGTCTTTGATATCCTCCTTCAAACCAATGAGCTGCTTAACAGCACCAGTAGATGAAGTTCCTTCATACGAAGCCATTCTGACAAACGAAATTTCGCAAGGAGTTTCAATGCCACGCAGCAAGTCAGCAGCAAAGACAAAAGAACCGTTTAGCACAGCCAAGAATAAGGGACGCTTTCCCTCTAAATCATGACTAATCTGTGCAGCCACTTCAGCCACACGCGCTTTTATTTTTTCTTCAGGAATAGAAACTGCGAACTCACGGTCGCGAACCTTAATATTTTCCATCGAGATGATTCTTATTGGGGGTTTAAGGTGTCGACAAAATAGGGGATAGGGTTTAGTAAATGCGTTTGTCCTAAACCTAAATCATCAACACGTGATACATTTGAGTGCAAATGTACGATTTTTTTCGTACTTTTGCGTCAAAAATAGAAACATATAAATGATTTATCCTGAAAATTTTGAGCAGAAAATAGGATTTACCGAAATAAGGACACTCTTAAAGGGACGTTGCTTGTCATCATTAGGTACTGAATGGATTGACAAGCAAGTGCATTTTATGAGTAATCCGCAAGATATAGAACAATCCCTTGAAGAGGCGCGACAATTCAAATTGTTTATGGAGCAAACCGACGAAGAAACAGAGTCGGAATTTTTTGATGTACGTGAACCTCTGTTACGTGTTCGTCCTGAACGTACTTATCTCGAAGAGCAAGATCTTTTTAATTTAAAGCGTTCAATGGTTTCGGTGCTATCGTATGTAAAATTCTTTACACAGACCACAGACCAGGATGAAGACATTGTCAGTCAAGATGAGACAGAGCCTGATGTTGCCCCCAATTTTGTTTATCCTGCTTTGGGTGCAATGGCTGCCGAAGTAATGGTCTTCCCTCACATCGTAAGTCGCATAGATTCTATTCTCAATAAGTATGGAAAGGTAAAAGACACGGCATCAACCGAACTCTTATCTCTACGTCATCAAATTGAAGTAACTACACGCGGCATATCTCATAGTCTTCGTTCTATTATAACAGAAGCGCAGACCTCAGGATATATTGACCGCGACGTTACCCCCACGTTACGCGATGGACGTCTTGTTATTCCTGTAGCTCCTGCTGTAAAGCGTAAAATAAAAGGTATTGTTCACGATGAAAGCGCAACAGGTAAAACCGTATTCATTGAGCCTGCTGCTATTGTGGATGCTAATAATAAAATTCGTTCGCTTAAGGCAGCCGAACGTCGTGAGGTAATGCGTATTTTGCAAGAACTAACCGCTGAAATACGTCCGCATATACCATCGTTATTAAATTCATTGCAATTTTTGGCACACGTAGATTATTTGCGTGCTGTGATGCAATTTGCCAATACGTTTAATGCAATTACACCGCAAATAACACGTCGCCCTAACATACATTGGGTTGAAGCTCGTCATCCACTTTTGCAAAAGAACCTTGCTAAGCATGGTGCGCAGATAGTACCTCTCAACATTTCTTTACGTCAGCAACAACACATATTGCTTATTTCCGGACCTAATGCTGGAGGTAAGTCAGTTTGCTTAAAAACGGCAGCCCTTTTGCAATATATGTTGCAGTGTGGTCTACCCGTTCCTGTTGACGAGAGTTCGCATCCAGGTGTTTTTTCAGATATAATGATAGACATTGGTGATGAGCAAAGCATAGAAAACGACCTCTCCACTTATTCCTCACATTTGGTAAACATGAATCAGATGATGAAGCAAGCCAACCCCAATAGCTTGTTGCTCATCGATGAATTCGGTACGGGAACAGAACCGCAAATTGGTGGCGCTTTGGCACAAGCCATACTGAAGCGCTTTGTAAAGAGCCAAACCTATGGCATTATCACAACTCACTACCAAAACCTTAAGCACTTTGCTTCGCGTACACCTTCAATCGTAAATGGTGCAATGCTTTATGATAGCGCACAACTCCGTCCGCTCTTTGTGTTGCAAATAGGAAATCCTGGTAGTTCGTTCGCCATCGAAATAGCTCGAAAGATAGGTCTTCCAGCAGATGTCATAAACTATGCTGCGCAATTAGTGGGCAAAGATTATGTAATGAGCGATAAGTATGTGCAAGACATTGTGCGCGACAAAGCCGTTTGGGAAACCAAGCGTCAAAATGTGCACCAACGTGAAGCACAGCTTGAAAATACCATAGCGCAATACGAACAAAAGTTGCAAGCCTTGCAGCAAGAGCGTACCGAAATCCTTGCAGATGCCAAAAATCAGGCACAACAACTTTTCGACCAAGCCAATGCACGCATTGAAAATACCATTCGTAGCATTAAGCAAGCTCAAGCCGAGAAAGAAAAAACCAAAACTGTTCGTAGCGAATTGGCTGCCTTTAAGGACGAAATTCAAAATAATAATGACGAGCAAGACAGTTTAGCACGTAAAATTGCAAAAATACAACGTCGTCAGCAGCGCAAGGCTGAGGGGGGAGGCAATGCTCGTACTCGTAATGCTGTCAACGAAGCTTCAGTAGCTGCTAAGCTCCGTGCTTCGAGTGGACGTGATAATGTAAGTAGTAATGCAATAAGTGCAACGAATCAACAACCCATTACCGAAGGATGTTACGTACGCATTGCAGGGCAATCAGCTATAGGTCGTGTAGAGAGCATTAGTGGTAAAAATGCCAAAGTACTTTTTGGTGTAATGCACACACAAATACCACTTAGTAAACTCAAAGTGTCGCAACCGCCCAAGCCTAATGCCGAAAATCCGTTGGGGCCTGCAGCAACCTTTATTAGTAAGGAAACACGCGATGCGATGAGCGAAAAGCGTTTGCACTTTAAACCGCAAATAGATATTCGCGGAATGCGTGTAGATGAGGCATTAACCGCTGTTACCTATTTTATTGACGAAGCTTTGCAATTTCAAGAAAGTCCTGTGCGTATTTTGCACGGAACAGGTACAGGCGCCCTTCGTCAGTTAGTTCGCACTTATCTTAACACCGTGCCAGGAATTCACAATTTCCACGATGAGCATCCTCAATTTGGTGGCTCAGGTATAACGGTTGTTGAATTATAGAATCTTCTTCAAAGTAAGTAAGACGTTTTTTTAGAGACCTGTTATAATAGTGTATAGAATGAGATGCAGTTCTGAACAGAAATGTTTAGAACTGCATTTTTTAGTTACGCTATTACTAATAAAATGCACCTAATTTCGTTTAATAGCCATTTTTTTGAACAATTTGTATTGTAATCTTTCACTTTGCAATAGAAAAATGTACTTTTTCGAACGATTTTCTAAAAAATAACTACTCAAAAAGCATTGTGATATAAAAAATGTGTGTATATTTGCAGCGTGATAACAAAATCACAAGCGCAAAGACATTTGTCAAGAACGTAAACTAGTACAAAAACTAAATGTAAAGGGTTATGTGTGGCATAGTATCTATTTTCAACATTCAGAGTCAGACACCTGAATTACGAAAGAAAGCTCTTGAAATGAGCAAAAAGATTCGCCATCGTGGACCAGATTGGAGTGGAATATATTGTGGCAAACATGCAATACTTTGCCACGAGAGGTTGTCGATAGTTGATCCACAAAGCGGTAAACAACCTTTATTTTCCCCCGACAAGAAACAGGTCCTTGCAGTAAATGGCGAAATTTACAATCATCAGCAGATCCGCAAAGATTTTGCAGATAAGTATCAATTCCAAACAGGGTCAGACTGCGAAGTAATTCTTGCCTTGTATAAAGAGAAAGGTATAAACTTTCTTGAGGAGTTGAATGGAATCTATGCTTTTGCCCTTTATGACGAGGAAAAAGATGATTTCCTTATTGCACGCGATCCGATAGGAGTTATACCTCTGTACATTGGTCACGACAAGGATGGAAAAGTCTATTGTGCTTCCGAGTTGAAAGCCCTTGAAGGCTATTGCGATACATACGAGCCCTTCTTGCCAGGACATTATTATTTAGGTTCTGAGGGTAAGATGGTGAAATGGTATCATCGCGATTGGGAAAACTATGACAATGTCAAAGACAACGGCTCTTCTGTTAAAGAGGTACACGATGCCCTCGAAGCAGCTGTTAAGCGTCAGCTGATGTGTGATGTGCCTTATGGCGTATTACTTTCGGGTGGTTTAGATAGCTCGGTCATAAGTGCCATAGCAAAGAAATATGCTGCACATCGCATCGAAACTGATAGCACACAAGCAGCATGGTGGCCACAGTTACACTCTTTTGCCGTAGGCTTGAAAGGAGCTCCCGACTTGGCAAAGGCAAAAGAAGTGGCAGACTTTATTGGTACGGTTCATCACGAAATAAACTATACCATTCAAGAAGGTTTGGATGCTGTTCGCGATGTAATATACTTTATCGAAACCTATGACGTAACAACAGTTAGAGCCTCAACCCCGATGTATTTGTTGGCACGTGTCATCAAGTCAATGGGCATAAAGATGGTTCTTTCAGGCGAGGGAGCCGACGAAGTATTTGGTGGTTATCTTTATTTTCACAAAGCACCTACGCCACAAGCCTTTCACGAGGAAACTGTGCGCAAACTTTCAAAGCTCCATCTCTACGATTGCTTGAGAGCCAATAAGAGTTTGTCTGCTTGGGGTGTCGAAGGTCGTGTACCTTTCCTCGATAAGGATTTCTTGGATGTAGCAATGCGACAGAATCCCAAGGCGAAGATGTGTCCTGGCACAACAATCGAAAAGAAGATTGTGCGCGAAGCCTTTGCTGATATGCTGCCCGAAGATGTCGCGTGGCGTCAAAAGGAGCAATTTTCTGATGGTGTGGGATATTCGTGGATTGATACGCTGAAAGCCATAACAGCCGAAGCCGTTTCTGATGAGCAAATGGCGCATGCTGCCGAAAGATTCCCCATCAATCCGCCAATGAATAAGGAAGAATATTATTACCGCTCTATATTCGAGGAGTATTTCCCGAGCGAAAGTGCAGCTCGCAGTGTTCCGAGTGTTCCGAGTGTGGCATGCTCTACTGCCGAAGCTCTTGCATGGGATGCTTCTTTCAAAAACGTAAACGATCCGAGTGGACGTGCCGTAGTTGGTGTTCACGAAGAAGCGTATGATAAAGCTGATACAAAAGCTTTGTAATAACCAAGAGACTTGACTAAACTATATAATGTTATTTTGGTTGATCTGTCCGTCACACACACCAACGGGTGAATGTGTGGCGGATTTTTTTTATGAATTATCAAGAATAATTGGTACTATTTTTAGGCTAAGCAATTGTATATTTCATACCTTTGCACCTATATAATATAAATGTGTGTGATAATAGCATCGCATAAAAGTAACTAAAAAACAGCAATATGAAAAAGTCCGTGATGATGATGGCTATCGCAGCGATGGCATTAACAGTGGCTTGCACAGGCGAGAAGACCCCTGATAACGTAGACAACCAAGATTCAACAAGTTTAGTAGACAGTAGTGCCGCAATTGCTCCTATTGATTTAACTACCATTGCAGGAACCTATGAGGGAACATTGCCAGCAGCAGATGGTCCAGGCATAAAGACCATTGTAACTCTTAATGCAGACAGTACATATCAAATTACACAAGATTATTTGGGTCGTAAAAAAGATGTACTCGATGCAGCCAGTGGTGTTTTCAAAGTGCTTGAAGGCAAAGTGTTGATGCTTGTTCGTCCTTCGAGTGGTGAACACACCTTTTATAAAGTAAAGGATGATAACAACATCGTGTTGACCGATTCATTAGGCAATGAGCCTGAAGGTGAAACTGCAAAGTTCTATGTATTGACTAAGAAGAAATAAAGTTCAAAATATAAATCCGCGGATAGTTTATAAAAGCTATCCGCGGATTTATATATATATCTACATTTACTTATTTATCCATTCATCGACGCCATGAATTCCTCGTTGTCTTTCGTATTTTCAATACGTTTCTTCACATCAGACATCGCTTCAATCGGGTTCATATCTGAAATGTAATTGCGAAGAATCCACATGCGCTTACGTGTAAGCTCATCCTGTAACAAGTCGTCTCTTCGTGTAGAAGAAGCAATAATATTAACAGCTGGGAAGATACGCTTGTTAGCCAAAGAGCGGTCGAGTTGCAATTCCATATTACCCGTACCCTTAAATTCTTCAAAGATAACTTCGTCCATCTTAGAGCCTGTATCAATAAGAGCCGTTGCAATAATGGTGAGTGAACCACCACCTTCAATGTTACGTGCAGCACCAAAGAAGCGTTTAGGCTTTTGCAAAGCATTAGCGTCCACACCACCCGAGAGGATTTTACCCGATGTAGGAGCTACGGTGTTGTAGGCACGAGCCAAACGTGTGATAGAGTCAAGGAATATTACCACATCATGTCCGCATTCTACCATGCGTTTTGCTTTGTCAAGCACAATACCAGCAATTTTCACGTGGCGGGCAGCAGGCTCATCAAATGTTGAAGCAATAACTTCTGCTTTAACCGTTCTCATCATGTCGGTAACTTCTTCAGGACGTTCGTCAATGAGCAACATCATGAGGTAAGTTTCGGGATGATTTTTAGCAATAGCATTGGCAATGTCCTTCATCAACATGGTCTTACCTGTTTTAGGCTGTGCCACAATGAGTGCACGTTGTCCTTTACCAATAGGCGTAAACAAGTCTACCAAGCGGCATGAAGTTGAGTCATTGTGTCCAGTGCAGAGTTTAAACTTCTCTTCGGGGAATAATGGAATGAGATGTTCAAACGAGATGCGGTCTCTCACATCAGTGGGCGAAAGTCCGTTAATGCGCAGAATTTCAATCAAGGCAAAGAACTTCTCGTTTTCGCGAGGAATCTTTACCATACCTTCAACCACGTCGCCAGGTTTCAAGCCATATTGTCGAATTTGTATAGGTGAAACATAAATGTCGTCGGGCGAAGCCAAATAGTTGTAATCAGAAGAACGAAGGAAACCAAAACCTTCGGGTACAATTTCTAACACACCTCTGCCTTCAAGCAAGTGTTCGGTAGGGTCGGGAAGAGCCTCTTTATTGTCTTCAATATCTCCTTCATCGTAATTGTAGGAAGATTCGGGTGCATTAGTACGCAACTGTTCTTGTACGATAGGGTCATCTTTAAAGCGGCGGAACTTAGGGCGTTCAATATAATTTTCTTCCATTTGATTGCCCATGTAGTCGTTTTGTGGAATGTTCAGTTCGCTACCTTCAAAAATGATAGGCACATCCTGCACAATCACAAAGTCCTCTTGATTGTTAGGATTGGTTTCTGTGTTCGAAACCTTAGGCATGTTATTAGGAGCAGACATCAATTCAGGCATCTTTTGTCCAAGTGTGCGCTTCACTTCTTCCATGTCAAGCACATCTACATTTTGGATGCCAGCAATCATGTTGGCTTGTTTCATCTGTTCTGCTACAAAATCGGGAATTTCATCTCCCTTACGTGTATCAGCACTACTTACAGTCATTTGCGCCTCACCATCATTGGGGGCTTCAGCACTTTTATCTTCAGCTGTAACCTCTGCTGTAGTCTGATTTTCTGCTACCTCTTGAGCTGCTTTAGCTGCAGCTTCTTCGGCTGCTTTAATGGCAGCTTCTCTTGCGGCGATATCAGCTTTCGACGGACGTCCGCGTTTTCTTTTAGGCAGTTCTATCTTTATTGGTTCGGGCTTAGCCTCCACAGTTGTAGTTTCTGCAGTTTGTACATTATCTTCAGTTTCTTTAGTAGCATCATCTGCATTTTCTTGAATTTGTGCAGTTTCGACTTTCACCGGAGAAAGGTTTGTAGAGAATACATGGTCGGCTTCCGATTTCTTTATAATTCTATTGCGTCTTTTCGGAGACTGCGAGGCATCATCGTCAGCGTTTGTAGCTTCGGCTTGTGCATCGAGTATGTCGTATATAAGGTCCTCGCGTGATAGGTTGGCTTCGACGTTCAAGTTTAACTCTTCGGAAATTGCATGCAATTCCGCTTCGTTCATTTCGTTTAATTGTTCTTTTGTGTAGTTAGCCATTTTATTATATCTTGAGATTGACAACTATTTTTTCTTGATGGATGGTCACAAATGGCAGAAAGCGTTTGTTATGTATGTCCTAACTTTCTCAAAAAAGAGAGTTAGCGCATAGTTTTTGCCGTTGTTTAATTTTAAAATATAGATAGTAGGGGAGAAACGTGATGGAATACCACGTGTAATGCTATAATAACAAAGGTAGAATATAGCCTATTCAAATTTTAAAACACGTTTGTCTGAATAAATAATCACACTGTTGGTGTACAATTAAAAGGCTCTTTCTTACCAAAAGCACTGCAAATTTAATCATAAATTTCAGAATGGGCTATATTCTATCCGTTTTTTATTTCAAAAAGTAGGCATTTCATGGATAAAATGCCAGGCAATGCAAGTGTTTGCGCCTATTTAATAGGTACACTTTTCAAAAAAGAGGTTGCCTTAAATAGATTTTTTGAATCTATTTTTGCAATTGTTTTGACTGTATCCTTTAAGGATTGCTCTAACAAACAGAATTTTTAGAACTACTTATTATCTCACGCCAATGAGTTTGTGCATTTGCAGTGAAAGATGCCATTGGGGATGTGCAAGACAATAAGCTATTGTACCCTCAAGAATTTCTTTGTTTTTTTCAGCATTGCTCACATCGCAAGGTTGCAGAAAGTAGTGGTCTGCCTTAACCTTTGAATAGTCAGCAAGAGGTTTTCCTGTATAAACCACTTTTAATTCGTTGCAGTGCGTCAAAGCAATTTGAGCCTTCGGTGTTTGTACAAAGGCATCTTTAGGCGATAGGGTAATCCAGTCAACGTTATCGGGCAATGGGTGAGTGCCATTCGTTTCAACGGCAACAAATTTCCCTATATTGTGTAATTTGTCAACCAACGTAGTTGTTAACTGCAACGAAGGTTCTCCACCTGTAATCACCACATGCTGCGCTTTGCAAGCACAAGCTTTTTCCACTATTTCCTCTTCGCTCATCTCTGTACCATGCAGATGTTGTGTGTCGCAGAAAGGGCATTTTAGGTTACATCCCGAAAATCGAATAAAGAGCGAAGGCGTTCCCGAAAAGAAGCCTTCGCCTTGCAATGAATAGAATATTTCGTTTACAAGCATTTTATGTGTGTTCTTTATTTTTCAATATGTGTTTTTAGAAGCACACCTTTTCAAATCCAGGTTTCACGTAACAAGCAATGTTGCCTTCCGACTCTTGAAAAGTAACTTTGTAGCAATTTTCCACATTCTCGCAAATCCATTTTGCCAAATTCTCAGCAGTTGGATTAAATGTAAAAAGGTCGTTTAAGCATTGGTGGTCAAGTTTACCATTAACCAACTGCTTAATGTGGCTAAAGTCTGTTACCATGCCATTTTCGTTTAGAGTTTCGGCACAGCAATAAATGGTTACAATGCCATTATGTCCATGCAGGCGTTGGCATTTACTTTCGTAGTTTAATGACAATTGGTGGGCAAACGCCACTTCCAGTCGTTTTGAAATATAGTACATGTAGTTTGTTTGTATGTTTTGAGGTTGGTCTGTCACAATTTTTTATTCTAAAAGAGAATATGTTTTGCGCCAAACATCGTGCAAAGTTACCGCAATTTATGTAATTCCCAAATATTTTTTAGCTCATAAGTAGGTGTTCGAAATTATTTTTATATTGAAAGTGTCTTGTCAATGCGCTGCTTTTCTTAAAGATTGGAGTTTAGAATTTTAAAATCAGAATTTTTAGAAGCACCCTAAATCTCATCTCCGTCAGAAAAGTTTAGACGACTTCATTATTTCTCAAGCATTTTGCCGAATGTAAATACAAAAAACTTGCAAAAGGATAACAATATTGGTGGTATCTGTGTAAAAATGCAACATGAAGCTATTTATATATAAACAAAATGTTGTATCTTTGCAAAAGAAAACAACAAAATGCCGAAAGGAAATGGTTCAAATCTACAAAATGTTAGTCTTGTTAGATAAGGAATTACCTGTTTTTAGAAATTCATAAATAGAATTTTTATCTTCCTTTTAGCGTCAGAAAAGTTTAGACGACTTCAATATAACAAACAAAACAATCATGGTATATAACTTGGATATGATTCGTGAGTTTTATGCGCACTATCAAGAGCGTGTAAATCAAGCCCGCAAAACTTTGGGACATCCTTTGACTTATGCAGAAAAGGTGCTTTGGGCACATGTTTCGGGAGCAATGCAACCAGCCTACAAACGAGGCGAGGATTATGCACAGTTCAATCCCGATCGTGTGTGCATGCAAGATGCTACAGCTCAAATGGCAATTCTTCAATTTATGAATGCGGGTAGAGATACCACAGCTGTTCCGAGTACCATTCATTGCGACCATCTGATTCAAGCCTATAAGGGCGCTAACGTAGATTTACCCGCGGCTTGTAAAACAAACGAAGAAGTCTACTCTTTCCTACATTCTGCAGCTCAACGTTTTGGCATGGGATTTTGGGGACCAGGTGCAGGCATTATTCATCAGGTAATGCTCGAAAATTATGCCTTCCCTGGAGGAATGATGGTAGGCACAGACTCTCATACACCTAATGCTGGCGGATTGGGTATGGCAGCCATTGGTGTGGGTGGAGCTGATGCAGTTGATGTGATGACTGCCACACCTTGGGAACTTAAAGTGCCTAAAATTATAGGTGTAAAACTCATAGGCAAACTCTCTGGTTGGACTTCTGCCAAAGACGTTATTCTATATTTGGCAGGTAAACTCACTACCAAAGGCGGAACCAACTCTATTATTGAATATTATGGTCCAGGTGCAACTACGCTTCCAGCTACGGGTAAAGCCACCATTTGTAATATGGGAGCAGAGGTAGGTGCAACCACTTCCATGTTTCCCTTCGATGCACAAATGGCAGACTATTTGAAAGCCACAAACCGAAGCGAAGTTGCTGCGTTGGCAGAAGCGGTTAAAGCCGATCTTTGTGCCGATGCTGAGGTATACAACAATCCCGAGGCATATTACGACCAATGCATTACCATCGATTTAGACAAACTGCAGCCTTATGTTAATGGTCCCTTCACCCCCGATGCAGCTTGTCAGGTAAGTGAAATGGCAGCAAAGGTAGAACGCGACAATCTGCCCCCTAAAGTTGAAGTTTGTTTGATAGGTTCGTGCACCAACTCTTCTTATCAAGACATGGACCGTGCGGCTTCAGTGGTAAAGGCAATGCGTGCAGCAGGTCATGAAATGAAAGCGCAGCTGATTGTAAATCCTGGTTCCGAGTTAATTCGTGCCACGGCAGAGCGAAATGGCATTCTCAAAACACTTGAAGAGGCTGGCGCAGTAATCATGACCAATGCTTGTGGTCCTTGCATTGGACAATGGAAACGCATTACCGATGATGCCACACGTCGCAACAGCATTGTCACAAGCTTCAACCGTAACTTTGCCAAACGTGCAGATGGCAATCCCAATACGCATGCGTTTATCACCTCGCCCGAGGTTGCAGTGGGATATGCCTTTACAGGTACACTAACCGAGCATCCCTCATTCTCTCCACAGTGGACAGGATGTGTGCCTCAAGGCGAAGCCCTCCCTTCAACAGGTTACTGCGAAAATGCACAAAGTGTGGTTGACGTGAAACCAGCATATATTATTGAACCTAATGGGGATGTAGAAATCAAAATCAATCCTACAAGCGAACGTTTGCAGCGCTTGCAACCATTTGCGCCCTGGGATGGTAAGGACTTTGATAATTTGCCGCTGCTTATTAAGGTAAAGGGCAAATGCACCACCGACCACATCTCAATGGCAGGTCCTTGGTTGCGTTTCCGCGGACATTTGCAAAACATCTCACACAATATGCTCCTTGGAGCCATCAATGCCTTCACCGATAAAGCAGGATGTGTGGTTGATGCCACAACAGGAACTGAAACCGAAGTGTGGCAGGCTGCCGAGCATTATCGCGACCAAAAGGGAGGCAGTGTTGTGGTGGCTGAAGATAATTATGGCGAAGGTTCAAGTCGCGAACATGCAGCTATGGAACCGCGCTACTTAGGCGTAAAGGCTGTATTGGTAAAAAGTTTTGCCCGCATACACGAAACCAACTTAAAGAAACAAGGCGTGTTAGCACTCACCTTTGCAAATCCTAATGATTACAATAAGGTGCAAGCTAACGACAGCATCAGTGTACACTGTGCCAACATTCAGCCAGGTAGCGATATCGATGTAACGCTTACACATGCTGATGGTACCACCGATGTGATTAAAGCACACCACACCTATAATACATTGCAAATAGAATGGTTCAAGGCTGGTTCGGCTTTGGCTGTAAAACATTAAGAATTATGACTGACAATAAAATACAACTGCTCTCTAACGGTAAACTTCTTGTTCCCGACCACGTAGCCATTCCTTTTATTACAGGCGATGGTATTGGTGCTGAAATTATGCCTGCCATGCAGCAGGTGGTTGATGCTGCTGTAAAGGTTGCTTATAAAGGCAGCCGACAACTACTTTGGACTGAGGTTGCTGCAGGACAGCGTGCCTACGATACATTAGGAACCTACTTGCCCGATGAAACACTCACCGCTTTTGCTGACTATCATGTGGGCATTAAAGGTCCGCTTACCACACCTGTGGGTGGAGGCATTCGTTCGCTCAATGTGGCTATGCGTCAAGGACTCGACCTTTATGTTTGCCTTCGTCCCGTACGTTGGTTTAAGGGAGTAGCCTCTCCTGTAAAGCATCCCGAACGTGTAAATATGGTGGTGTTCCGCGAAAACACTGAGGATATTTATGCGGGTATCGAATGGAAAGCTTGTTCGCGCGAGGCTCGTCAGTTCTATGAATTCTTGCACGATGAAATGGGTGTTGATAAAGTACGCTTCCCTGAAACTTCGGCATTTGGCGTTAAACCTGTTTCGGCTGAAGGTTCTAAGCGTTTGGTTAAGGCCGCTTGTCAGTATGCCGTAAACCAAGGTAGTCGTCATGTCACATTGGTACACAAAGGCAACATCATGAAGTTTACTGAGGGTGGTTTCAAAGCATGGGGCTATGAAATATGTGAGGATCTGTTTAAGGATGAAGTTCGCATGGACGACTGCATTTGCGATGCTTTCTTGCAAAATGCCTTACTCAAGCCCGAGGCTTATGATGTCATTGCTACCATGAATTTGAATGGCGATTACATTTCAGATATGTTGGCTGCACAAGTAGGCGGCATAGGCATCTCTCCAGGTGCTAACATTAACTATGAGGCTGGTAGAGCTGTGTTCGAGGCAACACACGGAACAGCCCCCGACCTTGCTGGCACAAATCAAGCCAACCCTTGTTCACTTATTCTTTCTGCGGTAATGTTGCTTGAACATTTGCAATGGAATGAGGCTGCACAACTAATTACCCATGCGCTCGAATCGCTCTTCGAACAAGGTTATGCCACCAATGATTTGGCACGTTTTATGGAAAATGGTAAACCGCTCGGTACAAAAGAGTTCGCCAATGCGTTAGCGCAAGAGATAGGGTAGGAGGGTGTTACACACAAAAAAACTAAATTAACATGACAGTCAAGAAAGAATATCTCATCTATAAATTGTCCGACAATATGAAGAGTTGCGTCAGAATCGATGCCGACCTTTTTCGTAAGTTGGACGTGAAGCGCGGATTGCGTAATGAAGATGGTACGGGTGTACTCGTTGGGCTTACCAATATAGGTAATGTAGTGGGTTATGAACGCACAGAGAATGGGTTAAGCCCCATTGAGGGTAAATTGTACTTTAGAGGTTACGAAATTTCAGACCTTGTTCATTCTGTGCTCAGTGAACAGCGTTTTGGTTTTGAAGAAGTAGCTTACCTTTTGCTTTCAGGACGTCTGCCCGATGCTGAAGAACTCGAGGAATTCCGCTGCCTGTTAGTAGACAACATGCCGTTGATGTCAAAGACCATGCTTAACATCGTTGAGCTTGAAGGAAACGACATCATGAACATACTTGCACGCAGTGTGCTCGAACTCTACACCTACGATGCAAACCCTGACGATATCTCGCGCGACAACCTTATGCGTCAAAGCATCGAACTCATTTCAAAGTTCCCCACCATCATTGCTTATGCTTATAATATGCTTCGTCACAAGGCATTAGGACGTTCGCTCCACATTCGTCATCCGCGTGAGGGCTATTCATTGGCAGAGAACTTTTTGTATATGCTATTGGGCACACATTACACACCACTTGATGCTCGCACGCTCGACCTCTTGCTCATTCTGCAAGCCGAGCATGGTGGTGGTAATAACTCAACCTTTACGGTAAGAGTAACTTCGTCAACCTGTACCGACACTTATTCTTCAATTGCTGCAGGCATTGGTTCGCTTAAGGGTCCAAAGCATGGAGGTGCTAACATTCGTGTTCACCACATGATTGAGCATCTCAAACAGCAAATTCGTCATTGGGACGATGAAGAGGAAATTAGCCATTACTTGCACAAAATGGTAAAGAAGGAGGCTTACGATGGTACAGGACTTATTTATGGCATAGGACATGCGGTTTACACGCTTTCCGATCCTCGTGCAGTTTTGCTCAAGGAAATGGCACGTCAGTTGGCAGAAGAAAAGGGTCGTATGGAAGAGTTCGAGTTTATGGAACGCATAGAGCGTTTGGCTGTTGAGGCTGTTTATGACATAAAGGGAACCTCTAAGAAACTTTGTGCCAATGTCGATTTCTATTCGGGTTTTGTATACGATTTGATAGGTCTTCCCATCGAAATATACACGCCTTTATTTGCCATGGCACGTATTGTGGGCTGGTGTGCACACCGCAACGAAGAGTTAGGTTTCATTGGACGTCGCATCATTCGTCCTGCTTATCGTTGTGTAGCTGATGTTCGCCAATATCCTCCTCTTAAGGATCGTTGAGTGAACACAGGCGTTTTCATAGGATACGCATAATGTTTTTATGTGTACAATTCATTTCTGGCAATTTATTGCCCTCAAAAGGTAAGTTAGCTAACATGTCCGAGTATGTTAACTTACTTTGCCAAGTAAGTTAACTTAAATGGCAAAGTAAGTCAACATACTTTTTTTCGACACTCTAGGCAGATTTTGTGGAGAATCCGCTAAAAACTTCCATACAATAGGTTCCCTTTCCTCTTTTTATCCCTTTCCATCCGAAAAGAAAGGAATCAGTCCAATCTGCAAATTCGTATTCAATATACACTTTTCGAGTCTAACATAACTCCCCCAAAAACAATTTCACTGAATATCATTTTCAATCGTCTAACCTTTTCAGCACAAAAAACAATCCAAAAAGCATTTTTTATCCTTCTCTGTTTGTGTTTTTATAATAAGTGTTGTATTTTTGCAACAAAATTGAGAGAAAGTAACAAAAACATTCTATGAAGTAGTCTAAACTATGGAAACTTTGTCATTGCATTCTTTTCCTATTTGTTGGTTACAGCGCATTGTCCTGTTTGATTTCCTATGCACTTATTAAATTAAGGGTGTTGTTTAGATTCATTCTGAATAGTAAGAATACGTATATAATAAGCACATTTAAAATAACAGATATATCCATTTAGCAATGAAACAAACCTATATTAAGCCACAGGCTCAAGTAGTTTCCCTTTTTACAGAGGATAAACTTTTAGCAGGTTCAACCTCATTTGAGGTTAGTGCCAACAAAGAATCAGATGTAGTTCTGTCTGAAGAAAAGGGTTGGAGCAGCGAAAGCTGGAATACTGCAGACGAAGACTAATTACATTCTGTTAGCTTTCTACGCACGAACCACCTCTTTGGGGGAGATATAAGATAGCCAGGCATGTGTAGGGAACTTGTTCCTCTTTACATGCCTGGTTTTTATTTGCGGTAAAATTCAGTAAAGTTCTTCAGTAAAAGATTCCCTGTCGAGGGGTGCACATCCTTGCCAAACAACAAGCCGAAGCTCCGCATGTCCGGCTGCAAGGATTGTCAACGATTTTAGTGTGGCTTCAACAAAGCTGTCAAGTCTTTTAGGGCACTTAGTCAAGACTTGTCAATTATTACAGTTTATATCACCAAAAAGTGTCAAGCAAAATCAGGAAAAGACAGACAAATCAGTCAAAGTCAAAGTAATATAGTAATACTTGGCAAAGTAATACGTATTAAATGGACAAGTATTACGTATTAAATGGCAAAGTAATATAGTAATACTTTGTAAAGGGATATTTTACCTTATCTTTGCACCCGAATTTATTCACATTTACAAGTCAAATCAAGTAAATCATGAGAAAAGAAATGATTATATGTACGTCGCCCTTTCTTAGGGAAGATAGAAAAACCAGAGAGGTTGCCAAAGAGTTGTACTTAGCATTGGATAATTTAGGTATTTCTCATTTGGAATTGAAGAATACGAGAGACTATTGGTGCCGTGACTATATGCCAGTATCGTTGTTTGACGATGGAGGTTATGCAAAGTATGAATATAAGCCTGATTACCTATATGAGAAGAAGCCTTTTCATCAGTATATTACAAAACAGAATGACGTTTTGACAAATCTTCGAATATCCACTCTATCGAATATGGGGATTGTATTTGACGGTGGAAATTATGTAAGAACTGCAGGGAAAGTGGTGATGACTGATAAGATTTTCATGGAAAACTCTCAGTGGCCATTACAACTTTTAGTAGAGCGACTGCACAGAAGTCTAATGGCTGACATTGTGCTCCTTCCATGGGATATGGACGATCCATATGGACATGCAGACGGAATGGTCGCACCTCTACCAGATGGGAGACTGCTCCTGAACAACTATGCCCAGACTGCCAAAAGAAAGAAAAAGATTTTTTACAAGCGATTGAAGAAAATCCTTGTGCCACATTTCGATCTTGTGGAATTGTCCTACGATTGTAAACTAGAGTGTAATAGTTGGTGTTACCTTAACTTTCTCAAAGTACCAGGAGCTGTTTTGCTGCCTTGTTTGGAGAAAAATGCGGAATGCGATAATGATCAAGCAGCCTTGGACACTTTTCAGAGGTTGTTTCCGAATGATAAAGTGATACCTATTTATGCACGACCTCTCATCGAAAAGGGAGGAGCTTTACATTGCGTAACATGGGAGTATTATATGGTAAATGACAAACTAGAACTGCCCATTTCTCTTGAAAAATAGACAAAATTCAGAAGTATTTCTCTTTTTTGAATTTTTATGTAAATTTGTTCCACCATATTGCTTATAATATAATCATTTAGAACATGGAAGACTTGAAAAATGCGTTGGCATCTATAGTTCCAGCATTGAACAAGGAAAATTTAGACAAACGTTTTCCTGAGATTGCTGAATTTCTGATGAAGAACTATGGGATAGAAAGCCGTGGTAAAATTTACCTTATTAACGAGATAGAGTTTTATTATTATGATCTGTTGTATGATGATATCAGGTCCGACTCAAAGACTCAAACTATGACATACAAAAGGACTGCTCCTTTGGGTCGTTGGTTTATTCATCGCTTTGGCGCAGACTTAACTTTCAACAGCAATGAGAGGGAGGGCTTTGGCGGTGGAGTTCTGATACGCTCCATTGAAGATTGCATCAATCAAAAAGCGATTAAAGGACCTGTTAATTGTGTTGAGGAACTTTGGGATGAAGCAGTAAGCGCATTTGAGCCTGTTGCTCCGAATCCAAAAATTGTCAGGGTAGCAAAACGTGACGTTGAACTTGACGTACCTACAATAAGAATTACAGTCGGCAAGTATGACCGATGGCAAAGCCTTTGGAGATTCACTATCAAAGGAAAGGATGTTAGCAAATAAACTTTGAAGTTAAATTTGACTTGCTAGCACAGATAATATAACAATTTGTTGTCTGTGTTAGTTCGCAAGAACGTGAAGAGCGTTAACGCAACGAAAAACCTCCCCGCTAGTCTCTACATTATCGGTGCCAGAAAATTCTCGTTAAGTAAGTTCGTAGCTTTTAACTAACTTACTTACCTATATTAGGTAGGGTACACTCCTTTGGGGGAGGGTGTTCAAAATTCGCATTTTTTTCTGCACGATTTATGATAGAATCATCAATGTTTCATGCGCCAGCTTCACCCCGAATGGGTGAGGCTGACACATGAAATTTCCTGATAAAACTATCAAATCTCATGCAGGAAAAAATTGCGGATTTTGAACACCCTACCGAAAGGGGTTATTTATGGAAATTCAAAAAAATAATTCATGAACATTTATGGCTCATTAATGGACATTTTTGACTAAGAAACGAAGAACTTGCGTAAAAAAGAAGCGTCAATTTCTTTTTACCTTTGCTTCTATCTGATAGAACGAAAAAAACTTTGTATTTTTGCAAACAATTTTGTGGCGATTTTTCTGTTTGTAGAAGTCGAAATGGTGTTGAAAGAACTTGCACAACGAATGTTCATAAAGGTACCAAGATGTTGATGACGGCAAAAACGGTTCGATAGATTATTGCTGCATTTGCAAAGTGAACATTGGGGTGGGTGGTTTTGCTTGGATGGTTTACGATTTTTCTAAATGTATGAAAGATAAGAATAATGGTTAAGGAAGATATACACGAACTAATATCAATGTTCTTTTATATTAGTTGGCTGATTCTGGATATAAGTAAATGGAGTTGGATGTATTATGTTGCTTGGAGTGGATATTTCTTATTTGTAACAAGTACTATTTTGCAAGTGTATTATAAAAATAGAATTTGCAAAAATCTAAAATTAGCATTGAAGAAACAGGCATTGGATGTGTTCATAGTCATTTTGCCTCTTATAAATCTTATTATTTTAGGTTTACGTAATTTATTATAACTAAAGTTTCCCGCCCTCATTTATGGGGTGGGAAACTTTAGTAGTGTACTTACAAAGAAAAACTCCTGATTCACCCAATTGCGTAAAAAAGAAGCGTCAAATCCTTTTTGCCTTTGCTTCTATCTAATAGAACGAAAAAACTTTGTATCTTTGCAAACAATTTTGTGGTGATTTTTCCGTTTATAGTTAAGCGGGCAAAGATAGAAGGCATAAGCTGCCTTCTTTGATTTAAATCCCTATTTTAATTTAAACTTAAACATCGATAAGAAACGCATAACTACATGATAATTAAAAAAGTATTTCTCGCTTTGATGCTGTCTCTTTGCTTTTCGCAAATAATGGTGGCACAGTCTGGTATGACCGATAATCAGGTCATGCAGTTTATGGTTCGCGAAAATGAACGAGGTTCTTCGCGTTCCGAAATCGTTACGAAACTTATTGAACGTGGTGTACGAATCGAACAGATTAGACGCGTTCGCGACAAAGTGGAGAAACAAAAAAGTGGTGCCGTGGTAGGTGCGAGAAATATCAGTGGATATGATGAAAAACGACAAAGCCGTTTGCGTCAAAATAACTCGGGCAAGCGTGGCGTTGAAACGAAAGGTGACGGACAACGTACTACTGCAACTGAAAGAGTAAACGAAAGTTTGATGTCGCCCAAACAGTTGAAACGCTACAGACGTGAGCGTGATGATGACTACATGACGGAAATGGATAAAATCCTTCCAGACTCAATAGTTGATGACGATGATTATGAATATGAGTATAGAAAACAGACGCACAAAAAGCAGGTTTTCGGTCGTAATATCTTTAATAATCGTAGTTTGAGCTTTGAACCTAATATGAATATTGCCACACCGCAAGACTATCGTCTGGGACCTGGTGATGCTGTGTATATTGATGTTTGGGGTGCTTCGCAAGGACAATTCCAATCGACTGTTTCGCCCGAGGGTGTTATCAATATTGAAAACTATGGTCCTGTTAACGTGGATGGACTCACGGTGGCGCAAGCTAACCAACGCTTACGCGCTACATTGGGCAAGCGTTATGCGGGTTCGAATGTTCGTCTTACTGTTGGACAAACTAAGACTATTACGGTTAACGTGATGGGCGAAGTGAAAGTTCCTGGTACTTACACACTTTCTGCTTTTGCTACCGTGTTCAATGCACTGTATATGGCTGGCGGTACAAACGATATTGGTACGCTTCGTAACATTAAGATTTATCGTAACGGTCGTTTAATTTCTACATGCGACATCTACGACTATATCCTAAATGGTAACATGAAGGGGAATGTACGTTTGGCTTCGGGTGATGTGATTATTGTGGCACCCTATGAGTGCTTGGTAAACATTACGGGTAAGGTGAAGCGTCCGATGTACTACGAAATGAAACAAAAGGAGAGTGTTGGTACGCTTATTAAATATGCCGGTGGTTTTGCTGGTGATGCTTATCAATCGAACGTGCATCTTGTGCGTAAGGCTGGGGGCGAACTTTCGGTGTATTCTATTGATGATTTTGAACGCAATTCGTTCCAGTTGGCTGATGGTGACTCTGTGTCGGTTGACAGTACTTTGCAGCGCTACCGCAATATGGTGGAAGTGAGAGGTGCTGTGATGCGTCCTGGTAAATATCAGATGGGTGGAAGCATTGCTACCGTGCGCGAACTTATTGAAGCTGCAGGTGGTTTGGCTGAAGACGCTTTTGTAAACCGCGGCTTTATTCATCGTATGAAAGAAGATCGTACGCTCGAAACAGTTGAAATTGACATTAAGGGCATCGTAAATCATACAGTTGCTGATATAGCTCTTAAAAATGAGGACGTCTTCTATGTTCCATCCAAGAAGATTATGCAGGAAGAGGAAATCTTAACCATTAGTGGTGAGGTGAATTATCCTGGTACTTACGACTTTTCAGAGAATACGAGCCTTGAAACATTTATTTTGCAAGCAGGTGGCTTGAAAGATGCTGCTTCGTTGGTGAAGATTGACGTTTCGCGCCGTATGAGAAACAATAAGGCTACGCACGCTTCATCGCAGGTTGCTCAGTCATTTAGTTTTTCCTTAAAGGACGGGTTTATTATAGACGGCACACCAGGCTTTATCCTTGAACCTTTTGATGAGGTATTTGTACGTCGTTCTCCTGGTTATGTAGAGCAACAACATGTGAGTGTTTCAGGTGAAATTGCTTTTGCGGGCACATACGTATTAAATAATAAGGGTATGCGTTTGAGCGACTTGGTAAAAAGCGCAGGTGGCATAACGAAGGAAGCTTATGCTATGGGTGCTCACTTGGAACGTATTCTCACTCCTGCCGAAAAGAATAAAGAACGCTCCATGCTAAAGTTGGCTATGAGTGGCGC
>ERZ1023617.99-NODE-99-length-39857-cov-15.406990_pt1 | contig 39857 bp, 31 predicted proteins | sample MGYA00380328_ERZ1023617 | MGnify/ENA primary metagenome ERZ1023617 (study PRJEB33179, sample SAMN07448977) | human gut metagenome | biome: Human-gut; feature: Human associated habitat; material: Faeces | host: Homo sapiens | place: India: Bhopal | collected...
ATGGGGTGAGGATGGCGCAATATTTCTGCGGAAGTTATTTTTTGAACATTACTAAAAAATGAAAGTTTTTGACTTTCGTTTTTTTATTATGCTCGCCTTGCACTACTTTGCTTCGCCAAGATAGGCTGCGGCTCAGAAGTAAAAACGAAAGTTTTTTGACTTTCGTTTTTTTATTATGCTCACCTTGCACTACTCTGCTTCGCCAAGATAGGCTGCGGCTCAGAAGTAAAAACGAAAGTTTTTGGACTTTCGTTTTGTACTTCGCTCACCTTGCACTATCTTTGCACACTGAAAGCAAAAGTGTGCTTTCTTTAACTGCGCAACTAAAGAACTATGTCTATCACGAAAACGCGACAAAAACTGCTCGAAGTGGCACGCAACCTCTTTGCCCACAAAGGACTTGAAGCTACAACAATGAATGATATTGCTGCAGCCTCAGGAAGAGGACGACGCACGCTCTATACCTACTTCCGCAATAAAGAGGAAATATATTTTGCGGTAATCGAAGAGGAACTTGAACGACTCTCAGAAAAGATGGATGAAGTGGCTGCCATGAATGTGGAACCTGAAGAAAAGATCTTTGCGATGATTTATGCACACTTGAGCATTATTCGCGATACGGTGGCTCGCAATGGTACACTAAGGGCTGAGTTCTTCCGCAACATTTGGATGGTAGAAAAGGTACGCAAGACCTTCGATGAAGAAGAACGACGCATTCTAACACAAGTTCTTAAAGAAGGTGTGGAGAAAGGACGCTTCCGCATTGAAAACGTCACGCTGATGGCAGATATCATTCACTACTCTGTAAAAGGACTTGAAGTACCTTATATATATGACCGCTTGGGTGAAGGTCTCTCTGAAGACGAAACCTACCCCATCGTTAAAGGTATCATACTACGCGTGCTAAATATGCCTCCAGCAGTAAAGTGACTTTTATTTAAAGATTTTTTTAGGCTATCTATTTTACCTCTAAGATTTCCTAATAAAACCTTCTCAATAAACGAATTTAATTTAATCATAAAATAAAATGGGATTATTAACAGGTAAAACTGCCTTGATTACAGGTGCTGCTCGTGGCATTGGCAAGGCTATTGCATTGAAGTTTGCCGAAGAAGGTGCAAACATTGCTTTCACCGACTTGAATATCGATGAAAACGGCGAAGAAACTCGCAAGGAAATTGAAGCTAAGGGCGTAAAATGCTTGGCATACGCTTCGAACGCTGCTAACTTTGAAGAGACTGCCGAGGTGGTAAACAAAATCAAGGAAGACTTTGGTGCTATCGACATCTTGGTTAACAACGCTGGCATCACTAAGGATGGTCTTATGTTGCGCATGACTGAGCAACAGTGGGATGCTGTGATTGCTGTTAACTTGAAGTCTGCCTTCAACTTTATCCATGCTTGCACTCCTATCATGATGCGTCAGCGCAAAGGTTCTATCATCAACATGGCTTCGGTGGTTGGTGTTCATGGCAACGCTGGTCAGAGCAACTATGCTGCCTCTAAGGCTGGCCTTATCGCCTTGGCTAAGAGTGTGGCTCAGGAAATGGGTAGCCGTGGCATCCGCGCTAATGCTATCGCTCCTGGCTTTATCGAAACTGCTATGACAGCTCAACTCAGCGAAGAAGTACGTAAAGAATGGATGAAGGCTATTCCTCTCCGTCGCGGTGGTCAGACTGAAGATATTGCTAATGTAGCTACCTTCCTCGCTTCGGACATGTCAAGCTATGTTACTGGACAGGTTATCCAGGTTGATGGTGGTATGAATATGTAATAAACAACACCACTTAAAAGTTTACGCTTCGTTTTAAGGTTATGAGGTTATAACGTCACCTTTACTTACAAAGGTAATATTATAACCTCATAACCTTAAAAGTTTTAATCTAATAAAAAGAATATGAATATCCTCTACGAAGACAATCACATTATTATTGCTAACAAGGAAGCGGGCGAAATAGTACAAGGTGACAAAACGGGTGACCGCACATTGGCTGAAGATGTGAAAGCTTACATCAAGAAAAAATATAATAAACCAGGCGAAGTGTTTTTAGGCGTGGTTCACCGACTCGACCGTCCCGTTAGTGGCATTGTTGTGTTTGCACGCACAAGTAAGGCTCTTGCAAGACTAAACGAGATGTTTCGCGTAGGTGGAAAAATTCATAAAACTTACCACGCCATTGTTTGCGCTGCTCCTGCCACACCACAAGGCACACTAACGCATTGGCTTACGCGTAACGAAAAGCAAAACAAGGCTTATGCTCATTCACACGAGGTTCCTGGTAGCAAAAAAGCTATTCTCGACTATCGCCTAATAGGTTCGTCAGACCGTTATCACTTGCTCGAGGTGAATTTGCACACGGGGCGTCATCACCAAATTAGATGTCAATTAGCTGCTATGCACTGTGTTATTAAAGGTGACTTAAAATATGGTGCTCCTCGTTCTAACCCCGATGGTTCTATCTGCCTACATGCTCGCCACATTGAATTTGAACACCCTGTTAGCCATAAACTTATTTCGGTAGATGCTCCCTACCCCGAAGAAAATAAACTTTGGACGGTTTTTTAAAAGAAACAAGGTCTAAGGTTTAAGTATTAAGTGTTAAGTATTACATTCTTGTATCGCGCAAGCCCTGCAAGAATGTAATACTTAATACTTAACACTTAATACTTAAATTCTGTTTTTCATACAAAAAGAGTAAAACAAATTTGCACATCTTACGTTTTTCGGCTAACTTTGCAGCGAAAGCATAATGTTAGCCTTTTAAGGTTCAACATTTTTCTATAAATAATTGAAAATGACTATAGCTATAATCAATGCCATGCATAAAGAGCATGAGCAAATTGTGGCACTTTTAACGGAGGTTAAACACGTTGAAGAAGGACGCTTTAGCTTTGTGGAAGGCGAGCTCAACGGAAAACACCTTGTGCTGATGGAAAGTGGTATTGGCAAGGTGAATGCTGCCGTAGGTGCTGTTGAACTGATTCACCGCTACAAGCCCGATGCCTTAATTAACACTGGCGTAGCTGGTGGCATCGATTCGACACTGCAAGTTATGGACGTGGTGGTAGGCAAACAAGTGGCTTACCACGATGTGGATTGCGGTCCTGAATCAGAACTGGGACAGGTGCAAGGTCTTCCGCTATACTATGAAGCGAATGCAAAGCTCTATAACACTGCGATAAACATTGACGCTGGCGAAACGACACTACATGGTGGACTAATTTGCAGTGGTGACCAATTTATTACTGATAAAACACAACTCCAAAAAATAAAAGATCGCTATCCCGAAGGATTGGCTGTGGACATGGAAAGCGGTGCTTTGGCACAAGTGTGCTACCTCTATGGTGTTCCCTTTCTGAGTTTCCGTATTATTAGTGACACGCCTGGTGCTGACAAGCACTTTGACCAATATCAAAACTTTTGGGAAACAATGGCTGATCGCTCGTTTGGCGTAACTAAAGCCTTGCTCGAAGCGCTCACAAGCATGTAATGGGAATAGAAGCTAAATAGGCAGCAAACAAAAAAATTTCTGAAAATTGCGTTCCTTCCCTATAACAATAACGAAAATGAAAAAAATACCCAGCTTTACAATAGACCACACGCGTTTAAATCGTGGCATTTACGTTAGCCGTAAAGACCAAGTGGGAAACGAAGTGGTTACTACCTTTGACATCCGCATGAAGTTGCCTAACCGCGAGCCTGCTTTAGGACAAGGTGCTATTCACACCATCGAACATTTGGCTGCCACCTTCTTGCGTAACCACCCCGTGTGGAAAGACCTTGTGGTGTATTGGGGACCTATGGGATGTCTCACGGGTAACTATCTGCTTATGAAGGGTGACCTTACGAGTGCAGATGTACTGCCCTTAATGAAAGAGACTTTTGAATTTGTGGCAAATTATGAGGGAGATATTCCTGGTGCTACAGAACGTGACTGCGGAAACTTCCTTTTGCAAGACTTGCCCATGGCACGCTATGAGGCTCGCAAATATTTAGAGGTTCTCAACAACGCCACAAGCGACAACCTAAACTATCCAGCGTAAACTCCCTATTGCTACGCTGCACAGCATACAAAAGAAATTAACAAATCTATATCGTCTGATCTTACTTAATAGAGAAGACAACCTAAATTCAACATCCTTTTATGAAAAAAATCTCCATCATGCTCTCAGCTCTTTGCTTGGCAGCAGGGGTTCCTACCCTCTCTATGGCACAGAGCTCAGAATTTACGTTGGAAAGTACGACGAATCCTTATTCTACGGAAAATGAGCCTCGTCCCGTATTCCCTGTTCCTTCTGCCCGTCAATTGGCTTGGAACCAAACTGAATTTTATGCCTTCTTCCACTACGGAATGAACACCTACACTGATAAAGAGTGGGGTAATGGTACAGAAAAAGAATCAGTGTTCGCACCTACCGCTGCCCCCGACCCTCGCCAATGGCTCGAAGCTGTTAAAGCAGGTGGTATGAAAGGTGGTATTGCTGTAGTTAAGCACCATGATGGTTTTTGTCTTTGGCCTACCGAAACAACTACTCACAGCGTAAAGAACGCGGGTAACGATTTTGGTAAGAACACCAATATTCCTCGCGACTTTGCTAAAGCAGCTAAAGATCTCAAAATGAAATATGGTTTTTACATTTCGCCATGGGATCTTAGCAGCCAATGGTGGGGCATTAAAGGTACGGATGGTTTCTATACCGATGACTATGCCAAGAAGGTATTCCTCCCCCAATGCGAAGAGATTGCACAATATGGTGCCGACCAATTTGAAATGTGGTTTGATGGTGCCACAGGTGGTGACCACGCTGGCTATTATGGCGGTGCCTATGGTGAAGGAAAAACAGGTAGTCGTACCATTGACAATGCCACTCGCTATTATGACATTCCAAACCTTCGCGACAAAATTCACAAATTATGCCCTAACATTATCCTTTGGGGTGTAGGTGGCGAAGCACGTTGGATTGGTAACGAAGCTGGTTGGGCTGGCGAAACTTGTTGGTCAATGGGTGACGCTGAAAGCGGTGATGAAAACGCTTGGAAATGGTTCCCTGGCGAAAGTGATGCTAAAGCAACTTCTCGTGGTTGGTTCTATCATGATGGTGAAACTTGCTTTACTGCCGACAAGATGTTTGAGACCTATCTTAAAACAGTTGGTCGCAACGCTACACTTATCCTCAACTTCCCTCCTAACAAGGCTGGTGTTTTGCCCGAAGCTGACGTAAACAACCTCAAAGAATTGGGCAAAATGTTAGAGCAACGTCTCGGTAATGACCTTGCACAACAAACAGGTGTAACGATTGAGGCTTCTGCCACTCGCTCGAATGGTGCGACTAAGACCTACAATGCCGAAAACATGATTGATAACAATATCGACACGTATTGGGCAGCTCCCGATGGCACAACTTCTGACATCACCATTAAGGTTACACTTCCCGAGGCTAAGCCTATCCGCTATGTGATGATGCAAGAATACATTCAATTGGGTCAGCGCATTAAGGGCTTCACCATTGAAACAAGTACTGATGGTACAAATTGGACTAAGAAAGGCGGCAATATCCAAACTACTACTGTAGGTTACAAGCGTATCATTCCGCTTAATGGTAACGTAAGCAATAGCTATGATGGTGGCACAAAAGCTAAATATGTACGCATTAAAATTACAGACAGCCGTGCTTGTCCCACATTGCACACCCTTTCTATCTTCTAATTCCTAATCTCTTGACGATATACAATGAAAATTAAGCATTATATAGCTCTCGCTGCACTTACTATGCCTTTGGCTGCTGGTGCACAGAGCATTATTGACTTTGAAACGACAGAAACACAGGGTGCATCGCATAGTGTTTTCGACACATGGGAAGATTCTCCTTTCCGCACAAACAAACTTAAGGGAAACGTTAAAATTGTAAACAACCCCTACAAAGTTGTTGACGAAATTACACAGGCTGGCAATACTTCTGAAAAAGTACTTGCTTTTCAGCGTTCACGCTATGGTAGTAATACCTTTGGTGTACGTGTAGGATTGAAAACCCCCATCAGACTTACTCCTCAGACACAATATGTACACGTTAAAATGTACACTCCCAAAACGGGACATATCATGCTCTTTGCTTTGGGTCGTCGCGATGATCGTCCTGACCAAACTGAGGATATTGTACAGGTTGAGGCTAATTGCATCTCAACTTTAAAAGCAAACAAGTGGTGTGATGCTGTATTTGCTATAAGTTCAGCTCCTGGTGTATCTATCCACAGCCTTCTTATTGCTCCCGATGTACAGTCTACCCACGACCTCAACGATGACTTTGCTGTTTACGTTGATGATATTGAAGTAAATAATTCTTCAACACCCAGCATTCAATATGGTGTATATCCCCTTAATTTTGAAAAGACTGCACAATCTGACCGTACGGGTAGCCGCTACACACAAGGCATTAAATTGAAGAGTGGAGATGGGGAGCAAACAATTGCAGTACCACAGAAGTCAAACAGACTTATGTACCAAGACTTATTAGCTTCATCTATCAAGGCTAAAGCTGGCGAAAGGGTATCAGCTTCTGTTGACTACATAGGTGGTTGGATGCATGCTTACGTCTATCTTGACAAGAATAATGACGGAAAGTTTGACTTGACCCTCAATGATAATGGCACACCTGGTGAAACCAGTGACGTCATGAGTTACTCTGTTTACCAAAACAAGAATAGTGCAGGTAACAGTGCAAGCGGTAACAACAAGAACCTTCCAGACTTCAACATACCTCAAGGTCTTACTCCTGGTTTCTATCGTTTACGTTATAAGATTGACTGGGACAACATTGATGCTGGAGGTAATGCAGGCGATGCCCAAGGTAACAACTCTATTAAGTCGAATGGTGGTGTAATTGTTGACACTCGTCTCAACATACATGGTGAAAAAGTAAACATCTCACGTGGTTTAAGCAGCGAAGGTACAAATGGCGAAATGCTTATGGAAGATGGTTCAACTTTCGTTAAACACGAAATTGAATTCGGCAAGCCCTACACCATTAAATTTAAGCCTGCAAACAACTTTAAGTTAGGTAAATTTACGATTCGTCACGGCTACAATGTAGAGAAGAACGACTCACTTGTTAACGAAACTCCGCAATATAGTGACGTAGTTATCCCTGCTTACATGGCAAAGGACAACACCTACACTATTCCTGCTGAATATGTGGATGGTGATATTGTTATCACTCCTACATTCATTTCGGCTGATAATGGTGGTGCAACTACTGAAAAGTATGCTATCAACTTTGACAAAGACTTGACAATCAATCGTCCTAGCAAAGACCGTGCATTCAAGAGCTTGTCTTTCAACACCACTTCAAGCACCATTACGCAGAAGCTCAACCCGACAAACGACCAGTTGGTTTATCAGGACTTCAGCAATAAGAACATCTACGTGAAAGATGGTGATGTAATTACTACAAACATTGGATACCAACCCAATGGCAGCCAGTATATGCACGCTTATCTTTATGTAGACTTAGATGGTGACGGCACTTTCAATACAAGCGTAAAAGCAGATGGTACACCTGCCTTTGATGGCGAAATGCTTTCATACACTTACGCAAATGGAAAGAATAGCAAGGGTCAAAGCGTTGGCGTAAATGATAACGCAGTTTGCTGCTGGGGTGCAACGAACTCTGTTCCTCAGTTCTCATTGCCCGCTGGCTTACCCAAGGGACAATATCGTGCACGTGTAAAAATTGACTGGGACAACGTTGATCCCGCTGGTACATATGGTAAGAATTACACCGGCAACTTCATCAACAATAACGCTGGTTATGTTGTTGACTTCAACTTTAACGTAGTTGACGAATATCCTAAAGTTAAATTGGATGTTCAAACAGTTGATGGTTCTATCGTAGGTGCTGGTAACACTGGTTTGCCCGAATACATCATGAAGGGTCAGGACATCAACGTAATGGCTGTAGGTCTTGACAATAACTACGTAGCCAATGCAATTGTTGTTCGTCATGGCAAGAACTTGAATGGTAAACAGACTATTGATGGTGTACAGCAGTGGGAAGAATCTACCGTTAACCTTACTAACGGCAATGGAATTATTCCAGGCGAAATGGTAGATGGCGACGTACGCCTCTCAGCTACCTTCGATAACAATGGTTCTGAATATAACCTTGTGTTTGCTGACGAATTTGACAGCGAAGACAAGAGTCAGCCTAACTCACAATACTGGAGCCGCTCAACTCGCGAGAATCCTACTTGGAAACGCTTCTGTGCACAGACTGTAGCTGGTCAGGAAAAGACTGGTTGGATTGAAGACGGTAAACTCGTATTGAAGTGCGTGAAGAATACCTTTGGCAATGAACTCGACGGAAATGGCAACAAACAACAAATGATTAGTGGTGCCGTTGAATCATCAAATAAGGTAACCTTTACTTATGGTAAGGTTGAAGGTCGTATCAAAAACATCGGTCACAGCGGTAACTTCCCCGCATTTTGGATGATGCCTAACAAGGCTACTTATGGTGGTTGGCCTTATAGTGGTGAAATTGACATCTGGGAACAGATTAATGCAGATGTTGCTGCATTCCAAACTATTCACACTAAATGGGCTAATAGCAAGAATGATGGTGCTGACTGTATGAACAAACCTAACGATCCGCGCAAGTCTAACAACACACCTGCTGCTCTTGATGAATACCATACCTTTGGTTTGGAATGGACTGAGGATATCCTCAAATGGTTTATTGATGGTAAGCAAGTGTTCTCTTACGCTCGCAAGACTGGTCTTTCAGAAAGCGATTCTAAAGCACAGTGGCCTTACGACCAACCCTTCTACATCATCCTTAACCAGAGTGTAGGTAATGGTGGTTGGGCAGCAACCCCCGATGTAAACTTTGAATATGAAACTAAGTTCGACTGGGTACGTGTTTACCAGAAGGAAGGTGGCGACTGCACTGCTATCAACACAGCTCAGACAAGCAGTGATGTTGACATTTATGCTTATCCCGGAAAGGTACGCATTGTTAGTGCTAAGCCTGCTCACGTAAGCATTGTTGACTTGCAAGGTCGTGTTGTATTTGCGCAGAATGTTCAGGGTAACGAAAATGTATACCTCCCCAGCGGTGTATATGTTGCTAATGGCAAGAAGGTGCTCGTTCCCTAATTCGTGGCTTATACATAAAGTCGAACCAAATGGTTTGATTTGACTTGATTTCTATAAAGTGTCGTTTGCAATATCGCAAACGACACTTTTTTTGTACCTTTGCAGCATCATATAAAGTTCAATGCAATGACCATTTCAGAACTCTACAAACTATTTACGGAACACCCCGTAATTACTACCGACACACGCAACTGTCCTGCCGGCTCTATATTCTTTGCCCTTCGTGGTGCTTCATTCAATGGCAATGACTTTGCTCTCAAAGCTATTGAGAGTGGTTGTGCCTATGCTGTGGTTGACGACGCAAAATTGCAAGGCGCATCTAACCAGGTTATTGTGGTAGATGATGTTCTAACCACCTTACAACAGTTAGCACACTATCATCGCGAAAAATTGGGTACACCTATTGTACAGATTACAGGTACCAATGGTAAGACTACAACGAAGGAACTTACGGCAGCCGTATTAGCGATGAAGCACAATGTGCTCTACACACAAGGTAACTTTAATAACCACATTGGTGTGCCTAAAACGTTGCTCCAACTCAATGCACAACACACCATTGCTGTGATAGAAACTGGGGCAAATCACCCTGGCGAAATTGCAGAATTGTCGAAGATTGTAGATGCAGACTGTGGACTTATTACAAACGTTGGACGTGCCCATCTTGAAGGCTTTGGCTCGTTTGAAGGTGTAATTCACACCAAAGGCGAACTTTATGACTATCTGCGCCAAAAGCAAGGGACTTTTATTTTCCTTGATGGTGACAACGAATACTTACGCCCTATTGCACACGATTTGCATGCAGAAACTTATGGCACTCCTGGACATGATTATGGTGTAGAAGGGGAAGTTGTGGAATGCAATCCTTATCTTAAATTCCGTTTCCGCTTGAAAGGAGAAACTAATTGGCACGAGGTGCAAACACATCTCATTGGTGCGTATAACGTGACGAATGCTTTGGCTGCCATTGCTGTGGGACACCATTTTGGCGTAAACGCAGAACAAGCTGCAGAAGCTATTGGTAAATACATGCCTACCAATAACCGTAGCGAAATGGTAAAGACTACGCATAATACGCTCATTGTGGATGCCTACAATGCAAACCCCACCAGCATGAAAGCGGCACTCGAGAACTTTGCTGCTATCAACGCTCCACACAAGATGGCTATTTTGGGCGAGATGCGTGAGTTGGGCGAGGTCTCTGCACAAGAACACCAAAAGGTTGCAGAACAAGCGCTAACTACGGGTTGCGAGGAAGTGTGGCTTGTAGGTGAAGCCTTTCAAGCTTTCTCTGAACTTGCCGATAGCATTCGTTGGTTCCCTGATGTGGAAGCTGTAACCGTAGCTCTTAAAGATGGCGATTGTCCTGAAGGTCGTCTTATTTTAATTAAAGGTTCTAACGGAACTAAACTTTTCAAACTTCCTGTTTTGCTTTAAATTAAAAAACAAAAAACTGACGTTTAAATTCTGAGAATTGAATTTAAACGTCAGTTTTTTGTTGAGTTGAAAGACGACTTCTATATTTGCTTACTCTGCCATTTATTTGAACGCATATAAAGATAGCACAACACAAGAACAATGCTACTATACACTATCTCGCTTGCCCAACACCAAGGCAAAGAAAGACGGAGGTGGAAGATGGCTACCACTACATAGAAGGTATAAACCACAAGGGTGCCAATCTCGATAGCAAAGGCTACACGCGTGTTTCCTGTACCACTAACTGCATGGAAAAGAATTTGAGCAGGAATAGAGAAAATATAAGATGTTAGTTGCACATAAAGTGCTACACGCGCAGCCTCCATCAATGGGGCATCTGTTGTAAAGATGCGCATTACCTCGGTAGGGAAAATGGCTATAAGCAGTAATATGGGAATGAGAATGCTATAAGCCATAATAATGGTGCGACGCAACATGGGAGCTACGGACTGAGGCTCACCTTGCCCCATAAGATTGCTCACTAAAGTACTTGCAGTTGAAGCTAAAGCTACCACAGCCATAAAGGTGAAGGAGGATATGTTGCGTATGATGTTGGTAGCTGCCAAAGGTTGCTCTCCTAAATGCTCAATGCTAAGAAAGAAGATGAACCAGGTGGCAAGCGATAAGAAGTTTTGCACCATAGTCCATACACTAAGGCCTAAGATACGACCTAAAAGATGAAACTTGAAATGTGGCAACACATTGAGAGCATAACGTGTGTAGGGAATGCTGCGCCATGTGTAAACTACGAAGAAAAGAGTGGAAACTGCTTCTGCCATGCTACTACCAATGGCTGCACCTGCTATGCCCAGAGCTGGAAAACCGAAGTTACCAAATATGAGGGTGTAGTTAAAAACAACGTTGCTAAGCACCATCACTATGGAGTTGAGCGTGAGTGTACGGGTGTGAGTGGTGGCTACAAAGAAGGCACGGAACATCAAGTTGATAAAGGCAAAGAAGAAACCATAAACGCGCCAATGCAAATAGCTATTAGCTGCCTCGTACACACGATGGGAACTTATGAGATGCTCTAAAATGTAAGGCGAAAATTGACGCGTTAGTAAAAACAACACAGTAGCCAACACTAACAGGAAACCTAAACTGTGATAGAATATACTGCCAATACGCTGATAATTTCCCTCTCCATTACGCCGACCCATAAGTATTTGTGCTCCGATACTAAAGCCTAAACCAAGCATAAACACTGTAATAAAAAAGATGCCGCCAAGAGCAGAAGCACCTAACTCAACCTCACCTACACGACCAAGAAAGGCGGTGTCGGTAATGCCAATGAGTTGTTCCATCAAGGTACTAATGAGGATGGGAAAAGCTATCTTCCAAATTTGAGAATAGGAAAACGTGTGCAATTTAGGAAACATGCTGCGTTGCGTTTTTATAAGGATGGTTACAAAAATAGAGTCCGTGCTATAAAATAGAGAATAAAGGCTGTGTTGTCCACGTTGTAAATGTTGTGGTCAACACAGCCTTATATGTAAATTTGCTATTTATTGACTATGCAAAAGAATTACTTGATAGCCTTTTCTGCCTTAGCAACTTTTGCTTTGGCTTTAGCAAATGCCTTGTCATAAGCCTTTTGAGCCTTAGCTTTATCAGCATCAGTCTTAGCAGCCTTTACTGCATCGTAGAGACTCCAAAGGTTGAACTTAGCAGCTGCCTCTTTTTGGATAGCAGTTACCTTGTTTGAGTAAGCTTCTACAGCAGCTTCTTCGGCTGGAGTTGCATAAGCGTGCTTGTAACCCTTCACCTTGTTCCACATACCACGTGTAAAGTCGGGGAAAGAAACGCTTGCGCAGTTATTGTCCATAGAGATGGCACCAAGTTCGGCAATACAGCACCATTCTGCAAGGTCGTATACGTCCATATCGAGGGGAAGACCGTGTTGGAGGCAATAGATGAGACGAGCACACATGATGAAGTCCATACCACCATGACCACCTACCTTCTTTGCCAATTCACCAAACTTGGCAAGGATGGGTGATTCGTACTGCTTTTCGAGAGCCTGCTTTTCAGCTTCGGGCATGAAGCTGTGTGAGCTGAGGTTGTCAACCTTGGGCTTATGACCACTTGCAGCCAACTGCTTGCTATCTACAGCGTAACCTTCAACAGGATACTTATTGGCAAAACCCTTAGTACCTGTGAGCTGATAGAGACGGCTATAAGGCTGAGGATTCATTACGTCATGCTGAAGTTCAATAACCTTAGCATTTTCGGTACGAATCAAAGTTGTGGTGTGGTCACCATTGCGGAAATCATTGCAAGGCTTACCAGTCTTCTTCTCAACGAGTTCCTTACCATGCACGCTCTTAGTATCCATTGCAACGAGTGTCTTCATGCGGTCGCCACGGTGAATGTCGAGTGCCTGAGCAACAGGACCAAGACCATGAGTAGCATAAACGTCACCACGATTTTCACGATTGTACTTCAAACGCCATCCCAACTTTTCAGGATCAGAACCATTGGGATTCTTCCAATAGTAATCCCAAAAGTCGTCGAGGTTGTGGATGTAAGCACCCTGAGCGCGAATGATTTCACCAAAAACACCATGCTGTGCCATATTGAGTGTACGCATCTCAAACCAGTCGTAGCAGCAGTTTTCAAGAATCATACAGTTCTTCTGCATTTTCTCTGAAAGGTCTACAAGCTTCCAACATTCTTCGAGGTTCATTGCTGAAGGAACTTCGTCAGCAACGTTCTTACCATGCTGCAAAGCGCATTCTGCAACGGGGAAGTGGTGTTCCCAGTCGGTAGCAACATAAACGAGGTCGATATCGGGACGAGCACAAAGCTGCTTGTAACCATTCTCACCTGAGTAGATGGCTGCAGGAGCAAGACCTGCCTTACGCAAATATTGCTGGCAAGCTTCAGCACGTTCAGGAACATAGTCGCAAAGAGCCACAACTTCTACACCAGGAATAACGCAGAAGTTTTCTACAGCACCAGGTCCACGCATGCCAAGACCAACGAGACCAATACGCACCTTCTTGATTTTAGGAAGTTTAAGACCAAGTACATCCTTCTGACCTGCAGGACGAGCGGGAGTTTCGATATCGATACTACCCTTATTCCAATGCCATTTTGTTGAAGGAGAAAGAGATTGTGCCTGTGCCAAAGAACTGCCCAAAGTAAGCAGTGCTGCAAAAGCAAAAGCAAAAGCAAAACACTTTACCATTTTCATAGATGAATTTATTTTATAAGATGATAGAATTTTCCATATTTACAATGCAAAGGTAGTATAAAGTGATTGAAATTACAAACATTTCATGTCATTAAAGACTTTAAAATATTGTTTTCCACTTTTTCTTTACAAAGGAAACATTCTGATTGAATTGTTATACAAAAAACATGCATTGCTATTCCTTTGGGGAGTTAGCAATACATGCTTTATTATACTTATACTAAAATAATATGCTCAAGTTAGAGCAGTGTTTATTTCATTGTCTTCAAGTGCTCGAAAGCTGCTTTTACGAAATCGTTTTCAGGATCAATACTCTTAGCAATTGTAGCATACTTGGTAGCTTCAGCCTTATTGGGTGTTTCGATTGCCACATAATAGAAGAAGAGATAACGACATGCTTCAAAACGTGCATTACGTGCCTTAGCCTTAACAACATCATCTTCACTCTCATTGATTACGTTTACGTAGCAGTCACGTACGGCAACAAGAGGTTTATTCGTGTCTGTGTTATTAAGACGAGCCAACATTTGATAAGCAAGTACCTTGGGCAACTTATTCTCTGTTTGTGTAGCAATTACGTCCTTGAAAGCTTGCTCTGCCTTTTCGTGGTATGCTTGCTTTTGCTCAGGAGTATTATTTTGCTGCTGATATCCTGCCAAGTACTTAGTACCTAACTGATACTTATCAGAGACATCTGCCTTATCGCCAAGGAGTGCAAGATATTTCTCGAATACTTCGATACCCTTATCTGCCTGCTTATTGCGAACGTAGAGGTTAGAAATTTCGTAGTAGTAAGAACCACGTTTGTTTACATTCTCTTCTTTCTTCTTATCCTCATCGATTGTAGGATATTTAGCTTCAAGATCCTTCACAGCCTCTTCGTAATAAGTGATGGCTTCAGGAATGTTGCCGTTTTCCTTTGCGAGTTTAGCAGCGAAATCAAAGTCCATATAGAAATAGACTGAATCAACAAACTGCTTGTCGCGGATATAAGCAGCAGCCTCATTGGCACTCTTTAAAGCACCATCGTAGTCCATTGCTGATTCAATTTTATTGAACTTTGCAAAGAACTCCATACGAGGAATGATGATATCTTTCGGAGCGAGAGGTTTTACTTCGTTAGCAATCTGAACGATTGTATCAAGGTAATCCTCGTTCTTTACTGACATTGAAAAGAGTGCTTGTAAATAGTTTTCGCATGCACGAATGTCGAGGTGAGTTGTATCCTTGGGTGTTGCAGCATAATATACCTTGTAGCTTTCAATTGCCTTGGGATAATCATCAAGTTTGTAATAGATATTACCCAATTCAAGGTCTGCCTCTGTGAACGAAGGATCGATTTCCTTAATTTTGTTCAAGTAGTCAATAGCTGCATGAGGGTTAATATTCTTATACACAAAAGCATTACGCTTCATTGCACCCACGTTGTTAGGATCATTAGCAAGAACTTCATCATAACGAGCACCTGCTTCGCCCCACTTTTGGAACTTCATGAACACTTCGGCTGAGAACATCAAACCTGGAACATATGTAGGATCGAGTGCATAAACCAACTTAGCGCACTGACTTGCTCCCTGAAGTTCATTATTTTCAAGGAAGAAAGTACCTACAGCTACAAGATCTTCTTTACTCTTCTTAATTTTCTTTTCGAGAGCCATATAGACCTTACCAGCCTTGTCGGGATCGTCCATTTGTAAATTAACAACCTGTTCTGCTTGATCCTTATATTCAGGATTCAAAGGAGGACAATCGTAATTGCGTGTCTGAGCTTGTAATCCACTTACGCCTAAAGCGAGGAGCGCTGAAAACGCTGCTACGCGAAAAAAGTTCTTTTTCATATATTGTGTTGCTGTTTTATTCGTTATAAATCTTGCACTATGTGCATGAACTAAGCATGTTATGCGAAAAATCCGTGCAAATATAGCAAATATTCAAGAGATTATGCCTTTTATTTTCTATTTATTTACTGAAACTCTGCACTTTTAGTTTGTTTCGTTAGTTTAAGCTCGCCTCTTGTAACTCATCAACCGGCAAATTTGTTAATTCACTAACCTCTTGCAATGAAAGCCCTTTATCCAACAACTTTTTTGCTAAGAACAATTTTTCGCGCAGAGCACCTTGAGCCATGCCTTTTTCTATACCTTGAGCCATGCCTTTCTCTATACCTTGAGCCATGCCTTTCTCTATGCCTTGAGCTATACCTTTTTCTATGCCTTGAGCCATACCTTGAGCCATGCCTTTTTCTATGCCTTGAGCCATACCCTGAGCTAAGCCTTCATCACGAGCTGATTCAAGAACATCGTTCTGAATCATAACAGAGTCTATATGTTTGTCGTAAGCCAAACGATCTGCATCGTTCATTGAATAATATTGCAATTTCTTACGCGCTTCTTGTAAACCTGGAGCTTGCGTATCAGGACGAATTTCTCCGTTTTTAAGGTAGTCAATCCACTCTTCAAGAGGAGTTACAGCTACCTTATTAAATTCATTGACACGAACCAATATATATTCAGGAAAAATGTCAGACGGAGACTTTTTTACAATCGTACCTTTTTCTTTGGCGTTAACTTGCAATTGGTCTTTAGTATGAACACCAATGAAATTGTTTTGTCCCACATAAAGGTAATCAGAACCTTTACCTAAATCAAAATATAAGATACTGATTGAATAAATTTTCTTTACTTCCTTATAGGAATTACCCAAATTAATATGTTCGGTTATTGCCTTAGCTACTCCATAAAGAATACGCTCTAAATAATAGAGTTCAGTAGTATTTTGAACCTCAACAATAATGATATCACCTTTTTCGTCCTTAGCTTTGATATCGACACGATTAAACTTATCGGTAGAATCTTGCTGATTTGACTCACTCTCCAGGATTTCTATCACCTTAACCTTTTGGTTCAAAAATACTGTAAGGAAACCATCAAGTATATCGAAATTTGCCTTTTGTCTGAGCAAACGTTTTATGGCCCAGTCAAAACGTATGTATCTATCTTTTAATCCAGCCATATCTTTTTAAAGTTAAAAGTTTTAATTTAAGGAACATTCCTTTTACTTTATGCTCACATCTTTAACCTCTACAGGAGTAATAGGAAGGAGCTGCGAATTGTTGCAAATAATGGTTTGTCCCTTTTGTCCCTTGGTGTAAAAGAAAAAGTTTTTCAACATCGATCTACTACGAGGATCTGTATGTATGATGTATACCGAACGCAATAAAGGATAGTCTGCAGTAGCTATATAATATTGGTAAGGACGCACATACTTTGATCGTTCAATATCACTGTAACGAGATACACGCAACACATTAAAAGGGAGTTTAGAGAAATCAGCCAAAGCATTATCACTTGCCCCTTTAAGCCAATTAGCTCCTACAATACCAATAATATTAGGATCGGCTTCAACCATATCAATTACAGACTGATTTGTTTTTGCTTCTGACGCATAGACATTCCCCTTCAAGTTTTGTCCATTACAAAGCGAATCCTTCATGTAACGCACTGTACTTGAACCAGAATTATCGAACACAAGTTTGAGTTCACCCTTGCGATGTTTTGCATTGCTTAGTTGTTCCCAACGAGTTATTTTACCCGTAACAATGCCTTTGATTTCATCAAGTGTGATAAGCGAATCCTTGCATTCTTTGTTCACAATCAATGCAATGGCATCCGAGGCAATCATAGATTGTGTAACACCTAAGCGATGGCCTTCAATAATGGTACGTTCATTGGAATTAAGTTTGCGCGTTACCACAATACAACGTATACTGTCATTAACAAGCATGCGTATAGCCTGGTCTTCACTCACATATTGCGGCTTCATATTAGCCTCTGGATGTGCCATACCAAAGCTTTGTATGATGTTGTCGAGGATAGGCTTGAACGTTTCGTCAACAGCCACCTTAACATCATCTTCCTGCATCCAGTTAGAATTAGTCTTTTTATTACTTTTGCATGATGCCATAAGGCAAAGAGCAAAAAGAAGTGTGCATTTTAATAAATTACTGAGTTTCATTTCCTTGTGTTATTATAGAATACTATAGCAAAGGTAGTACAAGGCACATAAAGAACAAAATGTTTTGAAACATTTTATCTCAAAATACGGTAAAAAGGAATAAAAAAGAGACAGGCAACAAACTACACTATGCAGTGTAGCGTTGTTGCCTGTCAAATTATGAGTTATTTCTTACATCAAGTAAAGGAAATATTACTGGATGCGGAAACGAACAGGAAGACGGAACCAAACAGGAACGGGGTGACCGTTCTGCTTAGCAGGAACAAAGCGAGGGAGTTTGCGAACTACAGCTGCAGCAGCCTGGTCGCACTCACGAGAAAGAGACTTTTCAATCTTCACATCGCTTACAGAACCGTCAGTACCTACCTTAAAGCGGAGTACTACAGTACCTTGCAATTCCTGTTCCTGAGCAATTTCAGGATACCTAAGGTTCTTGCTTACAAACTGGAGCAAAGCAGCTTCGCCACCAGGGAATGTAGCCTGTACTTCTACGAGGGCATTGTCAACCACTTCAGGTTCCTTGGGAGGAGTGACAGTACCACCAGCACGTTGGTTTTCCTTCAAGTCGTCGATGTTGATACCAGAGTTATCACCATTAGGGTTCACATAGTCTTGTGACGCGATGGCAAACTTATTCTTAGTAACCTCATCCTGAGTTTTGAGTTCCTTAGAATGGTCTACCTTATCGTCTTCAACGATTTTAGGAACGGTAAACTGAATAGAAGACTTCACGTTTACCTTTTCAATTTGCTTAGGTTCCTCGTATTTGAGTTCGGGTTCTTTCTTCTTTTCTTCCTTCTTCGGTTCATCCTTCTTCAATTCCTGAAGTTCGGTGATTTCCTCTGAAGCCATATCTCTATTCTTAGCGATAGCTTGTTCTACTGCCGACTTAAGAGCAATACCGACAGCTACTATTGCAATAAGAATAAGAACGATAAAGATCGCACGGAGTTGGAACTTGCCTTTATTGGCGCGGTTACGATAAGCTCCGTACTCCTTGTTACGTCCTTCGAAGACCAAGTCACACCATTGTTTTGATGCTAAATCTATTTTAGACATAATTTTTTGTTATACTTAGCTTATTGTTATTACTGCGCAGAGCCGTTTTTCAAAGCATCAATTTTAGCTTTGTCACCGTCTACGAACTTATCAATTACATAACGTCCAATACTGCAAATCTGCATTTCGTCGAGCACCTGAATAAGGTTATCATAAGTAGCTTTATCAGATGCCTTAATGATTACACTTGGAGTGTACTCAGCATTTTTGATTTTGTTAAGCTCTTCCTTATACTGTGCCTTCTGCTTTTGTTCTTGCTGAACGTTAGATGTTGCCATGCGAGCATACTTATCTTTCAATGCCTGAACAGCCTTTACAGCTTGGGGGTTGCTTTCGAGAAGCACCTTACGCAAGCCATTTTTGCCGTAAGTAGTGGCAAACAGTTTACCTTCATTAGGAATGTCGGTACCACCGTCGGGTTTACCCTTGAAATAGTAGAGCGTGTTATTCTCATCGATGAGGATAGTAATAGCCTTAGAAGCTGCCACCTGACTCTGATTATCTTCTTTTGTATCTTCTTTATCCGAAGGCATAGAAATTTCCATTGTCTGCGGTTTGAGAAGAGTTGTACAAAGCATAAAGAATGTCACGAGCAACATGATCATATCCACCATCGGCGTGAAGTCCACGCGCGAGCTCATTTTCTTTTGTTTACTTCCACCTAATTTTGCCATAACATTCAAATTTTAGTCTTCTACGCCTTTAAGTGAGGTAATCAAATTGTATCGATTTTCCTCAATCTCGCGCAGAGAATCCATAACTCTTTTAATTACAGCGTAGGAAGTAGACTTATCAGCCTTAATTGCAATACGCATATTCTCGCCACACGCTTCACGTGCTGTGCTTACCCAGGTTTTCAGCTCATTGTTTACGCTGTCGCAAGGAATACCGGCTTCTTTGCTCTTAGTGAGCAATTCATTCATTCTGTCACCACTTGCAAGCCATCCCTTGATAGTGTTAAGAGGTGTACCGAATGTAGGAGCCTGTGCAAATTCCTTCACTTCCTGAGGAGAAAGATCCAACTTATCGGCCTGATTCATAGCTTCAGCAAGCTTAGTGAGGCCTTCGGGAGAGTCCATTGTCATGAACACCTTACCATTCTTCTCGACAAAGATGGTAAGCAAGTTGGTAGAAGGAATCTTGATTTCAGAGACCGAACCAGGTGTTACCACCTTAATAGGTTCTTCCTTAACGAAAGTAGCAGTCAACATAAAGAAGGTAAGCAGCAGGACCATGACATCGCTCATAGGCGTCATGTCTATGAACGTATCTTGTTTTTTAATTTTAAAACGTCCCATGTCTTAAATACCTTTTTATGCTATTAGTGAGTTGCAGAGAAAGTTTCTACGATAGTAAAGCCAACTTCGTCGAGGCTGAAAGTCAAGCGGTCGATTTTGTTAGTGTAGTAGTTGTAAGTAATAACTGCGAGCGCACCAGTTGCGATACCAGAGGCAGTATTTACAAGTGCCTCAGAGATACCTACTGAAAGGGCTGAAGAGTCAGCACCACCTTCGCCAGCACCCATAGCTGAGAACGACTTAATCATACCCAATACTGTACCGAAAAGACCCATCAAAGTACCGAGTGTTACAATAGTACCGATGATAGGAAGGTTTTCCTGCATCATAGGCATTTCGAGAGCTGTAGCCTCTTCAAGTTCCTTCTGGATTGAGAGTACCTTCTGTTCCTTAGTCAAAGTAGTATTCTCTTCCATTTCCTTGTACTTGCGGAGAGTTGCGCCTACAACGTTAGCTACAGAACCACGCTGCTTGTCGCAGAGCTGCTGAGCCTTAACGAGGTCGTTCTGACGAAGAGCAACCTTAATGTCTGCAACGAACTTAGTCAAGCTTGAACGACCATAAGCATTACGGATAGCGAAGAAACGCTCGATAGCCAAAGCTACAACAGTTACGAAGAGTGTCCAAATGATAGGCACAACGAAACCACCTTTGTAAACTGTACCAATGATACCTGCAGGTTCGTAAGTATTTTCAGAGAAAACTGAGAACATTGCGGGATCACCTTCAGCACCCTTGAAGTTTGAAAGGTGACCAGCACCGAAGAGATAGAGACATACGGCGATGATTGCACATACGATGATTACAGCGAAACCAGACTTGATGCCGGTAAAGCCCGCTGATTGTTTTTTGGGTGCACCCTTGGGTGCGCTAGCATTTGTAGTTGCCATTGTTGTAAAAATTAATTGTTTGTAGAAATTTTAATGATTGATTTTCAATTATTTTGCTACACACGCTTTGCATAGCCACGTTTATTACGTGGCAAAGATAATACATTAAAATGCAAATAACGCCTTTTAAACACACTTTTTTTCTGAAAAAATCTGGTTTTATGTAGTAAAACTCGATTTTACCGCGTCTATAGCCTTTTTAAAAGAATTAAGTGTTAAATATCAGCCATTATATTCTATTAGGCAAAGTCATTTTTACCTCTGCACATAACCAAAATGTAATACTGTATACTTAGCACTTAATACTTATTCAATTACTTATTGAGTGTTACACTTCCCGAGCCAATCATTTGTCCATCAGCAAAGACGTAGGCTGAATATGTACCGCCACTCAAGAATTCGCTAACAGGCACATAAACCGAAGTACGTACCTCTTGGCCTGAATATTCAATGGTTTTAGCAGCCGAATAACCAATGTTACGATTTTCGTAATGGAAAGTTCCCGACTGATTTACCACCTGCTGTCCAGGTTTAAGCAATCTCACATAAACTGTGCGATTACCTGCTGTTGCTGTTACGTTACGAGTAATAGTAAACGACACGGCAAAACGTGCAATATCCTTGCTTTTCTTAGCATTCTTACCATTTTTCTTCAATGGTGTAACCGAAATACCAGTAGCATTCAACTGAGCAGCAATAGCCACACGTTCGTTCAGATGTGAGTTTTCAGCTTGGATATTACTATTTTCTTGGCGCACACGTTCTGCATCAGCACGAGCCATATCGCGTTCACCCACTAAGGCTTGATTAACTTGTTGCAAAGAATCAACCTGTCGGATATAATCGCGCAAAACAGCACGTACAGTAGCGAGCTCATTTTTCAAACGAAGAATTTCTGCAGAATTATCAGCCTTTGTGCGCTTCAGTTCCTTTAAAAGATTCTCAGCACGGGCTTGTTCTTGATTCAATCGGTTAATAAGCGAATCGTCTTTCACGTTGCGCTTCAATTCACCATATTGGCTTGCAAACTCTGCATATTGGTTTTCCATTTCCTTTTTGTCGAGTTCGGCAAGCTGACGCAATTCTGCCAATTCCTTTTCTTTGTCTTCGAGTTTCTTTTTGTCACCATTACAAGCAACCATCATGCCGATAACAGCAAAAACGAAGACGAGCAAGAGAGTATGAGTTGACTTTTTCATATATACTATAAGGTGTCCTCCCCTGCCCTATTCTCACAGCTAAATAGGGCATTAAAGGAGAGAACAGATTTTTAATTACTCAATTACAGTGGTCCAACCATGCACATCAGGCTCAGTACCATACTGAATGGCACGAAGATGTGTATAAAGCTTTTCGCTCCAAGGACCTGGTTTACCATCCTTCGAAATGACGTAGCTCTTATGGTTTTCAAGATCGTCAATTTTACGGATAGGACTAATCACAGCTGCTGTGCCACAAGCACCAGCTTCTTCAAAGGTTGTGAGTTCTTCCTCAGGGATAGGACGCACTTCAACCTCCATGCCCAAGTCCTTAGCCAACTGCTGCAAGCTGCGGTTGGTAATAGAGGGGAGAATAGAAGACGATTTCGGTGTAATATACTTACCCTCTTTAATACCAAAGAAGTTAGCAGCACCACATTCGTCAATATACTTTTTCTCCTTGGCATCAAGATAAAACTCTGAAGCATAACCTGCATCATGTGCCATCTTGTTAGCAGCCAAGCTGGCTGCGTAGTTACCACCCACCTTATAACGGCCAGTACCTAAGGGAGCTGCACGATCATATTCGCGAATAATTACATAATCGTTCGTAGCAAAGCCCCCCTTAAAGTAAGGACCTACAGGCGAAACAAAGATGACAAACAAATATTCGTTAGCAGGATGCACACCAACTTGAGCCCCCGTACCAATAAGAAGCGGACGTATGTAGAGCGATGCACCACTTTCATAAGGCGGCACAAAACGTTCATTCAACTTCACAACCTTCTTCACCATTTCTTCAAAAAGTTCGGTAGGAAGTTCAGGCATAAGGATACCACGACAAGTACTCTGCAAGCGTTCTGCATTATCCTTGATACGGAATGCGCGAATTTTACCATCAGGGCAGCGAAAAGCCTTCATACCCTCAAAAGCCTCCTGACCATAGTGAAGAGCTGTGGCAGCCATGTGGATGTTGATGGTTTCAGAAGACGAAACCTCTATTTCGCCCCACTTGCCATTACGGTAGTAGCAGCGCACGTTGTAATCGGTGGGCATGTAACCAAACTTGAGGTTTGCCCAATCAATATTTTCCATAATGCTTCATTTATTATTTAATTTGCCGACAAAATTAAGCATTATATCAATAGAGTGTACACAAAATGCAAGAGTTTTTACAAAGCTAACAATAAAATGGGCATAACAAGCATCGAAATCCCTATAGATTAACCGTTCTAAAATTTGGCAATTTGCCTCATTCACTTTAACTTTGCACTAATTTTGCTTTGCGCAAATTAGGCTGCGACTCAGCAATAAAAATAAAAATCCCTTGGCTTTTTATTTTGTATTGCACTCACCTTGCACTAATTTTGCATAAAAAATAACACATATTCCTCCACACACCCAACATGTACGCAATTATCATTAACGCTGTAGCCATTATCGTGGGCAGCGCCATCGGAGCACTTTTTAAGCGTGGCATTAGCGAAAAATACGTCAACGTGCTCAACTCTGCTATGGGACTTTGTGCCATCACCTTAGGTATGAACGTTGCCATCGAGAGCATGCAAAAAACGCAATACCCCGTACTTTTCATTTTCTGTTTGTCATTAGGTGGTCTTACAGGCACCTTACTCAAAATGGATCAACGCATGGAACGCGCCACACGTCGTATTTCCACAACCAACCTTGCCGAAGGCATTACCACAAGTATATTACTATGTTGCGTTGGCACCCTTGCCATGATGGGTCCTGTTATGAGTGCACTCTATGGTGACAACACCTACTTAATGACAGCTGCTACACTCAATCTTGTCACAGTTCTTGTGTTAGCCTCATCCTATGGCTTTGGCATTGCACTCACTGGTATTGCCGTGTTTGTATGGATGTCAGCCATCTACGGCATTGCACTTCTCTCCCGATCATTTATCTCCACCGAACTCATCTCTGAAGTTTCACTTGTCGGAGGTATCCTCATCACCGCTTCGGGTTTGGGCGTACTACACATAAAGGATTGCAAAACCATCAACTTGCTTCCCTCTCTCTTTATGCCCATGTTATTCTTTGCCGTTCGAGCATTATTTCACCATTTTGGAATAGTTTTTTAAACAGATTGTTCGCGCGCGCGTTCCTATAATATATAATAAGGTAATTCTAAAAGTTCTGACAAATAGATTTACACACAATTAAGAGCGTTTTAAAGAAAAAGGCACGAAGATATTTCACGTAAAAAAGGCTTATCTGCCTCTTAAAATCTTTGTAACCTTTTTGCAACATCATTCCTCTACTTTTGCACTGGATTTCAGACAAGCATGTCTGTTATCCAGTTTTTTGTTTTTCTCAAAATCCTATTTAGAGAAAATCAAAACACTGCGCACGAAATCACACAAAAACCAATTAAATATATCTCGACGAAAATGAAAAAGAATGTTGCAAACGCACACAGCAAACGTATTTTTTCTACATTCAAAGGTCACTTATTTACAGTAACCTTAGCCACATCGTTATTGCTTGCAAGTAATTTACAACTGCAAGCCCAGAATATTAAAGAAATACAGAGCCTACCCCATGCAAGCCTCAGCGCCACTCACCCACAATCCCCAATTGGCGATTTAGCAGCCAAACGCACAGAATGGAAAAAGATGAAAGGCGATGTAGTGCTTTACATGGCAAACGACCTTGGACGCAATGGCTACTACGACCAAAAGTCCATTGCAGAGTTAATGGGTACAATGGCAGAAACCATTGGTCCCGAATGTATCCTTGCCGTAGGCGACATTCACCATTTTAATGGCGTAGCTTCAATTAGCGACCCTCTGTGGACAACCAACTACGAACAAGTATACTCTCACCCAGAGTTAATGCTCGATTGGTTTCCTGTTTTAGGCAACCACGAGTATCGTGGCAACACACAGGCCGTGCTCGATTATGGTAAGGTGAGCCGTCGATGGATGATGCCTGCTCGTTACTACACCAAAGTTTTTAATCATAAAAACACCACCATTCGTGTAGTATTCCTCGACACCACACCCCTTATCGACCGTTATCAAGAGGATAACCAAACCTACCCCGATGCTTGCAAACAAAATATGCAAGCCGAACTCAATTGGTTAGACGCCACATTAAAAACAGCCCACGAAGATTGGGTTATCGTTGTAGGTCATCACCCCATTTATGCCTATACAACTAAACCAGAAAGCGAGCGAACTGACATGCAAAAGCGCGTTTTGCCTATTTTAAAACGCTACAACAACGTAGCACTTTATGCTTGCGGACACATTCACAACTTTCAGCACATCAAAATCAAGGGCGACAACATTGACTATGTTGTCAACACCGCAGCTTCTTTAGCTCGTCCCGTACAAGCAATCGAAGGAACAGTCTTTTGCAGCAATGCCGATGGCTATTCTGTTATTTCGGCAAGCAAGCAGCACCTCAACATGTATATGATAGATAAAGATGGAAACATCATTCACGAAATTGTAAAGAATAAATAAGATTCAAAGCAACCTCTACATGAAACGAATCTTACTTAGTGCAGTCCTCTTTGCTACTGCCGCAACCTCCATCAGTGCACACACCATTGATGGTATTGTTAAAGACAACAAGACTGGCGACCCCATCATTGGTAGTGTCATTAGGGTAAAAGAATTACCCAACGTGCGCACCACTACGGGACTTGATGGCACATTCACCCTTCACGAATTACCCGACGAGGGAAAGTTCACACTCATCATTTCTTACCTATCGTACCAAACGCAAGAATTGGTTATTGATGTTGCCAAGGATGGTAAAGAAGGTAAAGATGGTCAACTCACCATTGGCATGGACGAATTGTCTAACCAAATTGGCGAAGTTGTGGTAACAGGACACCGCGAATATCGCACCGACCGCAGTGCCGTGCAAACGGTTAAAAATGCAGGCAATGTGCTCAACGTAATGAGTCAACAAAGCATCCAACTATCGCCCGATGTCAATGTTGCCAACGTTTTGCAACGCGTGTCGGGTGTTACTTTAGAGCGCGATGCTTCAGGCGAAGCCTCTTACGCCATTCTTCGTGGCATGGATAAGCGCTATAACTACACATTGGTTAATGGCGTAAAAATTCCAAGTCCCGACGACAAAAACCGCTACATTCCCCTCAGCCTCTTCCCTTCCGACTTAATGGACCGTTTGGTCGTATCCAAGTCTCTCACAGCCAACATGGAAGGTGATGCTGCAGGTGGTGTAGTCAACATGGTTATGAAGGATGCTCCATCCCACTTCCAAGTACAAGCTAACGCTGCCGTTGGAGCAAGCGATTATTTTTTAAAGGATAGTCATAACTACCTCACATCCAATCGTTCCGACCACACCCAACAATCGCCCTACGAAGCCTTTGGTCCTAATTACAAGGCAAGCATGGGCGACTTTAAAAAAGGTCCTACACAGTTAAAGAGTCATTCCACTCCTGCCCCCAACTTTATAGGAGGTCTTTCCATTGGCAATCGCTTTTGGCAAGATCGTTTAGGCGTAATGCTTGCAGGTAGCGTACAAAACACCTTCCGAGGCACAGAACGCACTTACAATTCTGTTAAAATGGCATCAGGCGAACAAGCCATGTACATCTCAAGTCTGCACCATCGCTATTATAGCACCCACGACCTCACCACAGGTGCACACGCCAAGGTTGACTTATCACTCAACAATCACAAATTTGAATGGTACAACATGTACGTGCGCACCAACTCCAAAGGCATACGCTACAGCAGTAGCATCAGCACCGAATATATAGGAGCCGACACCTACACACAAGATGATGAAGTACGTTCTCTTTCCCAAACACAGAGCATCCTTGCAACCAATCTTAAAGGTACCCACCATTTAACCAAAGACTTCACAATTGATTGGTCTGGCATCTTTTCACGTGCAAAAGAAGAGGACCCCGACAGAACTTACGTCACCTTAACCAATACAGTACAAGCTACAGAAGGTGTAGATGGGTCTATTTGGAGTAATAATAAACAAATTCTCAAAACACTTCCCAAAGAATCTGAACGTCGTTTTCAGCATAACCAAGACACCGATTGGGCTGGCTACATCAATATGGCATACAACACGCATTTCAATCGTGGTGTAGAAGCACTTTGGAAAGCTGGAGCACAATACCGACGCAAGGAGCGCAGCAATCGTTATTATTCATACATCTTCAACCCTGCCGACATTTCGCAAACACTCACCGACAACAGCCTCAGCCAGTTCGCTAACATCGAGTGGGTGTGCAAAACTCCCTACTCGCAAGCCTCACAGCTCAACTACAATTCAAAGGAACATATTGGTGCAGCCTATGCAATGGTCACCATTAAGTCGCCCATTGGTGAGTTAAACGCAGGTTTCCGTGCAGAACATACCAATCAAATTTACACCATGCTGCAACACTTCCGCAACATGGGGCAAGTAGGCGAACAAAGCTATTGGGACTATCTGCCTTCTGCTTCATTTAAGTGGACCCCCAACGCCAAGATGAACGTGCGTTTATCCTACTATCGTTCCATCAATCGTCCAGGTTTTTACGAGATAGTGCCTTATCAAATTCAAGGCGAGGAATATTTAGAGAAAGGTAATCCTAACCTAAAGCGTGCTCGCATCGACAACATCGACTTGCGTTGGGAATGGTTCCCTTCAGCCAACGAGCAAATATTGGCAGGCATATTCTATAAGTACTTGCAAGATCCTATCGAACAAGTTTTCGTTAGCTCTGATGGCAGAATTGGTGCAGGAACAGATGCCTATTATGCACCCGACAACTTAGGTAACGCTAAAAACATGGGGGTTGAAATTGATGTTATCAAGTATATCCGTCATTTTGGTTTAAAAGCCAACTACACTTACACCCACTCTAAGATTACCACCTCCAAGCGTGCGTATCAAGAGGGAAGTGCCGAATACAAAACAAACGTCACACAATCACGTCCTTTAGTTAACCAAGCTCCTCACACAGCCAACATCTCTTTGCTGTATAAAGACACCGAGCATGGCTGGAATGCCCAATTAGCCACCTCTTACACAGGATCCAAACTCGTACTTGTATCTCCTTTTAAGGATGCCGACCAATGGGAAAAGGCAGCCTTTACGCTCGATCTCAGTGCTGAAAAGAAATTCAACAATGGCATTTCCATTTTCTTGAAAGCCAATAACTTGCTCGACACTAAACGCCAGCGCTATCTCAAAACAGTTAATGCCAGCAACTTAGAGTACGAAGGTCAAACCAACGACAAAACCATTGTAGGCACCTATAAGTATGGTCGAACCTTCTTGCTCGGTGTGAGATTTAAATTATAAAACCTTTCACTCAAAGAAAATTCTCCAAAATGAATAATATAAAAAAACTTGCCGGCATGCTGCTAATAGCAACAACGGCTTTGTTTACTGCCTCGTGCGAAAACGACAACATCAATCCCTACGACTACGTGGGCAATAATGGCAACAACAATGGTCAACACAACCAAGGTTCAACCGAAGCGTTCAAAACAGCCATTGCCGAATATCCCCAAGGAGCCTTAGTTTGGACCAAAGACACCACACTCACCGAGAGCGTTGAAATTCCTATAGGCACCTCGCTCTACATTGAGCCTGGCGTAAAAGTTACTTGCAAGTCTGATGTGCAAGTACCCATTGAGATTGTAGTACTTGGCAATCTCTACTGCATGGGGTCCGCACAAAAGCCCATTGTCTTTACATCCGACACGCAAAAGCCCGAATCATGGGGTGGCATCATCTGTGGCTATAATGCTGAAGAAGTGGTACTCAACCATGTCGAAGTAGCCTATGCAGGTGCCACACCTACCGAGTCGTCAGCATCTTTCCAAAATCACTTGTTTAAAACAACCATCGATGGCGGTGTTCCAGCCTTCCACTTTTGCAATGTTAACGGCAAATTCGTGATGGCTAATTGCTTCTTCCACGACAACTACAACGACCAAACCTATTTCACAGGTGGTAAGGGGATTATCATCAACAACATCTTTGCCGACTCAGGCAATGCGGCTGATGGTGGCGAAGCTATCAACGTTAAAGCGGGCTGTAAGCTTGATATAGCCAACAATCTCATCTACAATGCCTGCACCAATGCCTTCAAACTCTCTAACGCAGGCAATAGCGAGACGGTTCCTCTTACCGAAATGACCGTATATAACAACACAATGGTTAACTGTGGCTGGCGTCGTTCAAAGAATAAAAAAGGAGGCTCTGTTTGGGTAGAAAAAGCTGCCAAACCTGTGTTTGTCAACAACCTTATTTACGATTGTCGTTATGGTTTAAAACAACCCAAACAAGATGGTGCCGACATGGAACACAGTCGTCTCACACCCAACTATTATTATGCCTCTACCGACATAGGTGTCGCACAAATGGCTAAGGGGGCTAACTTAGGCATCTGGTTCGACACAGACATCAAGAGCAGTGTTGCGGGTCAACTTAATCCCTTGTTCAAGAGTTTTACGCAAAACGAAAATATGAACATTAACTGCGAGATAGATAAAGTAGAGAACGGTGCTCCGTTAGCATTCAACAAGGCTTGGGACTTTGCCTTACAAACGGGTAGTCCTGCTCTCACAGGCGGTGTTACGGATGTTGAACGTCTCTTCCCCAATGGTATTCCCTTCTTTGGCATGAAAAAAGTAATATTCTTCGACAACTCGAACGATCAAAACTACTACTTCACAGCCCCACAACCCAATGGTCGCTTCGGTGCAAGTGGAAATAAATAATGAATAATGAACGATGAAAGATGTACATCATTTTTCATCGTTCGTTTTTTATTTCGTTCATTATTCATCGCTCATTTTTTATTTTCTTCTTTTTTTGTTATTCATTATTCATTTTTCATTGTTCATTAAATCTAAATGCGTATTTTTGCAACTGAATTGAACAATCTTAAAAGAAAAAACATTTTTCATCCTTCACAGATGTTTAAAAAGCATTGAACTGTTGCAGATGAAACACGCTTTGAAGTAAATAACAACAAAATAAATTAATCTAAAACAAAAAAACATGAAGAGAATTTTGCAATTAACTTTTTGCACGTTTTCTCACCAATGCCTCTTACTGTTGGTGTGCTTAATGTGCGCATTGCCATCATGGGCCGACAAAACCTCGGGCAATGTCACTTACAAAATCGAGGGTGACAATGCTGTTGTTACAGGCTTAGCTGATGCAGCACTCAAAGCCATCACAATCCCCGGAGAAATTGAAGGACACAAAGTGGTGATTGGCAATCGCGCCTTTTCTTGGTGCGCAAACCTCACATCTGTCACAATGTCTAAGGGTGTAACCCGCATCGGATATGAAGCTTTTTACAATTGCTCAAGCCTTACAACTATTACCATCCCCGAAGGAGTAACAAACATTGGCGATGGTGCATTTTGGCTTTGCTCTAACCTTGAGTCTGTAACAATTCCTGAGGGAGTAACAACTTTGGGATATAAAGCTTTTGCTAACTGCTCAAATCTTGCAACAATTACCATCCCTGAAGGCGTAACAACTATTGGAGATGAAGCTTTTTCGGGATGCTCAAAACTCACATCTATTAGCCTTCCCAGTACCATTCAGAATTTAACAGGAAAAACTTTTGCCAACTGGTATGGAACCTTAAACGTAACATCTAACAACCTTTCGTTCGATAATGGCGCATTGTTCAACTCAAACAAGCAAAAGCTCATTGCCTATTGTTCTAATAGCAACAACTATACAATTCCTACCAGCGTAACAAGCATTGGCAAGGGAGCCTTCTATGGTTGCAACAACCTCAACACCCTTACAATTTCCGAGAATGTAACCGATATTGACACCGAAGCCTTCTCTAACTGCATCAACCTCACCACAGTTGCTATCCCTGCAAGTGTTACTCGCATTGGCGAAGGAGCTTTTCAAAAGTGTACAAAGCTCACTTCACTTACCATGCAAAATGGTGTAACCAATATCGAACGCTATGCTTTTTCAGGCTGCAAGCGTCTTGCCACAATTGCATTACCCCAAGGCGTAAAAAATTTGGGAGACTATGCCTTTGATGGTTGCGCAAGCCTCACCTCCGTTACACTTCCCGAGGGACTAACCCACATCGGTATGGGAGCCTTTACCAACTGCGCTAAACTCAAGTCTATCAACATCCCCAGCAGTGTTAACGATTTAACTGGTAGAACATTTGCCGACTGGTATGGCAGCTTAACCGTTTCGTCAGCAAACTACACATTCGACAATGGCGTATTATACAATCAGAATAAGGAAAAAGTAATTGCCTACTGTTCTGAAAACGACAGCTACGAAGTTCCCAACAGTGTAACATCTATCGGTGATGGTGCCTTCATGAATTGCGCCAACCTCACTTCAATTAAGCTTTATAACAATGTTACAAGCATCGAAGACTGGGCTTTCGCAGGCTGCTCAGGTCTCCAATTCATTGAAATTCCTACCCATGTAAATAGCATCGGAAAATTTGCTTTCGACTATTGCACAGGTCTCACCTCTATAAACATTCCCGAAAACGTAAAGAACATCGGACAAGGTGCTTTCAGAGGCTGCACCTCTCTCGCCACCGTTACCATGTCTCAAGAAGTTACAGGCATTGAAAGTTGGGCTTTCTCAGGTTGTTCAAGCCTCACCTCTCTCATCATCGTGAAAGGTGTAACCGGCATTGGCGACTATGCTTTTTATGACTGCTCAGGTCTTGTGTCTGTTACCATCCCCGAGAAAGTAACAAACATTGGCGACCATGCTTTTGTCGATTGTACTGCACTTACCGAAGTTACCTGCAAGGCAACCGTTGTGCCTAATAGCACCAATAGCTTCTCTGAAGACGGAACAATGCCCTCAGAGGTAAAACTTTATGTTCCTGCTGAAAGCCTCGATGCCTACAAAACCTCTCCTACTTGGAATATCTTCAACGAAATCGAATCGCTTTCTTACATTGCTATCAACATCTCTGCAGCTCAGAAAACAACCTACTGCAGCGACCAAGCACTCGACTTTACAAACACTACAGGCGTTAAAGCCTATATTGCTTCAGGCTTCAGCCCAAGCACAGGCATTGTGTTGCTTACAAGAGTTAAGAAAGTTCCTGCTGGCGTAGGTTTCATGCTCATTGGTAGTGAAGGTAAATACGACATTCCCTTCTGCGAAACAGACTTTAGCTACGCCAACTTGTTTGTTGGCACCGTGAGCGAAACAACAGTGTCTGCCACAGCTGCTGGCAAAAACAACTATGTGCTTGGCAATGGCAACGAAGGTGTTAAGTTCTATCTCGCCAACAACACCGTAGTTCCTGCTCACAAGGCTTACCTCAGCATTCCTGCTCCCATTATGGGCGCACCTGCCAAAACCATAAGCTTTGCATTCGAAGACGACGATACAACTACTGGCATCATCACGGTGAACGACATGATGAAAATAACCAATATCAAGGTTTATGGCATTGATGGTCGCCTCAAAAAAGGCATTTCATCAGGTATCAACATTGTGAACGGCAAAAAGATCTACGTTAAATAATAAACTGCGACATTAACTATGAACAAAAAAACATACATTAAGCCGCTGACGCAGTCTGTTGAATTGTCGCATTCAAGCATCCTTTGCGCTTCTTTACCCGATGACTCTGACAAATTCCACAAGGTTGACACAGAGGATATTGAAGAAGGCGACGTTTCAAACCATCCGTTCGACAACTCATGGGACGTACTTTAACCCCCATCGAATGGTTCTTCAAATAAAGGAGAACCAATATCTCTAACTAAATACGGGCAATTATCTATCCTTATCAGTTCTGTTGCTGAAATTGAATAGATAATTGCCCGTGTTTTTTGGGCTCACTGAAAAAATTCTGTGTTTGACTAATTCTTACTCAAATAAACCAACACAAAGTTTCCCTGTAATCTAAAAAGGCTCTAATAATCCAGCCAGATTATTAGAGCCTTTTTTGAAGGTAACGAAGAGGGAGTTCGTTGCATACAACAGCAAATAGTTTATAGTCCCCTTCGTGTTAATGTTTTTTATTCATCGTCCGAATAGTCCCAAGGTACTTGTTCACTCCACCCGTTGGTCATAGGTGTAACGCCTTCTTCAGCATTACCGGGTTTTACCGTGATTTCAGGACTTGATGCACAAATAATGGGCATTTCGCTTGCCAAATCAATAATTGTCATAGACGGCTTAATATATTGTCTCATCTTACTGTTACTCTTTTATTGTTAACTACATAAACTCCTGGTTGCAATCCTTTCAATGCATCCTTAGCCTTGACTTTCGAACGGATAAGAATGCCCGATGCACTATATACATCCACTCTTGCTGAGCTTTCGCCTGTAATGTCATCAATTCCTGTAATTGCACCAAAGTCAAACTTTAATTGGCTGAATGCTATATCCTGCTTATTTAAATAGCAGCGATAAGGATTGATTGTAATGTTTTGCCCTTTAGCAACTTGATAGAATCCTAATCCATCAATCTCTTGGTTTTGCATTACGTAAGCACCTTCAGGTACTTTTGAGTCTACATAAACTCCTGTGAGGTAGGGAGTTGAATAAGAATCGTTCAAACCGCAATAATTACCATTCAGATGATAGGTACCAGGTGTACCACGCACGATATAAGGAGTGTTAGCTTGAGCTTCTTCTACCTTTTCAAGTTGAATGCTCGAACCATTTAATCCCGTACAATTGTACACTTCGAATCCTAATTGCGGAACAAAGCTAAAAGGCACTATCAAGGTTCCGATACCTAAAGGAGACAACGTATAACTTACTCCAGGAAAATCTGTACCACCTGTTACGGTAACTTGAGAATATTCCACATGGTCTAAGTCGTCTGCACTAATTCCACTGGCATCTTTCTTTACGAAACGAGCACCATCCATCTGAATAGCATACGTACCATTGTAGGTTTCTGGGTCAGCCACAAGACCGATAGTGAAAAGTTCAGTACATTCGTTGCCATCTTCATCATCGGGATAATAATTCTCGTTTTGCGACGAGGTACTGATGATTTTTAGCAAAGTGGGGTCAGGCATATTACAGTTAATGGTGTGTGTGCTTGAGGCACGCACTGAAAGATTGATATCTTTCACCCATTCTCTACCTTTCTTTACCAAGTTAATGCGAAAACCGCGAGGTAAGGTAAACTCCATATTAAATGCCGTGTAGTCTACATCAGGATTTTTTTCGTAAACGGTCATGTATGTAACCGTTTTTCCATCGGCTGTAAACTTCATTTCAGAATCCGTCCACACTTGCAGTTTGCTTGATTGCGCAAAAGCAAAGAATGGAGCCAATGCCCAAAGAAGCATAGTCCACTGTTTTATTTTCATTTTCTTGTTTTTAAGCGTTTTCTAATTGGTCTTTTTTTCGAAGTCGATAAGTAAACTTCTTGCATCATCACCACATCAAGTGCGTCAATTTTACCATCGGCATTCATATCGGCTGCAGTGGCATTGATGTAAGTTTGTTTATCGCCCAAATAGTAGTTAATAGTAAGCACAGCATCGAGTGCATCAACCACTTCATCTGAATTAGCATCACCCATTTTGCAAGTGTTGAGCGAGGCTTCAGCTATCAAGTCTTTAGTTTCGACATTGCCAGCAGAGTCAGTGGCTAAGGTGCAGAAGGCATATTCCATTCCTGGATAGATTCGGAAGTCTATAGCCGAAGAATCTGTTTCAGCCACATGTTCCCAAGTCGTACCCTTACCATACTGCACATAGAGAGCTTGTTTCCAAATGCCCGACTTTTCGTCTTTTCCTTCAAAATGGATAGTGACAAGTGTGTCACATTTTGAAACAACATCTTTTACGCGACTTTGGGGCTTTATATCGTCCACTACATTCGTCCACGTTGGTGTAAGAATAGGATCGTTTTCATCGAACACAATAGATGCGCGGTTGGCTATTGCAGTACCATCAGCAAATGTATTGTTTAGTGCGATATCAAAGGCTACTTCACCAATACCCGATATTCCATCATAATTAACAGGAAGGAAACCTTGCATTACATCATTGGTTGGCTCCATGGTCATGGGGTCGATAGAGGTGAAGGTCCAAGTGGCGATACCCTTGAAACTGTCGTATTTTCCTTCCACCTGTGCAATGGCGTTGATGGATGGACGCATATCAACAGTTTTTACAAAACGTTGTTCACCATCAAGCGTTATCACCTTTTCGCCAATTTTAATGCTTGTAGGTTTGTAGCTATTTAGGTCGAAATAGTGAGCATTGAGTGTATCTTTCACTTCAACAACGTGAGCTGATGCCGTGGCAAATTCAGGATCGTTTTCAAATTCAATTCGATAGTTCATGTTTTGCACTTCGGCAGTCATAAACTTGCTTCCCGATTCTGCCGTATAACCATAGATATCGTTCGGGTCGAGAGAATTAACAGGTGTTGAAGCACCTCCTCCTGGAGGTGGAGGACAGTTCTTATTTGGACGTATTTTATCGCAGTCTTTTACATTATAGCGGTAGCTAACATCCCATTCTTCCATCTGCTCATTTCCCTCACACATTCTTGCTTTATAGCTCCGAATTGTCTCGAATGGAGTGCAGCTTTCTTTCGAGTTTCTTCTAACCGCGCGAACCTTCGATGGAGTTGATACGTTATCCAAATTCTCAGGATACCATACGTATAAATAAGCCTTAGATGCAGCCTTCATTGAAATGGAAAGTACTTCTTCCATGCCAGGTCGTAGATTTACAGGAATTTGAAGCATGTGCAAAACAGGATAACCATCAATATAGTCATTGTCTGTACTTTTAACAAAGAACATCTTATCACCCGAAATAGGTGCATTTTGTTCTTTCAAATCTTCAATTTGCTTCAAATAGGGCTGCGGAAGCGTTTTACGGAAATATTGCATCAGGTCAGCACCCTTTACATCCACTCGAATGAGGTCGTCTGGCGTTTGCGTATAGATACAAACAGGCACATTCAGGTCATAAACAGACATGTTTCCTTCATTCTTAAGTTTGATAGTATAAGTATTGCTGGTTGTACGTAGATAGTTAGAGGCAAAAGTCACATTTCCTTTAATGGTAATAGGACGTGCTTTTTCCACCTTAATGCATTGGGCTACCGTTTTAGCTTCCTCTTTGAATTTGAAGGTCAAATCATAGGGTCCAATCGGCAAATCTTTAAAGTTGAACCTTACTGCCAAGCGAGAATCACTAATATGAGTAATGCTGTCAGCCAGAATCTCTTGTGCAGCATTCAATGTAACGCTTTCCAATTGATTGAAGCCGTTACCTTGGAATGTAATGGTACTTGGACCTCCATTTCCTACCACATACACGTCTTGACTCACCACATCGTATTTGTCCAAATGGATATAGTCGAGGGTCAAATTACGCTGTGAACCACTCACATCGTGTATGCCCACATAGTAAGTGCCTTTTTCCCAAGTGTGACAGCCATCATAGACAATGGATTTATCGCCTGAGGCAGCATAGACTTCCTTACCGCTAGGTGAGAATACCTGTATAGAAGTGGCCTGACTACTTCTAAAAGCAATGCTATCACCTTCTTCGGCTTTCAATTCAAACCATCGGATGACATTGTTGCGAGGGCTGTCGAAGGTTTGCGAAGACTGAATTGGTTCCATGTCTGCCAAATCTCTACTCACCTTATAATCCGTAAAGGCTGCAGATGATTCTGTGATGCGTCCTACAGCATCAAATGTGCGGAGGTGAAAATCATTTCGTGCATAGAGCATAGGAACGCCAGCCTTGTCTACCTCAAAGGTGAACGAACTGCTGCGGAATGGCTCTGAGGTTACAGGCAAAAGTTGCATCAGCTTTAGTGGGTCAACACGTTGTGACAGATTGGTGCTTACCGTGTTTTCTTCATTATCATTGAGCCAATAGTCGTAACGAGTAATGCCGTTACCACCTAAGGGCGTCTTCATGAAGAATGCTGAACTGGCTTTTGAGGTAATGCCATTTTCGGTAACCATCATAAAGCTAATTTGGTGCAAACCATCAGCAAGGGTGGAAAGGTCGAGGTCGAAGTGGAACAAACCATTCTTGTAAACTCCTGCTTCATTTTGGTGACTGCTTCCGTCCACAGAATAGTAGCATTTCATTGAAGCATATTCCTGCGGTGTCATTGTTCGATAGAAGTAGGTTTCGCGCATGCCTGTAGCTGCACCACTGGGTGTAACGGTTAGCACTTGCAACTTGTGTATACCAGGTGTCATACCTGCTGCGTCAAGCTCCCAGTGCAGAAGTCCATTGCGGGTTGCCACGGCTTCTTGCTTATAAAGTTCTCCGTTCACAAAGAGCATGCAGGTTAGGCTGTCAATGCCCTCTGTTTGCGGAACCTTGATAAACATTTGCGAACTGGGTGACGAATAAGCATCATTACCCACTTGCGTATGAAGCAAGTGGACGCCTTCGCTTAAAGCGCTGGCATCGAACGTGAGGGGTTGTCCGTTGAACTTGCCACGTTGCAAGGTACTGCGGTCGTTGTCTACCCATAATTCATAGTTGCCTAACTTTGCCGTCATTGGCAGTTTGTAGAATAGGCAAGAGCGTGTGCTGCTCACATTGGTTTTGCTCTTATCCTTGTAATAGAAATGCAGGGTATGCAAACCATCACTGAGTTTCGACACATCGATCATGGCTACGGCATTTCCTCCAGAAAAAGCTTGTTCGGCTTTGTCGTTATCATCCAGCCAATAGTAGAGTTGTCCTTCCGCCTGGTTAGGTGTCTTGATGAAGTAAGCAGTATGTGGCGCACTCCATACTCCTTTTTCATCCTTGGCTTGAAAGTGGAAACTGTGGAGGCTACAGTCCAACTGACTCACATCAATCTCCTCTTGCCAATGTGCGTTGGCAGAAGTAAGGAGTTGGGCTTGCGAGTCATTCCCATCAAACCAGTATTTATAATCAAAGGTGGCTTGTCCCCTTGCTGCCCAATGGACACAAAGGAACAAAGCCAATAACAATAGTTTTCGCATAGTTTCTTACGTTAGAAAGTGGTAAGAGGCAGTGTTACTCGCCGCTCTTCACTTCGATGTCCACACTGAGTTTGCCGTCGGCAGTCGTCTTCGATGCCACATTAAACTTCGTTATTTGCGGATTGGTGGGAATGGCAGAATAGGGCAAACTTCCACCATAGATACCGATTTCTCCGCCATCGGTGGCTTTCAACACATCGCGATTTTGGTCGGTAAGCTTATAGTCCTTTGAGTCATTGTAACCTCTGAGGTAAGCAAAACGTTCATCGCTTGTAGGGACTCTGAGGTTTGTATTGTTGGGGACCTTTTGTAATATGGAAGCATTCTCAGTAATAAAGAGGTTGTTGTATGCGGAGGATGAAGAGGATACTGAAAAATCAGCCCTATCTCCTTTGCATATTATGCAACTTTTGTATTCTTTACCACTTTTATCTAAGCAATAAGTATCCAAAATAACACAATGAGAGAAAGACATATATCCATCATCATATGCTCTTACCACAGAATTCAAGAATTGTGCAGAATTGCCGCTGCCAACACGAATATAGTCTGAAATTCTACAATTCAAAACAGTCAAATCTTGTACTTTGGCATAACCTGATTGGTTAATAATATTGAATCTCGATTTAAGGAACAAAGCATTCTTTACCTGTCCTTCAGAGAACCAAATATCCCCATTATGGTAAATCCCCTCCAAAGTCAGTCGTCCCGTATCTTCTGCAGGAATCTTAATATTAAAATCACCTCCCAACACCGTGGGTTCGCTTACAATGTCGTAAGCTTTGGTTACCTCCATACCCGCACCACGAATGGTTACGGCTTTGGTGATGTCGGTACTGAGGAAGGTTCCGCTTGAAAGCGTAATCACGTCGCCACTGACTGCAGCAGCATGTGCTTGTCGCAAGGCAACAGTTCCATAAAACGTGGAAATGGTACCTTCATGGTTAAGTGTTGCCATTAAAGAGGTTTGTGCGAAGCTCGACACTGCACATACAAGCACAAGGAAAAAAGAAAGAAGCTTCTTCATAGCAAAAAAAATTGGGCGGAACTGTTCTGTGTCTTTTCCGCCAATCAGGTACCGCCAAGCACCTTAACGTATAGAAAAGCACGAACAGCTCACGCCCAAAATAAGGACATGAGCCTTCGTCTGCTTGCTCTCATACGTTTTTGAAATTGGCGGTTTCGATTGGTCGAGAAACAAGGACAAAGTCCAAGAATATTAAATATGTCTGCTCAACTAACAGTCTTGCTGAAAGTGGGCACACGTGATTGAATACGGAGTCACATTCCAGTCACGCGAGGTGAATAATGAGTTTAAATTAGATGTTTGCAGCAAGGTTTTTTAATAAATGGGGAGAATGGTGTGCTGTTTCAGTTGCGCATTCCCTTACCATATAGTCATCATTTGGCAAAATGCTGCAAAAAAATTACCATTTGAAGGACTACCGCGCAAAGTTAGTAAAAAAACATAACTTCCACCTCTATTTCCTTCAAAATTTTAAAAGGGCGTAAAAAAGGCTCTATCCTATTACCTCAAAAAGCCCATTTAGTAACAGTAAAAAAACAACTTGGTACGAAATACTAAGCAGATTTGCACCAAA
>ERZ1023617.101-NODE-101-length-39455-cov-25.570609_pt1 | contig 39455 bp, 41 predicted proteins | sample MGYA00380328_ERZ1023617 | MGnify/ENA primary metagenome ERZ1023617 (study PRJEB33179, sample SAMN07448977) | human gut metagenome | biome: Human-gut; feature: Human associated habitat; material: Faeces | host: Homo sapiens | place: India: Bhopal | collected...
GCTTCTTGTACTACTTTATCTGTCTTATGTAAATCTTTTCAAAGAACTCTTTCTTAATGCTTTACACTGAACGTTTCTTCTCTTGCTTTGCTTGAGGTTTCGTTCGTTCTCAAAAGCGGATGCAAAGGTATAGCTTTTTTCCGTATCTCCAAAACTTTTGAGTAAAAAAGTTAAGAAAATCTGCACTTTTAGGGTTGAAATTGATATTGGTCAACTGAAAGCTGTGTTCGGTAACAACAACACATTAATTATATATAATTGGGAGTTGGGAATTGGAAGTTGAGAGTTTAGGGGTTGGGAGAGAAAACTCATAATTCCTAATTCGGACGCCTTGCCGTCCGATACAATATTTGCATTTCTAATGCTCAACACTATGAGCTCAGCGCACGACAAAATCTTTGGTGAGAAATTCTCGAGTCTTGAGCGGTTTGAGCTAATACGTTTGCACACAGTAGGTTACGTGATTTTCTGACGAAATGTTATGAAATCAGACTCGCAAAAGAGCCGTTTTTTGATGCAATAGTGCCACTTTTACACTCCAATACTGTCGCTGTTGGTACACAAAAAAGCCTCTTTTGCGCTCCGATAGCTGCACTATCAGAGTGTAAAAGAGGCTCTATCGTTAAACATGGGTGCTGTTTGCACGGCAAAACACCGAAAAAACAGCAAACCTGAACTCTATAATCAATTTTTATTTTGTAACTGTTTTTTACCGTTTAGACAATATTTGCATAGTGGACAATAAGATAACACTACATCAATCATCAGATTTCAATATTACCGAAATCCGCACGGCTTTCTGCGTCTTATCACTAATACGGAATCTGTCGTCTATGCGTTCGTTCACTAACCATGCTATCCTGCCCTTAGAGTCGCAAAGGACGAGTTGCGCACGTTTTTCGAAAGCGTTTTTCTTCCTATCTGTCAGATAATCGCTGACAAGCTTAGACTGACCATGCATGCCAAAAGGCATAAAGCGGTCGCCCTTTGCTATATGACGGATGGTCAAAGGGAAGGCCAGCTCTGCTGCATCAAGACAAACACAACTGTTGCTTCGGCTCGGTTTATAGTCGGCACCGCACTCCTCCTCTACCGCCTTCACCCTAAGTTCGTCGCCAAACACATACGAACCAGGTTCGGGTATGCGTATCACTCGCTGCCATTCTGCTTCACCCTTTCTCTTTTCCACAACAAGCTGATCACGATCAAACAGCAAGTCGTATTCCGAAGAGGAAAAGACCTTGCCAATACCACATGCCCCAATGCTGGCATAGATATCGTCTACCTGCCGTGATGTGAATCCGAATCTGCCAAGAATCTCAAAAAGCACATACTCAGGCGATGGCTGGGAAAGGAGCGTCTGAAGATTTATGACTCCGCCTCCAAGCGGATTTTCAGCAAACACCTTTGCCACGCTTTCCGTCATTGCAGCATCAAACATCTTGAGCGCCTCACCAACACGAAGAGAAGTACGGAAGATGGACTGACGGACATCAGGATTGAGGGTTTCAAGGAGTGGAAGGACGTCGAGCCTTATCTTGTTTCGCTTAACATCATCATGCAGATTAGTGCTGTCCGTGACATAATCCTGTCCGAGACTATCAAGGAAGCATTCGATATCGTCACGGCTTACGCATAACAACGGACGGACAATGTTGCCGTTCTTAGGCTGGATGCCGCGAAGCCCGCGAAGTCCGGTTCCACGTACCAGATTGAGGAGAACCGTCTCAACGCTGTCGTCACGATGATGAGCCACACAAATGGCTTCGGCTCCAATATCGCTATGCAACCTCTCGAAATAAGCGTAACGTAAATCACGTGCAGCCATCTCTATGCTCACATGATGGAGAGCAGCATATTCGCGCGTGTCGAAATGAACAAGATGAAGTTCGACGTTATATTTACTGCAAAGGTCTTTACAGAACTGCTCGTCACGATCCGACTCCTCGCCACGTAAATGAAAATTGCAATGAACGGCTTCCACCCTTACTCCCATGTCAAGAAGGGCAAGGAGCAAGGCCACGCTATCAGCACCTCCTGATAGCGCCACAAGATAAATACCTTCCTTTGCAAACAAATGATGGATGTTTGCAAAGGAAGATACGGAAGCTACAAAATTATTTATAGATATATTGTTATTCAACATAAAGCACAAGTCCCTTCAGATATTCACCCTCTGGATGATAGATGTTGATGGGATGGTCTGCCGGCTGGTGAATCTGGTGCAGGATGCGAACCTTACGGTTGGCCTGTACAGCAGCAGTAAAGACAGCAGCACGGAAGTTCTCCTTCGTCACAATCTGCGAGCAGCTGAACGTAAAGAGAATACCACCCGGCTTGATGCGCTGCAAGCCCTTGACATTAAGGCGTGTGTAACCCTTAAGAGCATTACGCAAGGCAGCACGATGCTTGGCGAAAGCTGGAGGATCGAGCACGATGAGGTCGTACATCTTGTCGTTGGCATCCAAATACTTGAAAGCATCCTCGCAGAAAGCGGCATGACGCTCGTCGCCTGGGAAGTTGAGAGCTATATTCTTATTGGTAAGTTCGACAGCCTTGGCGCTGCTGTCTACAGAATGGACAAGCTTTGCGCCACCACGCATTGCGTAAACGGAGAAGCCACCGGTGTAGCAGAACATATTTAGAACAGAACGTCCAGCCGAATAGGTCTCAAGCAGACTGCGGTTCTCACGCTGATCGACGAAGAAGCCGGTTTTCTGTCCCTTCAGCCAGTCGATATGGAAGCGGAGTCCGTTCTCCATAGCCACGTCACTACCCGTAGAGCCATATATGAATCCATTGTCATGATCGACGTCTGCCTTAAACGGCAATGTGGTTTCACTCTTATAGTATACGCTCGAGATGGCTCCACCGCTGACCTTCACCAAAGCCTTGCAAATGTCGTTCTTCACCAAGTGCATGCCCACGCTATGCGCCTGCATAACGGCTGTGTCGCCATAGCAGTCGATGATAAGACCGGGAAGATTGTCGCCTTCGCCATGCACAAGACGGAACATATTGTTGTCCTGACGTCCAATAAGACCTATGGCGGTACGCATATCCCATGCTGACTGAAGACGGGCTACCCAGAAGTCGGCGTCAATCTGAACATCGCGGAAAGAGAGCACTCGCACGGCAATGCTGCCAATCTGATACATACCCACGGCGATGAAGTCACCAGACGAGGTCAACACTCTTACAATCTCGCCCTCCTCTACACCATCGTCGATGTTAGCAACTGCTCCGGAGAAGATCCAAGGATGGAAGCGCTTAAGGCTTTCCTCCTTACCTTTCTTTAAATATAGATTCTTATACATTATAATATATATACTGTCTGAAAATGATTTTGTTTATGAATTATTGTCTGCTGCAGGCTTCTCCTCAGGAACAACCTCCAACTCGTATTCTTTCGTGGCAAGAAGATTCATTATCTCATCATAAAGATTTATGCAAGCCCATGCGTCTATGGCAGCATATTCTTTCTGACGTTCTGTCAGAACGTCAGCCTCCCAATTGGTGAGTCGCTGGCGCTTGCTGATTTTCTCGCCAAAGAGATTGGCATAAAGTTTCTGAAGACTCTTGTCGACGATTCCTAAATTGCCAATAATGTCCTGAATGTCAATAAACCATCCAGGCTCAAACTGTTCACGGCGATGGAGAGACATAAGGTCGTCGTGCCATGAAAGTCCGACCATCGGCACCTGCTTATTGCTAAGAAGGCGGAGAAGCGATTTTGGCAGTCCCAGATGATTAAGTCTGAAAAGGAAACACTCCTTGCGTGTGGCAACCTGAAGCAGCGCCACCTTATGATTGTTTCCCTTTCGGAAAGCCGGTCTTGTCTCTGTGTCGACGCCGAGCACGTCGCAGGAAAGCAGATATTCAACAGCTCTATCCGCCTCGTATTCATTAAGGACCACTATGATTTTGCCAGGGAATGTAACGAGTGGCAGAGAGTTGATTATCGACTTGTCGAATTTATCGTATATTTTTTTCATTCTTATCTAATATGAAAGATTTTGCAAAATTAGAAAAAAGTTATGAAAATATGGTTCTTTACGAGTTTTTTCCACTAATTTTGTACTTAATATCCCTCATTTGGACAGTAAAGAGGGAATGAAAGAAGTACATTAAATATATATCATAAGTAAAATGGCAAAGAAAAAAACAGAACGTAAGCCTTCAAATATAAGAGAAGCGATAGGATTGGCAAGATTTCTGAAAAGCGAAAGAGCAGACTTCCTGTTCGGGCTTCTGATTATTGCATTCGCTGTTTACACGCTCATAGCAATGTTCTCCTACATGAAAACGGGAGCAGCAGACCAAAGCATACTCGAGAATCTTCGTCCCGGTGAATGGATAAATACAGACAGGAAATTCGTCAACTACGGAAGTTCCTTTGGCGCTCTATTATCTTATTTCTTCATAACGAACTGTTTCGGATATGCAGCATTCCTCATACCCTGCTTTCTTATAGTTGTGGGCATTAAGATGATGCAGGTATATCAGGTGAACCTTTGGAAATGGTTTTTCGGAACGTGCGTCACCATGTTATGGCTATCAGTATTTATGTCGAAAGTGCTGACCCCGCTGTTGCCAGACCTGTTCTTCAATCCTGGTGGCAATCATGGTGTCGTAAGCGTCACCTATACAGAGAACCTCATCGGCCCTCCCGGACTGACAGCCCTGCTCTTCTTCACAGCAGTAGCCATTCTTACTTTCATCAGCAAGCAGACCATCACATGGATAAGACGCATGTTTAATCCTCTGAAAACAGCAGCATCGAAAGCTTCTGAAATGGTGAACGACAAGCTGACAAAGCTTAATGAGGGAGAAGATGACACCGAGACAACGGTATCAGCAGAAGATCACACAGAAGAAAGCAACAAGAAGAACCGCAAGAGCAACAATGCGGCTAATCAAACTAATGACGCCACACCACGCAATGAGGAGACATCATCAGTCATAGACCTGACAAACTTCTCTGCTATGAGCGCAAACACATCAGCCAACAGCACGCACACAGCAAAACCGGCTCCGGCACAAACAAGGACAGCAAGCCAGACAGTCAGCAATCCTACCGACCGACTGACTGTGGAAGTGGGAAAGGAAGAGAAGGCGTCAGGACAGAACGTGGCCTCCACCACCTTTGATACCCCCATAAACCCGCTCGAACCTTTCACAAGATACAAGCGCCCGGGACTGGACCTCCTCAAGCGTGACGACAACGAAGGAAAGCCGTACGTGGACATGGAGGAGATAAAGACACATAACGAGGAAATCGTCAGAGTGCTCAAGAGTTTCGGCATAGAAATCAGAGAGATAAAGGCAACAGTCGGTCCTACCATCACGCTGTACGAGATTACACCAGCGGAGGGTATACGAATAACCAAGATACGCAGCCTTGAGGACGATATCGCCCTTCGTCTGTCTGCCTTGGGCGTCCGCATTATCGCTCCTATTCCCGGCAAGGGCACTATCGGCATTGAGGTGCCGAACAAGAAACGCCACAACGTGTCGATGGAAAGCATCCTGAACTCGAAGAAGTTCCAGGAAACAAAGTTCGACCTGCCTATCGCACTCGGAAAGACCATCACCAACGAGGTGTTTATGGCAGACCTTACCAAGATACCGCACCTTCTGGTTGCCGGTGCTACTGGTCAGGGTAAGTCAGTGGGCCTGAACGTAATCATCACATCGTTGCTCTACAAGAAGCATCCTAACGAGCTGAAGCTGGTGCTTATCGACCCGAAGAAGGTGGAGTTCAGCGTCTACTCTCCCATTGCCAATCACTTCATGGCGCAGGTGGACGACGATGACGAACCCATCATCACCGACGTAACAAAGGTGGTACGCACGCTGAAGAGTCTTTGCACGCTCATGGACCATCGCTACGACCTGCTGAAACTCGCAGGAGCGCGAAACATAAAGGAATATAACGACAAGTTCCTCAATCATCGACTCAATCCAGAGAAGGGACATGAGTTTATGCCTTACATCGTTGTGATAATCGACGAGTTCGGCGACCTTATCATGACAGCCGGAAAGGAAGTGGAAATGCCTATCGCACGTATTGCGCAGCTGGCTCGTGCCGTAGGCATACACATGATCATCGCCACACAGCGTCCTACCACATCCATCATCACGGGTAACATCAAGGCCAACTTCCCTGGACGCATAGCCTTCAAGGTAAGCTCGATGATGGACTCACGCATCATCCTCGACCGTCCGGGAGCCAACCAGCTCATCGGTATGGGCGACATGCTCTATCTGAACGGCAACGAGCCGACACGTGTACAGTGTGCATTCATCAACACTCCGGAGATTGTCAAGATAAACGAGTATATCGCCAATCAGGCAGGACCTGTTCAGCCAATGGAATTGCCCGAGCCCAAGGGTGACGACGACGCAAACGGAGCAGGCGGCAACGGACCTGGCGACATAGGCAATCTGGACCCCTTCTTCGAGGAGGCTGCACGGTCTGTGATTATCAGCCAGCAAGGAAGCACCAGTATGATACAGCGCCGATTCTCCATCGGATATAACAGAGCAGGACGCCTTATGGACCAGCTCGAAAGCGCCGGCATCGTAGGTGCAGCACATGGAGGCAAGCCGCGCGACGTGCTCGTAGCTGACGAGAACCAACTGAACATGATTCTCAGTCAGATGAAGCAGAAATAAGGAAACGACATTATAAAATTAATAAAAAATCAGGACAATGAAACACGTATTATTTTACTTGTCGATGGTGATAGCCGCACTTTGTGCCATCCCTACCCATTCCTTTGCGCAGGCTAATGCCAAGCAAGCCCGCGCCATTATGGACAAGACAGCCAGAGTGATATCGAAGCCTGGAGGTATCAGCGCTTCTTTCACCATGGCGCACCCTACAAACGGCAAAATCAGTGGCACAATAGCCGTGAAAGGCAATAAGTTTCACGCCAAGACTTCTGCCGCAACCGTATGGTTCAACGGCAAGACACAATGGACATACATGAAGAAGAACGACGAGGTGAACGTCAGCAACCCTACCCTCGCCCAACAGCAGATGATGAATCCCTACACCTTCGTCAACATATACAAGAAGGGATATACGCTGTCTGCGAAAAGCGAAGGCGCTAACAACGTAGTGCACCTTGTGGCTCAGACAAAGAAGCAGAGCATTCAGGAGATGTACGTGACGGTTAACAAGAAGACCAGCGTGCCTTCGAAGATAAAGATGAAACACTCGAATAAGTGGTATACCATTACCATCGGTTCGCTGTCGTCAAGGAAACAGCCAGACTCACTCTTCTCCTTCAACTCCAAAGACTATCCGTCGGCGGAAGTTATCGACCTAAGATAAGAAGCACATGAACTACCGGATTAAGCGATTTGATGCCATACGCATACTGCTAAAGCATCGCAGGATGGCAGAACGCCGCAGCCTTGACTTCGGAAAGAACAAGGCTGCAAAGGTGGTTGTGTTCATCTCGATGGCGCTAATGGCAGTATACTTAATGGCTGCCTCCGTAATTTTCGCCCTTATTGCGAACGACAGTCGTACGTTTACGGCAACGGAGATTCTATGCGCCACATTACCCTTCATACTGACATTCGACTTTTTTGTAAGATTTCTTGCACAGCAGACTCCATCACAGATAGTCAAGCCATACACTCTCCTACCATTGCCGACAGCAGTAGGCATAGATGCTTTCATAACATCATCGTTAATAAATTGGGGTAATGCTTTGTGGCTGGCGCTTATAATACCTTATATAATAATGTCTGTGGTGTTCAGTTACGGAGCATTTGTGTCAATAAACCTTATATTGTTCAGCTACATTCTGATACTTGCCAACAGTCAATGGTACTCCATCGCACGAGCCCTCATCAATAGCAATCTGCTATGGTGGGCGCTCCCCATCGGATACTATGCCTTGGCATTCTCACCACTATATATATATGGTGACGCTGAGATTGGATTTGACAAGCTTGTATATTTCTATGCCAATGCAGGCACAGCCATTGACAGTCATAGCCTGTTGCCTCTGCTTCTTGCCATGGCAATTCTCGCTGCAACCATAGCCGTAAACAGGAAAATACAAATCACCTTTGTAAAAGACGAGCTCTTCAAGACAAAGACTGTAAAAGAAATAAAGACTGTTCGTAATTATGGTTTCCTTGAAAAGTACGGCAAGCTCGGATCGTTCCTCCAGCTCGAAATCAAGCTGACATTACGTAACAAGGTGCCGAAGAAAGCTTTATTGTTCGACTCTGTAGGCGTGGTATTCATAAGTGCTATCATCATCACCTCGGACATATACGACTCACAGGGCATGACAAACTTCTGGGGACTCTACAACTTCATTCTCTACGGATCAACCATCCTCGTGAAGGTGATGGGATACGAAGGCAATTACATAGACGGACTGATGACCAGACGTGAAAACATCCTCAATATCCTGAAGGCAAAGTATTATCTTATGTCAGCCTTGCTCATCGTGCCGTTCCTGCTGATGCTTCCAGTGGTGATTTCCGGTAAGTGGTCGCTGTTCATGCTCGTAAGCTATGCCATATTCACTATGGGATTCCAATATTTTGTGCTTTTACAGATGGCAGTATACAACAAGCAGACAATCCCACTCAATCAGAAGCTGACCAATAACAACGGAGCGGACAACAACTACATCCAGATGATATTGATGGGCGTGATATTCATAGTGCCTAACGTCATGTGTGCAGTATTGCAGAGCGTCTTCAGCGACAACGTATCCTACTCCGTAATGTTGACAATCGGAATGGTATTCATAGCCACACATAACTTATGGCTAAAGAACATCTATAAACGGCTGATGAAAAGAAAGTATATCAACATGGACGGTTTCAGAACGTCAAGACAATCTTAACGAAAGAAATATCTATAATTAATAATTCGCAATTATAAATCTCGAAAGAGGTTAATAATTGCGAATTTGCGTATAATTTCGGTTTAAGAAAGAAAGTTATAAGAAAGAATAACATAACTTTGCAATATATAGAGAAGCCCACAAGGGCAGACGTCATACATAAATGATAGGAGATGAAGAAAAGAACAATTTGGACAATAGCAACAATAATGGGACTGTCCTTCCTCGCCCTACTCTACCTGCAGCTGAGATACATTCAGGAAATGGTGGATATGAAGAAGGAACAGTTTGACGAGTCGGTGAACAGAGCCCTCTATCAGGCATCGCGTAACCTGGAGCTTAACGAGACTCTCCGTTATCTGGAGAAGGACGTTAACGAGACAGAACGACGCGCCTTCAAGAAAGACTCTGTGGGCACACGATCCGGAAAACTGGACGGCAGCATACAGCAGTCACACCAATACTCGGTAACGGGCAAGGACGGCACCATCTATTCTTCGTTCGAGCTGAAGACCATAACCACCAAGCCATCACAAATGCCGAAGGGAATGATTCTTCATACGGACAAGAATTCGCTAAGCGAAGCTTCAAAGTCGCTTCAGGAAATTGTCAAGAACAGATACATCTACCAAAAAGCACTGCTTGACGAGGTGGTCTACTCCATCCTCTATTCGGCATCAGAGAAGCCACTTAAAGAACGTATCAACTTCAAGCTCCTTGACCAAGACCTCAAGGCAGAGCTGATGAACAACGGCATAAACATCCCATACCACTTCACGGTATGCACACAGGACGGACGAGAGGTTTATCGTTGTCCGGACTATACTGACGAAGGCGAGGAATTTACATATTCGCAGGTGCTCTTCCGAAACGACCCGCAGTCGAATATGGGCGTAGTGAAGATTCACTTCCCGGACATGGGAGCATATATCTACTCATCAGTAAGATTCATGATACCGTCTGTGGTATTCACCATAGTGCTTCTCGTGACGTTCATCTTCACCATCGTCGTGATATTCCGCCAAAAGCGTTACACGGAGATAAAGAATGACTTTATCAACAATATGACGCATGAGCTGAAGACGCCAATAGCAAGCATCTCACTTGCCGCGCAGATGATGAACGACTCGTCGGTGACAAAGAGCCCAGCAATGATGGAGCATCTAGGCAAAGTGGTCAATGACGAGTCGAAACGTCTGAGATTCCTCGTTGAGAAAGTGTTGCAGATGTCAATGTTCGACCGCAAGAAGGCAGTCTTCAAGAAAAAGAAGCTCGACCTTAACGAGATGGTGGAGAACATCGCCAACTCCTTCTCTCTGCGAGTGGAACATACCGGCGGAAAGATATATACGGAGATAGAAGCTGTGGAGTCTGCACTGTACGTAGATGAGGTGCACTTCCAGAACGTTATAAACAATCTGCTGGACAACGCCGTGAAATATCGCAAGCCTGACCAACCCGTCAATATTTACCTGCGGACATGGAACGACAACGAGCACCTGTATCTCTCAGTTCGAGACACAGGACTCGGAATCAGAAAGGACAATCTAAAGAAAGTGTTTGACAAGTTCTATAGAGTTCATACCGGCAACGTGCATGACGTTAAGGGATTCGGACTTGGACTGGCATACGTAAAGAAGATTGTGATGCTACATAACGGCGACATCTCAATAGAGAGCGAATTAGGCAAGGGAACTAAGTTTACGGTAAAGCTACCTATAATTAAAGAAAGCTAAAATATAAAAGAAAGAGAATTTAGAACATAAAAAATAACAAATAAAAAACATATTATTATGGACGACATGTTGAAAATACTGCTTTGCGAAGACGACGAGAACCTCGGTATGCTGCTTCGCGAATATCTGCAAGCCAAAGGCTATGCAGCAGAGTTGTGCCCCGACGGAGAAGCTGGTTACAAGGCATTTCTGAAGGAAAAGTTTGACATCTGCGTACTTGACGTGATGATGCCCAAGAAGGACGGCTTCACACTCGCCCAGGAAATCCGCCAGGCAAACGCTGATATACCTATCATATTCCTCACAGCCAAGACTCTTAAAGAGGATATTCTGGAAGGCTTCAAAATCGGAGCAGACGACTACATCACCAAGCCTTTCTCAATGGAGGAGCTCGTATTCCGTATTGAGGCTATCCTCCGCCGTGTCCGCGGCAAGAAGAACAAGGAAAGCTCTGTATACCACATCGGACGCTTCACCTTCGACACACAGAAGCAGCTGCTCACCATCGGAGACAAGCAGACAAAGCTTACCACGAAGGAGAACGAGCTTCTCGCACTTCTCTGCAGCCACGCAAACGAGATTCTGCAGCGCGATTTCGCATTGAAGACAATATGGATTGACGACAACTACTTCAATGCACGCTCTATGGACGTTTACATCACAAAGCTGCGTAAGCACCTCAAGGACGACGACCAGATTGAGATTATCAACATCCACGGAAAGGGATATAAGCTTATCACTCCGGAAGAGGAATAAAGAATCATCTGTAAAATAAAACGTGAACCTGACAACACCACTTTCATAGCGTCGTCGGGTTCACGTTTTTTACTTTAAAAACTAAATCTTAACTTTATGATTAAGCCTGAAGAAGCTGCCATGCTACTGGAAGCAAAGGGCGTAAAGCCTACAGCCAACCGCATACTCGTATACCAAGCACTCCACTCACAGACGATGCCCATGACCCTAAAGGATCTCGAGACAAAAATGCTAAACATGGACAAGTCGAGCATTTTCCGTACTCTGACGCTCTTCATCGAATACGATGTGGTGCATACGTTTGAGGACGGACGCGGCATTGTCAATTATGAGTTGTGCGGAGAAAAGGGAAAATGTCATCACCATGACAATCACATCCATTTCTACTGTAAGTCATGCAAGCGCTCCTTCTGCCTTGACGGTATAAAAGTGCCGCATTTCGACCTGCCGGAGGGCTTTATCTCTCTCACCACGTCATTCGTCATCAAGGGGGTATGCCCGCAATGCAGCAAGAAAAGGAGGAATAAATAACGCCGTAATGTATTAGCGACGGCGCTTGCCTTTATCTCTTGATTCGCGCTCAAACTTAGGCTTCCCCTTCGAATCACGCTCGAACTTCGGTTTCCAATTTGTATCATGCTCAGACTTCGGCTTTCTCTTAGCATTACGCTCCGGCTTTGACTTGCCCTGTTCCCATGCTTCGCGCTCAAACTTAGGACGTCGGTTGTTGCCAAAGTTGCGGTCGTTGTTCGGCATTCTTACGCCAGCATAAAGCTTCTGTATAAGGTCCGGTCGACCGATTCGCTTCAGTTCCTGCTCAATGGCTCTTCTCTCTTCAGGCTTATACCAGAAGAAGAATTGTCTCTGAGCCTGCTTCTCACGTGGAGTCTTAGCACTAAACACAGGCTCAAGCGTATAAGGATCGTAACCCGTATACCAAGTCTCGGTGCTTACAGTCATAGGAGTGGGCGTAAAGTCCTGCACTTGCTCAAGATGGAAGTCAAGGCGCTTCGTTATAACAGCCAACTCTGCCATATCTTCTTCTCTACATCCTGGATGCGAACTGATGAAGTATGGTATAATCTGCTGATTCAGATTTTCCTCCTTATTAATTCTGTCGAAAATCTGCTTAAACTCCTCGAACAGCTTGAACGAAGGCTTACGCATAAGCTTCAGCACCGCATCTGACGTATGCTCGGGAGCCACTTTCAAGCGACCGCTGACGTGACGACATATTAGTTCGCGAGTATACTGACGCGCTGCGGCATTCGACTTTTCGTCCTTGCTCTTGTGGAGCAGGAGGTCATAACGCACACCACTACCGATAAAACTCTTCTTAATGCCAGGAAGAGCATCCACTGCATGATAGACTTCAAGAAGAGAAGTGTGGTCAGTATTGAGGTTGGGACATATCTGGGGATTGATGCACGAAGGACGCTTGCAGACTGCACAAGCCTTCGGATTGCGTCCCTTCATGCCATACATATTGGCAGAAGGACCACCCAAGTCAGACAGATAGCCCTTGAAGTCGGGCATCTCTATCACCTTCTTCACCTCCTTCACAATGCTCTCCTTAGAACGACATGTGATGAACTTGCCCTGATGGGCGCTAATGGTACAGAAAGCACAACCTCCGAAACAGCCACGATGAATATTAACCGAGAACTTGATCATCTCATAAGCCGGAATACGCTTACCCTTATATTTCGGGTGTGGAAGGCGTGTGTAAGGCATATCAAACGAACGGTCGAGTTCTTCTGTAGTCATCGGCGGATAAGGAGGATTCACAACAGCGTACTTTCCGTCCACACTCTGTAACAGACGCTGCGCATGCATCTTGTTAGACTCTTCCTCGATATGGCGGAAGTTATCAGCTTGAGCCTTACGGTTTACGAGACATTCTTCATGGCTATAAAGAACAATGTCGTCATCACTTATTCCTCCCGGCACTTCGTCCTCACGACAAAGATATACGGTCTGCGGAATATCATGGATGTCGTTGATGTTCTTTCCTTCACTAAGATCTGCACATAACTGCACAATAGGCTTCTCGCCCATTCCGTATATTATCATCTCGGCTCCAGAATCACACAATATGCACTTCTGCAAGCCTTCCTTCCAATAATCATAATGAGTGAGTCGTCTTAAAGAAGCCTCAATGCCACCGAGTACAACCGGAACATCAGGGAAGAGCTGCTTAAGGATTTTAGTATAGACAATGGTGGGATACTCCGGTCTGCAATCGTGACGTCCGTCTGGGCTGTAGGCATCTTCTGAACGAAGACGCTTGCCAGCTGTATACTTGTTAACCATCGAGTCCATACATCCTGGCGCAATACCAAAGAAGAGATTAGGACGACCAAGTTTCTTGAAATCGCGGAAGTCGCCATGCCAGTCTGGCTGTGGAACTATAGCCACACGATATCCTGCAGCCTCAAGCGTGCGTCCGATTACAGCTGCACCAAAGGACGGATGGTCCACATAAGCGTCAGCTGAGAAAAGTATGACATCCACCGAATCCCATCCTCGTAATTCTATCTCTTTCTTTGTTGTCGGCAACCAGTCTGTAAGCCTGTATTCTTTCATCATCTATACTAATTTCCTGTATGTTTTTATCTTTTAATCATTCCTCTGTTTTCTCCTCTTCCTTGTCAGCTTCTGCCTTTTCCTCCCAACTACGATAGAGGGCTGTAAGGTTCTGCAGTCCGAGGGCCTTCATATTGTTATTGTAGATAACGTCCAGACAAAGGTCGAGCAGCGCCTTATCCGCTACGCCCGACGATTCGAGCATTGAACGCACATTCATCTTCAACTTGTCGAGCGTCGGTTCGTCAACTATACCGTTGCTGCTGACAAGACGGTCGAGAAGCTTGTATTTTCTGATTGTTTCGAGATGAGCTTCTGACACCTCGATGCTTCGTGTTCCAGAAGCATTTGCTTGAATTTTAAACATAGTCTTTAGGTTTATTAAGTTCTTTAATCTATTCACATTATTATATCTACTTCAGCAAGAAGCCAAGCAAGCCCTTCATTACTTGCTGACGGGTTCTGACGTTATTTATGCATTCATACGGATAGCCCATTACAAAGCTCTTATAGTCAGTTCCGTCGTAAGCCACACCTGCCGTGCTTCCGTCCAGATAGCGCATAGCGGCGAACGAACGTCCATCGCATGCAGCAATTCGGTCAACGGATGTGGCTGCGAAATGACGATCATTAATTTGTCTTATAATGTCGAACGACAATCCAAGACCGTCCACCATGTTATTGCCAGCATTAGTGTCAGTTCCTGTAAACGTGGTCTTCAACACGTCAGACATAAAACTTCTCTCATGAGGCTGCGTCATATCGCTTCCCACATAAGCACCGCTGACAAGGATTCGTCCGCCCGATTTGGCGTAACTTCTCAACTTGCTTTGCAGCGTCTCGCTGAATGTCTTGTACACAACCAGCGAATGACCGTCGTTACGTTGCAGACCGAAAGCTATATCTACGAGGTTATAATGGTCAAGCTTGACCAAATTATTGTCTAACGCTTCCAAAGAGCAACCAACCACATTATAGGCTCCAGACATGGCTATATCCTTAACATGACATACCGAACCATCACGGTTATTACCCATAATGAAACGTCCGGCAAGTTCGTCGCCACAGTATCCGAGCGATCCTTCTCCCTCGCTTCCTGCACGCGACTTATCGAAACATTGCTGTCTGCCGTTCCATCCCGCTGTCAACCCGTAACTTACGCCGATGTCAGAGCCCAGATCGAAACCTTGGCGCGAATAATCGTCAACAACGGCAGGTCCCGAAAGTCTGCTGAATCCGTCCACCACAAGGATGTCCTTAGCATGAGCCGACTTTGAAAGATAGGCAGCAAGTGTCTCGGACGGGAAACTCTCGCCACCACGATTCAATGCCGTAACCTTGAAACAATAGTTAACGCCCTTTTTCGCTTCAAAGTCGAAAGACGATGTATACACTACGGTTCCATTGTCGAATCCCATACCGTCCTCAGATGTATATACTATATAAGATGTAGGTACGGCTGTCGGTTCTTGCTCGTCCTTCTCTGCTATCCAAGACAATCTCAGCCCTCCCGATGAATTTCGCTCTATGCGGAAATTGCTTACTGGCAGAGGCTGAACCACCGAAGGAACAGAATGATTTCCGTTAACAAAGCGGAGTATGGTCTTATAAAGCGAACGCGCAAGCGTAAAGCGAAAATTAGGATCCAAACCGCGCCTCATATCAGCAAAGTTCTGGTGCGACATGGTCTCGATGATGGCTGAAGGCACCTCAGGCTTTCTGGTCTCGCTATAGTTGCGGTCCCAAAGGTAGCGTCTTGTCCACTTACGATATTTACCGCTTATGTCACGCTGCAGACCTGTCAGCAGAGAATCGGCAAAGTCGTGCGAAACCATTCGCGAAACTCCACTATTCAATCTTCCGTCATTAAAGGAAGTAGTGCAGATGGCAAGGGAGCCTATTATCGAGTCATTAACTGTCGTATATCCAGCGTCGCTATGCACAGCCAAACTAAGTTCGATAGGCACTTTCTTACCTTCCAGCGTCGGTACGTACGTAGAACCACCTGCCAACCAGTTGGTCATGTTAGAGCGGACATTTATGTCGTCGCCATAATCGTCACTTCCATTCTTTGAGCTGTAAACGCTGTACGGAGCACCAGCCCATTGGGCGCTGTAACGTGCTCCTTCCAAGCATCTTGGCATACCGCTGCAGCTGCCGCCACGCTCTATGTTACCCATTCCGCCACCGAATCTAACGGCGTCCGTGGTCACCACTCCTGACTCAGAAGACGAATTGGTAACCACCACTCTATTAAATTCGTTGTTTCCACGGTCAAAATCAAATGTACCAAGATACACCCAAGTACCGCCACCCATCTGCTGGTTAACCTTGAAGACGGTGCGCTGCCCCTTGTGCATAACAATATACTGTGCATCTGACACGCTGTTCTTCAGCGACTGATAGCTTACATAAACAGCATACTTGCCGCCCTGAGGTATATTAGGTTGATAAGAAGCCCACGAAACATCCGCCTTTTTTGTTGCCTTCACAGCACGTGCTGTTCCTTGCGTGAAAGGATTCTCCCCATCACGATATGTTCCGGCATGATATGCAAAGCCATTCTCCTGTGCGGTCTTCCATGTCTCCTTTCCACTGTCCTCCACATAGCCTCTACCACCATTATCCACGATTACCTCGTTCTTCTGCCAGTCGCGTTCACGTGGCGTAAAAACCACAGCACCCGCATTCTCCAGCATCGGTATAAGATACGGTATTACGATGGTTTGGGTGAAAAGATCCTCTGTTGTGCCGAAAAGATTGGGGCGTTGCCATTTCCATCTATCCTTCTTCCCGTCGTAATAGCGTCCGTGACTTGCCCATAGAGAAAGGTGTCGGTCAAACAGACCGTGCGACACAAAATAAGGCCTTGAGTCGTTCATGACCCAAGGAGCACCTTCATATTCCGTTTTTCCCCAAGCGTTGGGCATGCCTTTCTCACACTTACTGCCAGCCACAAGTTGTTCTATGGGCAGTCCTCCTGCCATTATCGTGAGCTTGTATTTGTTATACGGGCGTGGCAAAGCCTTCGCCAGACGCTTATAATAGAACCTAACAGACGAAGCCGTGAAGTCCTGCGCCGCGAACGACGGACTAAGTTGCACGTTGAGCGTACGCCTCCTGTCATCCAGATTGTACGACACAAGGTATGGTTGTGAAGGGAATATCACCTTCTTTGCCCTGTTCTGCAGGACATAGGTTTTCAGGATATTTCCAAGATTATCCCTTGCTTGGGTATTTCGGTTTGCTGCACATACCGACGTCGCCAAAGACGACGACGCCAGAAATATGGCAACAAGAATATTTCTAACCATCAGAATTTCTTTTCGCTAAATCTCTCCTACCGAGAAAAGTTCGGGTCTCTTACCCTTAAAGTCTTTAAAGTAAGTCTTTATTATCTTCATATCCTCCTCCACGTTTCCTGAAGGAACTATCATCTTGGTGCACACTATCTTACGTTCCTTAAAGTCCACACCATACAGCAGAATGGGCAATTCCGCTTTTAAGGCGATAAAGTAGAATCCCTTCTTCCATTCCGGATTAAGCGAACGGGTTCCCTCAGGAGTGACGCAAAGCCTGAAGCCAGGCACCTTTCGAGCCGTCTCAGCCAAAGCATCCGTCATGCTGGTGTGCTTGCCGCGATTGACGGGGATACCACCTAAATGACGAAACAGCGTGCCAAGCGGCCAGAAAAACCATTCCTTCTTCATAAGGAAATTTATCTTCATGTCCTCGGCACGCGAAAAAAGAAGTCCGATAATAAAGTCCCAGTTGCTGGTATGAGGGGCAAGGCATATTATATACTTAGCGGGGTGTTCCACTTTAATATCCGTGGTCCACCCCATCTTTTTATATAGCAACGCCCTGCAAAAGCGTTTTAATAAAGTCATTTGTTTTTCGAAATATATGTGTGTTTACATCCTTACGTTTCGTCCGAAACTGTTCGGTCTATCTTAACCGAGGCTCACCACCTGATCTACAATTTCAGACACCTGCTTGTTGAAGGATGTGGTAAGGTTCTTGAAGAACACCTTCGGCTTCATGCCTGGCTCCACATGCGACACTCTGCGCACATAATCATTATGAATCACCAGAATTGAGGCGAGAAGAGCCTTCACGTCCTCATCAGATACCTTATCACTATACATAGATGCAGCAACCACCTCCGAAAACAGCTCGCTGCATACATAGTTCACATTTCGTTTTAAATCTCTTTTGTTTGACATAATAATTATCAAAATATGATTAAACTATAAAATTTACATGCCAAAGATAGAAAAAAAAATAATACGTAACAAGCAAACCAAATAAAAAATAAATAAAAATGACGATTTACGCACAATTTTTTCATTATCTCAAGGAAAAGCAGTAATTTTGCAGTGCAGAAAAAGCACCCATAACAAATGGGGAACAGTAGAAAGAGTTTTCACGAAACTATACACACATTTTAATATAAGAAACACATGAAAATTAGTGCATTGCAGATTGCAAGAGCTGCTTATCAGCCGAAGCTTCCTAAGGCCCTCCAGGGTCCGGTAAAGGCTGTTGAAGGTGCAGCCACTGAGTCAGTAGGTAACCAGGATGACATCAAGGCTTTGTTCCCCAATACATACGGAATGCCCGTCATCACTTTCGAGGCTGGCGAAGCTAAGGAGCTTCCCGCATTTAACGTAGGCGTTATTCTTTCAGGCGGTCAGGCTCCTGGCGGCCACAACGTAATCTCTGGTTTGTTCGACGGCATCAAGTCACTCAATCCTGAGAACAAACTCTACGGCTTTATCCTCGGTCCTGGCGGTCTCGTTGACCACAACTACATAGAGATCACACCGGAGCTCATGGACCAGTATCGCAATACCGGTGGTTTCGACATCATCGGCTCTGGACGTACTAAGCTCGAGAAGGAAGAACAGTTCGAGAAGGGTATCGAGATTCTCCGCGAACTCGGCATCAAGGCTCTCGTTATCATCGGTGGCGACGACTCTAACACAAACGCTTGTGTACTCGCTGAGTACTACGCAGCCAAGAAGTACGGCGTACAGGTAATCGGCTGCCCGAAGACCATCGACGGCGACCTCAAAAACGACCAGATCGAGACTTCTTTCGGTTTCGATACAGCCTGCAAGACATACGCTGAACTCATTGGTAACATCCAGCGCGACTGCAACTCTGCACGTAAGTACTGGCACTTCATCAAGCTCATGGGCCGTTCAGCTTCGCACATCGCCCTTGAGTGCGCTCTCCAGACACAGCCTAATATCTGCCTTATTTCTGAGGAAATCGAGGCTAAGGAGATGTCTCTCGACGACGTAGTTACATACATCGCTAAGGTCGTAGCAGCACGTGCCGAGGACGGCAACAACTTCGGTACTGTCCTTATTCCTGAGGGTCTTATCGAGTTCATCCCCGCAATCAAGAAGCTCATCGCTGAGCTCAACGAGATTCTTACTGATCCTACTACCGGTGAGGGCCGCGAGTTCGCCAACGCCGAGGAGCAGATCAACTACGTTAAGAATACTATCTCTAAGACGAACTTTGACATTCTCGATTCACTCCCTGAGGAAGTGGCTCGTCAGCTCTGCCTCGACCGCGACCCGCACGGCAACGTTCAGGTTTCGCTCATCGAGACCGAGAAGCTCCTCTCTGACATGGTAGCTGCCAAGCTCAACAAGTGGAAGGACCAGGGCAAGTACAACGGTTCATTCTCTGCTCAGCACCACTTCTTCGGCTACGAAGGACGTTGCGCAGCTCCGTCTAACTATGACGCTGACTACTGCTACTCACTCGGCTACAACGCTTCACGCCTCATCAGCAACGACAAGACTGGCTACATGTCAGTGATTAAGAATACTACAGCACCTGCAGCGGAATGGATCGCAGGTGGTGTGCCTATCACTATGATGATGAACATCGAGCGTCGTAACGGTGCTAACAAGCCCGTTATCCGCAAGGCTCTCGTAGAGCTTGACGGCGCTCCCTTCAAGTTCTTCGCTGCTCACCGTGAGGAATGGGCAAAGAACGACTGCTATGTTTATCCCGGTCCTGTACAGTACTGGGGTCCGACAGAGGTTTGCGACCAGCCCACAAAGACTTTGAAGCTTGAGCAGGGCAAGTAATTCTTACCGCTAAAGCTTAAAAATACGGAAAGAGCAGAATGGCATAACAGCCGTTCTGCTCTTTTTGTTTATTTTTTTGTAACTTTGCACTTATGAACCAACAGAAGCACACACGTAAGCCGTCCGTCAGAAGACGTACGTCCTCAAGATCAGCAAAGGGACGCAACTCGTTTCTGACAGCAACCTTTGCCAGCCATCCGCGCACAGCATGGTGGCTGGGAGGCATTGCCGTCATGTGCCTCTACATCTGGCTTTTCTATTCGTTCTTCGTCAGCCCCACTGGATTCAGATGGCGCGCCCTGTTCGGCGACGTCAACTACCCCGCCGGATACGAAATCCATGGCATAGACATCTCGCATTATCAAGGCGACATCGATTGGGACCGACTTCGTGGCGGCATGATAGAAGGATGCCCGCTACGCTTCATCATGATAAAGTCTACGGAAGGATCGTCACGCATGGACAGTAAGTTCCGCGACAACTTCAGACAAGCACGCGAGTATGGATACATACGCGGAGCCTACCATTTTTGGAGCAACAAGTCGTCTGCACGCGACCAGGCATACTTCTTCCTCAACAACGTACACCTTGAAGAAGGTGACCTGCCTCCAGTTCTCGACATCGAACACATGCCCAAAGACCGTTCCGTGGAAGACTTCCAACGCGACGTTCTCACATGGCTCCATATTGTTGAGGACCGTTATCACGTCAAACCCATCATCTACACATATTATAAATTTAAGGAGCGTTATCTCAACGCCCCCGTCTTTGACGACTATCCTTACTGGATAGCCCATTACTATGTAGATAAGGTGGAATACAAAGGACCGTGGAAATTCTGGCAACACACCGACGTGGGACGTCTTCCCGGCATCAAGGGCTATGTAGACTTCAATATTTACAACGGATCATTCTACGATATGCGAAAACTCACTATCGGCAATCAGGACCGCGTCTGGTAATCCACGCCAACCTCCTCAAGCCAAAGCAAACATCACGCATGCCCAATCTTCGTCCGTCACAACATCTCTAAGATGCAGTCCGCAACGAGCAGCCGCCTCCTCTATCATCGGCACGTCTGCCTCGTAAAATCCACTAAGAATCAGCTTAGCATCGTCAGCCATACACTTTCTGAATGCCGCCATATCGTTTATGAGTATATTGCGGTTGATATTAGCTATGACCACATCGTACTTGTCGTCCACGGCGGCTAATACCGACGCATCACCGAGCACCACACGCATATTGCCCACCCCGTTCAGCGTAGCGTTATGTTCCGCATTGTCCGCACTCCATTCGTCTATGTCATATCCAAACACCTCTTTAGCACCAAGTCTTGATGCCACAATACCAAGGATACCAGTGCCACAGCCACAGTCAAGCACCTTCTTGCCTTTCAAGTCCATGCCAAGCAGACGACGCAGAATCATACGTGTGGTCTGATGAGTTCCTGTTCCGAATGCGTTACGTGCCTCTATAAAGATACGCATCACGCCGTCATCTCCAGCAAACATCTCACGATCAGTATGTTTGGCATCATAAATCACCAGATGGTCGGAAACGCCGATTGGTTCAAAACCCTCATCTTCCCAACCTTGGTTCCAGTCCTGGTCAGGCACCTCCTCCACTTCATACCTAACCCCAACTCCTTCGGGCATATATTCAGCAATGGCAGCATCAAGAGCAGCCTTGTCATAAAGCGGGCGCTGCACATATCCTGCCACACCATCCTCAATATCCTCAAACGCCTCAAAGCCAGCCTCACAAGCAGCAGCCGAAAGCAGTTCACGTGCTGTCTGAAGGAAATCCCCCTCACAGTCTATACTAAAGTTTGCTACATAATATTTCATGCTTTTATTTATTTTGTTTTCTTTATATTGATTCTCATTACAAAATTAACCAAAAAAAGCCAATCCTAAAGAACAACACATCAAAAAAACTAAAGTATTTTAATAAAATAATTTGCCAAATCAAAAAAATTATGTACCTTTGCACTCGCTTTTGGTTCCGTAGCTCAGTTGGATTAGAGCAACAGCCTTCTAAGCTGTGGGTCTTGGGTTCGAACCCCAACGGAATCACGATATAAGACACCCAAAAGGGTGTCTTTTTTAGTTGACAATCAGTTAGTTACATCGCTTTTATCTGTATTTGCATAACGATTCGGGTTCATAAAAAGGCTTTAAAAGGGCGCTTTTTATGCTTTGTTATGCACCAATTTGCACCGAATTGCATCCCTTGTGATACCGCCGCATGATACCGTTTTAATTATTTAAAAAAGGAGGAAGAATGGCAAATGTAGCCAGTACGCGGTTTGTCTTTGACAGGAAGAAGACCGCAACGAGAGAGAAGAAAGGTCTTGTGCAGATAGAGGTGCTCTATCGCGGACGCAGGAAGTGGATGACCACCGGCATCAAGGTCTACAGCGACCAGTGGACGGAGAAGTGCCACGTGGTGAAATGTGTTGAGGCTGTCGATTACAACAGACGTCTTGACAGCATGAAGGCGAAGGTGGACGGATATATCACCGACCTTATGGAGCAGCGCCGTGAGTTCGACTTCGACGCCTTCGCCCGATGGTATAACGCCGAGGAGGAGAAGAAGCAGACATTCATCGAGTGGCTGGAGAATTTCGTGGCGGCACGCCGCGACATAGCCGAGAGCACGCGTACCGCCCATTTCAAGCTGGTGAGGGTGCTGGAACGGTGGAACGTGATCGTCAGGTTTGACGAGCTTACCTTCGCCAACATCACGCGCTTTGACGACTATCTCAAGACCTTGGGGCTGCGTCAGACCACCGTCGGCAGCTACCATAAGATAATGAAGACTTACGTGCATGAGGCGCTGAGGCGCGGTCTGCTGTCCGCGGATCCTTACGCCACGATGAAGGTGGACCGCGGAAAGAGCGAATGGGGACGCTTCCTCTCCGCCGCCGAGGTGGAGAGGATAGAGAAGGCGGAACTGCCCACCGAGACGCTCGACAAGGCGCGTGACCTTTTCCTGATGCAGTGTTACACCGGGCTTGCCTACGCCGACCTGATGGAGTGCGACTTCACCAAGGCGGAGCTTCTTGACGGCATGCAGGTGCTGACCGGCGTGCGTCACAAGACGGACGTGCAGTACACCATCGTACTGACGCCACGCGCTGAGGCTATCCTGAGGAAATACGGCGGACGGCTCCCGAAGTTCAGCAACCAGCAATACAACATGCGCCTGAAGGTGATGGCGGACCACTGCGGCATCGACCGTCCCATCGCGTCCCACTGGGGACGCCGTACATGCGGAATGCTGCTGCTCAACGACGGCTTTCCCATAGAGATAGTGGCACGCGTCCTCGGCCATGCCGACATAAGGACCACCCAGACAGCCTACGCGAGGATTCTTGACCGTACCGTGGCAAAGGCTTTCAAGGAAAAGGCATAACAAAGAAGACGGGAGAATACCTGACATGGCGTTCTCCCGTCTTTTTATTTGCTTTCTTCCGTAAAAAGAAATGCCCCGAAGCCGAAGCTCCGAGGCATCGTTTGCCGCATGGTCGGGCGGCTGTTGCTAAACATTTTAAACAGTGACCATTTCTATGTCTTTTGCAAGACGGCGAAGTCCTGACTTTATCTTGTCCACCTGCTTCTGTCGCGGTTTGGATATTCCGCTTGCATAATGAGACAGCTGCTTTTGGTTAATGCCGGTTATTTCCTGCAAGGCGGAAAACGAGAATATGCCACGATAATATTCAAGAAGCGTAGCTACATCGAAATTGTAGACAAGCTGATATTCGCCGTCAAATACGGACGGATATTCATCACCGTCTTCTCTGCGTCCTTCAAGCCAGAAATCAACGCTTTCTTGCACATAATCCTTAAATCCGTCTATATCGCCGCTATAGGCGACTATCCAACCGGGAATCAAATCGCAGACACAGCAATAGCCTTCGGGTGTACGCGCTGCTTTTATTACCACATTCTCCATAATCTTACATTTTAGCAATACAAAGGTGGTAAAATTACTACGAATACACAAGTAAAACAATAACTATTTTACTATTAATATACAAAAACCACATTAATCTCATAAAAACAAAGTAACTTTGCAGCAAAACAAAAAACAGACACGATATGACAGAGTACGAGAATAAGCTTCAGGAGCTGAAGTCTATAATGAATCTGACGGATCCGGAAAGTATGGAAAAGAAAGAGGGGCTGCTACGATGGCTGGAAGCTAACAGCAACGATGACACCAATCAGGCATCGCTTGACGCATTCATAGAAAACGGGATAGCCGAAGAAAGAAAGGAGATTTCGACTATCCTAAGCAGACTGGCTCCATCCGTTTGACTTGACGGAATGTTTTCTAATACACAGCAATCCCCGAAGCGTGAGCCACTTCGGGGATTTTTTGTTCATTTAAAAACCGCAGCATTCAGAAGTTTACAGTATTCCGGCGCTGCACATTATATAAAAGGACTGTAGCTCACGTCCTATTATAGCCGAAAAAGTCATACGTTACGGGGGCCATGAGCGTCCATGGCGGACGTCGTTAGGTCTCGTTCCGGATGGGACGGGGCGTGTGGCATACTAAACATTTGTCCTTACTGTCTGTTACCGAACAGATATTTTGCTACAAACGCAAAGATTCCGATTACTTCGATAGCTGTAGTGCCCAACAAAGCGAGAATTACGTCGTCGCTTACATGAAAGTGGTTTACGGTTATACCGTTCATTATGATTATGAAGAAAACGGCGAACATATACCAGCACATGAAGCCGAAGATCATCGAAGCATAGTCTTTCCGCTGACTTCGGTCCTGTTCTTTGTCTTTAAGGATGGATTCCAGCATACGGTTCTGCAGCCGTTCTTTCTCGTCCTTTATTTCACGCGATGTCAGCCCCGCTCTTTCCTCCTCTTTTGCCTCCGTGCCTTCAGATTCTTTTTCAGACAGCAGCTGAAGATACCTTTTAAAGATATCGTTATTACCCTTCCTTTCCATCGATCACGATTTTTACCAGCTTTGAATAGAAGAGTCCGGTCAGGCCGTCGGGGATTTCGTTGTTCTCCCCTTCCTTGTAGCAGGCAGCCCACGGAGTTCCCTCACGATGTGTGAGCGTGACGAGCTGGCTGTCTTTATAGTCATAATACCGCTTCCATACCATTTCTACGACCATCTGCTCCTTTCTGTCGGTAAGTTTTGGCGTGTCAAACTCCAGTTCCCCGGACGGGGACTGGTATACCGTTACTGTAAAGTCCGTTATCTCTCCTTTTCTGTATTGCTTGAACGAGTGATAGACGGATGGGATGACCGGTCCGTATTTCCACGCTTCCACACGGTCGAATCTCGGATCGAGCAGTCCGTGTTCCAGCAGCGCCAAGGCAAAGCCGTGGGCTATATACACACGCTTCATCAGTCCGAGCAGATGCAGGGGATGGTTTTCTTTTGCCGCCAACTCTATAAAATAATTGGCTACGGAAAGTGCGTTGGTTTTCATGTCTTTTTGAATTTAAATGTAGTTTAAAAAGACCCCGATGCGTCACGCACCGAGGGCTCCAAAATAGTTCTCTTATATTTAATTTCATGCATCATGAAACAAAATCAAAACAATATAGCATCTTGCATTTTACCAGCAAGAGCTTATACTTTCTTATTGTTGATAAAGACAGACGCTATGCTTACCACGCCAACCAGACCGAATATCCCGGCAAACCAAGCTCGGTCAAGGTAAAGAGCGTAGGCAGCAAGTCCCATTGTTACAAGAATGGACAGGAATGCGAAAAACATTCCCCACCAGTTTATGCGCCCAGTCTTATGTTCGTTATAATTAAGTATTTTCAATTTCTTTTCATCTTGCCTGTGCCGATGGATCTGCTCTCGCTCCGATGACTTAATAAGGAAATCAACAATCCTCGGATCTATATTCTTGTACTCAGCCAAATCATGCGGGGCTGGCAGTATATTATCATCTACAGACACTGTCTGTTCCATCTGATTCCCCAAAGTATCACCATTGGAAATCTGGGTATCCTTTATTGAGAACGATTGCTTAGCCATTGTTTAATACTATGTCGTTAAATGAAGTACGTACGTCACGGACTACATTGTGATAGTCTTTTCTAAGGTTTTCCATATCAGTGCAGCGGTCGGACTGAGTTGAGAACATCTCACGCTTCAAGGCTTCAATCTCGGGAGAACTCTCTTCGTAGTTTCCGGATGAGGCACGGCGTAATATAGAAGCGCCGTTCTTGATAAAATGGATGAAATCACTAATGATGCACATAAATTCTCCTCCTTATTGTTTGCAGACATTAAAGCACCCCGGAGTTTCATTCGCTCCGGGGATTTTGTTGTTCATTAAAAAAACGCAGCATTCAGAATCTCACGACCCTCAAACGCTCCACTATATTGTCAAATTTCCGTTGTATCATATCCTTCTGAGCAGCCCCTGCCTTAGCGATGTCGCTCTTGTATTTGCGCATCAACGACGGATTGATGCCGAGATTCTTGGCAAGTTCCGTAGCATTGATGAACGGAAATGCCTGGAAGAACGCCGACATATCATATTTATATTCAAAGGCTACGTCCTCGTCGTACCAATCAGGATATTCTCCTGTACATTCTTTCATATATTCCGCCTGCTCCGGGACGAGAGACTCGAAGGAATCGCGGGCTTCAGTTTCCGTCATGCCGTGGGAGAACAATGGCAGTCCTCCGTCTGCATAAATGGAATATCCTCCGTCTGTCCCTTTTTCAATAACACCGACAATCTTCTTCATATCTTTTGATATTCAAATGTAATTAAAAAAGCCTCCTATACTTCACGCACGAGAGACTCTGAGTTCTGTTCTTTGATAATGAAAATGCTGCGAATTAGAAATTGGCAGCGGTCAATTCTTTTGTAATATCGTTTATGCACACGGCAAGACGGTTATACGTCTTTTCTCCAGCGTTCTTCAGTCCGCTTGTGTATTGGCGCATAAGCGAAGGGTTTATTCCGGCACGTCTGGCCACGTCGGTGACGTTAAGGAAAGAGAAGTAGTTGAAGAATGAGGCGAGATCGAACGTGTAAGTGAACTCCACTGCCTCAAACTCTTCGCCGTTCTCTGCGGCATCCGCCTTTGCTTCGCCGTAACAGTAGAGCAAGTCTGCCTTTGCTTCTGCCACGGTCTTTCCGCATCCCGTAAGCATGGTATTTCCGTTTATTTCCTCGGCAGTACGGCACCAATAATATCCGTCGCTTGCCTTTTCCACTATTACTGCAATCTTTCTCATATCTATAAAATGTTAAAATCACCGAAAAGAGTTCTTCGAAACAAATCAAAAACCAGAAAAAGAAGTGGATTAAAGGGAACAGTCGTCAAACTGTTCCCTTAATTTCACGCTGACAAGTTTTTGAGAATACTGTTGACAGTGCCTACTGGCATTTCTCCAGAATGTCTCGGGACCCAGTCTATTTTACCAGTCTTTGGGTTCTTCCACATGTCGTGACGACTTCCGCTTTTGAGAAGAAAGCATCCCGCCCTTCTCAATCTTTTTTCTAATTCTGATTTTTTCATTTCATCAAAGAACTCGTTTGTCTTATTGACAATGCAAAGGTAGCAAAAAAGTTATATACAACCAAACAAAAAGGTAACTTTTTTGCTATATAAATAAGACATGCCCCTTACTTCCCCTTCCTCAGCATATCTCTGAGGAACGCTATTTCGTTGTCGCGGTCTTCTATCATCTTCTTCTGAAGCTCGATGGTGGCTTGCATTGCCATTTCGCGCCCGGAGCACGTGCCGTCCGCGCCGATGACCTTCTGATGGTTGTTGTGACTGCCCGGACCGTTCTGCATGAGCACCGGGCTGGTATTGTCCGAAAGTGTTAAACTTTCTTTATCCGAGGAAGAAGAACTAACGGACAATGCGTCTGAGGCAGAATTCTGTAACATCGGGCCTTCACCAGTCAGAAGCCAAGAAGGAGAAACATCTCTACATTTTGTGTATATAAGCTCAGAATCAAATGTACCACGTGTAATCCATGCACTTACATTCTGTGCAGAAACACCTAATAGCTTGGCAAATTGAGCCTTATTACCCTTAGTATAATGGTTTATCAGCTCCATAATCATTCTTGATTTATCCATAATTTGTTTATTAATTTACGTTTTGTTTATATTTTACTCCTAAATATTTTGTTTATATCTACATTTTGTTTATCTTTGCACCCGTAATCAATGTTATCACATTGTTACACCTTAGTATAAATTTGTAAAGTTATTAAAAACCGCCGATACGGCAAAACCGTTGAGGCTAAAAAATGGAGGAAGAAAAAAATGGAAATTCTAAATTCGGAGCAGAAAGACCGCAAGCTCAAGAGAGCTGGAGCGAGATATTGGTACGAACTGGAGAATGAAAAGCTCCAAGATTTAGGGGCTTTCATAAAAGACGGTAACAATAAGCATACAGCGGAAAACGCAGCAAAGCGTTGGATGCGTGAAAACAACGTAAAGCAAGCAAGATTGATCGTTAACAGCATAAAAACATCAAACTTGTTGGATATAATAGACATAGAGATACAGTAAAGTTATTAAAAACCGCCGATACGGCAAAACCGTTGAGGCTAAAAAATGGAGGAAGAAAAAAATGGAAAATTCAGATTTGGAGACTAAAGGGCGAAAGCTCAGGAGAGAGGAAGCTCTGCTTCTGCTGGCCAGTGCCCTGATGTTCGAGGATACCTTGGAGGAACGGGAGTACTACAAGAACGGAACGTTCACCCTTACGCAGCAAGACATGGCTGCGGCACTTTTCATCTTCGGAAAGAAGGTGATGGCCCTTTACGCCTCTGGTTCGCTGGACAAGACTGTCGCGGAACCGTTCATCGCAAATGAGGAAACCTTCATCGCCGACATGAAAGACGCAGGAGTGGACACAGACGAGCTTCTGAAGGACTGCGAACAGGAAGACGAATCATATAACAAGGAGGAGGAGTATGGCTACGATTATCAACACTGAGACGGGCGACAAGGTACGCATAGAGCATAGCGTGAAGCTGTGCGACTGCACGCCGACGACGCTGTTGATATACAAGCCGGAGCTGACGACGCGGTTCATCCGCATCTGGAAGCCCTACATAAGGACGATGCAGCGCTGCGTGTTCGGCGGCATGGTGAAGATATATCTCCGTCATCCGTTCGCGGTGAAGGAGAAGACCGGCAGAGAGGGAAAGCTCGACTACGTGTCCCTCGACTGACAGAGAGTGTAAACACAATCATAGATAAATGACAGAGAGAAAAGTGAACGAATACGGCGTGGTGATAGAATCGCGCATCAACCTTCCCGCAACGCTGTCTCTTCTCAAGCCGGGTGAGACCCGCGAGTTCAAGCGCGAGGCACTCGGCAGGGAGACGGCGGTAAGGAACGCCATCAGCCGCCTTAACATCAAGGCGGGTCGCAGGGAGTTCACGGTGGACTTCCTGGACAACGGCGCGGGATACGTGATAAGGCGTATGAGCAGCGGGCCGTCGCAGCAGCCGTAACAAAAAACAAGGAGGAAAGTATTATGAAGAAGATAATGAAATACGTGGACAGAACGATGGACATCGTGGAGGACATCGTGGAAGTGATAGGCTGGGCAGTGGTAGGATCAGTGGCTTTCCTCGCCCTGGAAGTGCTGCGCTATTAACGCTGAGGCTATGGAAAGGACAGGGACGTCAACAGCAGCGCGTCAGCCGCTGACACGGCGAGAGGCGCGGATGATAGCAGAGGAGGTGGTGAAGCTGCTTGAGGCAAAAGGCACGCGGAACCCTCCTGAAGAATATATCGACGCGAAGCAGGCCGCGGAGTTCTTGGGCTGCTCCGTATCGTATATCTATCACAATATGGACAAGATACCCTACACAAGCGTAGGAGGCGGGCGCAGGAAGATGTTCCTGAAGAGCAAGCTCGCCCAGTACGCCAACAGGACAGAGTGGATGTAGTAGATTATATAGTAATTATAAGTTTTCATTTTTTAGAGAATTAGGTAAGTTTGAAGAATTCATCGCAACAGCGGCGCAGGCGTGCGCCGGAAAGACCGCCTCGGAGTGATACCGACGGTCGCTTTTTTCATTTTTTAAAACAAGCACATGCGTCTCCTGCGAAGGCCGCGCATTTTAAACGCGAATCTTTGACATGATGTGACAGCGTCATCCGGACAAGGGGTCCGGGGAGACAACGACAATATAACGTTCCGCGCGGAGGCGTCCGCCGGAATGCCAACTTGTTTTATTCATACGAGTATTTTGGTACTGTTTGTAAGTTATAATATTCTGAAAGTCTGACAGTGTCGTCAGCGGTCCGTGAGGATGCAGGGCGGTGCGAATTGACAGATAAAAGCGAATTTGAAAATTTTGAGGTTTAAAGGTTTTTTGACCACAGATTTAAATGATTTTGTTGAGGCTTCCGTCCGCGAGGATAGGAGCCTTTATCGTTTCTTCCCGATTCGGCAGACCGGGACGCTGGCTATCATACAACATATATGGACAAAAATATCAGTTATGACAGAAAGAACAGATACAGCCCGCGTCACAAGACGCAGGGGACGTCCCCGGAAGGGAATGAGGACGGCGGCAATCTCGCCCGAAGTCTTCGACACGGTGCCGATGATGCGCCTCGCAGGGCGTTACGGCACGAAAGGCATGGCAGCCGCCGTTGTGGTGGTATGCGCAATCTCCGCCGCCGGCTACTGCCTGGAGTGGACGGAGAGAGAGAAGTGGCTGACGCTGCGACGTCTGCCCGACATGACGGTGGAGGAGCTGGACGAGGTGGTGAAGGCCATGGCGCTGGAGGGCATCCTCGACGAGGCGACATACGTCCGTCACGGAGTGCTGACAAGCCGTGACATTCAGGACCACTACTTCTCCGGACGCAGCGCCGACGCTGCCCTACCCTACATCATCAGCGATGAGGCCGACACCGACATCCTTCACGCCCATCAGCAGGAAGAGACAGCCTCACGGACGGAAGCGAGGGAGGACGTAAGAGTGACGGGAATAACGGCATATACACCCGAAAGGACCGTATATTATTACGGTGATATGTCAATATCCTACAATAAAGACGGATTAAACGCCGAAAAATACGGTATTTACGCCGAAAAATACGCAGACAAAGAAACAGAAAGAAAAAAAGACAAAGAAGAAAACACCCCCGCTCCCCCTAAAGAAGAAAAAGAAATAAAGAAAGAAAAAGAAACCACAGCATTTGTGCCAAATGCTGTGTCGGCTCGTCCTTCGGACGAATCCGACGCGGCACGAAGCACGGAAGTTTCGGAGTCTGACGGAAGGGCGGAAAGAAGGGCGGAGACGAAGAGCAGGGAGCCTGAAGTCAACTACTCCGTTGTGCGCACGTCCTGGAACAGCATGATGGACGGCAAGGGCATCCCGCTGCTCAGATCCGAGATAAGGGGGCAGCGTAAGCGGATGTTTGCGGCACGCGTCAGGGAACACGGCAAGGACACTGTGTGGCGCGTCATGCGCTCCGCTGCGGCAAGCTCTTATCTTAACGGCGGAGGATCGAAAGGATGGACGGCGACATTCGACTGGCTTTTCCGTCCTACGAACTTCCAGAAAGTGCTCTACGGACACTACGACAACAGCCGTACTATGAGGATGCGGCGCGGCGTGGTGCTCGGATCTGCGGGTGTAAGGGCGTAACGAAGGGCGTATCATGGCTATAAAATACCGGCTTATGGTATTTCGCGGAGGCAGAAGGGCAATATCAGCCGGACTGCCTGACTACAGCGAATACGAGGCGGCCTTCGACAAGAAGCGCAACCTCTCGACGGACGACATCACGGGCATAAGGGAGATAGACATCCCTACCGGAACAACGAGGGCGCAGGACGAGCTCGTAAGGATGGTGCGGGACGTACGCTACCGGGAACGGCAGCTCACGGCGCGTCATCGTGACCGCAGCGCCCGGCTTGAACTGCTTGAGAACAGACTGAAGGAGCGTATGGACACTCTGGACTCTCTTATGAAGGACAAGGGAGAAGGATGGCAGCCACGCGACCGCCGATATTACGAGTTCTATATGCTCGTAAGAGGCTGGATGCTGTGGAAAGACACGATACGTCAGGCACGCCGCTTCATCGTCCGAGCCCATGACAATCTCTTCCCCGAAGAACTGATGCCTGTCAGAGAGGAAGACATCGACGCTATGGTGGAAGGAAAGGCGGACTGCGAGGCGAAGATAGACGCCTTCATCAGAGAGTACGACCGGGCTGCCATCATAGCGGGACAGCAACAAAGTGAACAAAACGAAACAAAGTGAACAAAACACAATAAAATTAACAATTATGGAAAAAGAAACAACAAACGCCCCTCAGCAGGGAGGAAACATCATGGGACGCCAGTATTTCACCGACGGTCTTACGGAGAGCGAGATGAAAGAATGGCTGGAAATCCGTAACAAGTTTGACGAGGTCAGACTGCAGAACAGCATCGAGAAGGCGCAGAAGCTCGACGCCATCGACTGCGCACACCGTGGAAAGGTCAGAGGCATAGAGGAAGTGTTCCAGGAGCACAAGAGACAGTACAAGGAAGATCTGGGCTTTGCCGAAGAAGCGCACATCAAGGAGGTGCGCTTTTGGAAGGTGAAGTACATGGAGAGAAACGCCAAGCTGGAGGTGGAGCGCCAGCGCGAGTACGCGAAGTTCCGCAACGCCGTAGCCCGCCGTCGCGCAGAAGAGGCAGAACGTAACAACAGGAAGACAGACGGACAATGAAGGACATAGAAACAATACTGCAAACGACGTCAGACGTCAAGAAATGTATGGCAGAACAGAACTTTGTGCCGATGCTGCCATCGTCCTCCGTAATTGTGAGGACCACCGTGACGCGTACCACCGGACGCACATTCTTATGGCTGAGGCTTCCTGACAAGTACAAGACAGAGACAACGCTTAGATGGAAGGACGGCTTGGAATGCCGTCTCGACAGGCTGACCTTCGACTCGAAGAAGCGCGTCATGGAGGAAATGCAGAAGCAGCAGGAGTACGTGAAGAAGCGTATCGCGGAGATAAAGAAGAAAGCGAGGCGCCTATGATGGTAAGCCGTTATGAAAATTCGCCCATGCTGAGGCAGCATTACATGAAAGCCGTGGCAGACTCTGTAGGACACAGAAACTTCCTTGCCCTTGCAGAGAACAGGACAGACGAGGTGGTCAGAACCATAGGGAAGCTCAACGGCCTGTACTTCATCACCGTCTCCTCGCTGCACAGCGTGGCTCAGGCTACGATGGTGGACGCCATGTCCCAGATGCGCGGCACCAAGTACTTCCGTCATCGTACCAAGCAGCTGGCAAAGGAGGCAATGAAGAAGTATGACGAGTGGGAGAAACACATGCGAGAGAAGCTCAAGGACCGTTACCAGTACTGGCTCGACCTTTCCGATATGGTGTACGAACAGGTGCAGGACGACATCGAGGCACTGAGGCTGAAGCTGAAGAAGGTGCTGGAGGTGAACAACGAGAAGGACTGCGAGCTCAAGTCGTACGTTCTCTGCTCCATGCTGATGACAGACGTGGCAGCGTCAGCTCTTGGAAGGTTCACGGCAGAGGTAAGGGAAAGGACCGGCATAAACATAGAGCCGTTGTTTCCGGAGCAGACAGCGTCATTCAAGCCGATACACCGTCTGTGGGCTGAGGCTTGCGGACCTATGCTGAGCATCGAGAACGACGAAGAAGTCAATCTGAACGACATCCCGGAGGTGGACGCTGCCATCAAGGTAATCCAGAAGAAGATCTACAATCCCGAGATATACAACAAGGCGGGCGAGTACTGCTTGAAGCTCAATCTTCCCGAGGATCTGCAAGACAAGATAAGGAGTCTCGAACCTGACGCTCCGGAGTCGGTATTCATCAGCAGCATGGGCGACAAGACGGACAGTAGCGCTGAGGCTGCCCGTGAAACAGAAACCAATAACAACAAGAAAATACTTGACAGAATGAAAATATATTACGAAGCAAAGGCGAAGTACGTAATACACGAGCCTGACGGATCATCCAAGACTACGGAGAAGACATTCATGGTGGAGGCCGAGACGCTCACCGAAGTGGAGAACATCATAGTTGACACCATGACGGGAGAAGACGTGGACGACCTCCGTATCACGTCCTGCTGCGCAACGAAAATCGCTGAGGCTTGCGGCGATATGGAGTCCGAGGTATGGTTCAAGGTAAAGGTCACCATTCCGGAAGAAGTGGAAGGCAAGAAAGGGAAACGCGTCAAGCATAATCCTTTCTATTACATCGTCGGTTGCCAGCACGTGAACGACGTGGAAGAGATCGTCTCACGCAGAATGGAGCAGCGCAAGATTGCGGAGTACGAGCTGAAGTCGAGTTTGCTTACCAAAGTGACGGAGGTGATAGAGCGCCGGAAGTAACCACGTATGACGGTAGTCTCTAAACATAACGCCGCGCCCGGCACGGAGGTGTGTCGTCTGTGTCGGGATTCGCGGCAATGTATAAACGGAACATTCTGCGTAAGGTATGATACATACGTGGAGTTTAGAATAATAAAACCATGCAGACAATGACAGCGAGCGAAGCGGGAGCACGCGGCGACCAGGTGACGGACGCGCTTTATATAAGAATGTTCGTGGCGCTGCGCTCCCACTGCCCGCGCACGGCAAGAGCCCGCATAAGGGACATAGTGAGACGCAGGGCAGAAATCAACGGCGAGGATCCTCAGGAAGTATACTGTGAGATCCTTGAGAGAATCAACCAAGAATATATAACCATACTAAACCGATTAGATGAAAAGGAACAATGATGAAGACTACCGTAAGATGATACAGTCACGTCACTGGGCTGAACTGCGACGGTACAAGCTGACGCAGAATCCATTGTGTGAGCGCTGCATGGAGGAAGGGCGAACGAGAGCAGCTTCTGAAGTACACCACGTCAAGCCGGTGGAAGACGCCATGACGCAGACCGAAATGCGCCGGCTGATGTTTGACGTGCACAATCTCCGTTCCCTGTGCCATGACTGCCATGTCAAGACACACACGGAAATGGGACGGTCAGGCGCGAAACACAACAAGAGAGTGCAGGCGAAACGTCTGGAACGCTTCAAGGAACGCTTCCTTGACGAAGACAACGAGAGTAAATAACATTAACACGGAGAGACAAGACACAGCGACCTTCACAGGTGCGTCTTCCTATAGACGCGTCCTTCATAGGTGCGTCTTCCTAAGGTGCGTCCTGTGACAGACATGTTGTGACATCAAAACAGCGTCAGAAAGAAAGGGGGAGGGTGTTTTTTAAAAGGGGGTATACCCTTTGTAAACCTCGCCCCGTCCTATTTCCACACGCGTGGAAATAAAAAGTGTCTGGGGGGTGTCACAGTATACGCCCAAACTGTCACACTGTGACACCTGTTGTGACACCTGGTTCAGTCTCTCCAAGATAACGGGATTACCATACCGGCAATGGATGACTTGAAAAAATCAATGCTCGAAGCCCTGAACGCTGCCCATGGCAATGTCAGCAAGGCATGTGAACAGGCAGGAGTGGAAAGAAGGCTGTACTACCGTTGGCGACGGCGTGACCCGGAGTTTGCTGCCGAGGCAGACAGTATCAGGGACGAAATGACCGACGCCGCCGAGGAAAAGCTGATGGAGCGCATCAAGGCAGGAGACACACAGGCCATCACCTTCTACCTGAAGACCCGCGGAAAGAGCCGTGGCTACAGCACCACGATGATTCGTGCCGGCGAAACGTCAGCGGACGGTACTGTAGCTTCCGTAGGCTGCCTCCAGATGGACGAGGAAGAACGGAAGAAGACGGAGAAGAAGGACAGGGAATGCGTGAGCCGGAAGAAGAAGGCGGTGAAGAACAAGAAGGATTATCTGGTGAAGCTGCTCAAGAAGCAGGGCAAGTACAGTCCGGAAATGTCCGTACAGGCACAGATAGCCGCCCGTCTGCTTGTAAGATGCGACGAGCTGGAAGACGAGATATTCAAGGCGTCACACGCAGCCGTCAAGACGGAATACTCCCGTGAAGGCAACGAACGTCAGGTGGTGGCGTCGTCAGAAAAGCTGTATATGACATACATGACCTACGCCCAGCGTGCCCTGCGTGCACTCGGCATGAACACGGACGGAAAGGAAGTGAAAGCTAACGGAGGCGACGGTCTGGACAACTTCCTCAAGGCTTTCGGCGAGGACGAATAAGGGCCGGCAGCGACCGGCGAAACAAAATTCTTTGAATGACTGAGACAGAAAAGCAACATTATCGGGATCTGAAAGAGGACGCCGTAAGAGACCTGCAGCGGATGAAGCCGGAGTACACCGGCTCGTTCGGCTATGCCCTTGCCGATACGGACAAGAGACTGCTGCGTTACGTGGAGGATGTCACGGACAATCCGGAGCAACACAACCTTTACGAGGTACTCGCTGTAAGAAGATTCTTCCGGATGCTCGGGCATTATGAATGGAAGGCGAAGAGAGTGAAGAAGTTCTTCCGGTTCTACGAGATGCTGCGCTTCAACGGACGCAGCGGGCGAACACGCTACAAGCTTACGCCGGTGCAATGCTTCCAGTTTGCGAACATCTTCGGATTCGTTGACAAGGAAGGACGACGGCTGACACGTCAGGTATACATATTCGTGCCCCGTAAGTTCTCGAAGACCACCAGCGCTGCATCACTTGCCGTATACGACATGTTGTTCGGCGACAACAACGCACAGGCTTATGTCGGCGCCAACTCCTACGAACAGGCGAAGATCTGCTTTGACGAGATACGTGCCATCATGCGCGACATCGATCCGCGAGAGACCAGCTTCCGCGTGAACCGCGAGAAGATCACGTTCCGTAAGGCTGGCCGCGACGCCTTCATCCGCTGTCTGACGGCAAACGCAAAGACGCAGGACGGTCTGTTCGCCTCGCTGGTGATAATGGACGAGTATTCGCAGGCACGCAACACGGCATCGAAGAACGGAGCCGACCTGAAGAACACTCTCACCTCGTCAATGGGTCCGCGCCGAGAACCTCTGACAGTAGTCATTACGACGGCAAGTGAAGTGGTGGACGGCCCGTTCGCTCATGAACTGGAAGGCGTGAAGAGCATTCTGAGGGAGGAGACGCGGAACGACCGCGTGTTCGCCTCGCTGTTCATGCCGGACGTGGACGACGCGGAAGACTCTCCGCTGACATGGCGCAAGGTGCAGCCTCATTTGGGCATAACGGTGCAGCCAGACTACTACGAGGAGGAATACCGGAACGCGCTTATGTCAGCCGAGAACATGATGATCTTCAGAACGAAGCTTCTGAACGTCTTCGCCACCAACGAGCAGAAGACGTGGTTCACGTACGAGAAGGCGGCAAGCCTGTGCTCCGGATTCGACATCGACGGCGTCAGGAGTGGTCTGGACTGTGCCGTCGCATTTGACCTTTCCGTCCATGACGACTTCTCTGCGGTGTCGTACACGGTGTATTCTCCGGAAACGAAGAGATTCTACAGTCATGCGGAATACTACTTCCCAGAAGGAGCACTCCGGGGACATCCGAATGAGCAGCTCTACCGGACGTGGCACGAGCAGGGCTACCTGAAGTTCTGCGCCGGAGACTGCATTGACGTGAGGATGATAGCGGACGACATTATGCGCCGGGCGAAGACGCTGCGCATTATCCGTATCGGCTACGACGCATACAAGAGCCGCGACCTCGTAAACATTCTGTCCTCGGTTGGAGCCAAGCACGTGCTCATGCCGTTCTCCCAGACGTACGGATCGTTCAACCTTCCGGTCGAGTCGTTCGAGATGATGGCATGGGCGAACCCTCCGAGTATTGTCCTTGACGCAAACCCCATCACCGCCTTCTGTCTGTCCAACTGCGTGATAGACACGGACCGGCTCGAAAACAAGAAGCCGCTGAAATCGTCACAATACAGAAAAATAGACGGCACCATCACAATGCTGATGACCATCGGCCTGATGATGTCGTACGAGAGATAAAAAAACAAGAAACAGAAAATCATTATGAAAAAGGAAGACTGCTGCAGAATATTCAAAGTGGAGGACATAATGGACCTTCCGCAGGCTGTCATGGACATTGTCATGGGCGACAAGAAACGGCGCGATGCCATCTACAAAGAGCTGCTCGACATTAACGGGTATGACATGAGCTACGACTGGTTCAGACAGATGTACGAGGAGGAATTCGCGCAGCGCAAGAAACAGAAGCAGGACTTCACTCCTGTGGAGGTGTCAGAGATAGTGGCCAAGCTGGCTTTGCCCACAACCGGAACCATACACGAGCCGACAGCCGGCACGGGCGGTCTTATCATAAGCGCATGGTGGGAACAGTGCAAGCGTGTCATTCCGTGGGAGTATTTTCCGTCCCGGAATATGATAACCGTCTGGGAACTGTCAGACCGCGCCATTCCGCTGCTGCTGCTTAATCTCAGCATACGCGGCGTTATGGGGTATGTCTATCATGGCGACGTGCTTGAGCGCACGGTCAAGGCCCGCTATATATTGCTTAACGAAAATGACGACGCTCTCGGGTTCAGTGATGTTGTTATCGCCAAGCCTGGAGACCGTATTGTAGAACAATAAAAGGGAAAAGGAGGAAGTGAAATATATGACATTCTTTGAAGTTTTCGACAAGTGGCTGGAGGAGCATAAGGCGGAGGTGAAGGATACTACATTCGCCAAATACAGGGTTGACCGCAATACTTTCGCAAAGGTCATCGATGCAGATACGGATATATGCTCTCTTGACGAGATTAAGATGAAAGGTGTTTTTGAGACATTTTGCGAGCTTCAGATGAGCAGCCATTATAGAACCGATTTACTGATGGTCTTCAGGATGGTAATGCGCTATGCTGACAAAAACTTAGGTATAAGCAATCTGCCGTCAATAGACTGGAAAGTAAAACATGAAAAAGACAGTCGCAAGAACCCGACAAGACAACGTGTCAAGAGGTTTACTATGGATGAGTATGAGCGGATAATAAAGGTGTTTGAGAACAATCCCACTCCCGGCGGACTTGCCATTGTGGTTACGATGTTTACGGGTATACGTATAGGTGAAGCATGTGGTCTGAAGTTCTCCGACTTGGATTTCGACGAGGGAGTCATACACATACAGCGTACATGTGTGTCAATAACTAAAGATGTTCAAAAAATACTCCATCCCAACGAAGCTTATGTTATGTCTCGACAATTGCAGTCTCCCAAGAGTGCCACGTCAGACCGTTATATCCCGATGGTGCCAAGGTTACGTAAGATACTGCAGAACTATGCAAAGATTTACCCGGATGACTATTTCGTCGCTACGCTAAAAGACACACCGACTTGCACAAGGACTCTCAGGATATGGTTTCAGAATATGCTCAAGGCAGCTAAAGTACCATATCTTAAATATCAT
>ERZ1023617.103-NODE-103-length-39206-cov-54.030216_pt1 | contig 39206 bp, 21 predicted proteins | sample MGYA00380328_ERZ1023617 | MGnify/ENA primary metagenome ERZ1023617 (study PRJEB33179, sample SAMN07448977) | human gut metagenome | biome: Human-gut; feature: Human associated habitat; material: Faeces | host: Homo sapiens | place: India: Bhopal | collected...
CAGCTGTTACTGCTTTTTTTGAATTATGCAAGGTATAAACGCGGAGCCGCTTACGCGTATAAACTTGACGGAAAATCTAAAAAGTATCTGATATGAAACCTTATAGATTCCCCAAAAATTACGCCCCGACGTAGACTTTATTACATGGCGACGTAATCTTTCCTACGTCCCGATGCAGAGTTTTCTACGTCGCCATGTAATTTCAAGAACGTGCCCAAGACTGCAAAGGTTTTCAACCCAACTTGATTTGCTAACAAACCTAAGTCATAGTTTTCTTCCCCACAACTCATGGTTTCTTTCATTGTTTGTCCGTGTTTTTAAAATAGCTCTAATCAAATGAGATGACGATCTCCCTATTGATTCATGCCTATAACTATCATTTTATTTGTTTATAATCTTGATACAACTATCACCAATTTTTGCCATGACAATTTTTGTATTGTTATCTATTGCATAGCTAACAGCTCCATCTATGGCTTTTTGCGATCCTAAAACTTTGCCATCAATGGTACAAAAAGAAACTAACTCGTTGTTGTCAAGTCCAGATATGAAAATGAAACCATTATGGCAAAAAGCCACCACTCCCCTTGTTTTTACCATACTGATATTGTCGGTTTGCAAATCACCTTCAAGCCAATAAAGGACACCAGTTACCGCATCTGAAGGTTTGTATCCCTCAGCAGTAGTGTATGCACTAATATTATATTTTCCCGATAGGAGGACATATTTTTCTGTTGTTTTTTGTTCAGTCCCCACATCTTCATCTTTTATGATATAATTGTAGGTTGCGTTTGGCGTATTACAATTAAATATGAGTCTACCATCTTTGTATGAGATAATTGGTGCATCACATTTTGGCAAATTTGGCTCGATAATCATACCAGATTCCGTCGTTATTTGAATGTTAGGATACTCTGTTAAGCTTTTTGTTGGCAGAAGATAGCAATTGAATGGTGTTGTCTTAAGTGTCTCTTTGTATGAAAAACGAGTATCTTCACAAACATAGACATCATAGAGAGTTTCTTTCTGGAAGTTAGATACAAAACGAAAACTGTCAGTTCTTGGCATTTTTGAGGGAATTGAACTTATCGTTGCGTTTTGTGCATGAAATTCCATTTGCTTAAGATTTTGAGGAACCCCGACAAGATAAGGCTCCCAGGCATTAAATTGATTATTTACACATTCAAAGCATATCTCTTGATTTTCTATTCTTGTTATTCTTTGAAGATAGAAATTTCCATAGGAATCATCTGTTCCATGACACCAATCGTATGCAACTCCCTTACTTGTTATTACAGAAGGACTAAAAGGTAAGCATATTGTTGTCCATTTATACTTCCTGTTTACATTTTCTTCGTAAAAAGTTTTGATGAAAGTTACGTCTTTTGCCGTATAATCAACAGGTGAGTAGTAAGGATAACCATCCGTGAGGCTAATTTTATTAGCTTCATATTTGTCGTTATTGCAGATAATGATATTATTGTCTTTTAAAGAGGAAGGTATTTGTTGAGAATTCCCTATTACATATAAGGTGTTAGGATTCTTGCTAGCCTCTATTTTCATTCCTGAAATATCACTGATATCTACATAAGTAGCTTCGTCTGGGAGAATAACCGTATTGTCGCAAGGACGTACGTAAACGTATTTGTTAGGTCCTGTCCAAGCTTTTACCGTTTGAACAAACTGATAATATAATTTATCATCTATCAATTCATCATTAGCATATATATCCAATCTGTATATACCGAGTGGTATATTTACTAAATTCAAATTAAAGTTCCAAGTATAACCAGAATATCCCCAGACATTATAGGAATACGTCCTGATTATTTGTGATGCCCCCGTTAAGGTATCTACCTTACATAGATTAAACGTAATTTCTCCACTATATTTATCTTTTCCTGTGTTGCAAATGGAAATTTTAGCAGTGGTACTTCTATCTGTAACATCAACAATAGTCGCATTCGGATTGAGAGGACAAGTTTTATACGTACCGTTGTCTTCAGCATCCAATATAGCTGATACCAAAGTTAGCTCTTTATCCTTTTTGATTTTTATAGAGTTTACATTAACAAATAAGGAATCTATATCTTTTCCATTGACATGGAGAAATATTTTGTAATTATCTATAGAATCTGGAACCCAAGACCAGGAAAATGTCTTAGATTCTTTCTTCTTCAATGTAAAGCTTTTAGACTCATACGGGATAATCAACTTCTGATTCACGGCTACAAAATAAAGACCAGTCCATCCATATGCCGTCTCACCCAAATTCGTTAGTGTCACTTGTACTTTTTGAGGCGTATTTGCGACTAATTTTCCATCACATCTAAAGTCTTGACTAACGACATTATTTATATCATATTCATAATGAGAATCGGCTTCTTGACCAGAAGGAACAATGTTGACGACAGCATATTGTTCATAAGAATATGATTTTTCTGAACTTTCAGCATATACCCCTCTTTTATCGTCAGGATTCAATATATCCAACAAATAATAACCTTGCGGACCGCCCCATCCCCAATCTACATGGAAAAGCTGATCGCCATCATAACCATCTACAACAAATGCATGCCCATTATATGCAGATTGTCCACTATATAGCACAGGTCTTGACGCAATTAGTTCTTGATAAATTAATTTCTCCCAATTTTCAAAGTCCTCTCTATAGACTAATTGTACATTATCGCTATAACCAAAATAGTTTTTTAAAACCTTGGGATAATTTTGGAAGTAAGCAGTACTTTCCTTAGTATTGTATGACATGTGCACAGCTGTTCCAGCTGTGGCCATGAGTTTTGCTACAGCATATTCTTTTTCTGTAGGATTTCCATAATTAGAATACGATGATTGCATGAGATTCCAGTTGAACTCTGTACCTGCTGGTATAGATGAAATATTGGTACTTACCCCATTGATACTTAGATTATATCCAGGTATTTCCTGCAGCGTCTTTTCGGGCCATTTATGGTAATACATAATCTGGGCTAAAGCTGTGGCAACACACCCTGTTACGCAATGTTTGTCATTGTAGGTTGGACACATTAGATTATAAGGATAACCTTGCGCCCATTTACAATTGAGCAATGGCTTGATTTCTTTTCTAAGATTTGAGCTAATTCTACTTGTTTTTATATTATTCTTCTCTATATAATCGATTTCTGATGCGTAAAAACTCAGCCATGATTTCAGATTGGCAGGAACATTGTTGACGTCAAAGTTTTCACTCATATTGTAACCTAAAATATTAGGAGTCAAATCACTCCCTGAAACAATAACGAACCCAGAATCTACGTTGAAAATATAGTAGGAAGGGGTATTACTGCTTCTAGTAGTACCATCGTTAAACTTAACGATTCTTGTCTGTCTTGATTTGACAGAGCTATATCCTTTTCTTTGCATGAACTGAGATGCAATCGTTTGTGCCTGACGTTCATCAATAGGATTGGCAGCCATAGCAATGCTACAAAGTAGTAGCATAAAAGAAATTAAGAGTCTCATATTTTCTGGTTTTATGTTAGTAATTCTCTTCCTTAGCTACAGTGATTTCTTCTAAAATACCATAGAAAAAAGAGTATAATTGTAATAAACGAATTCTTAATGTATCAACATCTATTATACGGTCAAATTCTTTACTTGTTGGAGACTTTAAGCTCCGGTTATACCTAAACGAGCATCCCCCACAATCAACATCCGTCAATTCATGAATCAGTTTCTTTATTATTTTTGTTTCTTCATTTTCTTCTATATGTTTGAGCAGCTTCTCAAAAAGAGCAGAGAGATTATGAGTTTCTTTTAATTCTTCTCCATACTCTGTAAGAGTTTGCTTTATAGTCAATTCCAGATAATGTCTAAAGCAATATAAAGCTGGGAGAATATAGGTATCATGCACTAAATGATCATCTGAAATGTTGATGCAATTCATCAAAAACAGAGCACTGTTTGCATATCCTTCTTCTATTAGCTTATACATAGGAATACTTGTAGCATTATCCGAAGAAAACAAATGGTCATCTTTAGATAACTTTGGTAAGTTAAGTGAAAGATGATTGATATCTTCTTTTGTAATTAGGTAAAAGTCATGTTTTACTTGCTGCTCTATTTTCTTGATGAGCAGTTTCTTATATTTTTTCTTCAGTTGGTATTTCTTTACATGTCGTTTCTTTTTCATACCCTCAATAATGTTTGAGCTAGGTTTGTTAAGTTAAGAACAAACCTAGTCTGTTACTAAATGTGAATTTATTGGATAGCTATTTTGATACTGCTATTTTTAATCTTGGCTATAACAAATGGTGTAGAGCTATCTATGGCATATTGTATTTCTCCATTGATAGCTTGCTGCGAACCTATCAACTTTCCATCTGTAGTAAAGAACCTAACAGTTTCGTTATTTTCTAAGCCTGAGATGGAAATGAAACCATCATGACAAGAAGCCACAACACCTCTAGTCTTTGCTTGGTTGATATTATCTGTTTGCAAATCACCGTCTATCCAATATAATGTGCCTGTTACTGTATCTGAAGGTTTATAACCGTCAGCAGTAGCATATGCACTAATGAAATATTTACCTAATAGCGTTACATATCGTTCAGTTGTCTTCAAACCCAAACCTGCATCTCCGTTCTTTATATCATAATTATATGTCACGTTTGGAGTATTGCAATTGAATACAAGTTTTCCATTCCTGTATGAGATAGTTGGAGTATCACATTTTGAAACTTCCGGTTTTTCTCCATTTTCTGAAATTTGCTCAAACTGTCTCCATATATCATCTTCTTGATATCGCTTTTTCGTATTTGACGAAACATGCAGAATGGCATTTTGAAAAGTTGATTTTGTAAATGTATCAGGAAAAATATTTGGGGGCGTCTGTGTCTTGCAATAGATATCTGTAATTTTGTCACAACCGTCAAATGCCAATCTATATATAGTACTACATGTAGAAGGAATTGTTATAGTATTTAGATTCTTACAACCAGCAAATGCGTAGTCATCTATACTTGTACAAGATTCAGGTATCTCTATGTGATTTATTTTCTCGCAATAGCTAAAGGAATTAGATTTTATAGAAGATAATTTTGAAGGCAATTCTACGTCTATCAAGGATTTACAACCATAAAAAGCATATTCTCCAATAGATGTAACAGAATTTGGTATTTTCAGATGTTGTATTTCTTCGCATTGTCCAAAAGCATAGTTGCCGATTTTTGTCACATTGTCAGGAATAATTAAATTTTCCAGAGAAATTGGGTTATTATTAATGTATAGTTTATTAACTGGAAATTCTCCTGCTCCTTTGAAATCAATTTGACACCATGCTGAAAAATCATCAATATTTATTCGTTGTATATTATTTGCTCTATAAAAACAATTATATCCAAAAGTCGTGACTTTTGAAGGAATATTAAGTACCTTCAAATTACCACAATAATAAAAAACTTTATTCCCAATTATTTCGACATTTTCAGGAAGTTTAATTTCTTCGATAGAAGAACACCACTCAAAAGCTTCACTACCTATATTCGTTATGGTATTTGGTAAATTTATTTCTTTTATATTATGACATCCATAAAATGTACCAGACTTTATTTCTGTTATTCCTTCAGGAATCGTTATATTTAATAGGCTGCTACAACCGCTAAAACACAGAACACCAATGTATGTTACAGAAGTTGGAATCTCAATTTTTTTAAGAGAGGAGCAACCATCGAATGCACAATCCCCTAATGTAGTACATCCCGATGGAATTTCAATATTCGTAAGTTTTTTACACCCCATAAAAGCATTGTAAGCAATTGCGGTAATGCCGTTTGGTATTTCTATACTCTCTAAATTCTTACAGTACCAAAATGCATAGCCACCAATGCTTGTTATGCCCTTTTTAATAATTACCTTTTTTATATCATCTTTATTTGAGTCCCAAGGAGCAATCATTTTTCTATCATGAGAAAAATTTGGCATTTTTCCTTGACCAAAAATAGTTAACACTCCATCATCCGTGAGTTCCCAATAGGATCCACTATTTGCAGCAGCTATATTCAAACACCAGATGAGGCTACAAACAATTGAGATTGCCTTAATAAAATCAAAATTTGTTTTCATAATCGGGTCTTTGCAAATGCCAACGACTCCTTGATTGGCTGTTAATATAAATTTTGTAAATATACAAAAACGAAAACGTGGAGCCAGTCTGCTGCTCGTTCCACAGTCTATAGGCCTTCGCATTGCCCCTGTCAGTCAAAACGAGCAATGCCGAAAGCCCCACGTCGATGTACGTATATTATTCACCCTCCCTACCAACGAACGCAAAAACGTCCGAAGCCAATGAGGGCTGTATATAATACATCCCATAGGGCGTCCCCATTGCTTTGTTTCTGACTGACAGTTGAAGTTGCGAAGTTCATAGACCGCCAAAACCAAAGCGTCAGTTACGCCTTTATTCATGTATATGTTACCCACACCTAAGCCCATTTGTTAGCTTTCGGTAGGATTACGTTTGCAAAGATAGTGAATATTTTTATAAGTTGTATAAAAATAACAGAAAATTTTATGTAAAGAGGTTATAAAGTAATGATTTTAAGAATTTGTATATTGTTGATAATGTAAAGACGCAATAGATTGTATATGTTGCCTTGGTACTCCCAAGTGCCTTAATCAATCCATCGCATTTTTTAAGTAAGGACGCATATAGACAGAAAGGCTATAGTGTCCTATGCTTTCCTAGCACTTTACCACTTTGGCTTCATCAGGAACAATAAGGACACGACTTTCCTACAGAGCCCAAGTTAGTCTCTGTCATATTATATTTCATGAAATGCGGCAATTTTTCCTTTAACGTGTTTTGAGAGTTATACAAACAAAGCTTTGTTATTGAACCTCCTATCAGACAAACAAATCATCCAATGTAAGAGAAGAAGCAAACAAGTCGGAATACTCATTTCTAACTAAATCTGTAGCTCCAATATAAGTCAGATGGAAAGTCAATGCCGGAAACATCTTCTCCAGAGTTTGTAAACGAGTACCCAAAACTTGTGCATACGACTTCGTGATAGTAAATGGAGACTTATAGAATTTCATCTCGCAAACATTCACTACATCATCAGCACGCTCTATCAAAAGATCAATTTGCATACCATCATTTTCAGTATCACCCTTCAACACCAAAGAAGACTCTTGGGTAGACACAGCACCAATATGAAGAGCATATTTAATCTGTGAAATATGCTGCAAACAAACCTCCTCGAAAGCTATGCCACGCCATGAGGCAACATCGCTCTCCTTCAAATGCTGCTGCCAGTAATCAGTTTGCTTTACCGCCTTCTTCTCCTTAAAATGAAGCCAGAACCAGCAAAAGGAATCGATAAGCTTGTAATACTCCTCTCGCTGACTGAAACCAAATGGAGTATATTTCACCACAAAATCACTGCCCATCAAGGCTTTCAGCATCTTGGTAAAATCACCATTCGGATTCAAACCGGTATGCTCTGCTATTTCCTTACGGGTGAAACCTGCATGCCGGGTTCCCAAAAAGCGCACAATCTTCATACAGTCTTCTGCATGATCAAACACAGAATTGAAAAGCCTATCAAACTCATCCCCCAGCTTCGCCTGACGGTCAAAGAACAAGGCATCTATGTTCTGAGCCAGACTATAGGATGGATTAAAGAAATTCATATAGAAAGGAATTCCCCCCATAATCATATAAGCCTGCGTAATATTATAACGAGACATCTTGATGCCACGGCTCTGATAAAACTCCTCGCATTCTTTCAAAGTAAATGGTGACAGTTTGATTTCGCCAGTCAAACGACCGTATAATCCACCTTTATTACTGATTAGATTATCAAGCATCCAGGAGGTGGCAGAACCACAGACTACGAGCAACAGATTATGGCGCATATTGCCCCAACCATTCCAGAAAGCCTCTAATGCGGTAAGAAAACCGGAACGTGCCGTATCCATCCAGGGTAACTCATCGATAAATACCACCTGTCGGGAACCATTATCGCAAGTTTCCAAAAAACGTTCCAGCAAAAAGAAAGCCTCCATCCACGAGTTAGGTTGCGCAATATCCTCCATGCCATGGCGAAGAAGCGAGAAATAGAAATTCTGCAACTGGTCTTTCAAAGTTATCTTACGACGACGGTCGTAAGGCGACAATCCCGTATGATGAAACACCATATCATCATGAAACACCTCATCAATCAAGAATGTTTTACCGACACGGCGACGACCATACACAGCCACAAACTCTGCCCTACTACTTTCGTAGTAACGCTTCAATTCTGCTATTTCCTTTTTTCTACCTATTATTTCACACATAATCATACCCAATTGGTTCGCTGCAAATATACGACAAATTTCGGAAATAGCGAAAGAAAATAGCGGTTATTTCGCTACGAAACCGATTTTTTACCGTTCGTAGCGGAATAAACGCTATTTTAACTCTATTTTAACACTAAGCTAATATATCTTATTCCAGCGTCAGCCACCCATCTTCCGTCCAGTTGATTCGCTTCTGGACCAGGATGCTGGCACCATTCTTTGGCACGCTGTAACCATGGCAGAAGAAGAAATCGCCATCAGGGAAAGAGTAGGCAGAACAATGGCCCATCGCCTCATATTCCTTTTTGTCACCTTCCAGCAGCAGGGTGCCACCACCCTCTCGCATATCCTTACCCGTCTTGTCCAGATAAGGACCGGAAACCTTCTTGCTTCTGCCTACGGCAACACGATAGGTACTCTTCATTCCCTGGCAGCAGTAATCCCAACTGACGAAGAGATAGTAATAACCACCATGCTTCATGATGAAAGGAGCCTCGATGGCATTGGTGCCGGCATCACGGGAGGTAGGATTGGTAGGCACATCCATCTGATTGAGCGCATAACGGCGGGCAATGGTCTGAGGCTTGGCGCCCTTCTTCACATGCATCGTCTTCTTGTCCAGCGGAATGAGCTGGATGCCATCCCAGAAAGACCCCCAGGTAAGCCAAGGCTTGCCCTTCTCATCTATCACGAAATTAGGATCGATGGCATTCCAATTCACTTTTCCACCCTTGGAAGCAATGAGACAACCCTCATCTTTCCAACCATCGGTATCGGCTAAAGAAACATTGCTGAGCAATCCGATGGCAGAGGTGTTCTTGCCGAAGGTAGAACAGGAATAAGCCATATACCACTTGTTCTTATACTTGATGACATCAGGTGCCCAGGTATGACTCTCATAACCCGGCACACTATCATGGGTCCAGGCTGGGAAAGCACCACGCGCCTCGTCTTTCAACACACCCTGCGGATTCAAGGTCCAATGCTTGCGGTCGGTAGAAGTCATCTGCGCAATGCCATGACCCGTGCAGTAGAGATAGTACTTGCCGTTCTCATAAGCCATCACGGGGTCGTGAACCATCGGAGTATCTACCACGACAGGCTCCTGAGGAGCATTCTGTGCCATCATCTGGCAACCGCCTTTTACAGCAGGAGCAGCAATCATCATTGCTGCTCCCAATAGTATTTTAGATAAATTCATCTTCTTTGTATTATACCTTATTATAATATATAAGAGAATTACTTGTTCACAAACTTTCTTCCATTTACTATCACTACACCCTTGTAGTTCTTGTCTACCTGCTGACCTGCAAGATTGTACCACTTACCATCTGCCTGCTTCTTCTGGATGATAACCGGTGCTGCGATACCTGTATCTACAAGACTAGAACCATCGATGTAAGAGCCCTCGTTTACGAAGAACAGGTTAATCAGGCTAGGCTTGCTGGCGATGGTGGTTGAGAATGAGTAGTTATATACCTTCTTGCTGGTAGTTGTGATTGTGGCTGTCATCTTGAAGGTGCCATTAGCGGCATACTCCACAGTCATGTCAACCAAAGACCCGTTCATATCATTCTTGAAGGTATCCCAAACATAATTGCTTACACACCCAGTGTTAGAATTTGTGGTATTGTTCCAATTATCACAACGGATACCGAAATACTCGGTATAGCCAGTCACACCATGTGTCTTGTTGGCACCATACAAAGCCCAGTTGCACCAGTTGTTTGTAGCATTACTATAGTTATAGAACTTAAACTGAGCCTTCTTACCAGCCTGCAACTTATAATCTGCCGAGAAGTTGGTCCACCAAGCAGAAGTTGTATTCTTCTGTGCTGAAACAGGATAGTAAACTGGAGTTGTTTCCTCAGCCTCAGCATCGATATTCAGGGAATAATCCTTCACATACTCATACTCATCCTTGCTGATGGTCATGGTCATAGTTACCTTGCCTTTGCCCTTCACCTTGCCGTCATCGGTCAGGATAGAAGTATCGCTCGACGTCCATGAAATGTTAGCACCCATCTTGCCCTGAGTAGGCAGAGAAGGAGCCGCATTCAGTGTGGCACCATCTGCAAATGGCAGAGTCAGATTATTGACGGTATACTTGATGGCTGCCTTGGCATCTGCCTTTACTGCCCAAACTTCCTGCTGATAGGTGAAGTTGTTCTGTCCCAGTGCAACGCTACCGCTTGATGATGATAGGGCAGAAATGGCGATGGCTGGGATATTGGTATAGTCGATGGTCTGCTTAACCAGTACGCCACGATATACGACATCATTGATAGTCAGGTGGATGTAATCAGTACCTGCAGTACGCTTCCAGGTTCCCTTCTCGGCACCAGTGATGGTTCCATCGGCATTGAGAGTAATGTTCACAGGAGTCTCGAAAGCCTTTGCCTTGGTATTCTGACCATACTGATGACGCATGAACTGATAGTCGCCTGCAATGTCAGCATCTGCGATAGATGCCTTGGAAGCGATAGCTGCATCGGTGATGGTCTCGCCGTCAAACTCGAATGGAGCTGCCATCAACCACCCCTCGTCATTGAGGAAGAGCTGATGAACACGCACCTGATGACCTTCGCCACCATTGCTGAAACGGGTGTGGTAAACCACGAAAGAACGGTTCTGCTTGTCTACGAACGCAGAGTTGTGACCCTGTGCAATCTCAGCACCGCTCATGGCATCCCACTGATAACCGCCAAAGAGCAATACGCCACGGTTGTCGGCAGTGGTAGAACTATAGTTCATTTTATAACTTTTGAAGAGTGCCGATGTACCATAGCAATCCTTGTAAGGACCATCTGGATTCTCTGAACGGAAGATGCGCATCTGGTAACCGCCATCGCTTTTCAAGCCACCATAGCTCATGAAGAGGAAGTAGTACTTGCCTATCTTCTGAATATAGCTTGCCTCGCCTGATACGTAATATCCGCCGGCAATCTTCTTACCGAAGTAAGGGTCGCTGGTACAGTTGGCACTGGCAGCACCCGGAGTGGTGACCTTGCCATTCACCTCGTAAGGGAAGGTATAGGTATAGTCGCGGAGACCATTGGTCTTATCCAACTTAATCATAAAGATACCACCCGACCAGGAGCCGTAGCTCATCCAGAGGTTGTCGTTGTCATCATAGAAGACGCATGGGTCGATACAGTTCGGCCAATAGGTTCCCCATTTATCGCCCACCTTATAACGGGAAGGAAGAGCGGTTTCGCCTGTGGCAATGGCAAAGTCGGTATGTTTCCAGTCATCCGCAGCAGCGTATGAGTTGTGAGCGTATGAGCCCTGGAAACCGGAGAACACCACCGGTCCCTGATAAACCCAAGGTCCTTCGATATTATCTGAAACAAAGCATACGATGGAAGAGCACCAGTGGTCTCCATTCAGACTCATATACATACACCATTTCTTCATGGTCTTGTTGTATACGATGTCTGGTGCCCACTGATTGCCCTGCACATTATAGCCTTTATACTGCCAGCCGTGGGCATTGAAGTTGCCGAACTTCACGTTCTCTCCCTTGCTGTTCTTCACCTCTGTAATGAGATGAGAAGCATAAGCATTGGCATAGTTTACCAAGGTACCCTGCTTGTTGGCAAAGAGGCTGTTTACATTGCTTGTTGCCTCCTCGCCCGCCTTGAATGATGACCATTCCTGATAGTTGCTAGCCACAGTAGTCTTGCCTCTTCCCAGGTGAGAGCCATATATATAATAGGTAGGCGAGCTAGGGTTGGTGATGTCATCCACCACGATGGATGGGTCGTGGCAGGTAACACGTTTCCCGTATGATCTCGACGTATAAGCATTCGTCAGGTCGTTATCGCCGACCTGTGTCTGGGCAGTTGCACCGATGGCAGCAAGCCCCAACATAGAGAGTAATAATTTCTTCATGAATGATACTTGTTAATTGATTGCTTTTATTCTAAAACTAAGAAAGCCTTGAAAATTAAGCAAAAAGGCAGACCTACGTGGAAACGTGTTTTCACATAAGTCATGCCTTTTATACTATTTCAGAAAAATCTTATCTGCGATGAGCACGTGTATAGTGCTTGCGGGCAGCAGCTGAACCGAACTTCAAATGGCTGCTATCAACGGTGAATGCCACATTCAGGTCACTAGGGTCGATGGTGTTGATACCCAAGTAATTCTGTACTGTTACGCTGCCATCATTACCCGTTACGATAGCCTGAACATCTGCAGTACCATTGTTACAGTTGGTTACAAACATCTTTACCTTTGCACCGTTCATGGTTGCGAGCCAGGTAGCCCAATCACCCTGTGTTCCGATAGGAGTACAAGCAGCATAACCATTACCCCAACCATAGTTATCGGCACGAACCACAGCGTATTCTGCCAAATCAGCCTTGCGGAGGATGAGCACATAGTTGTTCCAGTTGCCTGCACCGCTAGAATAGTTGGTGAAGTTGAACTCGAATGTCTCACCAGCAGGAATCTTCATATCCTTTGTAAATTCTGTCCACCAGGCAGTAGAGCAATCCTCAGCACCGAGAGAAACCGGAGTAGGAGTAACCGCCTTGACAGCAGACTCAGCCACATTTACTTCTACAGTAGCAGTACGGCCGTTTTCTGTAGTGATAGTCACCTCGTGCTTACCCGCAGTAGCAGGGATTCTTGAGAAAGTCAACTTAGAGTTGTCAATGACACCAGGTTCACCCTCTACGTATGTAGCATAAACCACCATACCTGTTGGGTCGAAAGCCAAAGTATGATTTACTCCATCAACTGCAGCTGAGTTATAATAGTAGTAGTTGGTGCGGGTTGGTGCCTGAGTAACAGTAATAGTCTTGATACCTGCCACTACATTAAACTTAGCATTGGCAACGATAGGAGTAGCCGCATTCTCACCCTTGAAAGTCTTGTTATAGATAGCGATGAGCGTCTTTTCACCCACCTCATCCATATCATTGATGGCAGAGAAGAGCAGTTCGCTGGCAGGAATCACCTTGGTCACACCCTCTTCGAAGGTAACCGTAGCAGAAACATTCTGCATCGCCTCTTCAAGCGTTGTACCCTTGTCAACCTCGGCAGGAACATTGTTCAACACCATAGAAACCGGAGCCTTATCCTGGGCAGATGTATATCCGCCGATAGGTTCTACGTTGCTCTGCTGGAAATCGATGAATGATCCCTCAGGAACCAGGAAGCAGCGGATGTTGGTATTGCTCTCGTCTGCATTCAGATTGGCAATCTTAGATGGCTGAATGTAGGTCTTGGTAACAGTACCATTGGTAATCTTCACCATGAAAGTATCTACACGGGAACGGTCAACCGTCAATGTTACCTTACCACCCAACTTATCTACACCCTTGTCTGTATCAGTTTCAAAGGTGAGATTACTCTGCACGAAGCTTCTGTCGATATGGTCACCCCACTCAGAGTTACCGCTTGGCTGGTTATCAAAACGGATAGCACCATACTCGGTATAACCTGTTCCGCCACGATCCACATCATTGGTGATGATGAGGGCGAAGTTCTTATAGGTGTTAGTTGCAGAAGGATTGATGTTCAGATTGAACACAGCATTCCACTTCTGGTTGTCTTGAACCACATAATACTTTGAGAAGGAAGTCCAGAATCCTGAAGAGAAATCTGTGTTACCCACAGTATAAACATCCTCGTTCATACCCACGAGCACCTCCTCAGTTGAAACCTTTGACTTTTCGATTGAGTCAATTTTTTCAGAAAGCCAATCAGGAGAGTTAACACTGAACATGTCACTTCCCTCGCATCCAGTCATCGCTGTCAATGCCATTGCTGCTACACAGAAGACAGATGCTATTTTATTTAGGTGTTTCATATTATATTCTATATTATAAATATGTGAATTGTTTAGTTTTTATCTCATGAGGCAGGTAATCCTGCCCCTTGAGATAATGAATATTGTTACTTACTCAAGTCTACTACTGGATGAACTGTCCAACCTCTTCCGAAGAAATCAGATGAGTTATCCGTATTCGTATTAGCTGAGTTACCTGTCAGGTTAGGGTTATCATTCAACAAGCCCTGATAGATAGGCAGGAACTCATGACCTGGTACGTATGTATCGTAAGAGCTCTTCACCTCTGAATCAACACCTACCAAAGAGTAGCTTACCGGCTCCTTTGCCTTGTATGGAGAACGACGGAAGGTTCCGTGCTCCTTCAACTGAGCCAAACGACCCTGATCATAGAAGAATCCCCAACGAATCAAATCGTAACCACGACCGTACTCGCAACCGAACTCCTTAGGACGCTCTACATTGGCAATCTGCTCGAAGAGCTTATCCTTGGTATCGAAATCAGAGAGGCTCAAATCCTTCAGGTTGGCACGCTCACGAACCTGGTTAATCCAGTCGATAGCCTGCTGTGTAGGACCGTTCACCTCGTTCTCGCACTCTGCTGCACGGAGCAAAACGTCTGAGTAACGCATCATGCGGAGGTTGATACCGCAATGAAGACCGGTTGTCACCTTATCATAAAGGTTGGTACGGAAATTGGTCCACTTAGCGATAGGAAGACCACCATAGTTATTGTTGGTTACGATGGTATCAGAAGCTGTCATCTCGCTCTTGTAAGCTACGTTACCATTCTCAAAACCAACCCAGTCAGTCTCGTATGTACCGATGGTCCAGTAGAGACGTGGATCCAACTTACCTTCCTTGGTACGCTCCTGCTTGAAGAGGTTGTACAACCATGGAGAAGCTGAGAGGTCAGCCCATCCACCGAATCTACCTGGAGCGAAGTTAGACTCAACGGCATGTCCCTGTGTAGCATTAGGGCTTGTATTGACTGGAGTCCACTCATCATCCACACCCTGTGAACCGTAGTCGAGATACTGAATCTCGAAGAGGCTCTCGTCGTTGTTCTCGTAAGCAGAACCCTCACGGAAGTTGTCGCCATAATTAGCCATCAGCTTGTAAGAGCCATACTTCTTGTTCATGATGTCCTTGAGTACGGTGAGTGCTTCGCTGTACTTATGACGCTGCATCAGAGTGCGGGCATAGTAACCGGCAGCAGCACCGCAGGTAGCACGACCCTTAGCCCACTGACCACCTGCATCGCGAGATGGGAGGAGAGTCATAGCCTCAGCAAAATCCTTCTCTACCTGATCGAGCACCTCGTCGTAGGTACTGTTCTTGCCATAGAGACCATCCAGAGAAGAATAGTTGGCGTAATCAGTAATCAAAGTAGGATTCTGATAGTATCCTGCCAATGTATAGTATGAATAACCACGAAGGAAGAGAGCCTGTCCCTTGATCTTCTTCATGGTCTCTGAGAGCGAAGCATCATCGCCTGTGGTACGTGAGAGGATGAAATTACATACATTAATAGTATAGTAAGCCTCACGCCAAGGCCACATAGAGATTTCATCTGTCACAGGGTCGTCCATGTCATCGAATGGCATGTACCATACCTGTGATGAGTTCCATACCTCATCGCCACGTGTCACATCGAGGGTATAACCCACACGTGCCGAAGAACCTTCCATACGAATATGGTTGTATGCTGCAATAACGCACTCTTCCAGATCATCAGCATTGAAACCGAAGGTTCCGGTGGTCTGCTGGTTAGGATTGGTAACATCCAACTTGTCCTCGCATGAGGTGGTAGCCATAGCACCGAGGCCAAGGAAGAGAGCTAATGATAATTTATATAGTTTCATATCAAATGTTCTTTTAAATAATAATTCTCGTAGTTTTCCTTATCTCTTAAACTATTAGAATGTGAAGTGGAGACCTGCCATAAATGTTCTGGCACTTGGGAAAGAGCAGAAGTTGTAACCTGGGGTAAAGGTACCGCCGGCGTAGTCCACATTATATCCATGATAGCCTGTGAAGGTGTAGAGGTTCTGTGCTGATACATAGAGACGTACACCATTTACATATCCACCAAACCACTTGTCTGGGAAGTTGTAGCCCAACTCTACGTTGGCAATCTTCCAGTAAGCAGCATTCTGAATCTTGCGAGAGCTGAAGAGGTCGTTCCATGCCAAGGTAGCGTTGTTGGCTGCATAGGTGCGTGGAACACTAGAGAGGTAGGTAGAACCATCCTCTGACCAGCGGTTGGCATCCAGCATTCCTACTTCCTTGTTGCCATAGCCGTAGCAAGAGTTCAAACTGTTATAGATATCATCTGATACGTGATAATTCAATACTCCGTATGTAGAGATGTTGAGGTCGAAACCCTTATACTCCAAGTGAGTGCTCAAACCGAAGTTTACCTTTGGAAGACCACTGCCCAATACGGTCTGGTCGTAAGCATCGATTACGCCATCAGGAGTTCCGTCAGGACCTGAGATATCCTCATAGAGGCAGTCACCGACATTGGCGCCCTGCTGAACAGCATTGTTGTCCAAATCTTCCTGAGTACGGGCGATTCCCTTGTAAACCCAACCGTAGAACTGACCAATCTCCTGACCTACGTAAGTAGCGTATGCACCAGAAATGTATGAATCCTTACCGATACCCAGAGAGGTTACCTTGTTCTTCAGGGTACTTACGTTGGCGCTGATATCATACTTGAGGGCATGATCGTGGTTGCGGTAGGTAGCGCTGAACTCGAAACCACTGTTCTCCATAGAGGCAGCGTTCATGGTTACAGCGGTGTTGGATACACCGGTCTGTGCTGGCACAGGAACAGAGTAGAGCAGGTCTTCTGACTTGTTCTTATACCACTCTGCAGTGAATTCCAGACGGTTGTTGAACATTGCCAGGTCGATACCCACGTTGGTGGTCTTCTTCTTCTCCCAGGCGATATCGTTGTTCACGAAGGTAGAAACGGCAGAACCGGTTACAGGACTGTTGCCGAAGCTGTAAGTCATGTTGTTACGGTTCATGGTAGCCATATACTGGTACTCACCGATGTTCTCGTTACCGAGCTCACCGTAGCTGGCACGAATCTTGAACATGTTAACGATGTCGCGGCTGATAGGGAAGAACTTCTCCTTATCGAAACGCCAACCTAAAGATACAGATGGGAAGGTTGCCCAACGGATGTTCTTGCTCAAGCGAGAGCTACCATCACGACGTACTACTGCAGAAAGCAGGTACTTCTCATCATAGTTGTAGTTCAAACGACCAACATAAGAAGCCAGGCTATGCTTGTACTCGTATGACTCTGAGTAAGTGTTCTTGGCATTCTGGAGCTGGAGGAAGTATGGCTCTGTGAAGTTGATACCCCAACCAGTCAGGAGGTTGGTATTCTCTTCCTCGTAAGTCATACCGGCGAGCAGGTTGATGTTGTGCTTGCCAATCTTTCCATCGTATGTAATGGTATTCTCAACCAGGGCATCGCTGTAGTTGCGTGAGCCCTTGGTGAGGCGCTCATTCTCCTTGGCGAGATATACACGGTTGCTCTGAATCCAGGAAGGAATCCAGGTCTTATCCTTAGCCTCTGTCTTGCTGTAAGAGAGGTTTACATTATAGTGAAGACCATGGTTCTTGCTCTTGATGCCTACCATACCCAACAGGTCAACATCAGCAGAAGCTGTACCTACGAAGCGGTCAACCAATGTATTGCGCTGCAACATATTGTTAACCAACAATGGGTTAGAAGCAGAGATATCACCATGTACGCCATCATAGTAAACACCATAACCGTAAGCATCGTAGCGATAACCGTTGGCTGCACCCACCTTGTCATCGAGAACCCATGTAGAGTTATCGTAAGCCTTGATGGTAGGCTGCATCAGAAGTGTACCACGGAGCACGTTGGTTACATCACCATAAAGACCCTGAACATACTCTGAGGCATTGGAAAGACCCATGTTGTCCTGGTTAGAGTGAGAGTAAACCATGCTGGTACGGAACTTCACGAACTTGGTGTCCATAGTGTTGTTGACACGGGCAGTATAACGCTCGTAGTTAGGACCTGCACCTTCCAAGGTACCCTTCTGGTTATAGTAATCGAGAGATACATTATAAGTACTGTGAGAGCTACCACCGCTGAGGGCTACGTTGTGGTTCTGTCGGATACCGGTCTTGAATACCTCGTCAAACCAATCTGTGTTGGTTTCGTCCTGGAAATGATACATTCCATCCTCGCCCATCTTGTAACCGCCAGGCAGAGGAGTGTTGGAATTCTTGCAAGCCTGACCCAAGTAGTTGCTATACTGGTCAGCGTTCATTACATCATATACATCGCCAGGAATCTGGTCAACACCAAAGTAACCGGAGTAGTTCACCTTCAAAGGCTGGTCTTTCTTACCATTCTTGGTAGTGATGATAACGACACCATTGGCAGCACGAGAACCGTAGATGGCACCCGCAGAAGCATCCTTCAGAATCTGGATGGTCTCGATATCATTAGGAGAGAAGTCACGGATAGTGGTACCCATAGGCACACCGTCGATGACATAAAGAGGAGCTGTGCTACCGAAAGAACCGATACCACGAATTCTCACACTAGGATCTGCACCAGGCTGACCGTCTGATGTAATCTGCACACCGGCAACCTTACCTTCAAGCATGGTAGAGATGTTAGAGTTTGACACCTTCTTCATCTCCTCAGCATTTACGATAGATACAGAACCGGTAAGGTCTGCCTTTTTCTGTGTACCATAACCCACTACTACAACCTGGTCGAGCACCTGATTGTCGGCAGAGAGTTGGATAGATTCGATAATGGCACGACCGCGCACTGCAATCTCACGCTCCTTGTAGCCAAGATAGCTCACGAAAAGAGTCGCATTAGCCTTTACTCGAATTTCGAAATTACCATCTAAGTCGGTAACTGCACCAGTCTTGGCATCTTTAGTCTTAACTGTTGCACCAATCAGAGGTTCACCCTGATCATCTACAACATGTCCCTTGACCGTGATCACCTGATCTTGTGCAACTGCAGCCATTGCAGGCATTGGGGTAACAAAAGAAGCACCACCAACAGCACCTAGGCATAGCATCATAGAGAATAATTGTTTCCTCATTGCTTATCAATTTTTAGGTTTGTATTTTTGTTTATTCTAATTTCTATAGTTTGCAGTTGCTTTCGTCCGTTTACTCATTTTAGGGGTTGCGGATGGAAGTAAGTAGCGCAGGGCAAAACCATACGCATCACAAATTTTCGGTGGCAAAAGTACAATTAATCAGTATATATAGGGTGGACAAATGAAAATTATAGGTGGACAAAACGCATAAACGGCTTATTTTTAGTAGTTTTACGTACTTATCCACCCTCTGTGTTCCCACACATACAAAAATAGGAATCACTTGACCTATATCAAGCAATTCCTATTTTCTGGGATTCTATTTTTAAATTTACTAATTTGATTTTTCCTCTTTATCCGGTTTCTCATCTACCATCTTATCCACTTTTTCATCTTCTTGGGCATCCCTGAAAGATGTAGGTGAAACTCCATACTGCTTGGTAAAACAGCGGGTGAAATACTTCGGATCATTGAAACCTACCCTATAGGCTATCTCGGTAATGTTGCGATTAGCACCATTATCAACTATCATCTTCTTGGCAATATCCAGACGATAGTTACGAATGAACTGAGCCGTTGGCAAGCCCGTTTCTGCAGTCAACTTCTTGCTCAGTACGCTTCGGTTCAAGCCCATCGCATCAGAAAGTTCCTGAACTCCAAACTCAGAATTATCATAATTCTTCTCCATCACCTCCATGACACTTTCCATGAACGGATGCGTATTCTCAACGACCTGCTTCTTATCAGCTTCGATACTCTTCTTCTGACTTTCCTGATAACGCTGCTGATTTCGCAGAATCATCTGGATGCGACTCTGGAGCTTCTCCGGTTCATCACTGTCCTTGAGTGCCGCTTCGATAGGTCGATACAGCGCCTCTACCTCCCGTTCACGCATCTTGTTAAGACGGCGTACATAAGCATATTGGAGCAGAGCTATGATACCTATTACTATAAGTGTAACGAACCACCAGCTCTTCCAGAAATAAGGAGTCACTGTAACATCAATAGAGATAACCTGCTCCTTATCGGAATTGATAGAAGGCGTATATTTCACTTCAAACTTATAATTACCGGCAGGCAAAGTAGAATACCGGACACTATGCTGCCCCGGTTTGAGCTGTACCCATTCATTCTCATACCCCGTCATTCGATAGAGATAAACTCCCTGAGTTCCACTGCCATAGTTGAGTGCTGAGAAATTGATGGTAAAAGACTTATCGCTCTCATGGATACTCAACTTCCTGGCAATAGAGATATCCTCATCCAGATAATCACTGCCGGCAAAAACCGGCTGGTTATCTACCAGAAGTTCGGTAAAACGCAGTTTTCCCGCATAAAGAGCAGAAAGATTGAGTCCCTGCACCGCCATCATTCCCTGATCCGTTCCCAGGAAGATTTCTCCCTTGGCATTGCGAATGGCTCCATTGAAATAGAACTGGGAACTGAGCAGACCATCCTCCCGATAGAAACTGCTGAAGGTTTCCGTCTTCGGATTAAAGACAGACAGTCCGTTGTCTGTGGCTATCCACAACATGCCCTGATTATCTTCCACAATGCCCTTGACGGTATTATTCGCCAATCCATTATTGGTAGTAAACGACTTCACGTGGGTCTTACCATCCTTATCATAGTTATAGCAATATAAGCCATAACCATTACTGCCGAGCCAGATTTTACCATTCTTGGCAAGACAGAAGGACAGAATCTTATCTATCACCCCACTCTTCGGGTCATCGAGCTTATACTGATGATACTTAACCGCAAAATCACCCTTTCCATGAGGACGAGACTTCAAGTCTACTTCTACCATACCTTGCACGCAACCCATCAGGAGTTTACCTTGAGGAGTTATCAAGCTACCGATGCAACCACGCACATTCAAGCTACCCTTGAACGGTTCGATGATTTGCTGGCGCTTGAAGTCATAGAAGAAAAGACCGTCATTGGTTCCCAGCCACATACCATCATTCACGGAATCATAAACCGAGACACCAGCAAACAGAAGCAGACGCTGATACTTGCTATCCACCACAAAAGGAGTAATCTTGCCAGGCTGCTTCAGATTCATCACCGCAAAACCTGCCCCCCAGGTTCCTATCCACAGATTGCCACGATTATCGGCAGCAAGCGTAGAAACACTGTTATGAGGCAAACCGGAATTGGCGGTCGTATAATGCGTAAAAGTCTTGGAATGAGGAGCCAAAGCATTGAGACCTCCCTCCACGGTACCAACCCATAGCGTACCATCGGCAGCTGCATACATGGCATTGACCGCATTAGGAGAAATACTAGATGCATCAGCTGGGTCATGGCGATAGAATTCCAACTGCAACTGGCGTGGAGCCAACTTGGTTACACCACCGGTTTCAGTACCCACCCATATCTGTCCGTCATTAGAGAACAGACTGTTCACAAAGTTACTGCTCAATGGATTCACCGCACTGTTACAATTCCAATGCTCAATATCCCCAGTCTTATCATCTATGATATCCACACCACAGAGAGTACCCACCAGAAGCTTATCATCTGGAGAAACGGCGAGACTCGTCACTACCTCATGCTGGAGGGAATGATCGGTTGCCGAACAGTGGAATTCCTGCTTGGCACTATTAAACAAGCCGCGGTTGGTAGCTATCCATATCTTGCCATGATAAGAGATGACTGCTCCCGCATAACGGTAATCGAGCGGCAAGAACATCGAACTGATATCCTTAGTCACCAACTTGTTATCCATTACAGAGAATTCATTCACCACCCCATTATTGCACATCACCACCGTGCCATTACGAAAAACATCGCAAAGACCGAGGTCAGGAGCATTGAATGGACAATCGATAGATAAGACACTACTTACCTCTCCCTTTTCATTGAAAGCGAAACGGGTAAGGATATTGATGGACACCATCCATATATTGCCCTTTGCATCACAATACATTCGGGTGCAAAGGTTCTTGAGTGCTTTGTTAAGCTGAGCCTCTATCTTTTCATTCTCACAAGGTGGAATGATAGGCTGCATCGTTTTGAGGTCGAGCACCTGCGGACCTTCCTCGAAGGCTATCCAAAGGCGCTTGAAATGATCTTCATAGACATTGCGGCAGCTATTGCTTCGCAGACTGATACCGGATGAGCCCAGATTGAAGTTCATATAATTGAATCCATCATAACGTACCAGTCCACCACCATGCGTACTGATCCAGATGAAGCCGTATGAATCCTGGAAGATATCATCAGCAAAATTATTCGGCATACCTGCAGCCATATTGAGATAGCTTACATTAAAGCGACTAGGAAGGCTGCCTTGCGCAAAACTGCTCAAGGTTATGAATAATGCTGCTATCAAGGAAAGAATGTATCTAGTCATTAACTATTCTTTTGCTCTTTTCTGTCTTCTATCTTAACGTAAATGAAAGAACCAACAGCAATCAAAGCCAGAAATATATACATTCCTAATAATCCGTAATCCATATTATTGCCTTTTCTGTTCTTTGCGATCATCAATTTTGGCATAAATAAATATTCCTGCTGCCAAAAGCAACAAAAAGCCATACATAATAAACAATCCAGTATCCATATTATTTTCCTTTCTTTTTATTATTTTTATCTTTGTCCTTTCGTAAACAGTACAATCCTAAGGCAAACAGCAATGCCGCAACTAGAACTGCACCTATTACAACCCATGTTGAGTCTTCTTGACCAAACATTTTGGCTAAAACATAGCCCGTTATTAAATATTTAGATATATCTAATAGCCATTTTCCGATTTCTCCAAACATTTTTATTAAGTTTTTAAACTTCTGATTGCAAAAGTACGAAGAAAAAATGAAACGAAAGAATTTTTATCAAGAAAAAAACGTTCCTAGAAGTGTAAAATTACAACTCTAGGAACGTTCATATAGGAACATACTTGCGTTTTAGAACTCAAGAATCATGCTCTGGCGAGGACGGAGCTTCACGTTCTTGTTGATAAGAACGGTGCGACCGTTTGTAACATCCGTAGCCTTCTCAGCATTGCCGATAATCTCTGCATAGCGGGAAACATTCAGTTCGTTGGCTTCCTTCTTGCCATTGATGATGGTCATCACGCTCTTTCCCTTATACTGGCGGGCAATGACATACACACCCTTCTGAGGACAGAACTGGGTCTGCTTACCCTTGGTAATGACCTCATTTCCCTGACGCCAATGCAACAGATTGCTGAGCCAGTTGAACATCTGGTTCTCTGCCTGTGTTCTACCCTCTGCTGTAAAGGCATTGTGCTTGTCACCAGCCCAACCGCCAGGGAAGTCCTTGCGGACATTGCCATCGGTTACGCTCTTGGTACCATTCATCAACACCTCAGTTCCGTAATAGAGCTGCGGGGTGCGGTTTACGGTCAAGAGAAGTGCCAAGGCCTGCTTCAATGCCAAAGTATCCTTGCCTTCACCCAGGAAGCGGTCGGTATCATGGTTCTCTATGAATGCCATCACGCTCTTTGGGTTCGGATAGAGATAATCGTAGCAGAATACATTATAGAGTCGGTTCATGCCGTTCCACCAGTCATCTGTTTCCTCGTTCTTCGCACTGTTGATGCGGTCGAAGAAGGCGAAATCCATCACGGTCGGCAGATAACTGTTCTTTTCAGAGAGCTTGCTATCTTTTTGCCAGGCAGCGGTATAGGCAGGTTCGGTTACCCAAGTCTCGCCCACGGTATTGAAGTGAGGATATTCCTCGCCCAGCACCTTCATCCAGTGTGCCATCGCATCACGGTCGGCGTATGGATAGGTATCCATGCGGATGCCATCGATGCCAACGGTCTCTATCCACCACTCACTGTTCTGAATCAGATACTTGATGACGTGCGGATTGCGCTGGTTCAAATCTGGCATACTTGGCACAAACCAGCCATCTACAGTTTCTGCGAGATCTACCTTGCTGGCGTATGGATCGAGCACAGGAGTCAACTTATAACTTGTTTGCAGATACTTGTCGTTTACCTTGGCTGCACCATCCACGGTACCTATCTTCTTCTGATGTTCCGGTGTCTGATTTTCCGGAGCAAGCCATTCTGGAGCATTGAACCAATCCTTTGATGGCATATCGGCTACCCAAGGATGATCGAAACCGCAGTGGTTGAAAATCATATCCATCACCACCTTCAATCCCTTCTTGTGAGCCTCAGCAGTAAGCTGCTTGTACTCCTCGTTGGTTCCGAAGCGTGGATCTACACGATAGTAATTGGTGGTAGCGTAACCATGATAGGTACTGTTCTTGCCATCATTAGGACTGTCATTCTCCAAGACCGGAGTAAACCACAGGGCGGTTACGCCCAACTGGTTGAAATAATCCAGATGCTGGCGGATTCCCTCCAGGTCGCCACCATGACGAAGACTTGGTGCCGTGCGGTCGCAGGTCTTGTCACGCATGTTCTTGAATGCATCGTTCTTCAGATTGCCATTGGCAAAGCGGTCGGGCATCAGCATGTAGAGCACATCCTCGTTAGAGAAACCGATGCGCTTGTCACCCGCCATCTCGCGGTTTTTCAACACATACTTCACCTTCTTCGACTGCTTGCCCTGCTTGAAGTTGAGTGTCATCTCTCCTGCCTTGGCACCATCGAGATTGAGATACACCAGCAGATAGTTAGGAGAATCGAGGCGGGCGATGCTATCCACCTTCACACCCGGATAATCTACCGTAACATCGGCATTCTTGATATCCTTGCCATACACCATCAGCTGGAGCGAAGCATCCTTCATGCCCACATACCAGTCAGTTGGTTCTATGCGGCTTACGTTGACCGCTGCGTTCATACTTATTGCGCTACCCATAAGCAATAATGAAGCTATTATCTTTTTCATAATTTACACCTTATTATATATATATAGACTATTTCTGATAAAGAATCAAGGCAGACTGAGGGGCAACCTCTACTTCCTTGCCGGAGATAAAGCCCAGGCCTTCCTCGTTGATGACTCCGTTGCAGCAAGCCACGGTATAGTTGCCTTCAGGAATCTGCATCTTCTTAGTCTGCTTGTTGAAATTATAGATGACTACAATATGCTTCCAGGCATCAATACCTTCCAGGTTCTTGAGCTGGAAACCTACGAGGCAGCTCTGTTCCTTGCCGTTGGCATCCTGATTAGACAAAAACTCCAGATGCTCACGTACCTTATCGCCTGTAGAAAGACGGAAGGCTGGATGGTTCTTGCGGAGCTGGATCAGATTCTTATAGAATGTGAATGCCTGTGGATACTTCTGCAGATTGGTCCAGGTAAACTGGTTGATGCTGTCTGGAGAGTTGAAGCTGTTGTGAACCCCCTTCTTGTCGCGGAGCATCTCCTCACCGGCAAGAATGAAAGGTACACCCTGGGAAGTGAAGACGCAGGTCTGTGCAAGCTGGTCGATGCGGAGCAACTCGGCAGTACGCATCTCCTCTGGGATATTCTTATCTGTCAGGGATGGGATGCTTGCCTTCAATCTATCTACCAGACACATATCGTCGTGGCAGCTTACATAACTGATCTGCTCGGTTGGATTGTTGGTCCAAGGCTTCTTGTCATAGTTCACCTTGTTCATATCCACCTGCGGATGAGCGATGCCACCCACGATACCGAACTTCAGACTCTCCTCCTGTCCAGGAAGACCAGCCAGGAGCGCACCCTTATGGTCATCAGAGAAAGGACCACGGAGGGCATCACGCATATCATCACTGAAGGCACCGATACCATTGAGCTGGTAGGTATTCGCCTTCATGGCGAGCTTCTCGGTAGGATAAGCACAGCTGCCTGCGCTCCATCCCTCACCATAGATATAGATGCTAGGATCAATACGGTTCACCATCTCACGGATAGCCTGCATGGTCTCGATATCATGCACACCCATCAGGTCAAAACGGAAACCGTCGATATGATATTCATCTATCCAATACTTCACGCTCTCCAGCATAAACTGGCGCATCAAAGCCTTTTCTGAAGCAGTCTCGTTTCCACAGCCGGAACCGTCAGAGTACTTGCCATCCTTGGTCTTGCGATAATAATAATCAGGATAAGTACGCTGGAAGTTGCTGCCGTTGATATCGAAAGTATGGTTGTATACGGCATCGAAAATCACTCGGATGCCTGCCTTGTGAAGCGCCATCACCATCTCCTTGAACTCCTTGATGCGGGTTCCCGGAGAATATGGGTCGGTACTGTAACTGCCTTCCGGCACATTATAATTCTTTGGATCATAACCCCAGTTGAACTGTGGCTTGTTGAGCTGGGTCTCATCTACTGATGCGTAATCAAATACCGGCTGGAAATGGATGGCATTGATACCGAGGTTCTTGAGATATTCGATGGCACCAGGCTCTGTAAGGGCAAGATACTTACCCTTATACTTCAAATCAGATGTTGGAGAAATGGAGAAATCACGTACGTGGAGCTCGTAAATGACGAGATCGGCTGGTGATTTCAAGGCAGGACGCACGTCCTTATCCCATCCAGATGGATCGGTATCGTACAAATCAACGATGGCGCCACGATTTCCGTTCACACCTACTGCTTTGGCAAATGTTCCCGGAGTTTCACCCTTGCCGATATCAAAGGTATAGAACTTTCCCTTGAGGTCGCCCTTCACGGTAGCTTCCCAGCGCTCATCACCCATCTTCCTCATCTTCAGCGTTTTATACGCTTTTCCTCCCTGACCTTGCTTATAAAGACGGAGGGTTACAGAAGACTTTTGGGCTGTTGGAGCATTCAGGATAAACATGGTTTTCTCCTTGGAATACATCATCTCATTGAATGTCTGCTGAGCACTCAATGAAGTAGGTAATATCGATGCTGTCAATGCTGCAATTATTAGTTTCTGGATTCTCATATTGTTAAGTTGCTATTATACAGGACATTAACGTGAGTAAAACGTAGAATAAGTGTCCCAGATTATCTACACTCATTTTTAGCGTATTTCCGTCCAACCCGACAGTTGGACGGAAATACGGAAATTATAGACTTATTTAGCGAGCAATGAGATGGCGAAACCACCACCACGTGCTTCTTTAATCTTCAAGACATCACCCTTCTTCACAGTCTTGTGGATGATCTGGTAAGATTTAGGATTCTTCTCGTAATCGGCATTCTTGCCGTCCTGATAGATAGCGCAAGCATACTTCTTGCCCTTATCCAGGAAGTCGAGTTTTACTACGGCTGTGCGGGCTGCATCAGTCTTACCGCCTACAAACCAGTTGTCGGTTCCCTTAGCCTTGCGGGCTACGGTGATATACTTGGCTGGCTCAGCCTCCAGATACTTGGAGTCGTCCCAGTCGCAAGCTACGTCGCGGATAAACTGGAAGGCATCATCGTACTTCTCATAATGCTCAGGAAGATCGGCAGCCATCTGCAAAGGACTGTACATTACGAGATAGAGAGAAAGCTGACCACAGAGAGTGGTATGAACATAACTCTTATTGTTGCTCCACTCAGAAAGCTTGGTCTCGAAGATACCAGGAGTATAATCCATCGGACCACCCTGCAGACGGGTGAATGGCAACATCACGGTATGATAAGATACAGAACCGCCAAATGCTTCGTACTCTGTACCACGTGCACTCTCGTTACCAACCAGGTTAGGCCAGGTGCGGCAGATACCAGTAGGACGGGTTGCCTCATGAGCATTCACCATGATATGATGCTTGGCTGCAGTCTCGATGACACGCTGGTAGTGATTGTTCATCAACTGACTGTAGTGATACTCACCTCTTGGGATGATATCGCCGACATAACCGGTCTTCACGGCATCATAACCGTATTTGTTCATCAGGTTGAAGGCATCCTCCAGATGGCGCTCATAATTGAGTGCAGAAGAAGATGTCTCGTGGTGCATCATCAGCTTCACGCCCTTAGAATGAGCATAGTCATTGAGCATCTTGATATCGAAATCAGGATATGGAGTCACGAAATCGAAGACATCGAGTTTCTGATGACCGAACCAGTCTTCCCAACCTTCGTTCCAGCCTTCTACCAGAACCTCCTGCAAACCGTTCTTGGCAGCAAAGTCGATATAGCGCTTTACTTCCTCGTTGGTTGCACCATGAGTACCGTTAGGCTTGCACTTGCTGTAATCGGTTACACCGAGACGAACAGATGGCAGGTCGTTGGTATAGCTCCAGGTCTTGGTGCCTACAATCATGTTCCACCATACACCGCAGTACTTGGTTGGATGAATCCATGAAGTATCCTCAATCTTGCAAGGCTCGTTGAGGTTCAATGTCAACTTGCATGAAAGCATATCACGGGCATCATCACTAACGAGGACGGTACGCCAAGGTGTATTGAACGGAGTCTGGATGAATCCCTTTCTGCCTACAGCATCAGGAGTCAGCCAAGACTCAAAGGTCAATGTCTTTTCATCCAGGTTGAGGTGCATGGTTGGATAATCCAGGCAGGCAGCCTCGTGGATATTGATATAGAGACCATCCTTGGTCTTCATCTGGAGAGAGGTCTGAACACCGGTATCCGAGAAGACGGTGGTAGAAGAATTGCTCTTGTAAGCTTCGCGGTTCTTCGCAATAATTGGACGAATACCGGTCAATGGAGTAATCTGATATTCATACTCCTGAGTATCGTAATCGCCAGGAATCCAGTAAGCGGTATGATCGCCTGCCATGGCAAACTGGGTATGCTCCTCCTGAATCACGAAATAGTTCAGGCTTTCCTGCTGAGGGAACTCATAGCGCAAACCCATACCATAATCATATACACGGAAGCGGATGGTGATGTTACGCTTGGATGAAGCCTGGTTCAGGTTTACCTCCATCTCGTTATAGTTGTTACGGATGGTAGCGGTCTCACCCCATACAGGCTTCCAGGTTTCATCGAAGGTCGATGTCTTGCTGCCTGTTTCTGTAAAACCATCCATCAGGCTGGTTTCCTCCATACCCTTAGAGGCATGCTTATCCTTCGCCAACTCCAATCCGAGATGGGATGGCTTACATACAGTCTTTCCCTTATAGCTCATCTCATAGGTAGGCTGTCCCTTTTCTGTCAAAGAGAAAGTTACTGAGACGTTGCCGTTAGGCGACTTAACGGTCTGGGCTGCTGCCAACATCGGGAGCAAGAGACCCATCACTAATAAATTCAGTTTCTTCATATTGTTCAGATATTGCTTATTCTTGTTTTTTGTTTCCTTGCTAGTTCATCTTAATCATATTCAGTTTATTCTTAAGACAGTGCAAAGATACAAAAAACAAAAATACCCTCCGCAAATTGGGAGGGTATTTTTCTGTATATCAGGGTGCAAACGTTTGCACGCACATGCATTCTCTATTGCTTTTGCACTCACTTTTGCTATTACTTTCGCAAAACCTTAGATCCTTCCACCTTGAGCTATCAGCTCGGTGATGTTCTCCATAAACTCCTTGCTGGCAGCCAATTCCTCCAGACTGAGGTGCATGCGATAGCGCCAGTAGTGCTTTGGATTGGCAGGGATGTTGATGCGCTCGGCATCGGCATCCGGCAGACGGAGTCTCTCATCGATGGCAAGCCAGTCCTGGACACTCAATATGCAGAGCATGGATGGAGAGGCCAGATGACGGGCGATGATATCTCTTGCCAACCAACCTGGGAGCGGATGAGGAGCTGGTCCCTCACGATAGAGCATCGTGTTGTAATACTCCTGGGTGCGGGAGATGTTCTCGTCCCACCACATACGCAAGGTTGGCATATCATGGCTGGTGATGGTGCAGACGGAGCGGTATGGGTTGCGGCTCAGATGACCGAACTTAACCGTTGGATCCTTTGGCATGCTCTGGAGCTCCAGGCTCAATATCTTCAACTCGTCCATCACCCATGGCACGCAATCAGGTACCATACCGAGGTCTTCGGCACAAACCAGCATGCGGGTAGCCTGAACCAGCTTAGGCAGTTTCTTCATAGCCTCGCCATACCAGAACTGGTTGTGGCGGCGGTAGAAGTAGTCATTGTAAAGGCGGTTGAACACAACCTTATCACTATCATAGAGCGACTCGTAGATGAAATCGAGCTGCGCAGAGATACGAGGATGGAAGAGTTCCGGATTCTTGCGGTCACGAACGAAGAGAACATCGCTTATCAAGGCATACAAGCCGTCACGCAACCAGATTTCCTTCTCATCTGTTACATCAGCGAAGAGAGCTTCTACCTTGCGCTGGGTATCTACCTCTGGCTTCATCTGATAACGCTCATCGTCGAGACGGTCGAGATATTTCTCCTTCACCTCGTCAGCACGCTCATGGAACATGCGGTCCAAGACCCAGTCGGTGATGAACGGACGGGTAAAGCGATCCTCCTGGAAGTTCAAGCCGTAGCCCTGAATCTCCGCACGGGTCATACCGAGGGATGGAGCAAACTGTCCGAGCAAACCATGTACGCTATCTACCGGAATTTCCCAGATACGGAAGAAGCCGAGCACGTGGTCGATGCGGTAAGCATCAAAGTACTTAGACATATTCAGGAATCTGCGGGTCCACCACTGGCAACCGTCCTTCAACATCTCATCCCAGTTATAAGTAGGGAATCCCCAGTTCTGACCGTTCACAGAGAAGTCATCCGGTGGAGCACCTGCCTGACCGTTCATATTGAAGTACTTAGGCTCCATCCAGACATCACAACTGTGACGATGCACACCGATAGGAATATCACCCTTCAGGATGACCCCCTTAGCCTTGGCATGCTCGTGTGCCTCCTGCATCTGCTTGTTCAGAATGAACTGCACGAAGTAGAAGAACTCCACGTTCTGGTACGCCTCGGTTTCAGGGTTGGTCAAATCCTTGCGCTCAGCCTCATCCCAGACATTATGGTCTGGCCACTGAGTGAAGTCGGCAGTACCATTCTTGTCGCGCAGGTAAGAATACTGTGCGTAAGGCACGAGCCACTGTTGTGTTTCCAGAATGAAAGCCTTGAAATCGGCTCCCGACATTATCTTTTTACCTTCCTGTTCGAATATCTGGTGCAAGTAATTGATTTTGAAATCATTTACCTGTTCATAATCTATCTGGGACAAGCTGTTCAGCTGTTCACGTTTCTTCTCTGCCGCAGCACGAGCCTTGGCATCCTTCAACTCTGGAAGTGCATGAAGATCGGCATACATCGGATGGATGGCGAAGACGCTGATGCAGCTATATGGATAACTGTCCGTCCAGGTATGGGTGATGGTGGTATCATTGATTGGCAGAAGTTGAAGAACTTTCTGACCGGTAGATGCCACGAGATCAATCATGGTCTTGAGATCACCGAAATCGCCCACGCCTGCACTCTTCTTGCTTCGCAAGGAGAATACTGGCACCTGCGTTCCGGCAAGCTTGCGGTTGTAAAGGGCGAAGAATGCCTGGTCTAAATCATAGACTACAACTTCTCCTGCCTCCATCTCCGGCAAGTCAATGGTACGGTTCATTCCTGTCTCCCAAAGAACCTGTGACTTCTTCTTATCAACAGCCACAAACTTCAGTTCCAAATGAGAACTCTGCAACTGGGTAGCATCCAAATCTACCGCCCATTCATTATAGATATGCTGAGTCATTGGTACCACGTTCTGAAGCTTCCAGTTACCCAATACCTGACCTGCGCCCAACAATCCGAGGCTCTCACCATCACGCAACTGAGGAGCACGAACGATGATACGGACTGTCTTAGCATAGTTGCATGGCTTCATCTCCTGAGGAGTCTGGTGGTTGATGCAGTCAGTAAAGGCACTACTATACAAGTAGGAATCCTGAGGTATCACCTTCCAGTGATCGTAGAGCGTATATTCCGCTGCCTTCTTCGCTGTCATATCCAGGCGATGCTTCACCAGAAGCCATTCAGTCTTCAGCACAACGCCCTCACGTACTACACTATAATAATAGGTGTAAGCCTGCTGAGTAGGTTCTACACACCAGTCATACGACCAGCGCTCACCATCGAGCGTGGTCAAAGGAAACTTCACTTCCTCATTATCTTTCTGAATGTTGACGACAATCTGCTCGCCGAACATTGTCTTATACGAAATATGAAAATGTATAATCATAAGACCCAAAAAGGTTATTTTGTTATTATTTACGGTGCGAAATTAAGAAAAATATCCGTTATATTCAACTTTCATTTGCACAAAAGAACCCAAAAAACGATGCAAACGTTTGCATTGGTTTCGGTTTCACACCTATTTCTTTAACTCTTTTGCATTCTCTTTCTGATGGTCCTTGATGATACTAACCGATAAAGCTCCACAGATAAGCAAAATACCAGCCACAATCATCATATCGCTCTGATGAGAACCTACCAGACTCAAGACGCCACCACCACAGACAGCTGCTACAATCTGAGGAATACAGATAGTTCCATTGAACAAGCCCAGATAAGCACCCATGTGACCATAGCCCTGCAAGGCATTGGTAACGAAGGTGAAAGGCATTGCCAACATGGCTGCCCAACCGGCACCAATCATCAGGAATGGGATAAACTGCAAGTACTGGTCGTGAAGGAATGGAATGATAGCAAAGCCCACACCACCGATAATCAAGCTGACGGCGTATGCCATCTTGGTATTCTTGAACTGAGGAAGAACCACTGCCCAAAGCACACTACCTACTGCCTGAACAGCGAAGAGAATACCTACCCAGTTACCAGCCTCCTGGAACTCAGCCGATTTTGGATCGGTAGTATTCCAAACGGTCTCGGCGATGGCACCGGTAGAATAGTTCCAGAGATAAAGGAAGCCTGCCCAGCAGAAGAACTGAACCAGTCCCACCTTCCAGAAGGTAGAAGGAGCATTGCACAGCAAAGTAATCCAGTTAGCCTTGTCTTCAGGAGCCTGAGCATTAGAATTCTTCACTCTTCCCCCTTCACTCTTCACTTCATTATATTCCGCATACTGCTGAGGATTCCACTCTTTCACCTTCATCGTTGTATAGATGACGCAGAGAATGAGGATGGCAGCACCCACATAGAACGACCAGATAACAGAATCCGGCACTACGCCCTGTTCCGCTACATTCTTGATTCCCAGGAAGGTAAAGAGGAATGGGAAGATATATCCAGCCACAGAGCCGGCATTGCAGAGGAAACTCTGGATAGAGTAAGCCTTTGCCTTCTGCTTCTCGTTCACCATATCGCCCACCAGCATCTTGAATGGCTGCATCGCCATATTGATGCTCGTATCCAGGAACATCAGGGCAATCAGTCCGAAGAGCATCGCTCCACTCACGGTCAAGCCCAGCGAACCGGCATTCGGCAGCAGGCACATCACGAGGACGGCAATCGTGGCTCCCACGAAGAGATAAGGGATGCGGCGACCGAATCGGCACCAGGTCTTATCGCTCAGTGTTCCTACGATAGGCTGTACCAGGATTCCCATCAATGGAGGGAGAATCCAGAAATAACTCAAGTTGTGTGGGTCAGCACCCAACGTTGCAAAGATTCGGGAGATATTGGCGCTCTGAAGGGCGTAGGCAATCTGTACCCCGAAGAATCCGAAGCTCAAATTCCAGAGCTTCCAGAAACTTAAATCAGGTTTTTGTGTCATATTGTTATACTTTGAATTTTGAACATTGAATTTTGAACTTTATGATTACTCTTACTTTGATTTTGAACATTGAAATTCACAAAGGACATTAGGTTATTAGAGCTGTTTATAAAGTTCAATGTTCAAAGCTCAAAGTTCAAAGTCATCGGGTAGTTCCTCTTACCACGAGTCGGGTTCTCACAACCCTTTTTTCCACATCATCTTTCGGGATGGAGCCTTCCACCTGTCCGATAAGGATATTTGCCGCTTCCTCGCCTACTGCCACACCTCTCTGTTCCACAGTGGTAAGCATCGGATCACTCGCCTTGGCACGGTCACCATTGGTAAAGCCACAGATGCTGATATCATCCGGCACACAGAATCCCATACGCTTAGCGGTATAGAGGATGCCGATTGCCGTATCATCGTTGATGGCAAAGAAAGCATCAGGAACATCATCCTGCTCCAGGATTTCCGGTGTGATAGCCTCAGCCTGCGCACGGTTGTCGCAAACCTTCACCCAACTTGGATTTTCCGTCAATCCATGCTTCACGAGGGCATCATGATAACCATTATACCGGTTCTTGGAAATCTCCATATTCATCGGCGAACCATAGAAGGCAATCTTCTTACAGCCCGTATCAATGAGATGAGTCACCGCGGTGAAGGCGCCCATGTAGTCATCCACCACCACTCTGGAGCAGTTGACGCCCGTACATATTCTATCATAGAAGACCAGCGGCACGCCATTGTTCATCAACTTCTCGAAGTGAGCATACTGCTTGGTGTCCTTTGCCTGCGAAACGATGATGCCGCACACCTTATTCTTATAGAAGTCATCGCAGATGGCAACCTCACGGTCATATCTTTCCCTGCTCTGTGCCACCATCACACGATAGCCTCTGGCTCTCGCCTCCTCCTCAATACCCGAAAGAACGGACATAAAATAATAATGTACCAATTCAGGAATGATAACCCCTATGATCTTCATCGGCTGCACCTTACTATGCCGCAAAGCCTCTCCGATGACGTTGGGATAGAAATTATGTTCCCGCGCATACGCCTGTATACGTTCTTTCTGGGCAGCACTGATTCTAGGGCTGTCCTTCAAAGCTCTGCTCACCGTGGCGATACTTACCCCCAGGTCGCGAGCTATATCTTTCATTGTTATAATATTATTCTCGTTCATGATATCTTTCCTCACGCTGCAAAATTAGACAAATATCCGTTAAGTTGCATCATTTCCATTGATTTAAATCAAGCAAAAGGTATGCAAACGATTGCGCATAAGAAATAACGGAATTAACTAAAAAATAGTACATCGTATTGAAAAAGGCCTTAATTTTGCACCCAGAAAGAATAAACAGCGCAACTCTTCGACCTATTTTTATATATAAAACAAGGCCAGAGACTAAAAACGTGATATTCATCACAAAACAAGCAGAATATTCATAAAGAATAAACAATAAATATAAACATAAACTTAAAAATCAGACAAAATGATGAAGCAGGTAAAATTTAAATTGCCTCTCAGAGCATTGACCCTCGCAGGTGGTCTGCTTCTGACGGTGAGTTCCTTTGCGCAGACTAATGCGATTAAGGGACATGTGAAGGATGCTTCCGGTGAGCCTGTCATGGGTGCTACCATTACAGTGAACGGTAAGGCAGTAGGTATTACCGACATGGATGGTAACTTCTCTGTTGACGCAGCTCCAGGTTCTAATCTTACTTTCACCTATCTGGGATTGACTCCACAGACAGTGAAGGCTGCCAACAACATGAACATCACCTTGCAGGATGACTCTAAGTCTTTGAACGAAGTCGTAGTCATCGGTTATGGTGTAGCAAAAAAGAACGACTTGACAGGTTCTGTTACTGCGATCAAGCCTGATGAGAAAAACCATGGTATCATTACTTCTGCACAGGATATGATCCAGGGTAAAATTGCTGGTGTAAATGTCAACTCATCAACGGGTGCTCCTGGTGATGGTGCACAGATTCGTATCCGTGGTGGTGCTTCTCTTACTGCGAGCAACAACCCATTGATTGTTATCGATGGTATGCCTATGGATAACAACAGCACAAAGGGTGTAAACAACCCTCTGTCTCTTGTCAACCCTAATGATATCGAGAGCTTCACAGTATTGAAAGATGCTTCTGCTACAGCCATCTATGGTTCCCGTGGTTCCAATGGTGTCATCATCATTACAACCAAGAAGGGTCGTAGCGGTCAGAAGCCACAGGTTTCTTACAATGGTACACTTTCAGTAAGTACTGTTGCCAAGAAGATGGATGTGATGAATGGTTCCGAATACACAGACTTCATCAAGAACTATTATGGTGAAGATTCTTCTGCCTACAAAGGTTTAGGCTGGAAGAAGTTCAACGCAGATGGAACTCCAGATTATTCTGCCGGCACATACGATACCGACTGGCAGGACGAGATTTACCGTGCAGCTGTCAGCCATGAGCATAATGTCAGCTTGACAGGTGGAATCAGTAAGAATTCTTGGTCTATGCCTTATCGTGTCAGCGTTGGTTACACCGGTCAGGAAGGTATTCTGAAGGGTTCTGACTATAAGCGTGTTACTGCCGGTTTCAACATCAATCCATCATTGTTCGACAAGCACCTTAACATTAATGTCAACGGTAAGTATTCTTACTCAAAAACAAATCCAGGTGGACAGGATGCAGTAGGTGCAGCTATCAACATGGATCCTACCCGCCCAGTAAAGAGCAGTGACGAAACATTCAAGAACTGGGGTGGCTATTGGCAGTGGGCATTACCTACTACTTCATACGACCCTACATTCCCATATAACCGCAACGACGATGCTCCAACAAACCCTGTAGAAAAAGTTGAAAACTACGATTTCTACAAGAGTGCGCATATCCTCTTGGGTAATGTAGAGGCAGACTATAAGATACATGGTTTCGAAGACCTTCATCTTCACGCCAACATAGCTGGAGAATATAGCACTGGTGGAGAGTACAACACCAACAATCCACAATCTACATACGGATTCTACTATGGTGGCAACAGCGAAAATAAGGAGAAGAAGTATAACGTTGTAGCTACTGCCTATGCTCAGTACACCAAGGACTTCAACAAGGCTAACCACTTCGACATCATGGCTGGTTATGAGTATAGCCACATGAAATATTGGGGAGACCAGTGGAGCAAGTCTATGTATCCATCTACCTACGAAGGTAAGAACGACAAGGGCGAAGCTCTTGCAGGAACTGTGAAGTCTTACGATACAAGCAACTGGAAGGGACAGACTTACCTCGTGAGCTGGTATGGACGTGCCAACTATTCTCTGTTGGATCGTTACCTCCTTACATTCACTGCCCGTTATGATGGTTCAAGCCGCTTTGCAGACGGACACCGTTGGGGTTTCTTCCCATCAGCAGCCTTCGCATGGCGTATCAAAGACGAAAAATTCCTGAAAGATGTTGATGCTATCAGCGACTTGAAACTCCGACTTGGTTGGGGTAAGACCGGTCAGCAGGATACAGGTAAAGAGTACTACACCGCTACCTATAAGAAGAGTACAAGTAATCACTTCCTCTATCCAATCGGTGGTATTGCCAACAACCCAGGAACACTCTACCGTCCATTGGCATACAATGACGAATTGACTTGGGAGACGACTACTACATGGAACGTAGGTCTCGACTATGGTATGTTCGACCAGAGACTCACCATCAACCTTGATGGTTATATCCGCAAGACAACCGACTTGCTCAGCACAACAACCATCGCTGCAGGTCAGAACTTTGACAATGCGCTCTTGATGAATGCAGGTACATTGGAAAACAAGGGTTTTGAGGTAGCTATCACAGGTCGTCCTATCCAGACCAAGGACTGGTTTGTAGAATTGAGCGTCAACGCTGCTTACAACAAGAACGAGATTACCGAACTTGCTGGTGGTCGTGATATGATAGAGGCAGGTATGAAGGTAGGTCAGGATCAGGCTATCACCTATCATAAGGTAGGAAAGCCAGCCAACTCATTCTTGGTTTACCAGCAGGTTTACGATGAGAGCGGACGTCCAATCATGGGTTGCTACGTAGATCGTAATGGCGATGGTACAATTGACGAGAACGACAGATACTTCTATAAGAATATCGTGGCTCCTTGGACAGGCGGTTTCAGCTTCAAGGTTGCATACAAGAACTGGGATCTCGGCAGTAATTTCCGTGCAAGCTTCGGAAACTATCTCTACAATGGATACGCTGAGGGTGCAATAAATACGAAAGAAATTTGTAGTGCTAAGGGATATTACAAAAACAGCACAAAGGATATTGTAAATTTGGGCTGGACTTCATACAACTATCCTCTTACCGACTACTTCGTTCAGAATGGTAGCTTCTTGAAGTGCGACAACATCACACTGGGCTATAACTTCAACAATCTGCTGAAGGGTGGCAACTACAAGGGCATCTCTGGCCGTATCTACGCCTCATGCTCTAACGTATTTACTATCACCAAGTATAAAGGTATCGACCCTGAAGTAACATCAGGTAAGGACGACAACATCTATCCTCGTTGCCGCACATTCCTGCTCGGTCTGAACCTTAACTTCTAACATTTTAAAATAGATTTCGATATGAAACTCAATAAATTCAAAATAATTGCCCCAGCAGCAGCTCTTCTGCTTTCAGCAAGCTTGAGCTCTTGCATGGATGACTTGAACAAGGGAAACATTGACCCTACTGTTGATGCCAATCCTAATATTATGGGCTTATACAGCAAGTGCTATGCTGGTCTTATCATGGAGGGTAATGACGGTAATGCCGATTTCACTATCGACGACAATGGTAAGTCAACCCTTCTACGCAACCTGTTCAACTTCAACGAGGTACCTACCGACGAAGCTGTCTGCTGGTGGTCGGATGGCGGTATCGCAGATGTTGCCTACAATAAGTTAGATCCGGGTAATGCTACTCTGAAGAACCTCTACTATCGTCTGATGTCGAACATCTCTTACGAGAATCATTTCTTGAGCCTCGACGCAGCCAAAGAGGATAAAACTAAGTATGCAGAGGTACGTGTACTTCGTGCCTACAGCTATTTCTTGATGCTCGACTTCTTCGGAGACCCGACATTCATTGACAAGATTTCTGCAGAGACACCGCATCAGGCTCACTCTTACAACTCTAATTTTGAGGAAGGCAAGAGCTACACTCGCGCAGAGCTTCTTCAGATGGGCCGTGAATTCCTGTTCAACTGGGTAAAGGACGAATTGCTTGCAGCAGAGCCAGACTTGCTGGCAGCAAAGCCTGAGACTGACAGCGACCCAGACTATGGTCGCATTGACAAAGGCACATGCTGGTTGCTCTTAAGCCGTCTGTACCTCAATGCTGGTACATACCTCAATAACGATGGTCAGAACAATCAATATTGGGATAAGGCTCTCGAATATGCCGAGAAGGTTATCAATTCAGACTATAAGCTCTTCGATGACAGCAAGATGTCT